>Ga0126306_10000312_pt1 | contig 21081 bp, 18 predicted proteins | sample Plot27_FD_92592 | JGI IMG/M metagenome (GOLD analysis project Ga0126306, IMG submission 92592) | Serpentine soil microbial communities from UC McLaughlin Reserve, CA, USA - Plot27 | ecosystem: Environmental > Terrestrial > Soil > Grasslands | place: USA: UC McLaughlin Reserve, Lake County... | reverse complement strand
GGGCAGCATCAGCGCGATCCTGCTCAACCTGGTCTTCAACGTCTGGGGGGGCAGGAGCAACCTGGTCACCAGGGTGCTGCCGGTCCCTCGCCACGAGGACGTCCTCAGCATCGACCAGGTCAACCAGATGGACCGCGAGCAGTTCGTGGCCACCTTCGGGCCGCTGTTCCAGGGGCCGCCCTGGATCGCCGAGCAGGCCTTCGCCGCCCGCCCCTTCGAGAACGTCTACGACCTGCGCCGGGCCTTCCACGACGCCCTGTTCGACGCGCCCGCCGAGCGCCAGCTCGAGCTCATCGGGCAGTACCCGGACCTGGCCGGGGCGGCCACCCGCGAGGGCCGCCTGGCCACCCAGTCGGTGGTCGACCAGGCGATCGCCGGCCTGGACCGGCTCAACAGCGACGAGTACACCTCCTTCGACGAGCTCAACCGGGCCTACCGGGAGAAGTTCGGCTTCCCCCTGGTCGTGGCCGTGCGCGAGAACACCAAGGAGACGATCATCAAGTCCGGCAACGCCCGGCTGCAGAACTCCCCAGCCGCCGAACAGGCGACGGCGCTGGTCGAGATCGCCAAGATCGCCAACCTGCGCCTGCTCGACATCGTCGAGGAGCCGGTCGACCGTCCGGTGGCGTGAGGCGGCCATGTCCAGACTGGTCCTGCGCGGGGCGCGCTGGCCGGGGGACGTGGCCGTCGAGGACGGGCGGATCGTGGCCGTCGGGTCGGTGCCCGAGGCGCCCGGTGACGAGGTCCTGCGGATCGACGGGGACCTGATCACCGCCGGGCTGGTCAACACCCACCATCACTTCTACCAGTGGATGACCCGCGGCCGCGCCGTCGGCTGCGACCTGTTCGGCTGGCTGACCGAGCTGTACCCGGTCTGGGCCCGCCTGTCGGCCGAGGACGTCCACGCCGCCGCCCTGGTCGCGCTCGCCGAGCTCGCCCTGACCGGCTGCACCACCGCCGCCGACCACCACTACGTGGTCCCGGGCGGCGACGACTCGGTGTTCGACGCCATCGCCGCCGCCGCCCGGACCGTCGGCATCCGGGTCCACCTCGCCCGCGGGTCGATGGACCTGGGCGAGAGCAAGGGCGGCCTGCCCCCCGACTTCCTGGTCGAGGAGCTCGATGCCATCCTGGCCTCGACCGAGTCGGTGGCCGCCCGGCTCCAGGACGGCGAGCGGGTTGTGGTCACCGTCGCCCCCTGCAGCCCGTTCACCGTCACCCCGGAGCTGATGCGGGAGTCGGCCGCCCTGGCCCGAGACCACGGGCTGCGCCTGCACACGCATCTCGCCGAGACCCTGGACGAGGAGCGCGACGCCCTGGCCCGGTTCGGGCGCCGCCCGGTCGAGCTGATGGAGGAGCTCGGCTGGGTCGCGGACGACGTCTGGGTGGCGCATGGCATCCACTTCGACGACGACGAGGTGCGGCGGCTGGGATCGGCCGGGGTCGGCGTGGCCCACTGCCCGTCCAGCAACGCCCGGCTCGGGTCGGGCGTGTGCCGGGTCACCGACCTTGTCGCTGCCGGGGCCGCGGTCGGGCTCGGGGTCGACGGGGTGGCCTCCAACGAGGTGGGCGGCCTCTTCCCGGAGCTCCGCCAGGCGCTCTACGCCGGCCGCCAGCGCACCGGCCGCCCGGCGTCCTTCATGCCCGCCGACGCCCTGCGCCTGGCCACCGAGGGCGGCGCGGCCTGCCTCGGCCGCGACGACATCGGCCGGCTGGCCCCCGGCTTCCGGGCCGACCTGGTCGTCTGGCCGGGCGACGACCTCGGCGACGTGCCAGACCCCCTCGCCGGTCTGGTGCTCGGGCCGGACCGGCGGGCCAGGCACGTCCTGGTCGACGGCCAGCCGGTGGTCCGCGACGGGGAGCTGCTCGGGGCCGATGCCGGCCAGCTCCGCCGGGAGCTGGCCCGCAGGGCACGGCGGGTGTGGCCGGAATGACGCCGCATCCGCTCGATCGACCCCACCAACGGAATTCCTACTCCACGATACGGAAGAAGAGATGACCGATCAACACCCGCGGTACGAGGTCAACTGCTCCATCCTGTTCACCGAGCTGCCGCTGCTGGAGCGGCCCGCGGCGGCCAGGGCGGCCGGGTTCGACGGCGTGGAGTTCTGGTGGCCCTTCGCGGCCGCCGTGCCTCCCGACGCCGAGGTCGAGGCGTTCATCCGGTCCATCGGCGACGCCGGCGTGCAGCTGGCCGGCCTGAACTTCTTCGCCGGGGACATGCCCGGCGGCGACCGCGGGCTGGTGTCCTGGCCGGCCCGCTCGGACGAGTTCCGCGACAACGTCGCGGTCACCGTCGGGATCGGCGAGCGGCTGGGCTGCCGGGCGTTCAACGCGCTCTACGGCAACCGGGTCGAGGGCGCCGACCCGGCCGCCCAGGACGACCTCGCCATCGAGAACCTGGCCATCGCCGGCCGGGCCGCGGCCCGGATCGGCGGCACCGTGCTGGTCGAGCCGGTGAGCGGCGCGCCCCGATATCCCCTGCGCACCGCCGCGGACGCCGTCGGGGTCGTCGACCGTGTCGCCGACCGGACCGGCGTCCACGACCTCGGGTTCCTCTGCGACCTCTACCATCTGGCCAGCAACGGCGACGACCTCGACCAGGCGATCGCCACCTACGGCGACCGGGTCGCCCACGTCCAGATCGCCGACGCCCCCGGGCGCCACGAGCCCGGCACCGGCACCCTCGACCTCGACCGCCACCTCGGCCAGCTGGCCGCCGCCGGCTATCGCGGTTGGGTTGGGCTGGAGTACCAGCCCAGCGGGTCCAGCGCCGACAGCTTCGCCTGGCTGCCCCGCGAGCGCCGCGGCGCCGCCTGACCGACCCGGAGGAGGAAGCTCATGTCAACCGTCGGCTTCATCGGTCTCGGCATCATGGGCGGCCCCATGGCCGCCAACCTGGTCAAGGCCGGCTTCGACGTCATCGGCTACAACCGCTCCCCCGAGCCCATCCAGCGGCTGGTCGAGCACGGCGGCCGGGGCGCCGGCAGCCTCGCCGAGGCCGTGCGGGACGCCGACGTGGTGGTCACGATCGTCCCGGACTCGCCCGACGTCGAGGCGGTCGCCCTCGGTGAGGACGGCATCTATGCCCAGGCCAAGCCGGGCACCCTGCACGTGGACATGAGCTCCATCCGGCCCGACGTGGCCAGGAAGGTCGGGGAGGCCGGGACGCAGCGCGGCTTCCGGGTCCTGGACGCCCCGGTGAGCGGGGGCGAGCAGGGCGCCATCGACGCCACCCTGTCGATCATGGTCGGTGGGGACCCGAATGACTTCGCCGACGCCCGCCCCGTCCTGGAGGCGGTCGGCAAGACGATCGTGCACGTCGGGCCCATGGGGTCGGGGCAGACCGTCAAGGCCGCCAACCAGCTGATCGTGGCCGGCACCATCGAGCTGGTCGCCGAGGCCATCGTCTTCCTGGAGGCCTACGGCGTCGACACCGAAGCGGCGGTCAGGGTGCTGGCGGGCGGGCTGGCCGGCAACGCGATCTTCGACCGCAAGGCCGCCGGCATGCTGGCCCGCGACTTCACCCCGGGCTTCCGCATCGACCTGCACCACAAGGACCTCGGGATCGTCACCTCGGCCGCCCGCGAGGCTGGCGTCGTCATCCCGCTGGGCGCCGTGGTCGCCCAGCTCGTGGCCAGCCTCAAGGCGCAGGGCGACGGCGGCCTCGACCACTCGGCGCTGCTCAAGCTCGTCGAGCAGCTGTCGGGTCGCGGCCGATCGCCAACGGACTGATCAGGAGCCTGCCATGCCCCGAGTGAAGGCCATCCAAGCCGCGGTGCAGATCCTGCAGCGCGAAGGCGTCACCCACGCCTTCGGCGTCCCCGGTGCGGCCATCAACCCCTTCTACGCCGCGCTCCGAGAGAGCGGCGGCATCACCCACGTGCTGGCCCGTCACGTCGAGGGCGCCTCGCACATGGCCGAGGGCTACACCCGCGCCCGGGCCGGCAACATCGGCCTGTGTGTCGGCACGTCCGGCCCGGCCGGCACCGACATGCTGACCGGGCTCTACTCGGCCGCGGCCGATTCCGTCCCGATCCTGTGCGTGACCGGCCAGGCCCCGGTCGCCCGGCTGCACAAGGAGGACTTCCAGGCGGTCGACATCGCCGCCATCGCCAAGCCGGTGACCAAGCTGGCGATGACCGTGCTGGAGGCGGCCCAGGTGCCCGGCGCGTTCCAGCAGGCGTTCCACCTGATGCGCTCCGGCCGGCCCGGCCCGGTGCTGCTCGACCTCCCCTTCGACGTCCAGATGGCCGAGATCGAGTTCGACATCGACACCTACGAGCCGCTGCCCGTCCACAAGCCGGCGGCGACCAGGGCGCAGGTCGAGAAGGCCCTTGACATGCTCGAGGCAGCCGAGCGGCCGCTCATCGTGGCCGGCGGCGGGATCATCAACGCCGACGCCGCCGACCAGCTGGTGGAGCTCGCCGAGCTCATCGACGTCCCGGTCATCCCGACGCTGATGGGCTGGGGAGCCATCCCCGACGACCATCGGCTCATGGCCGGCATGGCCGGGCTGCAGACCAGCCAGCGCTACGGCAACGCCAACCTGCTGGCGTCGGACCTGGTGCTCGGCATCGGCAACCGCTGGGCCAACCGCCACACCGGCGGCCTGGAGGTCTACACCCGCGGCCGCCGCTTCATCCACGTCGACATCGAGCCCACGCAGATCGGCCGGGTGTTCGCCCCCGACCTCGGCATCGTCTCCGATGCCGGCCATGCCCTGCGACGGTTCATCGAGCTGGCCCGCGAGCGCGAGGCGGCCGGGCGGCTTCCCGACCGCACCGGCTGGGTCGAGGAGTGCGCGGAGCGCAAACGGACCATGCTGCGCCGCACCCACTTCGACGACGTCCCGGTCAAGCCCCAGCGGGTGTACGAGGAGATGATCAAGGCCTTCGGCAACGACACCCGCTATGTCAGCACCATCGGCCTGTCCCAGATCGCCGGCGGGCAGTTCCTGCACGTCTACCGGCCCCGCCACTGGATCAACGCCGGGCAGGCCGGCCCGCTCGGCTGGACCCTGCCGGCGGCGCTGGGGGTCTGCGTGGCCGAGCCCGAGGCCACCGTGGTGGCCCTGTCGGGCGACTACGACTTCCAGTTCCTCATCGAGGAGCTGGCCGTCGGCGCCCAGTTCCATCTGCCCTATATCCACGTCCTGGTGAACAACTCCTACCTCGGGCTGATCCGCCAGGCCCAGCGCGCCTTCGACATCGACTACTGCGTGCAGCTGTCGTTCGACAACGTCAACTCGCCCGAGGTCGGCGGCTACGGGGTCGACCACGTCAAGGTGGCCGAGGGCATGGGCTGCAAGGCGCTGCGCGTGCAGGAGCCCGGGGAGATCCTGCCCGCCCTCGAGCAGGCCAAGAAGCTCATGGCCGAGTTCCGGGTCCCGGTCGTGGTCGAGGTCATCCTGGAACGGGTGACGAACATCTCGATGGGCACCGAGATCGACAACATCATCGAGTTCGAGGAGCTGGCCACCCGCGGCGAGCATGCTCCCACCGCCCTCGGCGCTCTCAACCTCGATCAGATGCAGTTCCTGGACTAGGCGTCATGCGTGTCGTCGTCGCACCGGACAAGTTCAAAGGCTCCCTCACCGCGGCGCAGGTCGCCGCCCGCGTCGCGGCGGGCCTGGCCCGCGCCGCCCCGGGGGTCGACGTCGTGCAGCTGCCCGTCGCCGACGGCGGCGACGGGACCCTGGAGGCGGCCGTGTCGGCCGGCTACCGCCGCGTCCCGGTACGCGCCGAGGGGCCCACCGGCGACCTGGTCGACACCGCCTACGCCGAGCGCGACGGCGTCGCCGTGGTCGAGCTGGCCGACGTGTCGGGGCTGGGCCGGCTCTCCGGTGGGCGGCTGGCGGCATCCGCCGCCTCGAGCTACGGCACCGGGCAGGTGATCCGGGCGGCATTGGCCGCCGGCTGCCGGCGCATCGTCCTCGGCATCGGGGGCAGCGCCTGCACCGACGGAGGAGCCGGCATGGTCCAGGCGCTGGGGGGACGGCTCGCCGACGCCCGGGGCGACGAGGTCGGGCGCGGCGGCGGCGCGCTCGGGGCCGTGCGGTCGCTCGACCTCGCCGGCCTGCACCCGGGGCTGTCCAGCGCCGAGGTCGTCGTGGCCAGCGACGTGGACAACCCGCTCCTGGGACCACGCGGGGCGGCGGCCGTGTACGGCCCGCAGAAGGGGGCGTCGCCTGCGGAGGTGGCCCGGCTGGACGCCGCCCTCGACCGATGGGCCGACGCCGTCCAGCGGGCCACCGGGCTGGACCTGGCCGGGATGCCGGGAGCTGGCGCGGCCGGCGGGGTCGGGTTCGCCGCGATGGCCGTCCTTGGTGCGACCCTGCAACCGGGCATCGGGCTGATCCTCGAGCTGGTCGGGTTTCCCGCCGCCCTGTCGGGGGCGGGCCTGGTGATCACGGGCGAGGGGTCGCTGGACCGCCAGACCCTGCACGGCAAGGCACCGGCGGGGGTGGCCGCGACCGCGCGCTCGGCCGGCATCCCGGTGGTGGCGGTGGCCGGCCGCTCGCTGCTGTCCCCGGCCGACCTCGAGGCGGCGGGGATCCAGGCGGCCTATGCGCTCACCGACCTCGAGCCTGACCCGGACCGGTGCATGACCGAGGCCGGCCCGTTGCTGGAGCGGCTGGTCGCGAAGGTCGCTCGCGGCTGGATGACCGACCCACAGGAGGCAACCACCCGATGACCGGATCGCACACGGACCGGCGTCCCGTCAACGTGCCGCTGTTCCTCAACGGCGAAGGGATGCGCGGCGGGCGAGTGCACCCCAGCATCGCCCACCACCCCTTCCTCGGCGAGGCCAGGACCGCCCCGAGGTACCGCTTCTATGTCTACCAGGACCGGTTCCCGGCGCTCTGGCCCGTCGCCGACGGCGGCGTCTCGGTCCCCGGGGAGCTCATCGAGCTCCCTCTCGAGGCGGTCCGCGACGAGTTCCTGCCGGTGGAGCCGCCCGAGCTGGAGCTCGGGGTGGTCGAGCTGACCGACGGCTCGGCCAGTCTGGCCGTGGTGCTCCGCCCCGACGTCCACGCCCGCGGCACCGGGCTGGTCGACATCTCCGACCACGGTGGCTGGCGCGCGTACCTAGAGAGATGATGATGACCGGTCCGATGCACGACACCGTCCTCCGTGCTCGCCGCCTGGTCACCACGGCCGGTGAGGGCAGCGGGTGCGTGGGGGTCACCGGTGGGCGGATCGCCGCCGTGGCACCGCTCGAGGCCGGCCTCGAAGGGCGGAAGGTGGTCGAGCTCGACGACGACGTCGTCCTCCTGCCGGGGCTGGTCGACACCCACGTGCACGTCAACGAGCCCGGCCGCACCGAGTGGGAGGGGTTCGCGACCGCGACCCGGGCGGCCGCCGGCGGGGGCGTGACCACCATCCTGGACATGCCGCTGAACAGCATCCCGCCGACCGTGGACGTGGCCGCCCTCGAGGTCAAGCGCAAGAGCGCCCAGGGCCAGTGCTCGGTGGACGTGGGCTTCTGGGGCGGCGCCGTCCCGGGCAACCTGGGGGAGCTGCGCGGGTTGCACGACGGCGGCGTGTTCGGGTTCAAGTGCTTCCTGCTGCACTCGGGCGTGGACGAGTTCCCGCCGCTGCGCCCGGCGGAGCTGGGTGCCTACCTGGAGACGCTGCGCGGCTTCGACGGGCTCATGCTCGTCCACGCCGAGGACTCCGACGCCATCGACCGTGCCCCCGGCTGCTCCGGCGGGCACTACCGGGACTTCCTGGCCTCCCGGCCCCGGGCCGCCGAGAACCTCGCCGTCGCCCACGTCATCGAGGCGGCGGATGCCGTCCGGGCGCGGGCGCACATCCTGCACCTGTCCAGCAGCGACGCCCTCCCCATGCTCGCCGGCGCCCGTCGCGACGGGGTACGGATCACCGCCGAGACCTGCCCGCACTACCTGGCGCTCAGCGCCGAGGAGATCCCCGACGGCGCCACCCAGTTCAAGTGCTGCCCGCCGGTGCGCGAGGCGTCCAACCGGGAGCTGCTCTGGCGGGGCCTGGCCGACGGCACCATCGACTGCGTCGTCTCCGACCACTCGCCGTGCGCGCCGGAGCTCAAGCGCTTCGACACCGGCGACTTCGGGCTGGCCTGGGGCGGCATCGCCTCGCTGGAGATCGGCCTGCCGGTGGTCTGGACCGAGGCCCGCCGGCGCGGCTTCGGCCTGGCCGACGTCGTCCGCTGGATGGCCGAGCGCCCGGCGCGGCTGGCCGGGCTTGGGCGCAAGGGCCAGATCTCGCCCGGCTACGACGCCGACTTCTGCATCTTCGCCCCCGACGACGTCCTGGTCGTCGATCCGTACCGGCTGCACCACAAGCACCCCGTCACCCCCTACGGCGGGCGCTCGCTGCTCGGGGTCGTCCGCAGCACCTGGCTGCGCGGCCAGGAGCTGGATGGCGACGAGCCACGCGGACGCCTGCTCACCAGAGGAGGAGCCTGACCATGGCCGAGGAGTTCACGCGCCTGCCCGACCTCGCCTCCCGGCGCCTGGGCGGGAGCGTGGTCGACGCCAACGACGAGCTGTTCGCCGAGCGGGAGAACCTCATCAAACCCGAGGCGCCCGCCTACTCGACCTACACCTTCGGCCACAAGGGCCAGGTCTACGACGGTTGGGAGACCCGGCGGCGCCACGAGCCCGGCCACGACCACGCCATCATCCGCCTGGGCGCGGCCGGCGTGGTCCGGGGCGTGGTCGTGGACACCGCCTTCTTCAAGGGCAACTACCCGCCCGAGGTGTCGGTGGAGGGGACCGGGGTCGAGGGCTACCCGTCCCCGGCCGAGCTGCGGGAGGCCGAGTGGCTGGAGCTGGTGCCACGCTCGCCGGTCAAGGGCGACGCCCAGAACCCGTTCGTGGTGGAGGTGCCCCAGCGGTGCACCCATGTGCGGCTGTCCATCTACCCCGACGGCGGGGTGGCCCGGCTGCGCGTCCACGGCGAGGTGGTCCCCGACCCCCGCTTCCTTCCCGCCGGCGCCCTGGACCTTGCCGCCCTGGTCAACGGGGGCGTGGTCAGCGGCTGCAGCAACATGTTCTACTCCTCGCCGACCAACCTCATCTCCCCTGGTGAGGCGCGGGTGATGGGGGAGGGCTGGGAGACGGCCCGGCGCCGCGACGACGGCAACGACTGGGTCGAGCTGGCCCTGGCCGGCCCCGGGGTCGTGCGGCTGGCCGAGATCGACACCCGGTACTTCGTTGGCAACGCCCCCGGCTGGGCCTCGCTGCGCGGCCGGGACGGCCGCGCCGGGTCGGACGACCCGGCCGCCTGGACCGAGCTGCTGCCCCGGACCCGGCTGCAACCCGACACCCTGCACCTGCTCCGGCTGCCCGCCGGGCCCGAGATCACCGACGTCCGGCTCGACGTCTTCCCCGACGGTGGCCTGGCCCGGGTCCGGCTGTACGGGGAGCTCAGCGCCAAGGGCCTGGCCGAGCTGGGGCTGCGCTGGCTCAACAGCCTGCCGGCCGCGCAGGCCGGTCAGCTGCTGGCCGGCTGCTGCGCGTCGCGGGCGTGGGTGGAACGGATGGCCGCCGGTCGGCCCTACGCCGACGTCGAGGCCCTGCTCGGCGAGAGCGACCGGGCCGTGGAGGCGCTCGGCCGGGACGATCTGGCCGAGGCGCTGGCGGGGCATCCGCGGATCGGCCAGCGGGCCGACGGCTCCTCCGCCGCGGAGCTGCGCCAGATCACCCGCCGGCGGCTGGAGGGGCTGCTGCGACCATGAGCACCCTGTCGACCCACGTCCTGGACGCCGCCTCGGGGCGGCCGGGCGCCGGCGTGCGGGTGTCGCTGGCCCGCCGCGACGGCGACCGGTGGCAGCCGCTCGGTGAGGCGGTCACCGACGACGACGGCCGGGCCCGCGACCTGGCCCCCGGCCCCCTCGGCGCCGGCGTGCACCGGCTGGTCTTCGCCACCGGCGAGTACTTCACCGCCACCGGCCAGACCGGCTTCTACCCCGAGGTCCCGGTCGTCTTCGAGGTCACCGGCACCGATCGCCACTACCACGTGCCGCTCCTGCTCAGCCCGTTCGCGTTCTCCACCTACAGAGGTTCCTAGGAGGTGCCCGCATGTCCTTCGTGCTCGGCCACAACCAGTACGGCAAGGCGGAGAACCGGGTCGTCCGGGTCTTCCGCGACCGCGACCCCCACGAGCTGGTCGACTACAACGTCAGCGTGGCCCTCTCCGGCGGCCAGGAGGCGCCCCACCTGACCGGCGATAACAGCCCGACCCTGCCGACCGACACCCAGAAGAACACCGTCTACGCCTTCGCCGCCGAAGACGACGCCGTCGCCCAGCCGGAGTCGTTCGGGACCCGGCTGGCCAGGCACTTCGTCGACAACACGGAGCCGATCACCTGGGCCCGGGTGCAGCTGGAGATGTACCCCTGGTCACGGCTGGGGAACCCGCACGCCTTCGTCCGCGACGGGCGCTATGTCCGCACGGCCACCGTCACCTACGACGGGTCGGCCACCCGGGTGGTGTCGGGGGTCAAGGACCTGGTGCTGCTCAAGACCACCGACTCGGAGTTCTGGGGCTACCTCCAGGACCGCTACACCACCCTGGCGCCGACCAACGACCGGGTCATGGCCACCTCGCTGCTGGCCCAGTGGTACCACACCAGCGACGACGTCGACTGGGGCAAGTCGTACGACACCGTCCTGTCGGCGCTGCAGGACACCTTCGGCGGCCACCACAGCCTGGCCCTGCAGCACACCCTGTACGAGATGGGGTCGGCGGTGCTGGCCGGCCAGCCGCAGATCGCCGAGATCCGCTTCTCGGCCCCCAACAAGCACCACTTCGTCTACGACCTGGCCCGCTTCGACCTGGAGAACGACAACGAGGTGTTCCACGCCGACGACCGGCCCTACGGGCTCATCGAGGCGACCGTCCGCCGCGAGGACGCCCCCGACCCGGGCCAGGCCTTCGACCCCGGCCAGGGCTGGTAAGGAGCGAGCTGTGCTCGAGCGGCCGTACGACCTGGTCACCACGCCCGATGGTCTGGTCGCGCGGATCCGGGCCCGGGGCAACGACGTGCTGCGCATCCCGATCGTCAACCGCGGCACGGCCTTCACCGAGGCCGAGCGGCGCGCGCTGGGCCTGGTCGGCCTGCTGCCCACCGGCGTGTCCTCGATGGAGGCGCAGGTCCGGCGGACCTACGGGCAGTACCGCTCCCAGCCGGACGCCCTGGCCAAGCACCTGTACCTGGCCGCCCTGCGCGACCGCAACGAGGTCCTCTTCTACCGGCTGCTCACCGACCACCTCCAGGAGATGCTGCCGATCGTCTACACCCCGACCATCGGCGAGGTGATCGAGCGGTTCAGCCACGAGTACAACCGGCCCCGCGGGGTCTTCCTCTCCATCGACCACCCCGACGACATCGAGGGCTCCCTGGCCAACTACGGGTTGGGGGCCGAGGACTGCGACCTGATCGTGGCCACCGACTCCGAAGGCATCCTCGGGATCGGGGACCAGGGCGTCGGTGGCATCCAGATCTCCATCGGCAAGCTGACCGTCTACACCGCCGCCGGCGGGATCCACCCCCGGCGGGTCATCCCGGTGGTGCTCGACGCCGGCACCGACAACCTGCGCCTGCTCAACGACGAGCTGTACCTGGGCGCGCGGCACGCCCGCGTGCACGGCCGGCGGTACGACGAGTTCATCGACGCGTATGTGACCGCGGCGACCAAGCTGTTCCCCAAGGCGCTGCTGCACTGGGAGGACTTCGGCGCCGGCAACGCCCGCCGCATCCTGGACCGGTACGCCGACCGCTGCTGCACCTTCAACGACGACATGCAGGGCACCGCCGCGGTCGTGTTCGCGGCCATCCTTGCCGCCATCCGCGCCAGCGGGACCAGCCTGCGGGACCAGCGCGTGGTCATCCTCGGGGCCGGCACGGCGGGCATGGGCATCGCCGACATGATGCGGGACGCGATGGTCCGCGAGGGGCTGTCGGTGGAGGAGGCGACGCGGTGCTTCTGGGCCCTGGACCGCAAGGGCCTGCTGACCGGCGACCGCACGGCCGGGATGCGGGACTACCAGGTGCCCTACGCGTGGCCCACCGCCGAGGTGCCCGGTTGGGCCGGCCCGAACGGCGTCATCGGGCTGGCCGAGGTGGTCGCGCACGCCGCGCCGACCATCCTGATCGGGACCTCCACCCAGGCCGGCGCATTCTCCGAGCCGATCGTCCGCGACATGGCCGCCCACGTCGAGCGGCCGATCATCCTGCCGCTGTCGAACCCGACCTCCAGGTGCGAGGCCCATCCGGCGGACCTGATCCGCTGGACCGACGGGCGCGCCCTGGTGGCCACCGGCAGCCCGTTCCCGCCCGTTGACCATGACGGCCGGCGCTACGTGGTCGCCCAGGCCAACAACGCGCTGGTCTTCCCCGGCCTTGGGCTGGGCGTGGCCGTGTCGCGGGCGCGGCGCATCAGCGACCCGATGCTGGCCGCCGCCGCCAACGCGGTCGCCGAGCTCTCGGACGCGACCGAGCCCGGCTCGGCGCTGCTGCCGCCGGTGGATGACCTCCGGCTGGTGTCCGCGGCGGTCGGCATCGCGGTGGCCAGGGCCGCGGCCGCCGAGGGACTGGCCGAGGTCGAGCTGCAAGCCCCGGTCCAGCAGGTGCACGAGGCCATGTGGCGCCCCGAGTACCCCCGCGTCGAGGCGGTCTAAGGGACGCTACCGCCGCGACCGCGACTGGGGCAGCTCGGCCGGGCCCCGCTTGGCCGACCGTGCGGAGGGGGGCGGCACGACCGGCCCGATGTCCCCGTCCGGGGCGTCGTCCAGGTCGACGATCACCGGGGCGTGGTCGCTCGGCCCGGACCCCTTGCGGGCCTGCCGGTCCACCCAGGCCGCCCGCACCCGGCCGGCCACGGGGGCGGAGGCCAGCACCAGGTCGATCCGCATGCCGAGGTCCCGGTGGAACATGCCGGCCCGGTAGTCCCAGTAGGTGAACACCCGCTCGGCCGGCCAGCGGTCCCGCACCACGTCCCGCAGGCCGAGCGCCTGCAACTCGGCCAGGGCGGCCCGCTCCGGCGGGGTCACGTGGGTCTGGCCGATGTAGGCCTCGGGGTCGAACACGTCCGCGTCGGTGGGGGCGATGTTCATGTCCCCGGAGACGATCGCGGCGTCCGGGCCGGCCGCGAGCTCCTCCCGCAGCGCGGCCAGCCAGGCCAGCTTGTAGCGGTAGTGGTCGGAGCCCGGCACCCGCCCGTTGGGCACGTACACCGAGTGCACCCGGATCCCGTCGCAGGTCGCCGAGAGGGCACGCGCCTCCGGGCCCGGGAAGCCGGGCCCGCCGGCGAGGCCGGGCACGACGTCGTCCAGCCCCACCTTGGACAGGATCGCCACGCCGTTCCACTGGACCTCGCCGTGCAGCGCCGTGGCATAGCCGCGCTGGGCGAGCTCCTCGCCGAGCAGCGCGGTGAAGGCGGCGTCGGCCAGCTTGGTCTCCTGCAGGCAGACCACGTCGGGCCGCCGCTGGTCCAGCCACGGCAGCAACCGGGGCACCCGCTGCTTGACCGAGTTCACGTTCCAGGTCGCCACTCGCACCAGACAACGGTAGCCGCGGATGGACCACCGGTGCCAGCGCACCGCCACGGCGTATCGGAACACATTGTGGAGCCGGCAGGTCATGCCCTCCTTCGGGCCGGCGGCTCCACCGCACAGGGGACGGCGGCGGCCGGTCGCAGGGTGATCCCGGTGGCCAGCGGCACCGGGCCGGGTGGTGTCTCCAGCCGGTAGCTGCCGACCACGGCCGCGGTGGCGACCACGGCCTCCAGCATCGCGAAGTGGCTGCCGATGCAGGCCCGCGGGCCGCCGCCGAAGGGAAGGTAGGCGTAGCGGTGGCGTCCGGCCTCGCCCTCGGGGGTGAACCGGCCGGGGTCGAACCGGTCCGGGTCCGGCCAGTGGCCCGGGTGGCGGTGGGTCACCCAGGGGCTGATCACCACCGAGCCCGCCGGCAGCCGGTAGCCCCCGACGGTCCCGGCCGCGCCTCCTCGCGGACGCGCCGCTGGGCGTCGGGATGGCGGCCGAGCAGGTGCAGGGTGAAGGTCAGCGCGGTCGCGGTGGTCTCGTGCCCGACGAGCAGGAACAGCAGCACCTGCTCGCGCACCTCGGTGTCGTCCAGGCGGTCGCCGGTGTCGGGGTCGCGAGCCGCCAGCAGCCGCCGACCACGCCCTGCTGCCGGTCCGCGGCCAGCTGGCCGGCGCGGCCAGCACCTCGCTGGCCATGCGGCCGGTGGCCCACACCCTGGCCGAGCTGGCCGAGCTGCTCGGCCGCCGTGCCGCCGCGACCGAGCACCTCGCCGAGGCGGTCGCGGTCGCCCAGGCCTGGGAGGCCCCGCGCTGGGAGGCCGAGGCCCGCGCCGCCCTGCGCTCGTGGCGGCCGCGGGGCGGCGGGACGGTCGGCTAGGCCCGCTTCAGCCGCAGCACCGCCGGGCCGGCGCCGAACGGGGCCGTGAAGGCGACGGCTGCCGGGCCCGCCGCCGTCACCTGGTCCGCTTCCACCGTGTCGCGGCTGCCGAGGCTGTGCCACTGGACCGCGTAGGTCCCGGCGGGCAGCTGCACGGTGAACGGGCCGGCCGTCTCGGCGGGCTGGAGGACGAGGTACTCCTGGCCCGGGTTGGCGAGCGCGTACCCGGTCGAGCTGAGCTCGCCGCGGGGCGCCATGCCGCCGAGCCCGATCCGCCCGGCGAAGCGGCGGGTGTCGCCCATCGCGTGGCGGGCCGGTTCGTAGGCCTCGTACGGCGGGACCCCGGTCGACGGGTCGAGCGGGCTGGCCACGTCGATGATCCCGTAGTCCATGAGGATCGGGTGGTGGCCGCGCAGGAACGCCTTCCAGGCCCACAGGGCGTCGCCCATGCCGGGGGCGAAGTGGTCGGTGTCGGCGATCACGACCTTGGTGCCGTCGCTGGCCGGCGGGTCGGTGTACCAGCGGCTGGGCGCCGGGCCACCGCCGTCCGGCGCCATCTCGATCTCCTCGTCGAAGCCGGGCGAGACCCAGTCCGCGGGGCTGCCGAACAGCGGCTCGTTGGCCTTGGCCTGGTCGGCGACGGGGAACTGCATGGTCATCCCGACCGGGTGCCGGTCATCGCCCTGCTCCCGCTCGTACTGCTTGAGGAAGTCGATCACCCAGTACTGCCAGCGGGTGGAGTCGCCGACTGGCGTGGGCATCGAGGACCCGTCGGGGAGCTGCACCGAGGGGGCGTCGGCGCCCGAGGACTCGTTGGCGACCTCGTAGAGCACGTTGGGAAGGTCGTGGACGGTGTCGACGACCTTGCGGATGTAGGCCTCCTGGAGGGCCTGGACCCGCGGGTCGAGCGGGAGGACCTGGTAGTCGACGATCGAGCCGATGGCGATCTGGTTGACGTTGTTGGCGGCGTGGAACGGATGGCCCTCGAGGTTGTCGGGTGGGGGACTGAGGTGCAGGGCCCAGCCGTCGAACAGCATCACGGCGACGTAGATGCCGGCCTCGCCGGCGGCGGCGACGCGGTCGCGGAGCCGGTCGAAGTAGGCCGGGTCGAACCTCGACAGGTCGAACTTCGGCTGGCCGTCGCTGGCCGCTCCCGGGCCGGTCCGCGTCCACGGCTGGGGCGTCATGCAGAGGTGGAAGTCGCCCCCGGCGGCCTGGGAGCGAACGTGCTCCCAGCGCCACAGCCGGATGAAGTTGTGGCCGTGCTCCTGGAGGAACTCCAGGTAGGCGCGGTAGTCGTTGCGCTCCGGGGTCTCGGCGCAGGCCGCCCCGGGACCGAGCCCGTCGTGGAAGTTGTTCCAGATGTGGGAACCGGTCAGATAGACCACCTTGCCGTCGTCCCCGTCGGACGCGACCGCGAAGTAGCGCGGGTTGGCGGCCGAGACCACCAGGGGGCCGGCGGCCCCGGCGCGACGAGCCGTGCTCATGGCTGGTCCTCCTTCACGCTGTTGTCGTCGCCGGCATCCTGCCGCCCAGGCCGGCCCGGAACATCGGCCAGGTGGCCAAGCCTCGGCCGCCCCCGGTGGCTGGCAGACTGGTGGGCGATGACCGCCGGAACCGAATCGCCGCGCCGCGGAAACCGGGTGTCGCTCCTCCCGGCCGGGACGGTGACCTTCCTGGTCGCCGAGGTCGACCAGCCGGCCGCCTGGCCCCGGCTCGAGCGGGTGCTGGACGCCGTGGTCGCCGCCAACGGTGGGCGGTTGCCGGCCGGGAGCGCGATCGCGGGCTTCGAGGCGGTGGCGGACGCGATGGCCGCCGCCGAGGCCCTCAGCGCGGCCGTCCGGGACCAGGTGGAGCTGCGGGCGCTCGCCGGCCGGCTGCGGGTGGCCCTGCACACGGGCGAGGCGCAGGTCCGGGACGACGGCCGGTTCGCCGGAGCGGCCGTCCGCACGGGCGAGCGCCTGGTCGAGATCGCCAACGGTGGCCAGACGCTGGTGTCGGCGGTGACGGCGTCCGCGGTCCCGGGCCCGCAGGCCACCGGGTCGCCGCTGGCCGACCTGGGGCTCCATCGCCTCCGGGACCTGTCGTCCCCGACGCGGGTCTTCGAGCTGCGGTGCGGCGACCCGCCCGCCGAGCCGGTGCCGCCACGGTCGCTCGACCGGGTCCCGAACAACCTGCCGGTCCACCTCACCGGGTTCGTCGGACGGCTGGCCGAGCGCGGGGCCGTCCACGCCCTGCTGCGGGACGGCCGGATGGCGACCCTGACCGGCGCCGGCGGCTCGGGCAAGACACGCCTGGCCAGCCAGGTCGCCGCCGACCTGGTCGAGCGGTGGCCGGACGGTGTCTGGTGGGTCGAGCTCGGCACGGTGACCGACGCCGCCGACGTCGCCGAGGTCGTCGCCTCGGCGACCGGGGTGCTGGTGGAGCCCGTCCGCGGCCCGCTCGGGTCGGTGACGGTGCAGCTGCGGGACCGTCGCGTGCTCCTGTGCCTGGACAACTGCGAGCACGTGCTGGAGGGCGCCGCCGAGGTGGCCACCGCGGTGCTGCGCGCCTGCCCCGAGGTGACGGTGCTGACGACCAGCCGGGAACCGCTGGCCGTCCCTGGCGAGGCCGTCTGGCGGGTGCCGCCGCTGGCCGAGGATGACGCGCTGGCCCTGTTCGTGGAGCGCGCGGGCGCTGTCCGGCCCTGGCTCACCCTGGACGGGCCGGGCGAGGCGGCGGTGCGGACGATGTGCTCGCGCCTGGACGGCATCCCGCTCGCGCTCGAGCTGGCCGCCGCCTGGCTCGGAACGCTCACCCCGCAGCAGATCGAGGCCGGGCTCGACGACCGGTTTGCGCTGCTCGTCCGGAGCCCGCGAGGCGCCGTCCCCCGCCAGCAGACGCTCGCCGCCTCGATCGAGTGGAGCCACGCGATGCTCGAGGCTCCGGACCGGGCCGTCTTCCGCCGGCTGGCCACCTTCGCCGGCGGGTTCGGGCTGGAGGCGGCGCGCTCGGTCGTCGCCGCGGGCTCGGTCGCCCGCGAGGACGTGCTCGACGCCATCGGGCGCCTGGTGGACAAGTCCCTGGTCGTCGTGGAGGAACGCGGTGGCGAGGCCCGCTACCGGCTGCTCGAGACCATCCGGCAGTTCGCCGCCGACCGGCTGGAGGAGGCCGGCGAGGTCGCGGCCACCCGCGACCGGCATCTCGACCGGTACCTCGCCTTCGCCGAGGGGATCGAGCCCGAGCGGCGGCGCGACCTGGACGCCTGGCGCGCCCGGGTCGAGCTGGAGTACGCCAACCTGCGCGCGGCGCTGGACTGGGGACTGGCCGCCGCGGACCCGGAGCGCGGCCGCCGCCTCGCCGCCTCGCTGCCCTGGCTGTGGCACCTCCACGGGCACGGTGCCGAGGGCATCGACTTCCTGCGCCGGGCCGTCCGGCGGGCCCCGGACGACCGGTCCCGGCTCCAGGCGCGCCTGCTGACCGGCATCGCCCTGGTCGCCGACACGGCCAGCCCGCTCGACCACGAGTTCGACGCCGCCCAGCAGGCCCTGGAGATCGCCACCGAGCAGGGCGACCAGGAGCTCCGCGCCCTGTGCCTGGTGCTGTCGGCCGTCGGGCAGTTCTTCACCGACTTCGACGCCGCCTGGGAGCTCGGCGCCGAGGCCCTCGAGGTCGCCGAAGGCGCCGGCGACGACTTCGTCGCCGATGCCGCGCGAGCCCTCCAGGGCATCGTCCTGCACCTCCGGGACCGCCACGACGCCGCCGGCCCGCTGCTTGAGTCGGCCGTCGACGGGCTCCTGCGACGGCACCGCGGGATCGCCGCGACGACCCTCGGCTTCCAGGCCGGCGGCGCGGTGTACACCGGCGAGATCGCCCTGGCCCGGCGACTGGCCGAGCAGGCGGTGCGGGTCGCCGAGCCGCTCGGCGACTACAACCGGGTGGGCAGCACCCGCAGCATGCTCGCCCTCGTCCACGGCCTGGCCGGCGACGTCGACGTGGGACTGCTGGTCATGCAGCCCGTCCTGCGCCTGGTGGAGGGCGCCGGGAACGAGGCGTTCGTGCCCGGGATGGCGCGGGCCATGGGCGCCCTCCAACTCTGGCGGGGCGACCCCGAGGCGGCGGCGAGGTGGTTCGAGCGCGAGGCGTGGTCGACCGACCGTGGCGCCGAGACATGGATCGCCGCCCACGCCCTGCCCGGCCTCGGGGCCGCCCTGCGCGCCGCCGGCCGGGCCCAGGAGGCCGGGGGCGTGCTCGACCGGGCTCTGGCCGTGGCCCGCCGGCTGGACATGCCCAGGGTCGTCGCCGACGCCCTCGAGCAGCAGGCCCACCTGGCCGCCGCCGACGACCTCGACCGCGCGATCGACCTCCACCACCGGGCGCTGGCCGAGCGGGTCGAGCACGGCCTGCGCACCTTCTACGTCGACAGCCTCGATGCGCTGGCCATGCTCGCGGCCCAGGCCGAGCCGGCGCCCGAGGCCGCCCGCGTGCTCGCCGCCAGCGACCGGGCCCGCCAGGCCATGGCCTATCCCCGGGACCCCGTCCACCAGCGGGCCCACGACGCCGCCGTGGCCGGCCTGCGCGCCGCCCTTGGGGACCGCGCCTTCGCCGGGACCTGGGCCGAGGGCGCGCGCCTCAGCCTGGAGGAGGCGGTCGCCTACGCGCGCCGCGCCCGCGGGAGCCGCCGGCGGCCGTCGACCGGCTGGGACAGCCTCACCCCCACCGAGCTCGACGTCGTCCGGCTGGCCGTCGACGGTCTCACCAACCCCGAGATCGGCCGCCGCCTGTTCATGAGCCGGGGCACGGTCAAGGCCCACCTCTCCCACATCTACGCCAAGCTCGGCGTCGCCAACCGGACCGAACTCGCCGCGCTGGCCAGCGCCCGCTTGCCCAGCTGAGTACACGCCCCCCGACCCCGGCCAGGGCTGGTGAGCTAGCGGCCCCGGAAGGCGTCCTTGACCTTCTCGCCGGCCTGCTTGAGGTTGGCCTTGGTCTTGTCGGCACGGCCCTCGGCCTCGAGCCGCTCGTCGCCGGTTACGGCCCCGGCCGCCTCCTTGAGCTGCCCCTTGACCTTCTGGGCGGTGTTGCGGGTCTTGTTTCGGGTCGCCTTGCGTGACCGGTCGTCGGCTGCCATCGCCTGCTCCTCCCGTGGCGGCTTGCCCTGATCTGGCTCCCCGGCGACCGTGGACGCCAAACCGGCCGGTCAGTGGGACTCGCGGGTGACCTCGGAGCCGCGGCGGCCGACCAGGAAGTCGAGGTCGGCGCCGCGGTCGGCCTGGAGGACGTGGTCGATGTAGAGGCGCTGCCAGCCGCTCGGCGGGGCGGCATACGCGCTGGTGGCGGCCTCCGGTGGGGTGCGGCGGGCCAGCTCGGCGGGCGGGACGTCCAGGTGCAGGGTCCGGGCGGGAACGTCGAGGACGATCGGGTCGCCGGTGCGGACCAGGGCCAGGGGGCCGCCGGCGGCTGCCTCGGGGGCGACGTGGAGGACGACGGTGCCGTAGGCGGTGCCGCTCATGCGGCCGTCGCTGATCCGGACCATGTCGCGCACGCCCCGCTCCAGCAGGCGGGCCGGCAGGGGCATGTTGCCGACCTCGGGCATGCCCGGGTAGCCCTTGGGGCCGCAGCCCCGCAGGACCATGACCGAGGTCTCGTCGACCTCCAGGGCCGGGTCGTCGAGGCGGGCGTGCAGGTCCTCGACGCTGTCGAAGACCACCGCCCGGCCCCGGTGCGACAGCAGGGCCGGTGACGCGGCCGCCGGCTTGATGACCGCCCCGTCGGGGCAGAGGTTGCCGCGCAGGACGGCGATGCCGGCCGCCTCCTGGAGGGGCCGGGCCCGGGGCCGGATCACCTCGGGGTCGACCAGCTCGGCCCCGTCCAGGTGCTCGACCAGCGGCCGCCCGGTGACCGTGCCCGCCTCGGGGTCGAGCAGGTCGGCGACCTCGCGGAGCACGGCCAGCAGGCCGCCGGCCCGGTGGAAGTCCTCCATCAGGTGGCGGCCGGCCGGCTGCAGGTCGACCAGCAGGGGCACCCCGGAGCCGATGCGGTCGAAGTCCTCCAGCGACAGCTCGATCCCCAGCCGCCCGGCCAGGGCGAGCAGGTGGACCACCCCGTTGGTCGACCCGCCGATGGCCGCCAGGGCCACGATCGCGTTGCGGAACGACCCGGCATTGAGAAAGGTGCTGGGCCGCCGGTCGGCGGCGACCAGCTCGACGGCCAGCCGGCCGCTCTGGTGGGCCTGCTCGAGCAGGCGGCTGTCGGGGGCCGGGGTGCCGGCCAGGCCGGGGATGGTGGTCCCCAGCGCCTCGGCCAGGCAGGCCATGGTCGAGGCCGTGCCCATGGTGTTGCAGTGGCCGCGGCTGCGGATCATCGCCGACTCCGACTCGAGGAAGGTGTCCCTGGGCAGCCGGCCGGCCCTGACCTCCTCGCCGAGGCGCCACACGTCGGTGCCGCAGCCCAGCGGGGCGCCCCGGAAGTGCCCGGTCAGCATCGGCCCGCCCGGCACGACCAGCGCCGGCAGGTCGACCGAGGCCGCCGCCATCAGCAGGGCCGGGATCGTCTTGTCGCAGCCGCCCAGCAGCACCACCCCGTCGACCGGGTTGGCCCGCAGCAGCTCCTCGGTGGCCATGGCGGCCAGGTTGCGCCAGAGCATGGCCGTCGGCCGCACCTGGGTCTCGCCCAGCGACACCACCGGCAGGTT
>Ga0126306_10000311_pt1 | contig 21115 bp, 28 predicted proteins | sample Plot27_FD_92592 | JGI IMG/M metagenome (GOLD analysis project Ga0126306, IMG submission 92592) | Serpentine soil microbial communities from UC McLaughlin Reserve, CA, USA - Plot27 | ecosystem: Environmental > Terrestrial > Soil > Grasslands | place: USA: UC McLaughlin Reserve, Lake County... | reverse complement strand
TCTTCCGCCTTCGCCAGGCTCGGAGGAACGTCTCCTGAACGAGGTCCTCCGAGTCCTCGTAAGAACCGAGCATCCGGTAGCAGTGCGCCTGGAGCTCGCGACGGTACGGCTCGACGAGCGCGGCGAACGCGGACTGGTCGCCCGCGCGGGCGGCGGCGAGCGTCGCGCCCGTCATGCGGCTTCCGCCAGCGGCGCCTCATCCACGTGCGCAGGTGCCGCCGCGGGCCGTAGCAGCGCGGCGCCGATCGCCGCGGCGCCGAACGCGAAGAGGGCGCCGACGAGGAACGCGACGTGGTAGCCGCCGGTCAGCGCCACGAGCGGCGAGTCGCCGCCGGCGGCGAGCGTCTCGGTGCGCGACGCGGCGAGGCTCGCGAGGATCGCCAGGCCAAGCGCGCCGCCCATCATGAACGAGGTGTTGACGACGCCCGACGCCAGGCCGGCCTCGCTCGGCTCGACGTCGCCCATGGCGGCGAGCAGCACCGGGTTGAAGGCAATGCCGGCGCCCAAGCCGAGCAGCATCATGCTCGGCAGCACGTCGACGACGAACGTTCCGTCGACGGGCGCGCGCGCGAAGAGCAGCAGCCCGACGGCCGCGAGCGACAGGCCAACGGCCAGCGGCGGCCTGATGCCGAAGCGCATCACCAGCTTGGCCGAGAGCCCGACCGAGAGCACGCCCATGATGATGTTCCCGGGCAGGAAAGCGAGGCCGACCTGGAGCGGGCTGTACCCGAGCACCAGCTGCAGGTAGAGCGCCGAGAGGAAGAACCACGCGAACATCGCGCCCGCCCACAGGATCCCTACGACGTTCGCGACGGAGACGTTGCGTAGCCGGAAGAGGCGAAGCGGCATGAGCGGGTTGCTAACCCGCGACTCGATCCAGAGGAAGACGGCGAGCAGCACCCCTGCCAGGCCGAGCAGACCGAGCGTCTGCGCCGACGTCCACCCCTGGTGGTTGCCGTTGACGATCGCGTAGACGGCCAGCATCAGCGACGCCGTCACGGTGAAGGCGCCCGCGATGTCGATCCGCCGGTCGCCGGCGAAGCTGCGGTGCCCGGGCACGAGGCTCAGCGTCAGGGCGACGACGAGGATGCCGACCGGCACGTTGACGAGGAAGATCCAGTGCCAGTCGAGCGCGTTCGTGAGGATGCCGCCGAGGAGGACGCCGATGCTCCCGCCGCCCGAGGCGACGAAGCCGAAGATCCCCATCGCCTTCGCACGGTCGGCCGGCTCGGTGAAGAGCGTCATCATCAGCGAGAGCGCGACGGCGGACACGATTGCGCCGCCGAGCCCCTGCACGGAGCGGGCGACGACGAGCATCTCCTGCGAGCTCGCCAGGCCGCACGCCGCGGACGCAGCGGTGAAGAGCACGAGTCCGACCAGGAACAATCGTCGGTGTCCAAACAGGTCACCCAGCCGGCCGCCGAGCAGGAGGAAGCCTCCGAACGTGAGCAGGTAGGCGTTGACGACCCAGGCCAGCGAGGTCTCCGAGAAGCCGAGGTCCTCACGGATCGAGGGGAGGGCGACGCCGACGATGGTGACGTCGAGGACGATCATCAGATCGCCCAGGCAGAGCACGAGGAGGGCCAGCCAGCGGGAACGGTTGTCCATCGTGGTCATGAGCGTCGTCCTTTCTCCACGGTCTTCGTCAACGGTCTCGAGGGGTAAGACAATCCCGCCGGAGAAAACTCATCGCCGACCACCGCAGCGCCCTTCCCGCTCCGTTGTCGTGACTCCCTCGTCACCCAGGCTGTCGGGATCCGTCCACAGAGGCACGCCGTCGCCGGCCATGCCACATGTAACGACTTCGACACGCACTTCCCCGCCGCGCCTGTCGTGAACTCGAATCGCGCTGTGACAGATTTGTCACCCAGGCTGCCGGCACGCGGGCACCGGCCGTCCACGGGAGTCCAGTCGTTCGGGAGGCGTGCGGGCCAGCGCCGATGAATTTTCGCCGCCGCGTCGGTCTACGCAGCAGATGGCCCTGCGACCACGCACGCTCTCATTCGCGATCGAGGGCCCGATCACGCGCGAGGACCTGCCTGGCCTCCGCGATCGTGTCTACCGTCTCCTGGCGTCGAGCGACGCCGACGAAGCGATCTGCGACGTGAGCGGCGTCGGGATCGACGCCGTGACGGTCGACGCGCTCGCGCGCCTTCAGCTCGCGGCGCGCCGCCACGGCTGCCGGATCCGGCTCTGCGGCAGCGCGTCGCCCGAGCTGCTCGCGCTCGTGGATTTCATGGGCCTGACTGACGTCCTGCCGTGCGGCGAGCGCTAGCCTGGGAACTCGAGAGGCAGCCCGAACAGCGGGAAGACCCGCTCGGTGTCGAGGAAGAACGTGAACTCGACGATCTTGCCGTCCTCGATCTCAAGCACCTGGAGCGCCCACGGCTCGTAGCCGTCACCGGCGGCGTTCGGCTTGTACTGCCCGAACGCGGGCGCGCCGTTCGCCGCGACGGCCGGGATCACGCGCGAGTCGCGGCACCCGATGCCGGGCCCGAACCACCAGGTGAGGATGTCGTCGCGGCCGCTCAGCCACAGGTCGAGCGGCGGCATCGACTGGATCGCGTCCTCGCGGATCAGCGAGGTCAGCGTCTCCATGTCGTACTGCTCGAAGGCCTTGACGTAGCGCACGAGCAGGTCGGCGTCGGCCTCGTCGACCGAGGGCGATGTGCTGGCGGCGGTGATCTTCGACTCGTCGAGCGTCGCGCGCGCCCGTTGGAGCGCACTGTTCACCGAGGCGACGCTCGTGTCTAGCAGCTCCGCGACCTCGGAGGCCTTCCAGTGCAACACCTCGCAAAGGATGAGCACGGCGCGCTGGCGCGGCGGCAGGTGCTGGAGGGCGGCGACGAACGCGAGGCGGACCGTCTCGCGCGCCTCGGCTACCTCCGCCGGGTCGCCGTCATCCGGAACCGTGACACCGTCCGGGATTGGCTCCAGCCAGGTCACCTCGGGCAGCGTGTTCAGGTTCGACTCGACCGGCTCGCGCGCCGGCCCGAGATCCATCGGGCGTGCCCGTCGCTCGCGGCCGCTCAGCATGTCCATGCAGACGTTCGTCGCGATCCGGTAGAGCCACGACCGCAGTGCCGAACGACCCTCGAACCGGTCGAGCCCCCGCCACGCGCGCACGAGCGTCTCCTGCACCGCGTCCTCGGCGTCGAAGGCCGACCCGAGCATGCGGTAGCAGAAGCCCGTCAGCTCTTTGCGGTAGGACTCGAGCTGAAGCTCTGAGGCAGTCGCCTCGAGATTCGTCACCGCGCCATCGTACGGAACCGATGACTTTCAGCGCGGCCCCTGGTCTGATCTGACGACCACAAGGAGGGATCGATGCTCATCTTCGACATCACGACCTCGCTCGACGGCTTCGTCGCCGGCCCGCACCCGTCACTCGAGGACCCGCTCGGCGAGGGCGGCATGCAGCTTCACGACTGGGCCACCTCGACCCGGGCCTGGCGGGAGCGCCACGGCCTCGAAGGCGGCGACGAGAACGCCGACTCGGAGGTCGTCGCCGAGGGCATCGCGCGCCAGGGCGCGCTGATCATGGGCCGCCGCATGTTCAGCGGCGGCTCGGGGCCGTGGGAGGACGACCCGAACCGCGACGGCTGGTGGGGCGACGATCCGCCCTTCCGCAATCCGGTCTTCGTGCTCACGCACCACGCGCGTGACCGCGTCGAGTTCGAGAACGGCACGACCTTCAACTTCGTCACGGACGGGTTCGAAGCCGCTCTCGAACAGGCGCAGGCGGCGGCGGGAGGCAGGGACGCCCTCATCGCGGGGGGAGCGGAGACGATCCAGCAGTACCTCGCGGCCGGCCTGGTCGACGAGTTCGAGGTCCACGTCGCACCGATGCTCCTCGGCGGCGGAACGCCCCTCTTCGGCGATCTCGAGGCCAACGCGCCTCGCATCGAGCTCACGAGGGCCCTCAACTCGCCCGGCGCAGCACACCTTCGGTATCGCGTGATCAAGTGACGCCCGTCCCACCCGCACGTCACCTCCTGCGGGCGAAAGACCTCGCCGACGCGCGCTATCGCGAGCCCCTCGACGTGGCGACGCTCGCCCGCGCAGCCCACCTCTCCCCCGCGCACTTCAGCCGCGAGTTCCGGCGCTACTTCGGCGAGACGCCGCACCGGTACCTGCTCATGCGCCGGCTCGAGCGCGCGGCGGCCCTCCTGCGGAACACCGACCGGAGCGTCGCCGACGTCTGCCTCACGGTGGGCCTGAGCAGCGTCGGCTCGTTCACGACGTCGTTCGGGCGTGTGTTCGGCGTCTCCCCCACGGCCTATCGCGTCGCCCATCCGCCGGCCGCGCAGCGCGCCCGCGTCCCCACCTGCGTGCTGCTCGCCCAGGCGCGGCCGCAGACAGCAGTTTTCGAGAAGACGACTGGCACCGGCACGGCTAGCGTCGCCGACGAAACCGCGACACAGGAGGACGACGATGCTGAAGAGCCTGACGACCGTCCAGGTGTGGGTGCACGACCAGGACGAGGCGCTCGCCTTCTATACCGAGAAGCTCGGACTGGAGCTCCGGGACGACGTGACCGTGCCGGAGATGGGCAACTTCCGCTGGCTTACGGTCGGCGTCCCGGGCCAGGAGGACGTCGCGATCACGCTGATGGCGATCCCCGGCCCGCCGGTCTTCGACGAGGACACGCGCAGGAAGATCACCGACCTGATGGCGACGGGCGCCTCGGGCGGTCTCTTCTTCGCCACCGACGACGTCCAGGGGACGTACGAGGAGCTGAGGAAGCGCGGCGTCGAGTTCCAGCAGGAGCCGACGGAGCAGCCCTACGGCGTGGACGCCGGCTTCCGCGACCCGTCGGGCAACTCGATGCGGATGGCCCAGCTGACGTGACCGACGCCCCGCGGGTGAATGCCGTCGGCGACCTCGAGCTCACCGATCCGGCGGCGATGCGGGCCCTGGCCGAGCCGACCCGGCTCGCGCTCTTCGACCGGGTTCGGCGAGGGCCCGCAACGGCTGCGGCGTTGGCGGAGGCCGTGGAAGAGGCCGAGCCCGCTGTCCGCGTGCACCTGGCGGAGCTCGAAAGCTTCGGCCTCGTCTCGCGCGACGGCGAGGACTGGCGGGCGGTCGCGAAAGGGTACGTCTTCGAGATTCCCAACGAGCCCCACGGCCAGGCGGCCGCCAGGCGGTTGAGCAGCGTGATGATGCTCGCCTACGACGAGCTACCCGGGCGCTGGGTCGCGGAGACAGAGCCCCGGCTCGAGCTCGACTGGGCCCGGGCGGCCGGGTTGTTCAACGCGCGCGTGAACCTGACACCCGACGAGCTACGGGGTGTCCAGGAGCGGCTGGAGGACGTTCTCGCGCCCTACCTGACGCGGAAGCCGGACGTCACACCGGCGGAAGCCCGCCAGGTCCGCCTCCTCGCATACTTCCTCCCCGAACCGTAAACGCGCAAGATCATGGAAGCGCTGCACACGGCCGCGGCCTAACGTCGCAACCGTGAGCGCGGATGCGTTCGACTTCTGGCTCGGCCGCTGGGAGGTCCGCTGGGGCGAAGGCGCGCGCGGCACGAACGAGATCACCAAGGTCATGGACGGCCGCGTCGTCCTCGAGCGCTTCGATGGCCGACCGGGAACCGAGCTGGTCGGGATGAGCGTCTCCGTGTACGACCCCGACGACGGGCTGTGGCGGCAGACGTGGGTCGACAGCCAGGGCAGCTATCTCCAGTTCCAGGGGAACGCCCGGGACGGCGTCATGGAGTTGCGCGGTGAGCACGGCGGCGAGCCGCGCCGGATGGTCTGGGGCGACATCGAGGACGCGTCGCTGACGTGGCTATGGCAACGTTCCGGCGACGGCGGTTCGTCCTGGGAGACGCTCTGGGAGCTCGCCTACTCACGGCTCGAGTGATTCCGCGCCCGGCGGCAGCGGTGGGCTGCCTCGTACTCGTCTTCGCAGCCACGGCGGCCGCCGCTACCTCGCACGACCTCGTCATCCGGCCCGGGGTCGGTATCGGGAAGGTACGGCTCGGCATGTCGCGTGCGCAGGTCCGGAGCGCGTGGGGCGCGCCGCAGGCGGTGGTGAGAACCGGCCGGAGCGTCGAGCTGCAGTACGACTTCGCGGCCTACGTCGTCATCCTCCGCGGCTCGCGCGGGCGCGAACGGTGGTGAGCGTCGCCACCACGCTGGCCAAGGAACGCACCGCGCAGGGCATCGGCGTCGGTTCCCCGGAGTCCCGGTTGCGCCGCGTCTTCCGCGGCGAGCTGCGGTGCAACCCGCTCGAGGTGATAACCATGTCGCGCTACCCGTATCCGGTCCTCGCCGCCAATCGGCGCGAGTGCACGCTCGGCGATCCGCGGGGCCGGCACACGACCTTCGTGACCAAGATGCGGCCGTTCACGTTCCTGGCGGACGACTGGTCGAAGAAAGCGCGGGTCTACGAGGTCGTCGTCGGCGCTCCGGGAGCCTGAGCGAAGCGGCGAATGTACGGGTTTGATTTCGTCCGGACGGGTAGGTTGGTTCGTACTTCCCCCCAAGACCCTGTTTTCCGACGACCGCGTTCGCCGGTCGAGAGGAGGAGTCGAGGGACATGACACGATCGAGGTGGAGTTGGAGCCGAACCGTTGCGGTGACGGGCGTCGGCGCGCTCGCTCTCGGGGCGCTCGCGTCGGTCGGCACGGCCGTGTCACCGTCAGGCACGTCCGCGGCGGCCAAGCAGTACCCGCCGCAGAAGGGGACGCTCTGCCACCACACGCATTCCAAGAAGCATCCGTTCGTGACGATCACCGTTTCGCAGAGGGCGTTCCCTGCTCATCTGCGCCACGGCGACACGATCGGGCCCTGCCCACAGATTGCGTCGACCGCGGCAAAGGCCACGAAGACGCAGAAGTCGCGCGGGAACGGGCACGAGCACGGAAGGAAGCAGGGACACGCCGTCGAGTCGCCTGCGCCGGCGGTTGACGGCGCCCCCGACACCGCGCGGACGGGTCACAGCGGTACCGCACCACACGCCGCGAGCCCCCCGCGCGGCGGCACCCCGCCCGGCCACGGCGGTACACCGCCTGGGCGCGGAACCACCGCACCGGGCCAGAGCGAGAGTCCTCCGGCCGAGGTTGCGACCCCGTCAAGCCACAGCAGCCCGCCGGGCCACGGCGCGAGCCCGCCGCACGGCGGCACGCCGCCCGGGCAGGGTGGCACGCCGCCCGGCCAAAGCGGAAGCCCGCCGGGGCAGTCCGGGACTTCGCCCGGACACGGCGGCGCCCCGCCCGGCCAAGGCAGCAGCCCGCCTGGCGGAGGTCACGACAAGTAGGCGAGAGGGGCCCGCCCGCTCAGGGCGGGCCCCTCTCTTTCCGCTTACGCGCCGACGGAGACGTCGCGGTAGCGCGCGTCGACGAGGCAAAACACGCCGTAGCAGACCAGCCCAACTGCCGTTACGCCGAGGACGTACGGCCCGTATGGCGCGTCCACGAGCTTCTGGAGCGCGCCGTCCAGTCCGATCGCCTCGTCCGGGTCGTACTCGACGGCCGCTTTCGTGATGAACACCCCGATGAGCCCGAAGACGATGCCCCGCGCGAGATGGCCCGCGACGCCGACGCGACTGCCCCACGTGCGCTCGATCTCGCTCATCTGTCCGGTGCGCCATTTGTCCTCGAACTTCGTCGTGAAGGCGCGGTACACGTTCCAGATCCCGGCAGCGAGGATCGCGAGGCCCATCAGCCCGACGAGCCAGCGGCCTCCGGGAAGGTCGAAGGCCGTCGAAGTGCTCTCTTTCGCCTGCTGGCTCTGGGATTCGCCGCCTCCGCCCGAGCTCGTCAGCAGCTTGATGGTCGTGAACGTGAGCCCAGCGTAGATGAGCCCTCGACCGACGTAACCGGCCTTCTTGCCCCACTTTTTCGCCTTTCCCTTCGCCTCGTCGTCGTCGTCCTCCCGTTCGGCGAACGCCTGCACGAAACGCCAGATCGCATAAGCCGCGAAGCCGAGCGCAAGCAAGACCAGGAGCACCTTGCCGAACGGCTCGTCGGCGATGGTGGCGAGCGCGCCTTGCCGGCTGGTCGCCTTACCACCCTCCCCGAGCGCGAGCATCACTGCCAGCACGCCGACCAGCCCGTACGAGACTCCCTTGGCGACGAGACCGATCCGCGCAAGCCAGGAGTACCAGCCGCGCTCCTGCTCCGCATCCTCACGCGCCTTGCGTGCCGGGTGCTGTACTGCCTCCTTCGCCTGATCGACGGTCTCGCTGGGCTGCGTCATGCCTCTTCGTCCGTCCGCTCGACGCTCTGCCCTGGAGCCGCCGCGTAGTAGGCACCCACCCGGTCGCGATACGCCGCGTCCCGGTAGTGATCCTCATCGAACTCGGGCGCGTTCTGGATCTCGTCCTTCGTCCTCGCGATGTAGACGGTCTCGTCGTCGCGATCGACACGCTCGACGAGCGCGGCCGGAATCAGGACCTTCTTTCCGAAGATCCAGCGGCCGGTGTCGACGACGACGTAGCCGGCGCCTGCATCCAGGCTCATGCTGTCGACGGTTCCGATGTCTCCGTCGACGGCCTCGGCGTCGTAGCCCGTCAGATCCAGTCGCCCGACGTTCTCAGGATATGTCCAGAGGTCGGCGTTCATCGCTAAGCGCGAAGCTCGAGCAGCCGTCCGAAGAAGGATCGGTACTTCTGCAGGACGGTGCGAAGATCCTCCGTGGTGACATCGTCACCGCGATCCCACTGCTGCTCCAAGCGCGAGCGCTCCTCCGAGAAGCCGGACATCAGGCGATTCATCAAGTCGTCGACCAGCGCATTCGCTGCTTCGACGGCCCCACGCGGCTCGTCGACGAACCGCGTCTGAATCTCGGTCCAGCGCCGCTCCAGCTCGTTCCGGTCATCGGGCGCGAAGAGCTCAGCCCCGTCATCGACATCGTCCTCGTGCTCTGGGGCCGCTGCCTCGTCGCGCTGCGATTGGCTCATTTCGCTCATTCGTCCGGCACCTCCTCCTCATCGGTCTGGTCCGATCCGAGCAGCTCGGCAAACAGCGCTCGGTAGTGAACGACGGCTTGCCGGAGGTCTTCGGTCGAGGCGTCTCCGGCCTCGCTCGCACCGTGGATCGCGTGGGCGGCCCGGTAGTGCTCGACGACGTCCGGGTGATCGACGGAGATGTCCGCCACCCTCTGGTCGAACTCGTCCATCGGGTAACCGCGCTCACGCATCACGTCGGTCACGAGCTGATCGGCTTCGACGAGCGTGCTTGACGGTTCATCGACGAAGCGGTTCTGTAGCTCTTGCCAAGAGCGGCTGTAACGTTCCCGGGCCTCAGGCGCCAAGGGAACGATGTCCAGACGCGCGCGCTTCTCCTCCCGCCGAGCAAGGTCAGCTTCGGCTTCGCGCCTGCTTCCCTGCTCCGCGACGGCGCGGTCGTACTCGGGCCCGAATCGACCCTGCAGGCGCTCGCGACGGCGACGGGCGGCAAGCGCCCAAAGGGCGAGCACGAGTAGCGCGACTGCGACGACGACGATGACGATCCACACCCAATCCGGCACCTGGTGACCTCTCCTTCCCCTCTACGACCCTGCGCCGTCGTTCCCGCTACGAGCGGCCGTCAAACGAGCGCACAGTTCTCGACCACGCCTCTGCTGGTCGGCCGCCGGCGCCGCGCAGCGTCCCTCCCGCTCGTGTTCGCGGCGGCCGTCGTGCCGAGAGAAGCAGCGACCGGCAGCCGGGCACTCAACCGTTGGGGCGCACCTCGAACATCGTGACCTCGAAGCTTTCGAGCGAGCGCCGTGTCGACCCCGAGGCGGATGCCGCCAGGAGGCTGAGCCGGTCGCCCGCCTCCGCGCTCTCGTCGAGGGTCTTCTCGTCCGCCCAAAGCGTGATCACGATCGCCTTCTCACCCTCCTCGTCGAAGAGCCCGATCAGGCCGCGAAAGCCGGTGCTGTCCCGCACCCACGGGAGGTACTCCTCCCTGATGATCTCCAGGCCGAAGCCGTACTGCTCTCTGTTCGACTCGATCGTGTGCACACGCGCGAACACCTGACCTCCCGAGCCCTACCTCTGTAGCAGCCGAGGTCCGAGGTCGGCGAAGCTCAGCTCGTAGTCCGCCGTCTCCTCGACCGTTACGTGCACCGCGGCGGTCATGCGATCCCGGAACCGCATCCGGGCCGCCCGGTGCCGCTCGGCCACCTCACGGTCCTTCCAGAAGGTAAGCACCAGCGTGGTCGCCTTCTCCTCGTTGGACAGCATCAGCAGCCCGTCGAAGCCGTCGATCTCGCGCAGCCAGGGCACCATCTCCTCGCCGGCGATCGTCGCGACCTCGAGCGGCTGCCCCTCCGAACCCTTCGTCCTCGTCAAGCTGACGTACACCAATTCCTCCTCGCCGTGATCCGTCGTAGGAAATGATTCCAGCCGCGAGCCGTCCGGGATCGCCCAACCCCGTCAACCGCCGAGAGCGGTGAAGAACCGGCGGACGTCGTCGGTCAGAGCCTCTGTGGCGGTGTGGGCGGTGTAGTGACCCCGGGCAGGAGGGTCGAGCTGCCTCCACGAGACGATGTTCTCGTGATCTCGGTCGCAGAAGCGTCTGATCGACTTGAAGTCGCCATCGGCCATTGCCAGCGCGGTCGGCACCGTCGTCGGCTCCGACGGACGGTGGCCGCTCCGGGCGTTCTCGAAGTAGAGCCGGATCGACGAGCCCGCGGTACCGGTGAACCAGTAGACGGCCGCGTTCGTGAGCACGAAGTCGTCGTCGAGCTCTTCGCCGAGGAGCTGGTCGAGCCAGCCCAGCAACCCGGCCGGCGAGTCCGAGAGCGCGTGGGCGAGGGTCTGCGGCTGCTGTGACTGGATGACGTTGAAGGCGCCCTTCTCCTCCCAGAACCACTTGAGCACGGCCATGCCCGCCTGCTCCTCCTCGCTCAGCCCGTCCAGCTCCGCCGGATCCCCCGTAGGGAAGGAGAACAGCTGCGTCACGTGGACGCCGACGACACGCGCCGGGGCGAGCCTCCCCACCTCCGGGGAGATCATCGATCCTGCGTCGTTGCCGACGGCGCCGAAGCGCTCGTAGCCCAGGCGACGCATGAGCTCGGCCCAGGCCTTCGCGATCCGGACGTTGTCCCAGCCACGCTGGGTGGTCGGCCCCGAGAACGCGTAACCGGGCAGTGACGGGATCACCAGATGGAAGTCACCGGAGAGCGGGTCGATCGCCCGGAGGTACTCGAAGACCGAGCCGGGCCAGCCGTGTGTGAGGATGAGCGGCAGCGCGTCCTCGTTCGCGGACCGGACGTGGAGGAAGTGGATCGCCTGGCCGTCGATTTCCGTCAGGAACTGAGGATGGCGGTTCAGCTCGGCCTCCCACGCGCGCCAGTCGTAGCCCGTCGTCCAGTACGAGACGAGCCGCTGCAACCGCTCGACGCTGACGCCGTAGTCGGAGCCGGGACCGGGAGGCTCGTCGGTGAACCGAGTTGCCGCCAGCCGGGCCCGGAGCTCGTCGAGATCGGCTTGCGGGACGTTGATCTGGAAAGGGCGAACGCTCGCGACGCCCGGTTCGGTCGTGCTCACCGTCGTCTCCTCTCTCGCGTATGACAGGATGTTGTCATGCAACGAGGGAGCAACATAAGCAAGCGACAAGATGCTGTCAAGTCGGCGAGGTTCGCCGGGGACGCTCTCAGCGAGCTCGTGGCACATGTCTTCCGGCTGAACGGCTTGCTGACGTCGGCCGGCGACGCGATGGCCGCACCCGCAGGTCAGACGGGCGCCCGCTGGCGGGTGCTGGCCGCGATCGATCGAGCGCCGTTGACCGTGCCGCAAATCGCCCGGGCCTGGTGGCTGTCGCGGCAGAGCGTCCAGCGGGTTGCCGACGTGCTCGTCGAAGAGGGCTTTGCCGTCTACGAGGAGAACCCCGGCCACCGCCGCTCGAAGCTCCTGCGGATCACGCCGAAGGGCAGCTCGTCGCTCCGGAGCATTCGCCGGGCGCAGCGCACTTGGGCTGACGACCTGGGCGGCGAGATAGGCGAGAGCGATCTACGCACCGCGAACGCGATCCTGGCCCGGGTCGTGGAGGGGCTGTCGCGGCGCGAGCCGGTCGCCTGACGGAGCGGGCTCAGCCGTAGCTGATGAATTCCAGTAGCGAGCCGTCCGGATCGCGGAAGTACACGCTGGTTCCGTGGCCCTGCGCACCGAGACGCTCGACCGGGCCAGTCTCGACGTCGACACCGTGCCGGGTCAAATGCTCGACCGCCTCCTCGATCCGGCCCGGCCAGACGAAGCAGAGGTCGCTGTTGCCGGGCTTCACGGGGAGGCGGGCCACGTTCGTCGACACGTCGACCCCTGGCCCGTGGACGTTGAGCTGCGTGTCGCCGAGCCGGTAGGCCCAGCGGCCGGCCGCGTGCTCGACCAGCTCGGCGCCGAGGACGTCGTGGTAGAAGCGGTTCGAGACGTCCCAGTCGGAGACGGCGATGACGCTATGGTCGAGGCGGACGCTGCGGGCCATGGGCGATTTGGCGGCTACCGACGCGCGTGTGACTATAAAAGAGCTGTGGTAGAGGCACTAGACATCCTCCAGGCCGCTCGTGAGGCTGCGTCCCGCCCTGCCTGGCGCGAGGCGTACACCAGCTACGGGAATGTGCCGAGCGGCGACCTCGAGCCTGGCGACCTCGAGCGCTTCGCAGACGCGGCCTGGTGGAACGGCAAGCTCGACCAGGCGATCGACCTGCGCGAGCGCGCGCACGCCGGCCACGTCGCGGCCGGGGACGGGATCAGCGCCGCGCGCGTCGCACTGACTCTTTCGCACGACCACGTCGGCCGCGGCGCCTTCGCCGTCTCGCACGGCTGGTTCGCAAAGGCCGAGCGCCTGCTCTCGGCCGAGCCCGACTCGGTCGAGCATGCCCGCCTGACGTTGGTCCGCGGCATCAACGCCCTGTTCGCCGGCGGAGACCTGCGCGAGGCGGTCGGTGAGCTGGACCGCGCGTACGAGCTGGCTCAGCGCTTCGGGGACCGCGACACGCAGGCTTTGGCGCTCGTCGCCAAGGGACGCGCGCTCGTCAAGATGGGCGAGGTCGAGCAAGGGCTCGCCCTGATAGACGAGGCGACTGCCGCGGCGCTGGGCGGCGAGCTCAATCCCTACTCGACCGGTCTCGTCTACTGCGTGACGATCAGCTCCTGCCAGGACCTCGGCGATTACCGTCGCGCCGCAGAGTGGACCGAGGAGGCGAACCGCTGGTGCGACAGGCTCGACGTGACAGGCTTCCCCGGCGCGTGTCGCATCCACCGTGCCGAGATCATGCGGCTCCGCGGCGATTGGGGCGAAGCAGAGCAGCAGGCCCTCACGGCGTGCGAGGAGCTCCACGATTTCGAGCGCGCGATCACGGCAGGCGGTTACTACGAGATCGGCGAGATCCGGCGCCTGCGCGGCGATTTCGCGGCCGCCGAGGAGGCCTACCGGACGGCGCACGAGCTCGGACGAACCGCCCAGCCGGGGCTCGCCCTGCTGCGGTTGGCGGAGGGAAAGGTCGACGGCGCAGTCGCCGGGATCACGCGCACGCTCGCGGAGGTGACCGACCCGCTCATGCGGCTTCGCCACCTCCCCGCGCAGGTCGAGATCACCGTCGCCGCCTCGGACCTCACAACGGCCCGCACGGCGTACGACGAGCTCGAGCGGCTCGTCGACTCGTACAAGATCGGCGGCCGGCGGGCGCCAGCGTTCGACGCCGCCGTGCACATGGAGTCCGGCCGGATCCAGCTCGCCGAAGGAGACAACGTCGGCGCGGCCCGCTGCCTGCAGCGCGCGCGGGACGAGTGGCAGCGAGTCGGCGCGCCGTACGAGGCGGCCGAGGCGCGGATGCTTCTTGGCATCGCCTTCCGGCGACAGGGCGACGAGCACGCCGCGACGGCCGAGCTCGAGGCCGCCCTGTCGACGTTCGACCGGCTCGGCGCGCGGCTCGACGAGGAGCGCGTGAAGGAGCTGCTCGGCCGCCTGGCGGCGCGGCGGACGTTCCTGTTCACCGACATCGTCGACTCGACGAGGCTCCTCGACACCCTCGGCGAGGAGAAGTGGAAGAAGCTCCTCGCGCGCCACGACGCCGTCCTCCGTGAGCAGATCGTCGAGCGGGGCGGCGCCGTGATCAAGCAGACGGGCGACGGGTTCTTCGCCGCGTTCGATAACCCGAAGGCTGCGGTCGAGGCCGCGGTCGGGATCCAGCGCGCGCTCGCGGACGAGATCGTCGCGCCCGACGTCCGGATCGGAGCGCACAGCGGCGGCGCGTTCTACACCGACGGCGACTTCAGCGACTACGGGGGTGAGGGCGTCCACGTCGCCGCCCGCATCGGCGCGGCCGCAGGCGCCGCGGAAATCCTCTTCAGCCGCGAGACCCTCGAAGGGGTTCCGACGGCATATCGCCTGTCGGAGCCGCGCGCGGCGACGCTCAAGGGCTTTGCGGAGCCCGTCGAGCTCGTCGCGGTCGACTGGCGCTAGCCGCTACTCGCCGATCGCCTTCAGCAGCACGCGCTTGCGCCGCCGCCCGTCGAACTCGGCGTAGAAGACCTGCTCCCACGGGCCGAGGTCGAGCCGACCGTCGGTGATCGGGAGCACGACCTGGTGGGCCATCAGCTGGCGCTTCAGGTGTGCGTCGGCGTTGTCCTCGCCGTTGTTGTGCCGGTACTGCGAGACGGGCTCGTGTGGCGCCAGGCGCTCGAGCCAGTCGTCGAAGTCGGCGATCAGGCCGCCCTCGTCGTCGTTGACGTAGACCGCCGCAGTGATGTGCATCGGGTTGACGAGGCAGAGGCCGTCGGCGATCCCGCTCTCCCGGACGAACGCCTCGACGTCCGGCGTGATGTTGAGGTAGGCACGGCGTTCCGGAACCTCGAACCAGAGCTCCTTGCGGGCGTGCTTCACGTCCACAGCTTCTCCGATTAGTTCGGGGGCTGCCGCGGGTTGTAACTGACGACCGCCCGACGAAAGGAGACAACATGGCACGCGTGGCAACGACGGACGTGACCGTTGCAGCCATCGACGAGATGGACTCGATCCACGGCGGAATCGCCCGCCGCGCCCGCGCGCAGCTCGGCGTGACGGCATGGGGCATGCAGGTGCTGACGCTGCCTCCGAACTGGCTGGGCTACCCCGACCACAACCACGACGAGGGCGCGTTCGACCCGAACCAGGAGGAGGTCTACGTGCCGATCGCGGGCTCCGCTACGCTCGTCGCCGGCGACGAGCGGTTCAACCTCGTCCCGGGAACGATGGCGCGGGTCGGACCAAAGCAGCTCCGCCGGATCCTGCCGGGGCCGGAGGGGATCCGGCTGCTCGCGCTCGGAGGGCGGCCCGGCACGTTCGAGGCGCCCTCCTGGACCGAGCTCGGCGCACCGCCGCCGATGGCGGAGTAGCGTCCGGCCATGGAGCTGCTCACGGCCGCGGCGGCGGGCGACGAGCAGGCGTTCGTGCAGCTGACGGCGCCGCTTCGCCGTCGGCTGCACGCGCACTGCTACCGCATGCTCGGCTCGATCCACGACGCCGACGACGCGCTCCAGGAGACGATGCTCAGGGCCTGGCGTGCGATCGGCCGCTTCGAGCCGCGCGCCGAGCTGTCGTCGTGGCTCTACCGGATCGCGACGAACGTCTGCCTGCGCATGATCGAGCAGCGCGGCCGCGTCGAGGCCGCGGCCGTCGACGCGTACCTCCAGCCCTATCCCGACGTGCTGCTCGAGGAGCGGACGCCCGAGAACGAGGCCGAGCGGCGGGAGACGATCGGGCTCGCGTTCGTGGCGGCGATGCAGCTGCTGCCGCCGACGCAGCGGGCGACGCTCGTCCTGCGCGACGTGCTCGGCTGGTCGGCGCGCGAGGCCGCGGAGACCCTCGGGATCAGCGTCGCCGCGGCCAATAGCGCGCTGCAGCGCGCGCGGGAGCGCATCGACGGCGAGCGGCGCGAGGACACGCTCGCGCGGGCGCACCGGCCCGCGAACCGCGGCACGGAGGAGACGCTCATGCGCCGGTTCGTCGAGGCGTGGGAGGCCGTAGACGTTGAGGGAATGACCGCCCTGCTCGCCGGCGACGCGCTCATGACGATGCCGCCCGAGCCGATGCGCGTCATCGGTCCGGCGGAGATCGGCGGGTTCTTCGCGACGGTGCCGATGGACGGACGCCTCGACCTGATTCGCCTCGTCCCGACTCGGGCGAACGGCCAGCCGACGCTCGCCGCCTACGTCCAGGACTCGCCGGCGGAGCCCTTCCGCGCCTACGGGCTGATGGTGTTTGCGCTCGACGGCGACCGGATAGCCGGCATCACGGGCTTCGCCCGCTATCCGGAGCTGTTCCCCGTCTTCGACCTTCCCGGCGAGCTCTAGACCTGCGCGCCTAGTCGGGCGCGATGTTCTGGTTCAGCCGGAAGACGTTGTCGGGATCCCACTCTCGCTTGAGCGCGACCAGCCGCTCGTACTTGGCCTCGCCGTACACCGAACGGAGGTCGATTCCGGCCTCCTGGACGTCGTTCACGTAGCGCCCGGTCAGCGCGTACGGCATCAGCTCCGCGGTCGTTTCGCGCACCCACTGCCGGCAAGTCGTGTCGAGGCCGCCGTCGTCCCACTGAGCCTCTGCGGACGCCCAGTACGTTGCCTCGCGTCCGGTGAACGCGGTGCCGCTGTCGGGCACCGCAGCGATCGCGCCGCCCCACGCCCACACCGAGAGAACGGTCTCGACGCCGGGCGGCGCGGTCGCCACCAGGTCCGCGCAGCGCCTGACGCATTCGGTTGGTAGCACGCTGAGGAAGGCGCTCTTCATGGAGAAGCGGTGCCCCCACTCCATCTCGCCGTCGAAGAGGCGCTGCGCGACGAGATACGGCTTAACCTCGATCGTGTCCCGGGCCGGCGGCCCGAACGCCCGTAGCTCGGCGAGGTCACGCTCGGCCTGCTCGGGTGAGCCGCAGTGGAGCACCGAGATCGAGACGTCCGTGCGCCCGACGGCAAGCGTCGGCATCACCTCGTCCGGGCCGGATTCGACGACCTCGCGGAACAGGTCGGCGACCTCGTCGAGCCGGTCGATCGGGTGTCTGACGACGCCGTGCGTGACCGTCCCGTCGAAGGGATGGAGGGCGAACTCGAACGCGGTCGCGATCCCGAAGTTCGCACCGGCTCCGCGGAGGCCCCAGAAGAGCTCCGGGTGCTTGTCGTCGCTCGCGCGAAGCAGGCGGCCGTCCGCCGTGACGAGCTCGACTGCGCCCAGGTTGTCGATGGTGAGGCCGTACCGGCGCTGGAGGCGCCCCATCCCGCCGCCGAGCGTCAGCCCGGCGACGCCGGTGTGTGAGACGACTCCGACAGGGCACACGAGCCCGGCCGCCTGGGCGGCGTCGTCGAGCTCGCCGAGGAGCGACCCACCGGCGACGCGCGCGACACGGCGCTCGGCGTCGACCTCCGCGCCGCGCATCCTCGAGAGGTCGATGACGATGCCGTCGTCGCAGGTCGAGAGGCCGGGGATGCTGTGGCCGCCGCCACGGACAGCGAGCGGGAGCTCGCGCTCGCGAGCGAAGCGGAGGGCGGTGACGACGTCGTCGGGCCGCGTCGGCCGCACGACGGCGGCGGGGCGCCGGTCGACCATCCGGTTCCAGACGGCCCGAGCGGCGTCGTAGCCGTCGTCGCCCCGAAGGACCACGTCGCCCGGGAAGACGTCGGCGAAGGCACGCAGTGCTCCGTTCACGTTCACGGGTCTATAGACGGCGGCCGCCCGCGGAACTCATCGGCCTACGATCGCATCTGTGCGCAGACAAGCCGTGCTGCTCGCCGCCGCTGCCGTCGCCTGGCTGGCCGTCGCCGCCTACGAGCCGCCGATGGGAGCGGCCGGGTTCGTCGTCGGCTGGACGCTGATGATGGCGGCGATGATGCTGCCCTCGATGGTCCCGCTCGCCGCGTTGCTGCCCGGCGGCCAGACCGGGCTCGCCGCGGGCTACCTCTCGACCTGGGCGGCGACCGGGCTTGTGCCCTGGGAGGCGATGGAGCACGGGCTCTCGCCCGCGTTGCCACTCGTCCTCGCCGCGGCCGGCGTGTACGAGCTGACGCCCCTGAAGGGCGCGTGTCTGCGACGCTGCCGGAACCCCGTCGGCTTCGTGATGGCGCGCTCCGGCGGCCGACCGTTCCGCCTCGGGGTCGAGCACGGCCTCTGGTGCGTCGGCTGCTGCCTCGGACTGATGGTCGTGCTCGTGCTCGCAGCCGCGATGGGTCTCGTGGCCGCGGCGATCATCGGCGGCGTGGTCTTCGTCCAGAAGGTCATGCCGATCGGCGAGGCCTCCGCTCGGCTGACCGGCGCGGCGTTGCTCGTCGGAGCGGTCGTCGCCGCGCTCGTCTAGCCCGCGTACTCGAACGTCGAGCCGTAGCCGCACTTGCCGCTGAATCGGAACGAAAGCTGCTCGTCGTCGACGAAGAGCTCGTCCGCGACCAGCTCCTCGCCCGAGCGGTCGTGGCCCGGAATCACGCAGGTAACGCTCGCCTGCCCTTGATAACGGTCGCGGATGCGGACGCTGATGTGGTTCCGAATCCGTAGCCGCTGACGCCGGCGGGTGTGGTCGACGTCGAACTCGACCGGCCGCACGGTGACGAGGTGGCTGGGCTTCCAGACCCAGGGAAAGTGCGATTCGGCGTCGCCGCCGAGCCGGCCGGTGAAGATGTCCCCGAGAGCAGCGCGCTGCTCGTCCGTCGCACGAGCGTCGAGGTAGAGGATCCACGTCCATGGCGAGCGCTCCTCGTCGTCGCTGTAGCGCAGAGCGAGCGCGACCGGAAGCCCGGCGAGGTCGGTGCCCTCCACGAATCCCGCCTCGATCACCCACGAGAGAACGCCCGCGCAGACGCCTTGCGTCGAGCGGCCGCCCATGACCCCGTCGACCCGACGGCACGGACAGATCGGATCGCAGTTGCAGGCTTCGAAGTACGTACCGCGGATGCGCCAGCTCACGGCTGCGATCCGTGTGCGTCCCGTACCTCGAACCACAACTCCTCGTTCGCGTGCTTCACCGAGGCGGTGATTATCGCGCCACGCGCCCGGCGCGCGCACGCGCCGCCGAGCAGGCCGAGGACGCCGTCGAGGAGTAGGCCTAGCCGGTCGCGACCGCCTCCCCGGTCACCTGGGCGATGTAGCCGCGGACGTCGGCGGCCGGCTCGCTGTACGCCTCGCCGAGCGCGTCCTCCACCCGCTGCATGTAGTCCTTCGCCCAGTCGGGCAGCGGCGTGTCCGCGACGGCGAGGAACTCGAGCGTGCAGGCCAGGCGGATGTCGGCGATCGTCGGCGCGTCGCCGCCGATGAAGCCCGCGTCGGAGAGGAAGAACTTCGGGTAGACGTCGAGGTGACGCGGGAGATCGGCCTCGGCCGCGGCCCGCGCCGCTTCCTTCGCCTCGTCGGACGCATCGGACGTGGAGACCTCACCCGGGTATCCGGCGAAACCGAGCCGCGGGTAGGTCGCCCGTGCGACGAGTGGATAGAGCATGCTCATCGTGAACGAGTTCGCCGCGTCGACCATCGCGCGCCGCTGGATGTCGGTCGGATAGAGCTGGTCGAGCCCCTCGCGGTTCGAGAGGTACATCATCACGGCGCAGCTCTCGGAAAGGCCGCCCTTCGGCAGCTCGGGCGTCTCGATCGACGGCGTCAGGCCGGTGGGGAACTTGGACAGGTACTCGTCGGACTTCGTCTGCCCCCAGACGTTCTCTTCCTCGACCGGCAGCCCGGCCGCCCGCACGAACACGCGCACGGACATGTTGTTCACGCTCGGCGGCAGCATGTTGAGCTTCATCGTCACGTTGACCTCCCTGGTCGCGTCGGCGCTTATGAACGATCCTCTCCCACCAGGCGCGCACCGGCAACCATCGCCTGCAGCTTCCTGAACGCCCGCTCGCGCGGGAGGTACTTCATCCCGCAGTCGGGCGCGACGACGAGCCGCTCGGGCGGGAGCACCGTCAGGGCCTGCTCGATTCGCGCGGCCACGACCTCCGGCGTCTCGACGTCGTCCGCGCCGAGGTCCAGCACGCCGAGGACGATCGTCTTGCCCGCCACGTCGCGCAGCACGTCGGGGTCGAGGTTCGGCTGCGCCGCCTCGAGCGAGAGGTGCGTGGCGGCGCATTCGGCGAGCTCGGCCAGGAACGGGTAGCCGCTCGGTCTGTCGTGGACGATGTGGGCGTAGCCAAAGCAGGTGTGGAGGACGGTCTCGCCCTCGATGCCGTCGAGCGCACGGTCGATCGCCTCGAGCGCGTACTCGCCGGCCGCCTCGGGCCGCGCCTGGAGGTACGGCTCGTCGATCTGGACGACGTCGGCGCCCGCCGCCTTCAGGTCGCGGAGCTCGGCGTTGACGGCGTCCGCGTACGCGAGCGCGAGGCTGCGGTCGTCCTCGTAGTGGTCGTTCTGGGCCTGCTGCGCCATCGTGAACGGCCCCGGGACGGTGATCTTGATCCGGCGCTTCGTGAGCGAGCGGAGGAACTCGACGTCACGCGTCTCCACCGGCCGCGTCCGCCGGATCGGGCCAGTCACCTTCGGCACCGGGTTCTCGTGGCCGGTCCGGTCGAGCGCGACGCCGGGGTTGTCCAGGTCGACGCCGTCGAGCGCGGTGGCGAAGCGGTTGGAGTAGCTCTCGCGTCGCATCTCGCCGTCGGTAATCACGTCGACCCCGGCCAGCTCCATGTCGTGGACGGCGATCCGCGTGGCGTCGTCCTGGGCCTCCTCGAGGTGCTCCTCGGCGACGCGCCAGAGCTCACGCGCGCGCACGCGAGGCGGGAGCCGGTCGCCGAGCCGCTGGCGGTCGATCAGCCAGTCGGGCTGCGGGTAGCTGCCGACGACGGTCGTGAGCAGCGTCATCGCTCGACCAGCTTCGACTTGTAGTCGCTTCGTTGGAGGCTTCCCCACGGGACGAGCTCGACCCGCGTCTGCACGACCAGCACCTCGCGGAGCCGTTCGCGGATCGCCTCGGCATCGGCGTGCGCGCCCGGCGCCAGCTCGACGGCGACGGGAAGCGGCGGCTCCTGCTTCACGCCGGCCGCCTCCGGCTTGACGAGGATGTTGCCGCTGACAGCCGGCGCGAACGCGCCGACCACCTCTCGGATCGCCGAGGGAAACACGTTGACCCCGCGCACGATCAGCATGTCGTCGGTGCGGCCGACGCAGCGGATCCGCGGCCCGGTGCGGCCGCACGCACACGGGCTGGTCCTGACCTCGACGTGGTCGCGCGTCCGG
>Ga0126306_10000310_pt1 | contig 21132 bp, 22 predicted proteins | sample Plot27_FD_92592 | JGI IMG/M metagenome (GOLD analysis project Ga0126306, IMG submission 92592) | Serpentine soil microbial communities from UC McLaughlin Reserve, CA, USA - Plot27 | ecosystem: Environmental > Terrestrial > Soil > Grasslands | place: USA: UC McLaughlin Reserve, Lake County... | reverse complement strand
GGCGAGTAACGCACCAGGGATGTCAACCATCAGGAGCCATCATGACGTGCGCCCGCGCGCGTTGCATGCTGGGACGGGAATCCGTCAGTATTCGCTGTCTCGATCGACCCGATTGTCGGCATCTTGACACCGATCTATGACCGAAGGTGCCACAGCGGCTACGCCCGTGGCGCGGCGGATCCGCCGACCGTGAGCTGCTGGGACAGCCAGCTGAGGAAGGCGGGATACAGCGCCTCGTAGCTGAGGAAGGCGCGTGATCACGGGCGCGCCTCGCCACGAAGTCGCGTCGGTCCTTGAGGGTCTGGGCTGATCGTATGCACCCTGTACCGGGAGGAAACTCGGACAGAACAGTCCGGTCAGCTGGGCATCGAGTTCGCCTACCTCAGCCACGTAGGGTCGGAAGTATGCGCTATCGACCCCTCGGGAACTCCGGCCTGCAGGTGTCCGTCGTCGGGCTCGGCTGCAACAACTTCGGATCGCGCCTCGACCTGGACGGCACGCGGGCGGTCGTCGACGCCGCGATCGAGAGTGGGATCACGCTCCTCGACACCGCCGACATCTACGGTGGCCGCTACGGCGCATCCGAACAGCTCCTCGGTGAGGTGCTCCACGGGCGCCGTGACGAGGTCGTACTCGCGACCAAGTTCGGCCACCAGAGCCACGACATGGGCTTCCCGCCGGCCGCGGGCGCGAAGGGCAGCCGGGCGTACATCCGCCGCTCCATCGAGGCGTCGCTGACCAGGCTCCAGACCGACCACCTCGACCTGTACCAGCTGCACACGCCCGACCCGGTCACCCCGATCGAGGAGACCCTCGCCGCGCTGGACGAGCTGGTCAAGGAGGGCAAGGTCCGGTACCTCGGCCACTCGAACCTCGCCGGCTGGCAGCTCGCCGAGGCCGCGCATCTCGCGGTGGAGGGCGGCCTCACGCCGTTCGTCTCGGCGCAGAACCACTGGTCGCTGCTGGAACGCGAGGTGGAGAAGGAGCTCGTGCCCGCCGCGGAGCACTACGGGGTCGGCGTGCTGCCGTACTTCCCGCTTGCTCAGGGCCTGCTGACCGGCAAGGTCCGCCGGGGAGACGTGCCGCCGGCCGACAGCCGCCTCGCCACCCGCCAGGAGCTGGTCACCGACGAGCGGCTCGACCGGGTCGAGGCGCTGACGAAGTGGGCCGAGTCGCACGGCCGGACGCTGCTGGAGGTCGCGTTCGGCGTGCTGCTGGCTCGACCGGTCTGCGCGTCGGTCATCGCCGGCGCCACGCGGCCCGAGCAGGTGTACGCGAACGTCGCGGCGGGGCAGTGGGAGCCGACTCCGGAGGAGTTGGCCGAGATCGACGAGCTCGCCCCGCCGCCGGCCTGAGCGGCGGCCCCCGTCCACACCCCGGCTGGCGCGGCGTCCTAGGAGAGATTGAATGCTGGGCCGGTCAGCGTGTACCCCAATTCGTCGCCGACATAGGCGAAGAACCCGAAGAGCGCGAACGCCGCCCCGGCGAGCGCGGTGTCCTTCATGAACTGGGTCTGCTCCATCTGCCTGGTCATCGGGTCGCGCTCGCGCCAGAACGCGTGCATCAGGACTGCGGTCGGGACGAGGAACAGGACGATCGCCAGCGCGCCGAGGTCGGGCCAGAGGCCGAGCAGGATCGAGACCCCGCCGAAGAGGATGAGCAGCCCGCTGAGGAACACGGCGGCCTGGGCGGCCGGGACGCCCTTGGACTTCGCGTAGCCCGCCATCGCGGCCGACTGGGTGAGGTGCCCGAACGCCGAACCCAGGAACAGAACTGCGAAGAGAATCCGACCGATGAGGACAATCACATCCATGACAAGCACTCCGTCCACGAAGGAGCGAATGGTCGGCGATCGAGGAACTCGCCGGCCCGATCCTATAGGCAGGATACTTCAGCCTTCAACCTTCTCTGTGACTGAACTTCTGCCCGGCGGACGAGAGACGAGCCGAGCGAGGCGACTCAGCTGACGAGGAACTGGTGCGCCGCCAGCTCGCGGTACAGCTCGCTCGTGTCGACCAGCTCGTCGTGGCGGCCAACCGCGGCGACGCGGCCCCGGTCCAGGACCACGATCTGGTCGGCGGAGATGACCGTGGAGAGCCGATGTGCGACCACGATCAGGGTGCGCTCCTCGGCCACCGCGTCGATCGCGAGCCGCAGCGCGGCCTCGTTGCGGGCGTCCAGATTGCTGGTCGGCTCGTCGAGCAGCAGCACCGGCGGCGCGGAGAGCAGCGCGCGAGCGATCGCCAGCCGCTGGCGCTCGCCGCCGGAGAGCAGGACACCCGCCTCGCCGACCTGGCTGTCCAGCCCGAGCGGCGCCCGCTCCACGAGGTCGCGCAGGTTGACCGCGTCGACGACGGCCATCAGCTCGGCGTCCGTCGCCTCCGGCACGGTGAGCAGCAGGTTGTCCCGCAGCGTGCCGGCGAGCACCGGCGCCTCCTGCTCGACGTACCCGAGTTGTGCCCGCAGCGCGTCCCTGGGCAGGTCGCGGACATCGACCCCGCCGACCCGCACCGACCCGCCGGTCACGTCGTAGAAGCGCTCGACCAGCGCCAGGATCGTCGACTTGCCGGCGCCGGACGGCCCGACCAGCGCGGTACGGGTGCCCCGGGGGACGGCGAAGTCGACCCCGTGCAGCACCGCCGTCCCGTCCGGATACGCGAACTCGACTCCGTCGAACTCCACGGCCGGCGCCCTCCGGCGCGCCGGGACGATCAGCCCACGATCGGCGGCCGTCTCGGCAGGCAGCCCGAGCATGTCCTCGATCCGCTGCAGCGCGCCGAGCCCGGTCTGCAGGACGGTGTACGCGCGCAGCGCCTGCGCGAGCGGCATCACCAGCAGGAACAGGTAGAGGACGAAGGCGACCAGATCCGCGACGCTGATCGCCCCACTGGCCACCCGGGCCCCGCCGACGCCGAGTACCAGTACGAACGACCCCTGGACGGCGACGCTGGCGGCCGGCGCGATCAGGGCCTGGAGCCGCGCGGCGCGCACGCCGGCGGCGTAGGCGGCGGTCGCCGAGTCGGCGACGGCGGTGGTCTCGCGCTCCTCGGCCCGGCTGGCCCGGATCGTCCTGGCCGCACTCAACGCCCGCTCCACCGCCGCGGTCATCTCGCCCACCCGGGCCTGCGCCTGCTCGGAGAGGTCGCGTACCCGGCGGGCGGTGTTGATCACCGCTACCAGCCCGAGCGCCACCGAGGCGACCGTGATCCCGAGCAGCAACGGGTCGAGCAGCGCCATCGCGACGATCGAGCCCAGCGCGACCACGATGCCGCTGGCCGAGTTGACCAGCCCCGAGGTGACCACCGCGCGGAGCAGTGTGGTGTCGGCGCCGACCCGGGAGAGCAGGTCGCCGGTGCGCCGCCGGTCGTACTCGGCGATCGGCAGCCGGAGCAGGTGGCCGGCGAGCCGGATCCGGGACCCGAGCACCAGCCCTTCCGCGGTGCGTTCGAGCAGGTAGCCGCGGACGCCATCGATCGCGGCGTCGAGGAGCATGAGCCCGATCAGCGCGACCACGATCCAGGTGAGCGGCTCCTGCTGGCCGACCGCGTCGAGCACTGCGCGGGTCAGCAGCGGCTGGGCGAGCGAGGTGGCCGCGCCGACCAGCGCAAGTAGCGCGACCGTGACCAGCGCGACGCGGTGCTCGCGGAGGTACGGCAGCAGCGCACGTAAGCCGACCCGCTCGCGCTCCACCGCCGAACCCCCGCTCTCGAACCGTCTACTCCCTCAACCGGTCGAGTCGCCTTCTAGTTCCGCCCGGTCCGGGTGCGCCGCGTTCGTGTCAGGCGCTCTCGGCCTGTGGCTTGGGGACCAGGTCGCGCCAGCGCACCTCGTCGCCGCAGGCCGCGCAGGAGTGCCGGAGCGCAAGCTCCGCACCGCACGAGTGATGCAGGGTCAGGTCGGGACGTTCGTCGGTGTGCTTGCCGCCCCACTCGAGCAGCGCGAGCAGCACCGGCAGCAGGTCCTTGCCGGACGCCGTGAGGTGGTACTCGTACCGTGGCGGCCGGTCCGCGTACGGGCGCCGCTCGATGACGCCCTCGGACTCCAGGTGCCGCAGCCGCGCGGTGAGGATGTTGCGCGGCGCTCCGGTGGCACGGGCGATGGCGTCGAACCGGCGGACGCCGTAGAAGAGTTCGCGCAGCGCCAGCATCGACCACCGCTCGCCGATCACCCGGAGCGCGGCGGCAGCGGAGCAGGCGCGGGCAGTGGAGGGGTCCACGTCACATCCTCGCCAAGTCAGTTGCGTTTTCGAACTCTATAAGTCTACCGTGAATGTCGAGTTGCAAAATGCAACTGACTAGGTGCGGGAGGCCGGGCATGACGCAGCTGCTGGGAACGGAGTCCGACGAGTTGGTGCTCGATCCGAGCTGGTGGTCCTGGGCCGGCGCGCACGGTGGACTGCTGGTCGCGGAGGCGGTCCGGCACGCCGTCCGGGCGCTGGAGATCCCGCCCGGCCGCGGGCTCCGCTCGGTCAGCGTCCAGCTGCTCAGCACGGTGGGCCCGGAACCGGTCCGGCTAGCGCCGAGCGTGCTCCGCCACGGTGGCACGGCCACCTCCGTGGCACTCCGGGCGGACCAGGGCGGTGAGCCCAAGGTCGTCGGCCACGCTGTCTTCGGCGCGTCCCGACCGCACGACGTGACCGCGCAGGCCACGGCGGCGCCCAGAGTCGTTCCGCCCGAGTCCGCGCCGCCGGTGCCCGGAGCGACCGGCGTCGTCCCGTTCTCCCGCCACTTCGAGTTCCGCTCCGCCGACGGCTCGATGCCCCTCGTCGGGGCGGAGGAGGCCCAGCTCACGGCCTGGTTCCGGATGATAGAGCCGACCGCCGTGGACGCTGCCCAGGCCGTGATGCTGCTCGACGCGATGGCGCCGGCGGTGTTCGCCCGGCTGCACGCGCCGGTCGCGGTGCCGACGCTCGACTTCGCCGTCCACGTGCACGCGCCGCTCGACGAGGAGCCGGTGCCGCCCGGCGGGTGGCTGCTCGGCCGGCAGCGCGCCGTCTCGGCCGCCGACGGCTGGGAGGTCGACGACGGCACGCTCTGGGACCAGGCCGGCCGCCTGCTCGCCACCGCCCGCCAGCTCCGCCGCGTGCTCTGACCGGGTTGGGCGAGGCGCAGCCGCGGGGTGCCGTTGAATGGTCCACATGGTTCCCTCGTCGAACACCCCGCTGCGCGTCGGACTCCTCGGCTACGGCATCGCCGGTTCGGTCTTTCACGCCCCGCTGATCGCCAGCACGCCCGAGCTGCGGCTCGACGCCGTGGTGACGGCAAACCCGGGGCGGCAGGAGCAGGTCCGGCGCGAGCACCCGGATGCGGCGGTGATTGCCAGCGCCGATGAGCTGTGGAACCGCGAGCCGGATCTTGTCGTGGTAGCCACCCCGAACCGCACCCACGCACCGCTCGCGCTCGCGGCGCTGGCGGCCGGGCGGCCGGTCGTGGTGGACAAGCCGTTCGCGGCCACGGCCGAGGACGGGCGGCGGTTGGTCGACGAGGCCGGCCGCCGCGGGCTGCTGCTGACCGTCTTCCAGAACCGTCGCTGGGACGCCGACTTCCGGACCGTCCAGCGGCTGGTGAGCGAGGGTGCGCTCGGCGAGCTGGCGCGGTTCGAGTCCCGCTACGAGCGGTGGCGGCCGAACCTACGGCAGAACTGGCGCGAGCTGAGCGCCGTCGATGAGGCCGGCGGACTCCTCTTCGACCTCGGCAGCCACCTCGTCGACCAGGCGCTCCAGCTGCTCGGCCCGGTGAGGAGCGTCTACGCCGAGCTGGACCGGCGCCGCGCCGGGTCGCAGGTGGACGATGACGCGTTCGTCGCGCTGACGCATGCGTCCGGCGTCCGGTCTCACCTTTGGGTCAACGCGTTGACGGCGCAGCTCGGGCCCCGGTTCCGGCTCCTCGGCAGCCGGGCGGGGTACACCAAGTACGGCATGGACATGCAGGAGGACGCCCTGCGCGCCGGCGACCGCCCCGGCGCCGCGGAGTGGGGTGTCGAGCCCCGCGAGCAGTGGGGGCGGCTCGGCATCGACGGCGACCTCCGTGAGGTGCAGAGCGAGCCCGGTGCGTACCAGGAGTTCTACGCCGGGGTGGCCAGGGCGCTGCGTGACGGCGGCCCGCCGCCGGTCGACCCGCTGGACGCGGTGGCCGCACTCGACGTGATCGCCGCCGCGCGCCGCTCCGCGAACGAGGGCCACGTCGTGACCCTGTGACCGCGGGGCGCTCGGGTGTCGCCGCCCGCGAGTGTCGGAATTTTGCTGCGCTGGATCGATTCGATCCGCGCAAAATTCCGACACTCCAGGGAGGGTGCCGCGCGTTAGCGGTCGGCGTAGGCGGTCAGCTTCGCGGCAAGTTCGCGCACCGACGCGCGCAGCTCGGCCGGCTTGCGCACCACGAACGGCCACCCGAACCCGGCGAGCAGCTGCGCCATCCCGTCCAACCGGTCGGCGCGGGCCCGCAGCAGGACGCCACCGTCCACTTCGGTCAGCGTGCCGGCGGCCGGAGGGAGGCGGCGTCGGACCTCGGGCAGCGTGGCTTCCAGGAGTACCTCCACATCCCACGCGTACGGCACCCGGGCCAGCGACCGCGTCACGTGCTCGACCGCGTCGAACCTGACCGGCTCGTCGAACGACTCCGTGCCGACATCCGCGGCGCTCATCCGGTCGAGCCGGAACGTCCGGACCTCGTCGCGGCGGTGGTCGTGTCCCGCGAGGTACCACCGTCCATGGTGGAACACGAGGCCGTACGGATCGACGTCGCGCTCGGTCTCCTGGCCCTGGAACGACCGGTAGCTGATCCGCACCCGCCGGCGCCGCCGGGTCGCGTCACTTAGCACCAGCAGCACGTCGGTGGCCGGCGCGGCGGACTCGCGCGGCGCCAGCGTGAAGCCGAGCGTCTCCTGGATCGCGGTGGTCTGCTCGCGCAGCGGCGCCGGTAGCACCCGCTGGATCTTGGCGAGCGCGGTCTCGATCGCGGGCGCGGCGGTGGCCAGCCCGAGCCGCTCGCTCGCCAGGAGCCCGAGCACCACCGAGACCGCCTCGTCGCCGGTGAGCATCAGCGGCGGCAGCCTGTACCCGGGCAGCAACCGGTATCCGCCGTACCGGCCGCGCTCCGCGTGCACCGGGATGCCCAGTTCCTGGAGCCGGGTGGCGTACCGGCGGACGGTGCGGGAATCGACCCCGAGCCGCTCGGCGAGCTGCTCGCCGCCGAGCTGGTGATGGGCCTGGAGCAGCTCCAGCAACGCGAGGACACGCGTCGTTGGATGTGACACAGGTCACACTCCTAATCCGGACCGATCCTGTCCAGATGCCACTCTAGCGTGGTCTCTGCGCAGGTCAGAACGCCTGTGAAGGATCTGAGGAGGATCGTGATGGCGACGTTCGTGCTGGTTCCCGGTTCGTGGCTCGGCGGTTGGGTGTGGCGGCGGGTCGCGCCGCGGCTGCGGGACGCGGGCCACGACGTCCACGCGATCACGCTCACCGCGCTCGGCGACCGCGCTCACCTCGGCTCGGGCGAGACCGACGTCTCGACCCACATCCAGGACGTCGTCGCGACGATCGAGGCGGAGGAGCTGACCGACGTCGTACTGCTCGGGCACAGCTACGCCGGCGTGGTGGTGAGCGGGGTGGCCGAGAGGATCCCGGACCGGATCGCGAAGTTGATCTACCTCGCCGGCGTGTTGCCGGTCGACGGCGAGTCGTTCCTGGACTCGGCGCCAAGCGACTTCCGCGAGTACGCCGAGGCGTTGAAGGCTGAGGCCGGGCCGGCGGCCTGGCGCTTCCCGGTGATCACCGACGAGGAGTTCGCGCAGTACTACGGCGACCACGGCATTGGCGCCGAGGACATGGCCTGGCTGCGCCGGCACGCGGTCGGCCACCCCCTCGGCTCGTACGCCGAGCCGCTCTCCGGCGGCGCCCCGGCAGCGTTACCGACCACATTCATTCGCTGCACCGAGGACGCGCCGCCGGAGCTGACCGGGCCGCGGGCCGGGTGGGGGTACGAGGAGATCGAGACCGGGCACTGGCCGATGATCAGCAAGCCCGCCGAGCTGGCCGCGCTGCTCGACAGGACGGCGCGGGGCTGACGGTCGCGCCCTGCGCCACGCAATGTGGCCGACATGCTCGCAGGCTGTTGCCGCGGGTGGTAGCGTTCTCCCAGTTGCAGTTCCACGTACGTTCTTGAGCGCTCGCGGGGTGTAATCGCGAGCGCTTTACTCGCTTCTCGGGCAAGGTTCCGGAAGAACAAGCGGTCGCGAAAGCAGCCCAGGCCCGCACACCACTGGGTCGAGCGTTCTTCCGAAGGAGAGAAAGAAATGGCCCAGGGCAGCGTCAAGTGGTTCAACGCCGAAAAGGGTTTCGGCTTCATCGCGCAGGACGGCGGCGGCTCCGACGTCTTCGTGCACTTCTCGGCGATCCAGACCGACGGCTACCGCACGCTGGAGGAGAACCAGCGCGTGGAGTTCGAGATCACGCAGGGCCCGAAGGGTCCGCAGGCCGACCAGGTTCGGCCGCTCTAAGTACCTCGCACCACCGAGGCCCCGGCTCCGGCCGGGGCCTTCGGCGTGCCCCGCTCGCTGGCCGCCTACACCGCCTCGCGGCGCTGCAGCAGCGTGAACGCGAACCAGCCCGGGACCACCGGCAGCCAGAAGGTCAGCAGCCGGAAGAGCAGCACGCTCGAGACGGCGACGGCCGCGTCCAGCCCTGCGGCCGCGGTCAGCCCCGCCGCGAGCACCGCCTCGACGGCCCCAAGCCCGCCCGGGGTCGGGGCGGCCGAGCCGAGCGCGGTCCCGGCCAGCACGACCACGGCCACCAGGACCCACGGCACCGAGCTGCCGAACGCGTCGACGCACGCACCCATCACGAGCACCGTGACGATCGACTGGAGCAGCGTCCCGGCCAGCCCGGTGAACAGACGCCCGGGCCGGGTCAACACCGACCCGATCCGCGGACGCACCTGGTCGAAGTACGGGCGCAGCCGGGCCGCGACGAACCTCCGCCCCACCGGGACCGCGAACATCACCGCGCCGAGCGCGAGCACCACTCCCAGCGCGATCAACACCTCGCCCGGCACGCTCAGCAGCTCGGTCTGGTTGGCGCCCGAGACAATGTTGAGCAGCACCAGCACGATCACGGTGGTGGCGAACGTGCCGGCCTGCCAGAGCGCGACGCTGGCCACCGCGGCGGCCGCAGGCACCCCGCTGCGCTGCAGGAACCGGACGTTGAGCGCGGCGCCGCCGACTCCGGCCGGCGCCACCAGTCCCATGAACGAGGACGCGACCTGAACCCAGATCGTCCGCATGAACGGCAGCCGTTCGGCGACGAACCCGACCAGCCCCAGCGCTGCACCGACGTACCGCAGGCAGGCGAAGATGGCGGCGACCAGGAGCCAGCGCCCGTCCGCCTCGCGCACCACCGATACCAGGTCCAGCCCGGCGACTTGGCCGACCAGGACGTACGCGGCAATCGTCAGCGCGACCGCGGAGACCACCGTCCGCAACCGCAGCCGCTCGATCCGGACCGGCTCCACCGGAGCGCTCGGTACCGCGGCGAGGATCTCCTCGCGAAGCTGGTCGAGGAGCTGGCCGTGCTGGCGGAGCCGGCTGCGGGTGGGCCGGCCCAGCGCGATGGGCTGGAGTACCGGCACGCAGGTGGCCAGCCGGGCCGGGCCGAGCACCCGCAGCGCGCTGGCCACCGCCCGGTCCGCCCCGACCAGCAGCGCGAGCGCCACCAGCAGCTGCGCCCGGTCCATCCGCAGCGCGGTCTCGCCGGCCGCGATCTGACCGGCGCCGGTGACCCGCAGCGCGGCGCCGCCGTCCGGGGTGGCGACCAGGTTCTCAGCGTCGAGGTCGCGGTGGGCGACCGCGCGGCGGTGCAGCGCGCCGACCTGCTCCCACACGGCGTCCAATCGGGCGTCGGTGAGCTCTGCGGGATCGGCGTCGGCGAAGGTGGTGCCGGGCACGTCCTCATAGGCGAGCAGTGCGGCGTCCGGCTCGACCGGGACGGCGCCGACCAGGCGCTGCGTCCGCGCCCCGGTGCCGTGCATCGCCATGCCCACCAGGGCCAGCTGGTCGAGCGTGCGGCGGAGCGAGAGCAACGTCCACCAGCCAGCGGCCTGCCGCACCCGGACGGTACGCCAGACCGAGATGAGCAGCCCGGTGCCGACGTGGTCGTGATCCAGGACGTACACCACCAGCGCGCGGCCGTCCGCCGCCCGCACGTCGAACAGCGCCGGGTCGCGGGCGCCCGGCTCGCGCGGCCGGAACGTGACGACGTCGATGTCCAGGCGGCGCAGCACGCTCACCACGTCGCGCGGGCTCGGCCGGCTCGGCGGTGACCCGGCGGCCCATCGCATGGCCAGCCCGACCACGCGGCCGATCAGCAGCGAGACGACGATCGCCAGCGAGGTGAAGCCAATAGCCACCAGCGCCAGGCTGACCAGTAGGAACACCGCGCCAACCACGACCCGCCAGCGCTGCCGATGCCCCAGCCGGGTCACCGTCGCCATCGCCACCACCGTGGCCACGAACCCGTTCAGCGGCCGATCGCCCGCTCCGTTGCCGATCAGGGAACTGGCCAGCGCGTCGCTCTCCACGAGCACGACGCGGAGTACGTCCGTCACCAGCAGCGTGATGACCGCTACGAGCAGCGCCTCGGCGCTCATCCGGAACCGGCGCCGGAACAGCAGGTCGATGAGGATCGCGGCCGGCAAGGCCAGCAGCACGAGGCCGGACGCCGCGGTGATGATCAGCGCCAGCGCGGCCGGCAGCGGCCGGATCGCCGCGTTCACGTCCTCGCCGATCCCGGCCACGGTGTTGGCCGTCACCACACCGACGAGCAGCGCCACCGCGAGGCCGGCGAGCGCGACCAGCAGCCGGACGAAGTCCAGCGGCCGGTGCACCCGGCGCGGCGGCTCGGGCGCCTCGATCGCGGGGCGGACGTCGTCGACCGCGTCAGAGGTGGCGGCCGAGGTCATGGCCATGATGCTCCCACTGGCCCGCCGCGTACCCCATCACCGACCCCAGCCCCGCCGCCAGCCCGGCCCAGCCGGGGCCCCCAGCCCCGCCGCCAGCCCGGGGCGGAGGATCCGGGACCAGATCCGCGCCACCCCTACGCGCCAGTGACCAGGGCTTTCATCGCCAGCCCTGATCCCCGAGTGACGGGATCGGGCGGCGCGCCGCACTTCTCGACCGGACCGGGGAGTCCGCCGGACCGTTCGGTCAGGCCGGTCGATCCGAACGTGCAGTGATCCGCCGAGCCCGAAACGTAGCCGCCGCCAGGGCCGATGATCGGGCACAGCCACGTCGCAGTTCCGGGCTCACCGGTCCCTGGCCGCCGCCGCGTCAGCGCGGTGGCCGACCGGCACGGGGGACCGCTCGGCGGCGGCCGCGCCGGCACTCTGGCCTAGGAGGGGGGCGGCTGCCGCCGAGCCCGGCCCGTCGGCGGGTACTGGGTCTGTCCGGTAAACGATCCACACGCCGGTGACCAGCAGCGCGGAGACCGCGACCCAGAGCACGCTGTGGCCGATGAGCGGGGTGTCGCGGGCGAGCGCGATGCCGGCCAACGCCTGCAGCAGCGTCGCCGAGAGCAGCAGGGCGACCCTGACCGCGTGCGACAGCGCGCGTCGCCCGGGGTGCACGCCGGCGAGTGGCCAGGAGAAGAGGCCGCCGATGAGCAGCGCCGCCGCGAAGAGCACCAGGTGCCCGGCGTGCGAGCGGAGCGAGAGGGTGTACATCGCGCTGGCGTAGACGCCGTGCAACAGCGCCGCATAGAGGGCGAGCGCGGTTGCTGGGTGCGACAGCAGCCGCAGCGGCCGGGAGTCCAGTATTGCGATCAGCCACTCGCGCGGCCCTCGCATGCCAGCCTCGGATGCCGGCCGCAGCGTCCGCAGTGCGAGCGCGACCCCGCCGCCGCTGACCAGCAAGACCGGTGCGATCACCGCGATCGCCAGGTGCTGCACCTTCTCCATCAGCAGGAACGTGCCGTCGCCGGCGCGGGCCAGCTGGAGGTCGGTGGCGAGGCAGACGACCACCCAGCCCGCTACCCAGCTCACGGTTCGGGTCAGCGGCCAGGTATCCCCGGACCGCCCGAGCCAGCGGACGCCGACCAGGTAGCAACCGATCGCCAGCAACCCGAGCCCGCAGAACACCGGGTCCGGCAGCCAGTTCAGCACCGAGCGGATGGGTGTCTCGATCACGGCCGCCTCGTGCGCGTCGTCCGGCGGCGGCGTGCGGGACAGGCCGGCCGCCAGGCCAACCGCGGCGGCCATGACCAGCACCTCGACCGCGGCGATCCGCGTGAACGTGCCGCGCCGCCCGGCTACCAGCGCCGGGATCGAGCGCCGCCGGTGCCACCAGCCGAAACCGCCAAGGGCCAGCAGCGCCGCCAGCTTGAGTAGCACGACGGTGCCGTATCCGGTGTCGAACTGGCTCCACGCGCTCATCCGCAGGGCGGCGCTGGCCAGCCCGGTGAGCGCCACCGCGACGAAGCAGCAGAGCGCCAGCCGGGAGAACCGGGCCACGCTGCGGGCCAGCGCGTTGGCTGGGCGCTGGCGGCCGAGCAGCATTGCCAGCAGGCCGCCGGTCCAGAGCACCGCGGCGCCGACGTGCAGCAGCATCGCCGAGACCGCCAGCTGGTGGTTGGCCGTGCCGGCGGCGTGACCGCCGAACGCGGGCGGCAGCGTGGCCAACACGGCTAGCAGCGCGACCACCGCCGCGGCGGATACCGTCCGGACGAACCAGCATGCGAGCGTCACGATCAGTGCGAGCGCCAGCACGGCTGCCAGCGCCCGGCCCTGGTCGAGCGAGGTCGCGAGCATCGTCAGGCTGCCCGGGTTGACCGCCTCGGCGACCGGGGCCCCGAGCAGGTCCGACAGGGTCAGGCTCATGGTCGCCACGGTGGCCACCGCCCAGACCAGAGCCGACGCCGACGCGCCCCGGATCCAGGCCCGGGCGGTCGCGCCGACCCACAGCCGGCGCCCGTCCGACTCACCCGGTACGAAGAACGCGGCGGCGACCAGGCAGCCGACCGTCACCACCGCGGCGGCCTCCATCGAGACCCGGGCCAGCGGCAACAGCCACGGCGTGGAGCCGACATCGATGCCGAACGCGTCATCCTCCGCGGCCTGCAGCGCGCCTCCGTATGAGAGCACCGCGAGCGTCACGCCGCCGGCGACCAGGGCGGCGAGTACCAGCAGCGGCGCCCGGTACCGGAGTGGGCCGAGTGCCGCGGCCGGCCGGGGTTGCGGGCCAGCGACGGGGGCGGAGTCGGGCGCTTGCGGAGGACCCGCGGTTGGGTCTGGTCGCGGCGGAGCGGCGGCCTGCTGGGGTGCCGCGGGAATGGCGGCCAGTCGGGGTGCCGCAGGAGTGGCGGCGGCGGGCTCGGGCGCTAGTGGAGTAGCCGCGGTTGGCTCGGGTCGCGGGGGAGCGGCCGCCGGCGGCGCCGGTCGCTCGGTCGTGGGCCACGTCGTCACGGCGGGGTCAGTCGTTCCCCGCGGCCGACGCCGCGCGCCGGCGGACCCAGACGAACAGCGTCGCGCCTGCCACGGTGACCAACCCCAGCGCGGCGAAGCCGTAGACCAGCCAGTCTCGGTCGTCGCTCTGCTCGACACGGGCGACCGGGCGGGTAGCCGGCTCCGCGGCAGCCGCGGACGGCGTCGGCTCGAGGGGTGAGCTCGCGGTCGGGGCTGCCGCCGGCATGGTCGCGGTGAACGAGACCGAGCCCTGCACCGGGTGGCCGTCCTGGGACACCACCCGGTACGCGACGGTGTACCGGCCGCTCGCGCTCGCGGCCGTGAGTGGCTGGCAGACCGAGGTGCCGGCGGCCACCGGGGCGCCGGCCGCGATGCTCTGCCCGTCCGGGCCGGTGGCGGCGATCTTGAGGAAGCGCGGGTTCGCGGGCTCGGCGAAGGTCAGCACCACGGCCGGCGGCAGCGCGGTCAGCGTTGCGCCGTCCGCCGGGTTGCTGGAGACCAGTTCGCTGTGGGCCGATGCCGGCGCGGTGCTGAGCGCCAGGATGGCGGGCACCGCGGGTAACGAGGCTATGGCGAGCAGGATGGCTCTGATCCGGATGGGCACGGCAGCTCCTGTGCGTCAGGCAGCGGAGACCCGTCGGTTGGCCCCGCAGCCTGGGGTACGGCGCGGGCCCTACCGGGGTTCATCCAGCGCTAGCCCGGTAACCGCGGACTCATGCGGCCGCCCGTGCGTGACTCCGCGGTTGTGGGGCGCGGCGCCGGCTCGGGCGGCCCGGTAACCGCGGACTCATGCGGCCGCCCGTGCGTGACTCCGGGGTTGTGGGGCGCGGCGCCGGCTCGGGCGGCCCGGTAACCGCGGAGTCTTGCGGCCGCCCGTGCGTGACTCCGGGGTTGTGGGGCGCGGCGCCGGCGCGGGCGGCCCGGTAACCGCGGAGTCTTGCGGCCGCCCGTGCGTGACTCCGGGGTTGTGGGGCGCCGCGCCCGGCCGGGAGCAGCCACGGTTCGGGTGTGATCCAGGTCACAGGAGTCTCAGAATCGGATCGACGACAGGCCCGCGATGCCGGTGCCCGAGGAGGACCGCCGCGTGGCGCGCGGCGACCGGGCGGCCCGACGAGCTGTAGGGCGGACGTCGCCGTGGCTGGCGGTGCGGCTGCGCCGACGCTGCGCCGACGACGAGCTGGTCGCCGAGGTGGACTGGATCAACACCCGGGTACCCGAGATCACGGCGGCCCGGGCCGAGCGCGGCTAGCCGGGATCCGCCGGAACACCAGGTCGGCGATGTCGCGGCCGGCATTGACGGCGCGCTGCTCGAACTTGGTGCGCGGGCGGCGCTCGGAGCGCGGCGCGTAGCCGTCGAACGCGTTCACCAGCTCCGGATCCGCGCTCAGCGTGGCGAGCATCGCCTCGGCGTACGGCGCCCAGTCGGTGGCGCAGTGCAGGGTTGCGCCCTCGACGAGCCGCGACCGCAGCAGCGCGACGTGGTCCGGCTGGATGAGCCGGCGCTTGTGGTGGCGCGCCTTGGGCCACGGATCCGGGAAGAACACGTGCACCGCGTCGAGGCAGCCGGGCGGCAGCTTCCGGACCAGCTCCAGCGCGTCGCCGCGGAGGACCCGGACGTTGCCGAGCCGGTGCTCCTCGACGAGCGCGAGCAGGTTCGCCACCCCCGGCGTGTGCACCTCGGCGGCGAGGTAGTCGCGGCCCGGGTCGGCGCCGGCCATCGCGACGGTGGTGTCGCCCATGCCGGAACCGATCTCGAGCACGAGCGGGGCGCGCCGGCCGAAGAGGGCGACGCGGTCGACCGCGGCGGTAGGTGAGGGGACGCCGTAGCGGGGCCACAGCCGGCTGAGCGCGTCGTGGTGCCGCTGCCCCATCCGGCCGCGGCGGACGTGGAACGTACGGATCGGGGCGTGCGTTATCTGGACATCTACCATGCCTGCGGGCCTCGGCCACCGCTACCGCCGCCGCCCGGCTGGCGGTGATGGGCGGCGATGCCGAACCGCTGGCCCTCGACCGGCTGCGGCTGGGCGGGCTGGCTGGTCGGGTCACCGGCGAGCCGGATGAGCGCGCCCGCGTCCGCCTGTTCGAGGCGCTCTAGGTCGGCGGCCGGGACCAGCGCCGCGATCGGCTTGCCGTGCCGGGTGACCACGATCCTCTCGCCGCCGTAGGCCACCTGGTTCACCAGGTCTGCGAACTCTGCTCGGGCCTGCGTCACCGGTATCTCCTGTGCCATGGCAACCATGGTACCGTCTTGTATATTCTGTACGTCCTGTACGTTCTGATCAGGAGGTCGCCATGCCGGGACCGGAAGGCCGCTACGTACTGCCGACACTCGTCGAGCGGACCAGTCGTGGCGAGGTCGCGATGGATCCGTACTCCAAGCTGCTCGCCGACCGGATCGTCTTCCTGGGTACGCAGGTCGACGACGCCTCGGCGAATGACGTGATGGCGCAGCTGCTCTACCTGGACTACGACAACCCCGAGCGGGACATCTCGCTCTTCATCAACTCACCGGGCGGCTCAGTCACCGCGATGATGGCGATCTACGACACGATGCAGTTCGTGGCGGCCGACGTGCAGACCGTCTGCCTCGGGCAAGCCGCGTCCGCGGCGGCGATCCTGCTGGCCGCCGGGGCGCCCGGCAAGCGGCTGCTGCTGCCGAACTCCCGGGTGGTGATCCACGAGCCGGCGATGGACGTGAGCCAGGGTGCGGCCGCCGACCTGGAGGTCCAGGCGAACGAGATCATCCGGATGCGCACGGTGATGGAGGAGCTGCTCGCCAAGCACACCGGGCAGGCCGTCGGGCAGATCCAAGCCGACATCGGGCGGGACATGATCCTCTCCGCGGACGAGGCGATCGCCTACGGGCTGGCCGACCAGCTCACCCGCTCCCGTAAGCACGCGCTGCTCGTCTCGGCGAGCTGACCATGCGCAGCCGGCCCGAAGAGGACGCGCCGCTGCCCGCGCTGACCAGCGCGGAGGCCGCCACTCTCGATCAGTACCTGGCCGTCATCGACGACCTCGCGCGGATCAATCCCGCCCGCGGGCAGCATGTCTACGGAGCGCTGCGGGCGGCCCAGGCGCTGACCGCCCACGCCGCGGCACTCCGGGACGCGCTGACGCTGATGTTCGAGCGGGGGGAGGTCGAGGTGCACGCGGAGACGCTCTGCCGGGCGCTGCGCGTCCTCGGCGCCGACCGCCGCATCGCCCAGCTCCACCTCCCCGACTAACCCGCACCCGCACCGCCGCCCGCCCGGCCCAGCAGCTCTGTGACGCCGGCCTTACTCCCTCGAGTGTCGGAATTTTGCGCGCAGCGAATCGATTCAGCCGCGCAAGAATCCGACACTGGAGGTTCGGCGCGGGCGTGTGCGCCGGCCCGATACCGTGGCGCGGTGGGGGCTAGGGAGCATGCGACGTGGCACGGTGTCACTCTCAGGTCGAGCGTGAAGGACTCGGTGGTCACGCAACGGGACCAGCTCGCCGACGCGGCCCGGGACGGTGACTGGTCGACAGTCCTCACGATCCTGGCCACCCATCCCGACTGGACGAACACGACCCGGATCGGCGGCACGAGCGGCTACACCAGCCTGCACCAGGCGGCCTGGCACGGCACCGATCCAGGCATCGTCATCAGCCTGCTCGACCTCGGCGCGTGGCGCACGGTCCGCACCGCCGACGGCCAGCGTGCGGCGGACGTCGCCGAGCAGCGCGGGCACGGTCATCTCAGGGGCCTGCTGCGACCGGTCATCCAGCACCCGGTTCCTGCGGCCACGCTCGAGGAGTTGCAGCGCAGGCTGCACACGCTGATCCATGAGCGGGCCGGCAACCTGGTGGCCGAGCACCGGCTCCGGCTGCCCGAACTGGAACCGCTGACCGAGCTGGCAACGCCGACCTGCTGGTTCCCCGTTCCCGGCATGTACGGCGGCTTCAACTACCAGCTCAGAGGCGCGGAGCTGACCGTGCGGAGCTGGTGCCGCGTGGTCGGCGGCTCCGGCCAGACCCATCGGATCAGCGCGGACGCCACCGAGCTCACCGAGTCGGGTTGGGCCTGATCACCCCGCAGAGATCTGATCTATAGTGACTCACGTCTGACAAGCAGGCTGTATCGGCTAGCTGAACGCCGCAGACATCTGATGGGAGGGCGCCCTACGCTCGGGCTGACCGGCGCGCCCGCTTCGGCCACGCCTCTGACATGGGAAAACACCGTCTCGGCTAGTCGAAAGGCGGACTGACGCGCTGATCTCGGTGTCGAGCGGAGGTGGGTCCGCCACCGCGCGCCAGGTGGCCGGCTGTTCCTCCGATTTCCGGTGCGGTCCGTGACTCCGCGGTTGGCGGGCGACACGCCGGGGCGACACACCCCGTAAGCCCGGAGTCATGGGCTCGCGGCCCCCGTGCCGGATCGTCCTGTCGCTGAGGCTGCTGGAGGTCGCGACCGGGCGGCGATGAGCGGACCGGAGCTGGCGGATCGGGCCCGGAGCCGGCGCAGCATACGAGCGTCGCCGAAGCCGACGGCCCGTGCGGCCGCTTCGACGGTGGCGCCCTGCCCGATCAGGTGCTGGGCCCGCTCCACCCGCAGCAGTTGCTGGTACCGCAGTGGGGTCATCCCGGTTGCCGTTGCGAACCGCCTGGTCAGGGTTCTTTCGCTGACTCCGGACGCCGCGGCGAGGTCCGCCAGCGTCAGGCTGTCGGCGAACCGCGTGTCGATCAGGTCCTGGACGCGATGCACCGCGTCATTAAGGTGTGAGCGGTGGCGCAGCATCGCGCTGGCCTGCTGCTCATCGCCGTTGCGGCGGGCGTAGACCACCATCGAGCGGGCGATCCGGGCGGCGGCACCGGGCCCGTGCCGGACAGCGACGAGGTGCAGCGCGAGGTCGATGCCGCTGGCGATGCCGGCGGAGGTCACCACCCGGTCGTCGACGACGTACAACACGTCGCGGACCACGGTGGCCTTCGGGTAGCACCGGGCGAGCTCGTCCTGAACGTCGTGGTGGGTGGTGCAGCGGCGGCCGTCGAGCAGGCCGGCCCGGCCCAGCGCATCCGCGCCGGCGCAGATGCTCGCGACCGTGCCGCCGGCGGCGTGGTGGTCGAAGAGCCGGCGGGCGGTAGCGGCGCTGAGCTGCCCGTTGCGCCGCAGCGTCGGGGCTCGCCAACCGGGTACGACGATGAGGTCGTCGGGGCCCAGGTCCGGCCACCGCACGTCCGCTCGCAGCGGTAGCCCCTGCGCGGTCGGGACGTCTTCCTGCTCGGCCACGTAGCTCAGCTCGTACTCGTGCCCGAGATCGGCCGCGGTGGAGAACACCTGGGCCGGCCCGGCGAGGTCGAGCAGATGCAGCCGCGGCACGAGGAGGAAGACGACGCGGCTCACGATCCGGTCAGCCGCCCACGGCCACGGCGGCCGAGCCGGTCAGCTCGGCGACGGTGCGGATGGTGGCGAAGCGACCGGCCAGCGCGTACTCGGTGCGGGTGATGACGTCGTCGGTGGAGAGCGTCAGCGGGTCGGCGAGGATCTCGGCCACCGTGCGACCGGGCGCCGCGTCGCGATGCTGGATCGGGAAGGTCGCGGTCGCGTCGGTCACGAAGGTGACGTCGAAGCCGAGGTCGGCAGCCACCCTGGTCGTCGTCTCGCAGCACTGCTCGGTCTGGATGCCACAGATGACCAGGTCACGAATGCCTCGGGTGGTCAGCAACTGCTGAAGATTCGTCGTCGTGAAGGCGTTGATCGACGTCTTGGTGATCACCGGCTCGCCCTCGCGGGGGATCAGCTCGTCGACCAAGCGGACGTGCCCGCCGGCCGGGTCGAAGACCGTCCCGGTACCGGGCTCCGTGTGGAGTATCCAGACCACTAGATCGCCCTGCGCGCGGGCGGTCTCCACCAGCCGGTTCACCTGGTTGACAACGTCGGGGTTCGAGACGGCCTGCCAGGTCGGCCGTTGGCGGAAGGACTCCTGGACATCGATGACGATGAGAGCTCGATTCATCCTGCGATCCTGACCACTGACGGACGTTGCCGGAAGGCACCATCATGCCCCGGCGCGGACCGATCTGGTCACCAACGCGCGGACCGATCTGGTCGCCAACGCCCCACGCGCGCGGAGCCGGCGGGTCGGTCAGCCCGCCGTCTTCCCGGCCAGCGCCAGCACCGTGTTCCAGTTCCGCGCGGTGACCTCGACTTTCATCCTGGCCAGTGCCGGCATGGTGAGCTTGCTGCGGCCGGCGCCGTTGGGGAACCAGAGGTAGAGTGCGCGGTCGCCGAGCCGGAACTCGTCCGGGGCGAATCTGGCCGGATCGATCGCGTCGAACGCCGCCTTCGACGGCTGCGCCGACAGGAACGCGACGTGCAGCTTGGCCGGCTCGGACTCGTGCTCCGGGAAGGGGTTGGCCGCGATGACGTCGGCCAACTCCTTTCCGGTACGCACGATCACCCCCGAGCGCAGCGACAGCTCTGCGGCCAGCGCCTCGTGGATCGTCGCGGCGATCCGCTCAGGGTCCTCGTCGTCGCTGGTGATGATCGCGTTGCCACTGCGCAGATGGGTCGAGACATCGGTGTACCCGAGGGACTCGAGCAGCCGTCGCAGGTCGGCCATCGCGAGCTGACGCTGACCGCCGAGGTTGACCCCGCGCAGCATGACCGCGTACGTCGCCATGCGGCCAGCCTAGTTTTCCTGGGTCGCGACCATTGCTCGGGCGGCCGCCTCGATCTCTTCGGCGGACACATCCCGGTCGTGCCGGGCGATGCACCAGCGGATGCCGAACGGGCAGCGCACGACACCCATCCGGTCGCCGGAGAACGCGTCGGCCAACGGCGACATCACGGCCGCGCCGGCCGCCACGAGCCGGTTGAACACGGCGTCGACGTCGTCGGTCCAGTACGTGATCGTGAAGCTGTTCCCCTCGGCCGGCGGACCGACCAGGCCGTAGCTCGGGAACGGCTCGCTGAGCTGGAACAGGCAGTCACCGAGTCGCATCTCGGCGTGCATGATCGTGCCGTCCTCGGCCTCGGTGCGAGAGACCTCCTCGGCGCCGAGCGCGTCCCGGTAGAAGTCCATGGCCTTGGCACAGTCCGGTACGGCGAAGAACGTCACCAGGCGCTGCGATCCGGCGGGGGCCGGTCCGGCGCCGGCCCTGACAGCTGGCTTGGGAGAAGAAGTGTCGGTCATGTGGCCCATCCTGGTGACGTGAACGATGCACCGCTTGGACAAACGCGACAGCCGCAGACGGCGAGCGAACACGGCCTCCTCGGCGTGCGAGGCCTGGACTTCCATCTCGACCGGGCGCCGGCCTCGGCCGACATCGCCGATCTGGTCGAGCGGCACTGGCTGGTCCGGTGGGATCTTCCGGCGGGGCGCCGGGCGGCGGTCACCCTGCTGCCGCATCCGTGCGTCAACCTGGTGTACGACCGGGGTCACGTGATGATCGCCGGGGTCGGGCGGGAGCGGTTCCGGTATGAGTACGAGGGGGCCGGGCGGGTCTTCGGCGTGAAGTTCCGCCCCGGCGGCTTCCTGCCGTTCCTGGGGCGCCCGCTGGCCGCCATCACCGACGCGGTGCTGCCGGCCGAGCAGCTCTGGGGGTCCGCAGCCGGCGCGCTGGCGGGCCGGATGGCCGCCGCCCGGGGCGTGGACGAGCTGGTCGCGCTGGTCGAGGCGTTCCTGCGGGAGCGCTGGCCCCCCGACGACCCGCAGGTCGC
>Ga0126306_10000309_pt1 | contig 21147 bp, 18 predicted proteins | sample Plot27_FD_92592 | JGI IMG/M metagenome (GOLD analysis project Ga0126306, IMG submission 92592) | Serpentine soil microbial communities from UC McLaughlin Reserve, CA, USA - Plot27 | ecosystem: Environmental > Terrestrial > Soil > Grasslands | place: USA: UC McLaughlin Reserve, Lake County... | reverse complement strand
GCGCTCGCCCGCCGCGCGCCGGAGCTGGGCGCGCTCGGCGCGACGATCTCAGGGGCGGGGCCGACCGTGCTCGTGTGGTGCGCGTTCGAGGCGACCGGCGCGGTGCTCGGCCGGCTGCAGGCGGAGTGCGACGGCTGGGCGGAGGTCCGCCACGTGGCGTTCGAGCCACGCGGCGGCGACGTCGTCGAGCTCTGACGCTCCGCGTCGGCGGGCAGGGCGACGTGGCCGGAGTGGCGACGCGGCAGAATCCGTTCATCGGGCGACCACATCGGCACGCCCGGCGAACCGCGGGGGCGGCGCCGCCGTATCCCTCCGCGAAGCGCCGGGGAGCAGCCGGCGTCCGTCCGAAGGGAGCAGCAGATGTCCGCCCGCCGCGTTGCCCGGACCGCGATCCCAGCCCTGCTGGCACTCGCCCTGATCGCGCCGGAGGCCGCCGCGGCGGCGCGCGGAGGTTCGCCGGCGGCACCGACGAACCTCCGGATCACGGCCACGACGTCGTCGAGCGTGACGCTCGCCTGGGACGCGCCCAAGAGCGGCTCCGAGATCTACTACTACGGGATCAGTGAGACGCCGACGTGGAACCGCTTCACCGTCAGGGCGCCGCAGACGACCTTCACGCGCACGCGCCTGTCGCCCAACGTCCCCCACTCGTGGGTCGTCCGCGCGGTCGACGCGAAGGGCAACGGCTCCGCACCGAGCAACACGGTCACGTACAAGACGCCGCCCGATACGACGCCGCCCAGCGCGCCGACGCTGCTCGCCGCGCTGTACGTCGGACCGGGGCTCGTCGAGCTCGACTGGACCGACTCCGTCGACGACACGAGCAGCGGCGTCACCTACCTGATCAACCGCAACGGCAGCTCGACGCCGTACGGCAACGTGTCGTACGCGGTGGTGCCATTGGCGCCGTCGAACTCGTACTCGATCAGCGTCACCGCGCGCGACAACTCGGGCAACTCGGCCACGAGCAACATGATCTCGGTAACGACGCCGGCGGCCGACAACACATCCCCGCCGTCGCCGCCGGGCAACCTGACCGGGTTCGCGGTCGCGAACTGCGAGGGGTGGCTGAGCTGGAACGCGTCGACGGACGACGTCGACCCGCCGTCGGTGATCCGCTACGAGGGCTACGTCAACGGCGTGTTCGACGGCTCGTGGTTCGGCAAGACATCGACGTTCATGTACGCGACCCAGAACGGGACGAACACGTTCACGATCGTCGCCTTCGACAGCTCCGGGAACCAATCGCAGAGCACGGTCGAGATCCACGACATGTGGCTCTGCTGAGTCACCCCGCGAGCGTCACCAGCCGAGGTAGTAGTCCTTGGGAAGCCAGCTTGGCCAGCTCAGGTTGAAGTGATCTTGGAGCGTGTGTTCCGCGACGCACAGGGCGCCTTCGATCCAGCCCTGGAGGTCTGAGTAGCACTCCCCACAGACGTGGATGGCCTCCGTCGGCCCGAGCGGCTGGCGGATGAAGGGCATGACGTCCTTCACCGTGATTCCGGCCGCCCAGGCGTGGTAGCCGCCCCCGAAGGGGTCCTCGGCCCAGTCCTTGCAGTAGCTGATGTACGGATCCGGGATCGGACTTGGCTGCGGCCCGTGCAGCTCCCGCACCTGGGCCATCGCCTCGGCGACCATGACGCCGGGCGCCTGCAGCCCGCGCCACGGCTCCAGATCCTCGGCCGAGACCAGGGCCGTGGGGTGGGGCTCGAACAGCTCGCCGGCTTGGAGCGGCGACCAGAACGACACCGTGTCCATGTCGTTGTAGCTGGCGAGGAACAACGAGTGAGAGTCGTTGGGATCCTCGCCGAAGTAGTAGCACTGGCGCATCGGCAGGTCGGTCACCGACTCACCGGCCGTGGCCCCGAAGTCGTCACGCCACCACGGGTACTCGAAGCCCATCAGGATCTTCATCGACGGCTGGAGCAGCACACTCGGTACCTGGCGGGCGAGCTCGGTGGGCAGCACGCCGCCGTCCGGGCTGAACAGGAAGCAGTCCTGGTCCAGCAGCTCCAGCGAGCGTCGCGGCATCGCCAGGACCACCGCGTCCGCGTAGGCGAGCCAGGCGCTGCCGCCCTGCTGATTCCACAGCGTGAGTTGGTAGCGGCGGCCGCCGGAGGTCGCCTGGTCGACCCGGACGAGGCGGTTGCCGAGCCACACGCCGGTGCCGGGCTGGCTGGCGAAGGCGTTGGCCAGGGCCGAGACGACCTGGTCGTAGCCGCCGACGATGGTGCGGTAGGAGACGTTCGGCCCGGTGAAGTCCCCGACCATGTTCTCGAAGGCCTCGGCCGCGTTCCAGTTGATGGTGTTCGAGTAGTAGCCGCCGGCGTCGGCCAGGAACGAGTACCCCTCCTCCGAGCACTGGTCCTTGAGCAGGTTCCAGAACCCCATGTCGTTGACGAGGAGACCCTCGTAGGGCCCGGGGAAGCCGTACCGTACGACGGGCTTGATCGCGTCCCAGTCCTGGGACGTGAGGGTGAAGTTGTAGTCCCACTCGTTGGGGTGGGTCATCTTGGAGCCGAACTGCCCGGCGATCGCCGGATCGGCCATGAGCACGTCGTAGACGACCTTGTTGAACAGCTGGTAGGCGTCGAACCCGACGTCGTCGGGGTCGAGGTCGTAACGCGTGACGAACGGCTCGCCCTGCTGCTGTCCGTTGCTCCAGCTGTTCGCCCAGAAGCGCTGCTTGCGCAGATAGAACTTGTGGGTGGCCGGATCGCCCATCGAGAAGTCGACGTGTTGGAGCTCGGATGCGAACACGTCTTCGATGAGAGCGGTGGCGATGGCCTGGGAGTTCATGTACCGCATCCCGCCGAGCTCGCCCGCGATCTCCATTCCCGGCAGCACGACCGACTCCAGCCGCCCGCCGATGCGGTCGCTCAGCTCGAACAACGACACCTGGGCGGGCCGCCCGCCGGAGCTGTAGGAGCCGCTGCACAGCCGGTAGCCGGTGTAGCAGCCGCTGACACCTCCGCCGATGATGGCCACGTCTAGGTCGAGGCCGTCCTCCATTCCGGTCCGGCCGGTCTGCAACTGCTGCATGACGTTCACTCCTTGTGTCTCACGGCAGATCGCCGCCCATCTCGGTGAAGTAGTCGGTCGCGTCGAGCTCGCGGCCGCCCTCCAGCTGTACCCGGAGTGCCACGACCCCCTGGTTGTCGTGCTGCGGGTCCCTGCCGCAGATGACGATCACGCCCCCGTTGCCGAGGGACGCGATCCGGCCGGGCGTGCCGCAGTAGGGCCGGTCGGGGAGCGCCGTTCGCTTGACGGCCAGCCGGCGTCCGTCGTGGAACGTGAACGCGTTCGGATACGGGTCGGCCTGTGCCCGCACCAGGTTGTGGACCTCCCGCGGTGGGCGGCTCCAGTCGATGCGGCTGTCGGCGACCGTGCGGCGGTGGAAGATCGTCGAGCGAGCGCGCGACTGTGGCAGGGGGGCGAAGCCGGGCGCGGCCATGCGGTCGAGCGCGGCCACCGTCACCGGTCCCACCCGCGCGAAGACCCGTTCCGCCACCTCCCGCGCCGTCTCGTCGGGACCGACCGGCAGGCGCTCCTGGACGATCAGGTCGCCGAGGTCGATCGCCTCGGACATCACGTGCGCGCTGAGGCCGACCTCGGCCTCGCCCCGCTCGATCGCCCAGTTGAGCGGCGCGAACCCGCCGTACTTCGGTAACAGCGCGTCGTGCACGTTGATCCCTCCCATCGGAACCGCGGCGAGGACGTCCGCGGGCACCCGGATTCGCCAGTTGGAGGCGACGACGACGTCCGCGCCGGCCGCCGTCAGGCGCGACTTCAGCTCGCCGGCCGCGTCGTGGGGCAGGTTCACCACTTCGACGCCGGCCGCGCGGGCGAGATCGGCGACGGAGTCGGCCCAGACCTGCTCGTAGGGATCGTCGCCGGCGTAGGGATGGGTCACGAGCAGCGGTACCGACGTGCCGGGTCGTGTGATCAGGGCCTCGAGGCTGCGGTGCCCCCATTTCTGGTTGCCGAGCAGGACGACCCTCATCGGCGCACCGCAACCGCTTCGGGGGCCTCGTGGAGCGTTTCCGGCAGGAGCTGCTGACCCGCGGTGACGCCGCGCGGATCGCCGCGCTCGCGGACCAGGTGGAGCCGGCGGCCGTCCCACACGACCTCGGCGGGCGTGGGATGGAGGCAGAAGCCGTGAAGGCCGTGGCTGAATCCATACGCGCCGCAGGCCGGGATCGCCAGCAGGTCGCCGGCCTGGGGCCGCGGGAGCAGTACGTCCTCGGCCAGCAGGTCGGCGGCGTCGAGCAGCGGCCCGCCGACCGTCACCCGCTCGGCGGGCGCACGGCTGGGCGACAGGACCGGCGGTGGCCGGTCCGGGGGCGTGAGCCGGGGCCGGTAGAGATGGTTGATCCCGCCGTCGACCAGCACGAAGGTGGCGCCGCGCGAGCGCTTCACGGCAACCACCGACACGAGGTACGTGCCGCTCTCGGCCACCGGATAGCGCCCGAGCTCGAGGATCAGCGAGAGCTGCGGGTGACGAGCTGTGAGCCGGCGCAGACCGGCGCCGTAGGCGCGTACGTTGAGTGGGGTGTCACCCACTCGGTGGGGCACGCCCAAGCCGCCGCCCAGGTCGACCACCTCGACGTCGAAGCCGTCGGCGGCCAGCGGCGCGACCAGAGCGCACGCGTACTCCGCTCGCTCCAGGAGGCGATCGGCACTGCAGACGTTGCTCTCCGTGGAGACGTGGATGCCCCGGAGCTCGAGGTCCGGCAGCGCCCTGGTCGCCCGGGCGACGGCCAGCATCTCGGTCTCGTCGACCCCGAACTTGCAGGCCGGGGCGGTGAGCGCCATGCCCGAGCGGGCCAGCCGCGGCCCCGGGTTCACCCGCAACAGCAGCGGCTGCCGGACTCCGGCCCGGCCGGCGGCGCACGCCACCCGAGCGGCTTCGGCGGCGGACTCCGCGACGATCAGCCCGACGCCCCATGACACGGCTTCGTCGATCTCCCGGTCGGTCTTGGCGGGGCCGGTGTAGACCACGTCCGCAGCGCTGAATCCGGCGGCGCGCACCGTCTCGAGCTCGCCCCGGGAGCAGACGTCGGCACCGCAGCCCAGGCGCCGCAGCTGGGCCACCAGGGCGAGGCAGCCGTTGGCCTTGACGGCGTAGGACACGCGCACCGACTCGGGCAGCGCCCGGCGCAGGGCGCCGACGCGGTCGTGCACGGTGGGCAGCTCGTAGAGATAGAGCGGCGTGCTGTAGCGGCCAACAGCAACGGTCCAGAAAGCGGACCAATCAACCGCCTGCCCGGACCTGGTTCGCCCGCCGGTCACACTGGTGCGAAGCGTACTCAGCGGGCAATGATTTGCATCGATCAGCCGGTCCTGGTTAGGGTGACGGCGATGCGCTCGCGGGTGAGCAGGCACCTCGATCCGGTGCTCATGGAGCCGGATGTGATGCTCGCCGCGCCCGACCGGCGCCCGGGCGCTCCCCCGCCCGAGTTCAACTGGCGCGACTACGCCGCGATGCTGCTCCACGTCGCGGCCGAGATCGAGCACTCGCTGATGGTCCAGTACCTGTTCGCCGGCTACTCGCTGGGCGGGCCCCAGGTGCCGGCCGAGCTGCGCGGCGACGTGCGCGCCTGGCAGGAGACGATCCTCGGCGTGGCCAAGGAGGAGATGGGCCACCTCGTGACGGTGCAGAACCTGCACACCGCGCTCGGGCTGCCGCTCAACCTCGATCGCGAGGACTACCCCTGGGGCAGCGGCTTCTATCCGTTCGCGTTCACGCTCGAGCGGCTCACGCCGGGCTCGCTCGCGACCTACGTCTGCGCCGAGAGCCCGGACGGTTGGAGCGGGCCGGAGGCCGACGAGATACGGAAGCTCGCCGCCGCGGACGCGCACGGCACGGTGAACCGCGTCGGGAAGCTCTACTCCGACATCACCGAGATCCTCGGCGACCGGACGCGCATCCCCGACGTCGCGTTCGATGCCTCCACGGTCCCGCGTCAGGCGTCGTGGGACGAATGGGGCCGCGGGTACAGGGAGGGCGCGCGCGGCGAGTTCAGCAACGTGCCGGGCGTGCCCGCGCCCGATCTGCTCATCCTCGCGGTCGCGTCGCGCGACTCGGCGTTGAACGCGCTCCACGAGATTGGCGAGCAGGGCGAGGCGCCGAAGCCGGTTCCCCCTGACGACCCGTCGGACGCCGGGGAGGAGTCGCACTTCGTCCGCTTCATCACGATCTACCGCGCGCTGCGCGAGCTCGACCCGGCCGTCCAGGACCGGGTCAGCCGGTCGATCCTCGAGAACCCGACCACGACGTCGATCACAGCGGCCGACGCGAAGGCGTGGGCGCACCTCTTCAACCTGCGCTACCGGATGCTGCTGGTGAACCTCGCGCACGCTTTCGAGCTCGCCGACGTGCCGGGCGACGGGGCCGCGGTCAGCCCGCGCGGCGCGTTGATCAACCGGACGTTCGCGGAGATGTACAACTTGCGCGCGATCGCCGCGACGCTCGTCGAGCTGCCCGCGGACGCCTCCGGCTCGCGCAACGCCGGCCCTCCGTTCGAGATGCCCTACACGCTCGAGCTGCCGCGCCGGGAGCGCGACCGCTGGGCGCTGCACCGCGACCTGTTGGAGGCGGCGGCGGCGCTGATCGAGACGCTGCGGCCGCTCGCTTCGGCGGCGGGCGCGGACTACCTGACGGCGCTGGCCGAATCCGACCGGCTGGCGCTCGACCAGGTCGAGCGGATGCTGGGACGCGCCACGGCCGGAGCGGGAGCATGACGATCCGCGAGCTGCGGATCCTGCCGCCGCTGGCCGTCGGCCGGCTGGGCGCCGCGCCGTCTCCGATGGACAACTACGACGTCGAGGTCGATCCCGAGCGGCCGCTGGGCAATCGCCGCCTCGTCCCCGCGACCACGTTCGAGGTCGACCCAGAGAGCGGGGAGATCACGCGCGCCTTCGTTCCCGACGCGCTGCACTTCTCCCAGGACGGCAAGGCGCGGCCGGTCGCGCCCTTCCTCGAGGTCTGGGCGCTCACGGAGGACGGGCTGGAGCCGCTCACGACGGAGCTGCTGTCGCGCTGCGGCGCGTCGCCATCCGACGTCCGCTGGGCGGTCCACCTCGGCAACCACAAGCTCTACCGCCGCACCGGCGCGCTCGGTGACAGGATCGAGGCGAAGCTCTCGGTGACCGGCCACGAGCGGCGGGCGCTCGGGGCCAAGTGCGCGAACTTCTGGCCGGACAAGACGCTGCCGCTTGGCCACGTGCAGTACATCAGGCCGACGCCGAACCACCCGGAGATCCGGCTGCGCTACACGCCCGCCGGCGGCTACGTGTACGGCTCGAGCAAGGAGCCGCCCGGTGCCGGTCCGCCCGCCGACCCGAACATCGTCGAGGTCCTCTACGACGGCAACAAGGGCGCATGGCTCGGCTACTTCGACCCGCCCGCGGGCGCGCCGGAGCTGACCATCCCCGCCCAGATCTACGCCGGCACGCAGGAGGGGCCGAACTGGGTCAGCAAGGGCTACCTGGACGACGAGTGCGACGGGCTGGTCCACGTCGCGCTGGACGTCGAGGGCCGCACGCTCACCGCGTACGCGCGGATCGGGGCCGGAGCACCCGCGTACGCGCCCGACGGGTTCCCGCTGCGGACGGTCGCAGACGAGCTCGAGCAGGCGATCGAGGGCCACGAGATCGATCCGGCGGACGTCACGGCGGAGGAGATCGCCGCGGTCGAGGAGATCGTCCGGCGCGCGTTCGAGACCGTGCGGCTGATGAACACCGCGGTGATGAACGGCAACACCGTCGACGGGCAGGTCAACGTCGCGAGCACCATGGTGCGCCAGGACACCGGCGACACCGGCCGCTACTTCGAGCCGATCATGGCGCCCTCGCTCGTCGACACCGTCGCGCTCGAGAACCTGCACCAGAACCTGCTCGTCGCGCTGCGCAGCGGGACGGCGCCGTGGTTCGCGGACGTGCTGCGCGAGTACGACGAGATCGGCGACCTCTCCGCCAAGGGGCGCCGCAAGATGCCGGGCATGATGCGCGGCGCCGACGGGCGCTACCTGACCCTGACGCGACGGCAGGTGAGCATCATCCGCGCGGTGGCGCGGCGCGCCGTCTCGCCGCACGCAAACGACGCACCGGAGGGCGAGGCCAAGCCATGAGGATCGACCCCGCCAACCGCACGGCACAGCTGCAGTACCGCGCCGCGGGCAACCCGCCGAGCACCCAGCCCGACTCGGCGATCTCAAACTGCTACCCGGGGCTCGAGTTCGACTTCCGCAACATCTGGCGCCGCATGTTCGAGGGCATCGAGATGCACGAGGCCGACAACTACGTGCTGAAGGGGATAGGCGAGTACCAGCGGCTCGAGCGGCACCGCCTGCTGCTGGTCGCCGACGCGCCGACGGTCGTGGCGCTGAGCGGTCCGCAGACGCCCGGCGGCCCGTCCGGCCCGCTGACCTCGCAGGGCAACCCGGACGGCGTGTGGACGATGGAGTGGTCGAACGCGATGGCCGCCGTCCTGCGCGACAAGGCGGGCAAGACCGTCACCGGCCACTTCACCAAGGACCCGTCGCAGAAGCCCGCCGGGATCCCGACGGACTCGTCCGGCAAGCCGGACCTCTCCAAGCTCCTGGCCGTCGAGCTGAATGTGCGGCCGCTGTTCGGCTCCAGCGCCGAGACCGGCGAGCCGCTCGCGGTCATCGACCAGGAGAGGGTCCAGCCGGGCGAGCTGACCCAGAGCCTCTGCTCCCCGTGGCAGAACGACTACCGCGAGTGCGCTTGCTACTACTGGGCCGCCAGCCGGCCCGACTACGTGAACGTGGAGGTCGCCGCGACCGGCACCAGCGCCGGGAACAGCTGGCTGGCCATCCACCGCGAGCCCAAGCAGTACGTGCTCGACGACCGCAACGACACGCGGCTCGTGAGCTACGAGGACCTGTTCCAGGACTGGCAGGGCAGGTTGAAGTTCATCGTCGGCGGCGACGACCACGACTGAGCGGTGATGCGCGCCGCGGAGCTGTTCGACCTCTCGGCGCCGCGGAGCGCCGAGGGGCACCTCGTCGAGACCGGCGAGGGATCGCTCCTGCTCGTGCCCGACGGCAGCCGCGTGTACGACGTCGACGCCGAGACCGCGGCGGTGCTCGACCGGGCGCTCCGCGGCGCCGGCGACGGCGAGATCACTGAGCTGCTGCGGAGCCTCGGGCTAGAGGCGCCGCGCTACGTCGACGACGCGCCGCCGATGGCACCGCCGGTGCGCGCGCTGTCGCTGGCGGTCGCGCAGAAGTGCAACCTGGGCTGCACGTACTGCTACGCGCAGCAGGGCAGCTTCGGCGGCCCGGCGATGCAGATGCCGGACGAGACCGCGCTGGCGGCGGTCGACCTGCTGTTCGGCGACGTGGCCGGCGGCGAACGCGTCAACCTGGCGTTCCTGGGCGGCGAGCCGCTGCTCAACCGGGCGACGATCCATGCCGCGACGGAGCGGGCGCTGGCCCTGGCGGCCGAGCGCGACGTCACGGTCGGCTTCTCGATCACGACCAACGGGACTCAGCTGACGACCGACGACGCCGACTTCTTCGAGGCGCACGGGTTCGCGGTCACCGTCAGCCTCGACGGCGTCGGCGCGGCGAACGACGCGCTGCGGCCGTTCCGCAGCGGCCGGGGCAGCTTCGAGACGGTGCTGGCGCGGGTGTCCCCGCTGCTTGAGCGCCAGCGGCGGATGCAGGTCTCCGCGCGCGTCACGGTCACGCCGCGCAACCTCGAGCTCCGGACGACGCTCGACGAGTTCGTCGCGCTCGGGTTCCACAGCGTCGGCTTCTCGCCGCTGCTGCGCTCGCCGACCGGGTCCGACGAAATGGAGCATCCCGAGCTCGAGGTCATGCTCGGCGGGATGATCGACTGCGGCGAGGAGTTCGAGCGTCGCCTCGTGGCCGGGGAGCGCTATCCGTTCGCGAACGTCGTCAACGCGTTGCGCGAGATCCACCGGGGCACCCACCGGCCCTACCCGTGCGGCGCGGGCGCCGGCTACCTCGGCGTCTCGGCCGAGGGCGAGCTCGCGGCGTGCCACCGGTTCGTGGGCGACGAGGAAGGCGCGCTGGGCGACCTCGCCGGCGGCGTGGATCGCGCGCGCCAGGCGCGCTGGCTCGAGGACCGCCACGTGCACCGCCAGGAACCGTGCCGCGGCTGCTGGGCGCGCTACATGTGCGGCGGCGGCTGCCATCACGAGGTCATCCGCCGCGGGCGCCCCGCGTGCGACTACATACGCGGCTGGCTGCACTACTGCCTCGGCGCGTACGGTCGGCTGCTGGCGCGCCGGCCCGACTACTTCACCGGCGTTCCGAGCGCCTAACCGTGGCGCCGGCCGACCTCGACGCCGAGGTGTGCGTCGTCGGCGGCGGGCCGGCGGGCTCGGCGCTGGCGTGCCGGCTCGCGACGCTGGGGCGCCGCGTCGTCGTGGTCGAGCGCCAGGCGTTCCCGCGTCCGCATGTGGGCGAGTCCGTCAGCCCCGGCGCCTGGCCGCTGCTGGAGCTGCTGGGAGCGAAGGCGGACGTCGAGGCGGCGGGCTTCCCGCGCGCCGGCGCGGCGCGCGTGCGCTGGGGCGGCCCCGAGCGGCGGCTGGAGAGCGTCGAGCCCGGGATCACCGTCGATCGCGGGACGTTCGACCAGCTCCTGCTCGACCGCGCGCGGGCGGCCGGCGCGACGATCGTCGCGCCGGCCACGGCGCGCCGGGCCGCCGCCGTGCCGGGCGGATGGGTCGTTCCGGTCTCCAACCCGGACGGGCCGCGCACGATCCGCGCACGCTTCGTGGCCGACGCGAGCGGGCGGCGACGCGTGCTGGGCGGCCGCCGCAGGCGGACCTCGCCCCGGACGCTGGCACTCCACGCGTGCTGGCGCGGGGCCGGCTACGGCGGCGCCCAGACGCTGGTCGAGGCGCGGCCGGACTACTGGCTGTGGGGCGCTCATCTGCCCGACGGCACGTTTCGGGCGATGGCGTTCGTCGACCCGGAGCTCATGCGGACCGAGCGCGAGATCGGTCGGCTCTACCGCGAGCTCGTCGCGGCCGCGCCGCTGTTCGGGCAGGCGCTCGCGGGAGCGGCATCGATCGAGGGCGGCGTCCAGGCGTGCGACGCCACCTGCTACGCCGCCGACGATCCGATCGACGCGACCAGCGTCAAGCTGGGCGAGGCCGCGTTCGCCATCGACCCGCTCTCGTCGTCCGGCGTCCAGACGGCGATCCAGACCGGCGTGGCCGCGAGCGCGGCGGTCCACTCGATCCTCTCCGAGGATGGACAGGTCGACGCCGCCGTCGAGTACTTCCGCGAACATCAGCGCCATGCCGTTGAGCGTCACGCCCAGCTGGCGGCGCGCTCCTACGGCGATTGCGCGGCGTATGCCGGCGAGCCGTTCTGGCGCCGCCGCCGCGCCGGAGACGCGCCCGAGCCGCCCGCGCGGGCCCCGGTCCCGCTGGAGGACCTGCTGCCCGTTCGCGTCCGGCTGGCGGCCGGCGCGACGCTCGAACCGGCGCCGTGCGTGATCGGCGACCGCGTACGACTGCGCCGCGCGCTCTCCCATCCCGCGCTGGCGCGGCCCGTCGCCTTCCTCGGCGACTGCGAGCTCGCGCCGCTGCTCGACCGGCTCGGCGCCGATCGACGGCTGGGTGAAGTGGTGGAGGACTGGGCCCGGGCGGTCACGCCGGCGGCGGCGTACTCGATCGCCGGCTGGCTTGCCGCTCGGGGGCTGCTCGACCCGAGCTGACGTCGTCGACGAGGTGGGCCACGCGCGCGGGCATCGACCACACGTAGGCGAAGCCGGCCGCGGCAGAGTGGTCGAACCGGTCGCCGGCGTCGTGGCTGGAGATCGACGGCTGGTAGAGGGCGAAGGAGGATTCGCGCCGCCGGCAAGTAGCCGTGCCCTTGTGCAGCCGGACGACGACCGTTCCGCACACCGACTGCTGGGTGGCGTCGACGAACTGGTCGAGCGACCGGCGCAGCGGCGAGAACCACAGCCCGTCGTAGACCAGTTCGGCGTAGCGCTGGTCGACCGCGGCCTTGAACCGGAGGGTGTCGCGGTCGAGGCACAGCGACTCCAGCTCCCTGTGGGCCGCGTGAAGGATGGTCCCGGCCGGACACTCGTACAGGGCCCGCGTCTTGATCCCCAGCACGCTGCTCTCGACCATGTCCTCCCGTCCCACACCGTGAGCGCCGCCGACCTCGGTGAGCGTGCGCACGAGGTCGACGGGCAGGCATTCGGCGCCGTCCAGCGCAACCGGGACGCCACGGTCGAAGGTGACCGTGACCTCATCGGGGGCGGCGGGCGCATCGTCAACCGAGCGCGTGAGCTGCCAGGCGTCGTCCGGAGGCGGGACCCCGGGATCCTCTATCGGCCCGCATTCCGTGCTGGTTCCCCAGATGCTGCCGTCGATGCTGTACGGGCTCTCGACCCCCACCGCGACCTCGATGCCGTGGGTCTCGGCATAGCGCAGCTCGTCCGCTCGGCACGTGCGCTCCCACTCCGCGGCAGGCGCCAGCACCTGGAGCGACGGGTCGTGGGCCACCACCGCGGCGTAGAAGCGCACGCCATCGTTGCCCTTGCCGGTGGAGCCGTGAGCGACGGCATCAGCCCCCTCCGCTCGCGCCACTTCGACCAGGCGCTTGCCGATGAGCGGCCGGCCGAGCGGCGCGGCCATGAGGTAACGGCGCTCATACGCGGCGTTGGCCCGCAGGGCCGGGAACACGTAGTCGCGCAGGTAGGTGTCGCGCTGGTCGTCGATGACGACGTCGACGGCCCCGCCCTGGATGGCTCTGCGGCGCACATCCTCGAGCGACGCGGGCTGGCCCAGGTCGGCGCAGTAGGCGAGAACCTCGGCCTGGTACCGCTCGCGGAGCCAGTGCAGGGCCACCGACGTGTCCAGCCCGCCTGAGTACGCGAGCACGATCCTCATCGCATTCCGCCGTCCACGAGCACGAGATTATGGTGCGGGAGAGCCGAGCGCCGGACGCGGGTCCCGTGACGACGTGGATCACTCGCTTGCCGGGCTTGACTTCCGCCGCGGCGCCGACGAAGGTGGGCTTGCGGGCAAGTCTGAGAGAAGGGGCGCGCGGCCGATGAGGTCGGCAGGACCACGAAGTGCGCGGCGACGCGAGGCGATCGCGGGGAGCGGCATCGCATGAGCCAGATCCGCCGGACCGAGCCCGAGCGCAAGGTCTACCGGCCGATAACGCACCCCGACGACCTGATCCGTCACCTGCAGTGGGCGCTGTGCGTCGAGGTCTCGACGATCCCGCCGTACCTCTGCGCGCTGTACTCGATCGTCGATCGCGGGTCGGACGCGGCCGCCCTCGTGCGGAGCGTCGTGATCGAGGAGATGCTTCACACCGCGCTGGTGAGCAACCTCTCCAACGCGATCGGCGGACGGCCGTCGCTCGCCCCGCACCTCGTCCCGCTGTATCCGGGCTACATCCCACACCACGCGGCCGGCGGGCCGTTCATCCAGCTGCAGGCGCTCTCGCCCGCGCTGGCTCGGTCGGTCTTCATGGCGATCGAGCAGCCGGAAGCCTCCCCGCGCTCCCCGGCCGAGGGGAACCACTTCCAGACCATCGGGCAGTTCTACAAGGCGATCGAGGAGGGCTTCGAGAACTGCTTCGAGCGCGACCGCGACCTGTTCAAGCACGACACGGGGCTCCAGCGCTCCGACACCTACTTCGGCGGCGGCGGCGGCGAGCTCGTCGTCGCGCACGACCTCGCCTCGGCCAAGCGCGCGATCACCGAGATCACGGAGCAGGGCGAGGGCGCGCCCCAGGCGCGGCCGCCGCTGCCCGGGCAGGAGCGCTTCGGCGACCTCGACAACTACGGCACCCGGACCGACGGCACCTACGGGCCGATCCTCGGCACGCCGTGGGAGCTCTCCCACTACCGCAAGTTCCAGCAGCTCGCGGACGGCGAGGTGCCGGTCCCGGAGACGTATCCGATGCAGCCCAATCCCTCCAGCGACGAGCTCGACGGCGACCTCAGGCGCCTGGCGGAGCTGTTCGACGGCTGCTACACGCTCGTGCTGCTGGCGCTCGAGCGCTCGTTCACGACCCCGGCGACCGAGGCGAGCTTCTTCGGCGCGGCGTTCCCGGTGATGCAATCAGTGCTGCCCCCGCTGGCCACGCTGCTGATGCAGACGCCGATCGAGCGTAAGGCGGATCCCGACTTCGGGCCCAATGCCGGGCCGGGGTTCGCCCACCGCAAGCGGACGGTCCCGGAGCTGGTGGCCGAGGCCGAGCATCTGCTCGCCCACCCGCCCGACCTCGGCACGGACTACGGGCAGGCGTGGGCAGGCGCGCTGCAGGCCACGCTCGACGAGCTGCGCGCTGTCGGCGCGCAGGAAGCAGCGGCGACATGAGCCCCGTCACGTACAAGATCCATCCCGCGATCGGCGTCGCGCGCGTGGGCGACGGCGAGCACTTCTATATCGCGCCCGAGACCGCCGGCGGGCTGCCGATCAACCCGGACGGGCGCGCGTTCGGCCCCGACGACTTCCGCGACGGCGCGGGCCTGGTGCGGCGCCAGGGCGCCCGCTTCGAGGTCCACCGCTACGACGGGGAAAGTCCCGGCGAGCCGGTGCGGCCCGGCGCCGGCGGCGTCGCGCGGATCGAGTGGACGGTCCACCTGGCCAACAAGAAGCCGGTCTGGTACGGGTTCTTCGTCGGCGCGGGCGAGAGCGGCTACTCGCCCGAGCACCCGCTGCGCAACCCGCACGTCACAGACGTCGCCGAGCGGCAGCGCCTGATCATCGACCCGGGCCCGCGCACGCTCGCCGGCCCGGGACAGTCGACCGAGTTCTCGCGCTCGGAGAACCCGGACGGTTATCCGATGACGTTCCCGCCGGAGGCGCTCGAGCCCTGGCGCATCGACTCGCTCGGCGGGCTGCGCACCGACGACGAGGGACGCCTGATCGTGCTCGGCGGCTACGGGCACTCGGGCACCGACCGGCTGCCTCCCACGATCGTCGACTACGCGAACAACGATCGCTGGTGGGACGACACGTCCGACGGCCCGGTGACGGCCCGGCTGGTGCTCGAGGACGGGACGGTCGTCCCGGTCGAGACGGGCAGCTGGGTGCTCGTCGCGCCGCCGCGCTTCGCGCCGGAGCTGGTGAACGCGATCACTCTCTACGACACGATGTTCGACACGGCGGTCCGCGGCATGGGGCTCAGGCCCGACATCTACGCCGACGCCCTGTGGAACCGGTCCTACAGGCCCTCCTGGGAGGCGGACGTCCGGCCGATCCTTGAGCGTATCCACCGCTACCGGTGGGTGGTGGCGATTCCGCGCCACGCGCACGACCTCGACTTCGAGAAGCTCGGGGATCCGGACCCCGCGTATCGCGGCCTGCGCGAGTTCTACCTCGGGGTCGTGCGGCCTCCGGAGGGGCCGAACCTGCTCGCGTCGCCCGACACCGGGCTGCCGATGATGCCGATGCTGTGCGGTGACAACTGCTTCGTGCCAGGCCCGCTCGGCTCCAACTACGCGACGCTCACGCGCACGCAGTACTTCTACCTCCAGCAGTGGGCGGCCGGGCGCTTCGACACGGGTCGCGGCGAGCCCGCGCAGGGCGGCGCGGCGCTCGACCGCGCGGCGCTCGACAACTGCGTGGGCGGCGCGTTCTCACCCGGGATCGAGGTCACCTGGATCGCGCGCAACGCCGAGCTGTTCGCAGAGCCGTTCCGGATCCGCGCGAAACCCGGGGTCCGGCCGCCGCTCAGCCTCGGCCAGACGCTGACCCAGGGGCTGGAGCCGGGCGACCTGTCCAAGTACATGGCGCTGCCGTGGCAGGCCGACTTCAACGAGTGCAACTCGCAGCAGATAGGCGAGCGCTTCGTCTGGTGGTGGCCGGTCCAGCGGCCCGCGTTCGTCTATGTGGAGCGGGGCGGAAGGCTGCGTCAGGTGCCCTGGGTCGGGACGGACGCCGATCAGACCGCGCCCGACTACGTGCGATTCACCGAGGACACCGACATGGTGCTGCTCTGGGGCAAGCTCGGGTTCGTGTTCAACACCGGAACCAGCCGGCGACCGCGGTTCGTCGAGGTCGCCCGGGAGCTCGCCCGGGACGACGCCTGAGGCGGCGATGCCCAACGTGCGGCGCGACGTCGTCGTGGTCGGGGCCGGACCGGCCGGCGCGGCCACCGCGATCAGCCTTCGCCGGCAGGGTCTGTCGGTGACGGTGCTCGAGCGATCCCGCCAACCGCGCTTCCGGATCGGCGAGACGGTCCCCGCCGACGTCCGGCCGCTGCTCGAGCGCCTCGGGGCATGGGCCGGCTTCTGCAAGCAGGACCACCTGGCCTCGACCGGAACGGCGTCGGCGTGGGGGGCCGCCGAGCTGATGTCCTCCGACGCGCTCACGCAGGCGCTCGGCGGCGGCTGGCATCTCGATCGCGCGCGGTTCGACGCTCTGCTCGCCCAGGAGGCGAGGCGTCAAGGAGCCGATGTCCGAACCGGCGTGCGGCTGCTCGGCATCGGCGCCGGGGACGATGGCGAGTGGTCCGTGCACGCCGTCGACGCGGGGGGCGAGCGGGCCACGATCGGCGCACGCTTCCTCGTCGACGCCACCGGGAGAGCCGCGACGGTGGCTCGCTGGCTGGGGGCCAGCCGACTGTGTCACGATCGGCTCGTCTGCGCCCATGCAGTGCTCGACCCAGAGCGACCGGTCATCGACGGACGGAGCATCGTGGAGTCCAGCGAGGACGGTTGGTGGTACGCGACGCCGCTGCCCGGGCATCGAGCCCTGGCCGGCTTCTTCACCGATTCCGAAACATGCCGGCTGAACGCATACTCGAGCCCGCAGCGCTGGCATGACGCCCTGCGCACGACCCGTCACGCGTTCGGCCATCTCGGATGTCCGCCGCGCCCGTTGCATATCGGCCTCGCCGCGTCGACGCCGCACTGCCTCGACCGGCCGGCGGGCGTGGACTGGCTCGCCGTCGGCGATGCCGCCGCCTCGTACGACCCGCTGGCGTCCTCGGGCCTGACGCTGGCGCTCCGTTCGGGTGAGCAGGCGGCCTCCGCGATCGTCTTTCGCCAGGCCGGCCAACGCACAGCACCGGCCCGCTACGGCCGAGCCGTTCAGGAGCGCTTCACCGACTACCTCCTCCAGCGGCGCGAGTACTACTCGCTCGAGACCCGCTGGCCGGGGTCAGCGTTCTGGGAACGGCGACGGCGGGGATCGTCCTTCCCGGGTGATGGGCTCGAACTGCGCCGGGCTCAGGGGTACGCCATCAGCAGGACGGCGTGCGTCGTCTCGACGGCCTCGTAGACGTGCGGGACGTCGGCCGCGAACGTGACCAGGTCGCCGGCGTCCAGCTCGACCGCCTCCGTGACGGGCCCCACGCGCAGGCGGCCGACGACGACGACGAGGTGCTCGACGACGCCGGGATGGTGCGGCTCGGCGTGGCGCGCGGCGCCGGCCTCGAGGTCGAGCGCGTAGAGGTCGAACGTGCCGCGGCGGTGCGACGCGGCAAGCAGCCGGCCGGCCCAGCCGGGGCTCTCGTCCGACCGCATCGCCGGGACGTCGCGGGCGCGCAGCACGCGCAGCGACGGCCGCTCCTCCTCGACGATCCGCGCGAACGGGACCTGCAGCGCGGCGGCGATCGCCCACAGCGTCTCCACGCTCGGGTTCGCGCGGCCCGACTCGAGCTGGGCGAGCGTGGACTTGCCGAGACCCGCGGCGGCCGCCAGGTCGGCGAGCGTCAGGCCGGCTTGCAGCCGGAGCGCGCGGATGTTGCCGGCGACGGCGCGGACGAACGTGTCGACGCCGGCGTCCGGCGCTGATTCCTCGGGCTTGAGCATGTCCACCAAGTTGGACAAAGTTCCATGTTGATGTAACACTTCCATCGTCATGGAAGCAGGTTCCATTATTACGGACGCCGGGGTCGTACGGCAAGCGGGCAGTGGCATCGGCGCCGGCGCGCGGGCCGTCGCACCGATCGGCGTCGCCGTCCTGGCCTTCGGAGCGTCGTTCGGCATCCTCGCGCGCGACGCGGGCATGGGGGTCGCCGCGCCGATCGTGATGTCGTTCACCACGTTCGCCGGCTCGGCGCAGTTCGCGGTCGCCTCCGTGCTCGGGTCCGGCGGCGCTGTCGCCGCGGGGGTCGCCGCCGCGGTGATGCTCAACCTGCGCTACCTCGCGGTCGGCGTGTCGGTCGCGCCGGCGCTGCGGGGATCGACCGTCAGGCGGCTGGCCGAGGCGCAGCTCGCGGTCGACGAGTCGTGGGCGATCGCGCAGGAGGATGGCCGCGTGGACCGGGACCTGCTGGTCGGCGCCGGGATCGTCCTGGCGCTCTGCTGGTGCGCCGGCACCGTTGCGGGCGTTCTCGGCGGGAGCGCGCTCGGCGACCCGGCCGACTACGGGCTCGACGCGATGTTCCCGGCGCTCTTCCTGGCATTGCTGGCGGGCCAGCTCGGCGCCCGGCGCACCCGCGCCGCCGCGCTGGCCGGGGGCGCCATCGCGCTCGCGCTGACGCCGCTGGCGCCGCCGGGGATTCCGATCGTCGCGGCCGCCGCCGGCGCTCTGATCGCGCTGAGGGTGCGGCCGTGACCGGGTCGCGTGCTCGTTCGAGGCCAACGCTGGCCGGCGCGCTCGAGACCGAGGGCAGACCGTGACCGGGGTCTGGGTCGCCGTCGCGGGAGTCGGCGTCGCGACGATCGCGCTCAAGGGTGCCGGTCCGCTCGTCTTCGCGCGGCGCCCGCTGCCGCGGGCGCCGGCGGCGGTCATGCCGCTGCTGGCGCCGTGCCTGCTGGCGGCGCTCGTCGTCGGCCAGACCGTCGCCGACGGCCGCGCGCTGGTCGTCGACGCGCGGCTGGCGGGCGTCGCCGCGGCGGCGCTGGCGCTGCTGCTGCGAGCGCCGCTGCTGGTCGTGCTCGCGACGGCGGCCGGCGTCGCCGCGGGGATGCGCGCGCTCGGCGCCGCCTGACCGCGTCATCGCTGCGGCCCCCCGCCCGCGGCCGGCGCCGGCACGGGCGCAGCGGCCGCGGGCAGCCGGCGGGTGCGGAGCGCGAGCGCGAGCAGCGTGAGCGCCGCCGCGAGCGAGCAGGCGGCGATGTAGGCGAAGCCGCGGTGGAACGCGTCCAGGACTCCGGCGGGCGCCGGGCTCCCGTAGATCGCGACCCAGGCGGCGATCGCGAGCGCCGCTCCGATCTGCCGGAACGTCGTCTCGGCGGCGATCCCGGTCGTCAGCCGCTCGGCCGGGACGGCCAGCACCGCCGCGGACGTGAAGGTCGGCAGGATCAGGCCGACGCCGGCGCCGCCGATCAGCATCGCCGGCAGGTAGGAGGCCGCGTAGTCGCGCGCCGCGGGCAGGTCGATCAGCAGCGCGGCGCCGGCGGCGAACAGCAGGCCGCCCGCGAACCCGACCGGACCCGGACCGAAGCGCGCGGTCAGGCGGCCGCCGGGCGCGGCGAAGAGCGCGGCCATGACCGGCCCCGGGGCAAAGCCGAGCCCCGCCTGCAGCACCGAGTAGTCCCACACCTGCGTCAGGAACAGCACGCCGCCGAGCAGCAGCGCGGCGAAGCCGGCGAAGAACAGGAACGTCGACGCGACCGCGTACGAGAACGACGGCGAGCGGAACAGCCCGAGGTCCAGCACCGGCGATTCGTGACGCCGCGATCTGATGACGAATGCCACGGCGCCCGCCGCCGCCGCCGCGAAGCTCGCGGTCGCGCGCGCGTCCCAGCCCCAGTCCGGTCCCATGACCAGGCCCAGCGTCAGGAGCGCGACCGTGGCCGCCAGCAGCACGGCGCCGACGATGTCGGGAACCGTCGCCTCGGGGTCGCGGATCTCGGCGAACCGCCGCCGCACGCGCCAGAGCGTGAACAGGCCCAGCGGCACGTTGACGATGAAGATCCAGCGCCAGCTCGCCTGAACGAGCAACCCCCCGAGCGGCGGGCCCATCGCCGCGCCGACGCCTCCGAGCGCCGCCCACGCGCCGATGACCGCCGGCCGCTCGCGCTGCGAGAACAGCGGCAGCAGCATGCTCAGCGACGTCGGCGTCAGCGCCGCCGCGCCGGCGCCCTGCAGCACGCGCGCTGCGATCAGCAGCTCCGGCGACGGCGCGGTCGCGCACAGCGCGGACGCCAGCGCGAACAGCGCCAGGCCGGCCTGGAACACGCGCTTGCGCCCGGCGAGATCCCCGAGCCGGCCGAGCGGGACGAGCAGGGCGGCCAGGACGATCGCGTAGGCGCTCAGGACCCAGGACAGGCCCGAGAGGCCCGCTTCCGGCCACTCGCGCTCGATGTCCGTGAACGCGATGTTGACGATGAACAGGTCGAGGATGGAGATGAAGACGGCGATGGAGAGCGTCGCGAACGCGCGCCAGCGCGTATCGGTGTCGTATGGAGCCGGAGGGCTGACTTGCTTCATGCAAGCGGAACTTACAGACACGCCTTGCGTCATGCAAGCCGGATATGCTGAACTCGTGCTGCAGCGCTCCTATCCCGACCAGATCTGCTCGATCGCCCGCGCGCTCGAGGTCGTCGGCGAGCGCTGGACGCTGCTGATCCTGCGCGACGCGAGCCTCGGGGTGCACCGCTTCGACGAGTTCCGGGCGAGCCTCGGGATCGCCTCCAACGTGCTGACGAGCCGGCTCAGGCTGCTCTGCGACGAGGGACTGCTCGAGCGCCGGCCGGACGCGCAACGGCCGGGCCGGCCCGAGTACGTCCTGACCGCCAAGGGCCGGGAGCTCGGCCCGGCGCTGATCGCGCTGATGAAGTGGGGCGACCGCCACTACCCGAGCCCCGCGGGCCCTCCGCGGCTCACCGTCCACGCCGGCTGCGGCGGTCAGGTCGACGCGGCCATGCGCTGCGACCGCTGCGGCGAGCGCGTCGACTTCCGCGACCTGGAAGTGGTCCCCGGACCCGGCCTCGGCGCCGTCACGCCCGGCGGGTGAACGGGCACCGAGCCGCCTATCCTGCGCGGCTTGCCCGCGCGCGTCGTGCCCACCGTCGAGGAGATCGAGCGCGCCGCGCGCGGGCTCGATCCCGTGTTCGCGCGCTCGCCGTTGCTGCAGCGGACGGCGCTCGACGACGCGACCGGCGCGCGGGTCGTGATGAAGGTCGAGACGCTCAACCCGATTCGCTCGTTCAAGGGCCGAGGGGCCGTCACGTGGACGCGCGCGGCCGGCGCCGCGGCGCGCGGCGTCG
>Ga0126306_10000308_pt1 | contig 21166 bp, 15 predicted proteins | sample Plot27_FD_92592 | JGI IMG/M metagenome (GOLD analysis project Ga0126306, IMG submission 92592) | Serpentine soil microbial communities from UC McLaughlin Reserve, CA, USA - Plot27 | ecosystem: Environmental > Terrestrial > Soil > Grasslands | place: USA: UC McLaughlin Reserve, Lake County... | reverse complement strand
GCTGTTCCACGTCAAGGACATGGCGGCCGGCCCGTTCCCGGGCCGCATCGAGATCGTCGGTGAGGGCATCATCGACTTCCCGGAGATCTTCGCCGCGTCCCAGGGGCCGGTTCGCTACTACGTCGTCGAGCATGACCCGCGCTTCGGCGATCCGACGTTCGATCCCTTCGAGGCCGCAGAGAAGGGCTTCGCGTATCTCGACTGCGTGAGGTTCTGAGCGGCTCGGAGTGCGCCGACGCAGCAGTCGGACGCGCGGGGGGCGCCGCCGCAACGGCGGCGCCCCCCGCGATGTAGTTACGTCATAAGCCGCCTCGTTACCGGGTAACGAGAAGCAAAAGCATGGGCCCTTCGTCATCTAACATGCCCCTGTGAGCCGGGTCGGCGGGACCCATGAGATCCAGACGCGATCACTGACCGCCATCGATCAGAGGATCAGCGTCAGGTTCTCGTACCCGGTGCGCTTCACGCAGGGCCTGCTTCGACCGGACAATCCTCTGCTTCGCGATCTTCTGGGCGTCGGCGGACAAGCCCGGGTCCTGGCCGTCCTCGACGAAGGAGTCGTTGCCGCTCGGCCCACGCTCGGCGACGAGCTCCGGGCCTATTGCGACGCGCCTCCCCGCATGCTGGATCTGGTCGCACCTCCGCTCGTGCTGCCCGGCGGCGAGGCGATCAAGAACCGTACGGGCCCCGTGACCGACGTCCGCGCGGCGATCAACGTCCACGGGATCGACCGGCATTCCTACGTGCTTGCCATCGGGGGCGGCGCGCTGATCGACGCCGCCGGCTATGCCGCCTCCACGGCGCATCGGGGAGTGCGGTTCGTGCGGATCCCGACGACCGTGCTGGCGCAGGACGACGCCGCCCTCGGAGTCAAGAACGCGATCAACGCGTTCGGCAAGAAGAACTTCGTCGGCTCGTTCGCGCCGCCGTTCGCGGTCATCTGCGACTTCGAGCTGCTGCTGACGCTTTCCGATCGCGACTGGCGCTGCGGCGTGTCCGAGGCGATCAAGGTGGCACTGCTCAGGGACCCGGCGTTCTTCGCCTGGATCGAGGACCATGCCCGCGACCTGGCCGACCGCTCGCTGGATGCGATGGCATGGCTGGTGCATCGGAGCGCCGAGTTGCACCTCCATCACATCGCGGCGGGAGGCGACCCGTTCGAGCTGGGCTCGTCGCGTCCGCTCGACTTCGGTCACTGGGCGGCGCACAAGCTCGAGCAGCTGTCGGGCTACGGCCTGCGGCACGGCGAGGCGGTGGCGATCGGGATCGCCCTCGACTCGACATACAGCTATCTCGCCGGCCACCTGGCGCAGAGCGACTGGCGCCGGATCCTCGAGCTGTTCGGCGCGCTGTCGCTTCCCACGTGGACGCCGCAGCTCGAGTCCGCCGAAGACGGAGCGCGGCCCGCCGTGCTGGCCGGAATGGACGAATTTCGCGAGCACTTGGGCGGCCGGCTGACGGTGATGCTGCTCGGTGGAATCGGATCGCCGTTCGAGGTGCACAGCCTCGACGACGCGGTGGTGCTGGAGGCTGCTCGCCTGCTGCGCGGCCGCGCCCAGGAAGGAGGAGAGATAACGGGATGCCAGCCCCCCACGGCACTAGCCCGTTGACCCAGCGTGCGCTGATCGACGAGTACTTCATGGAGCACCGCGTGCAGGTCCTGGAGCTCGCGGCGTTCCTCGATCGGCTGGAGCGGGCGCGCGAGCTCGACGCCGCCGACGACTTTCGCCTGCGCTCCGTGCGCGACGCGCTCGCCGTGCTGGCGGACGGCGCCGGCGAGCGCGTCGCGCGCGTACAGATGATCTTCAGCGACCCGCGCAGCGAGCTCCTCGAGGAGCTCGACCAGAAGAGCGCCAAGGGCGCCTACGACCCGGAGGCATGACATGGAATACATCGACCTCCACGCGCACATGGTCTCGCGCACGACCGACGACTATCGCGCGATGGCGCGGTCGGGCTGCGTCGCGGTCACGGAGCCGGCCTTCTGGGCCGGGTACGACCATCCATCGGCCGGCGTCTTCGCGGACTACTTCGACCGCCTGACCGACTTCGAGCCCAGGCGCGCGGCCGAGTACGGAATCGCCCACTTCACCTGGATGTGCCTGAATCCCAAGGAGGGCGAAGACCGGGCGCTCGCGCGCCAGGTGCTCGACGTCATCCCGCGCTACCTCGAAAAGCCAAACGTGCTCGGCATCGGCGAGATCGGATTGAACCGGGTCACGCGCAACGAGCTGGCCACGTTCGTCGACCACGTGGACCTCGCGGTGGAGCACGACCAGCTGATCCACATCCACACCCCGCACCTCGAGGACAAGTGGAAGGGGACGACGGTGATCGTCGAGACGCTGGCGGCGGACTCCCGCATCGCTCCGCACCGCGTGATGGTCGATCACGCCGAGGAGCACACGATCGACATGATCCTAGACAACGGCTTCTGGACGGGGCTGACGCTCTATCCGACGACCAAGGTCTCGCCGGGACGGGCGGTCGACATGATCGAGACTCACGGGCCGGAGCGGATCTGCGTCGCCTCCGCGTGCGATTGGGGGGAGAGCCGACCGCTGGCGGTGCCCGACTTCGTGCTCGAGATGCGCCGGCGTGGCCATCCGGACTCGCTCATCCGGCGAGTGGTGTACGACAACCCGGTCGAGTTCCTCGGCCAGTGCGAGAAGTTCCACCTGCCCGAGCGCGAGGGCGCCATCGCGGTCTGATGCTCGTCGGGGAGGGCCTGCACCTCACCTACTGCACGAACATCCATCCCGCCGACGGCTGGGCGGCGGTCCTGGAAAGCCTGCGAACCCACGCCCCGGCGCTGAAGGCACGGTTGTCGCCCCGCGACCCCTTCGGCATCGGCTTGCGGCTGTCGGGCGCGGAGAGTGCCGAGCTGCTCGAAGGCGACCGGCTCGAGCGCTTCCGCGGGTGGCTCGACGCCGAGGGTCTCTACGTATTCACGATCAACGGGTTCCCGCACGGGCGGTTTCACGGCCAACCGGTGAAGGAGCAGGTGCACGCGCCGGACTGGCGCAGCGAGGAGCGCGTCGCATACACCCTGCGGCTGGCCGAGATCCTGGCCGCCCTGCTGCCGCCGGACCAGCTCGGCACGATCTCGACCAGCCCGCTCTCGTATGGCCGCTGGATCGCAGGAGATGCGGATGGCTGGGAGCGCTGCACGGGCAACGTGATCCGCGTCGCGAGCGAGCTGCGGCGCCTGCGCGAGGAGCGCGGCGTACACGTCGCACTGGCGCTCGAGCCCGAGGCGGATGGCGCCCTGGCGGACTGCGCCGACCTCGTCCGCTGGTGGGACGACCGGCTCGACCGCGAGCACGTCATGGCCTGCTTCGACGCCTGTCACGCCGCGGTCGCGTACGAGGAGCCCGCGCGCGCGCTGGATGCGTTGGGCGCGGCGGGCATCGCCATCGGCAAGGTCCAGCTGAGCGCCGCGCTGACCGTGCCGCTCGACGGCGAGCTGGACCGGCATGCCGTGCACGGGCGCCTCGAAGGCTTCGCCGATCGCGTCTACCTTCATCAGGTCACGCAGCGCAACCGCGACGGCTCGCTGGCCGGCTTCCCCGACCTTCCCGACGGCCTGGCCGCGGTTCACGACCCTGCGGCGGAAGAGCTGCGCGTGCACTTCCACGTGCCGATATTCCTCGCCCGCTACGGCGAGCTGGCGTCCACGCAGGACCACCTGCGGCGATGCATCGACGCGAGCCGCAGCCGGCGCGCGTCGACGCAGCTGGAGATCGAGACGTACACGTGGGACGTGCTTCCAGCTGATCTCAAGTCGTCGGTGACGGAGTCGATCGCGCGCGAGTACGAGTGGGTGCTCGGTGTCCTCGGCTGACGCGCTCACTCGCACGGCCGCGCCGGCGTGGCGCTCCTGGCTCGAGCTGGCCCGCGTCTCGAACACGCCGACCGTGGTGTCGAACGCGATCGCCGGCGCGATGCTCGCGTCGCTGGCCGCGCCGGCCGGGACGGTCGCGCTCGTGGCCGCCGGGCTGGTCCTGTTCTACACCGCGGGGATGGTCCTGAACGACGTCCTCGACGAGGACGTCGACAGGCGGCAGCGCCCCGAGCGCCCGTTGCCCTCCGGGCGTGTCTCGCGGGCGGCCGCGCTAGCCGCCGTCGCGGGCCTGTTCGCGTGCGGCGCCGGGCTGTTGGCGCTCGCCGGCCGCGCGCCGCTGCTCGCCGGGCTCCCGCTGATCGTGTTGATCGTGGTCTACGACGCGTGGCACAAAGGCAACCCGCTCTCGCCACTGCTGATGGCGGGCTGCCGCGCGCTCGTATATGTCGTGGCCGGCCTCGCCGTCGCAGACGCTCTCGACCGCGAGCTGTGGGGCGCCGCCGCTGTGCTCTTCGTCTATGTCGTCGGCCTCACCGAGTTGGCGAAGGCGGAGAGCGGCGGCATCGCGTCGCGCTGGCCCGTGCTGGCGGTGCTCGCGCCGGCCGCGTACTGGGCGAAGGACATCGCCTCGCCGGAGGTCGCGCTGCTGCTGGCGGCGTTCGCGGCGTGGGCGGGCTGGGCCGTCCGGCTCGCGCTCGTCGAGCGGCGGATCGGCGCGGCCATCGCGCGCTTGATCGCAGGCATCGCGCTCTACGACGCGCTCGTCGTAGCGGCCGCCGGCGGCGGCGCCGGCGCGGTCGCCGCGTGCGCGTGCGCGTTCGCCGCCACGGTCGCACTCCAGACCAGGATCGCGGGGAGCTAGTGGCGGATCCGCGCCACGAACCGCGGAAGACCGTCGTCCTGTGCGCCGTGGGACTCACTCCGAGCCTGCTTGGCGAGGCGACGCCGCGGCTCAAGGCGTTCGCCGACGCCGGGGCCAAGGTTCCCGTGGGCGGCGTCCTGCCCGCGGTCACCGCCACCGTTCAGAGCACCTACCTCACCGGAGAGCCGCCGAGCCGCCACGGCGCCGTCGGCAACGGCTGGCTGTTCCGCGACACGATGGAGGTGCGCCTCTGGCAGCAGTCGAATCGGCTCGTGCAGGCCCCGAAGGTATGGGAGCGGGCGCGCGCGGCGTCGCCGGGGTTCACGTGCGCGAACCTCTGCTGGTGGTTCGCGATGTACTCGTCGGCGGACATAACCGTGACGCCGCGGCCCATGTATCCGGCGGACGGGCGCAAGATCCCCGACTGCTACACCCGGCCGGGCGACCTGCGCGACTGGCTCCAGGCGCAACTGGGCCAGTTCCCGCTCTTCAAGTTCTGGGGGCCGGGCGCGTCCATCGACTCGACGCGCTGGATCGCGGAAGCGGCGAAGCTGATCGACCGCCGATTCGACCCGACGCTGTCGCTGGTGTACCTGCCCCACCTGGACTACGGGCTGCAGAAGAAGGGTCCCGCGCTGTCGGGCATCCGGGACGATCTCGGCCGGCTCGACGCCGTGGCCGGCGATCTGATCGACTTCTTCGAGGCTCGCGGCGCCAGGGTGATCGTGCTGTCTGAGTACGGCCTTGCGCCCGTCACGCGCCCGATCCATCCCAATCGCGCGCTCCGCGCCGCAGGCCTCCTCAGCCACCGGATGGAGCTCGGCCGCGAGGTCGTCGACATCGGCGGCAGCGCCGCCTTCGCCGTGGCCGACCATCAGGTCGCGCACGTCTACGTGGCCGATCCTGCGCGGATCCCGGAGGTCAAGGCATTGTTCGAGGGACTGCCGGGCGTCGAGCAGGTGCTCGACGACAGCGGGAAGCGCGACCATGGGCTCGACCACGCCCGCGCGGGCGAGCTCGTGCTGGTGGCGGAGCCGGACGCCTGGTTCACCTACTACTACTGGGAGGACGACGGACGGGCGCCCGACTACGCGCGCACTGTCGACATACACCGCAAGCCGGGCTACGACCCCGTGGAGCTCTTCGTCGACCCTGCGATCCGCCGGCCACGGGTCGCCCTGGGACAGCGGATCGTCCGCCGGAAGCTCGGGTTCCGCACGCTCCTCGACGTGATCCCGCTCGACGCGACGCTGGTCCACGGGTCGCACGGGCGCCTTCCCGACGACCCCGAGCACGGACCGCTGCTGCTGACGCGACAAACCGACATGCTGGACGCGGGGGAGCTAGCCGCCGCGGACGTCCACGACGTCATCCTGCGGCATCTGAACGTCTCGGTGCGGGAGCCGATGAGCCGATGAGCGCGGTCGGTCGCAAGGCCGAGCACTTGCGAATCGCCGCAGGACCCGGCGTGGAGCACCATGGCAGCACGCACTTCGAGCGCCTGCGGCTGCGCCATCGAGCCCTGCCGGAGCGCGATCTCCGCGACGTGTCGCTGGAGACCAGGCTCCTCGGGGTGAGTCTGCAGGCCCCGCTGATCGTCTCCGCGATGACCGGCGGCACTGCCGAGGCGGGCCGTGTCAATGCGGCGCTGGCACGGGCCGCCTGCGAGCACGGCGTCGGGCTCGTGCTGGGGTCGGGCCGGGCGCTGCTGGAGGACCCCACCCTTCTGCCGACGTTCCGAAGCGCCGATCGCCCGCCGCTGCTGCTCGGCAACCTCGGTGGCGCACAGGTGCGCGGAGCGGAGGGGCCGGCGCGCGCCGAGCGGCTGGTGGAGCTGCTGGACGCAGACGGAATCGTCGTCCACCTCAACGCCGTGCAGGAGGCGGTGCAACCGGAGGGGGAGCCGGAGTTCGCCGGCGTCGCCGCCGGGATCGCCGCCGTCGCGGCCCGGCTCGCGCCGTTCCCCGTAGTGGTCAAGGAGGTCGGCTTCGGAATGGACGCCGCCGACGTGCTCCTGTTGCGCGACAGCGGCGTGGCGGCGATCGACGTGGCCGGCGCGGGTGGGACCAACTGGGCGCTGGTCGAGGGCCACCGGCAGCGCACGGCCGAGTCGGTCGCCGGGGCCTTCGCGGACTGGGGCGTTCCGACCGCCGTCGCCGTGACGGAGGCGGTGCAGGCCGCGCCGGGGCTGCCGATCGTCGCGAGCGGCGGCATACGTGACGGTGTCGACGTCGCGAAGGCCCTCGCCCTCGGCGCTTCGGCCGCGGGACTCGCGCGCCCGTTCCTGCTCGCCGCGCGGGAAGGAACGGCGAGCGAGACCGCCGCAGTCCTGCTGCGCCAGCTGCGCGTCGCCGTATGGGCCGCCGGGGTGGCCAGCGCCGAAGAGCTGTCTCCTGCGCAGCTGCGGAATGTCTGAGCGCGGGCCGGCGGGGTCGGATTCCGGACGCTCGACGGAAGCTTCTGCTGCCTGCAGCTTCCTTCCCTCTGCTCTAGCGAGCTAAAGTCCCGCCTCAGAGGGGGTGAGTGCGCCGGACTTGCGCATGCGTATCGCCGGCAGCGCTCGTATCACATGCCGAAGCGTTTGGGGAAGAGCATGTCGACGGCAAGTCCGGGCGGTGTGGCGGTGGGGCGCTCACGCGCGGCTGACCTTCGTCGACGCCATCGAATGTCGTCCTCACCATCCACGGAGGAGGTTTTGCTTCATGCGTAGGACAGCATTGTCCGCGTGCGTCGCCACGGCGGTCGGCGTCCTTGCCGCCGTCCCGGCCGTCGGCCAGGCGCAGGACTCGGTCTTCCCGAGCCAGGACAGGTTCCAGAAGGTCATGCTCAACGATCGACCGGGCGAGCCGATGAGCCTCGCGGTGCTACCTAACGGGCGCGTGCTGCACACGGCCCGGACCGGCCAGATACGGATCCACAACCCGCAGAACGGGCTCAACACGCTGGTCATCAACATGGCCGATACGGCGCAGAACCCGCGCGGCCTCTACCAGCACGACGAGGAGGGCCTGCAGGGCATCGCGGTGGACCCGGACTTCGAGGACAACCGCTGGGTCTACCTGTACTACTCGCCGCGGCTGAACACTCCGACGGACGTCCGCGGCACCGGGATCAACGAGGGCGACGCGCCCGAGACCCTCAACACCCCGGAGGATCGGGCGCGCCTCGCCCTGTTCGCCGCGAACCCCGAGACGAGCTACATGGTGCTCTCGCGCTTCAAGTTCCAGGGCGGCGAGCTCGACCTCTCAACCGAGCAGGAGATCATCCGGGTGCCGGAGGACCGCGGCCTCTGCTGCCACGTCGGCGGACAGATCGAGTTCGACTACGCGGGCAACCTGTACCTGTCGACGGGGGATGACACGAACCCGTTCCAGTCGGCGGGCTACACGCCGATCGACGATCGCGAGAACCGCAACCCGGCGTTCGACGCCCGGCGCACCTCGGGCAACACGAACGACCTGCGCGGCAAGATCCTGCGCATCCGCGTGCGCGAGAACGGCAGCTACGCGATCCCGGACGGCAACCTGTTCGGGCGCAACCAGGCGCAAACCCGTCCCGAGATCTACGCGATGGGCCTGCGCAACCCGTTCCGCTTCTCGGTCAACCGCCGCAACGGCGACGTCTACGTGGGCGACTACTCGCCGGACGCCAACGTAGCGAATCCGGCGCGCGGCCCGGCGGGGCAGGGCCGGTGGATGCTCATCCGCAGGCCGGGCAACTACGGCTGGCCGTTCTGCGCCACGCCCGACATGCCGTACGTCGACTACGACTTCACGCCCGACGCTCCGCAGTCCGGCGAGCCGTTCAACTGCAACCGCACGATCAACGACTCGCGCAACAACACCGGCCTGCGGCGCCTGCCCCAGGTGATCCAGCCTGACGTCTGGTACAGCTACCCGGCGTCCGACGAGGGCCTCTTCCCCGAGCTGCTCGAGCAGCGCGGCGGCGACGGCATCGGGCCGATGGGCGGCCCCGCCTACGAGTGGGACAGGGAGAACCGCTCGCGGCTGCGGTGGCCGCGGGTCTTCGACGGCCACCCGCTCTTCTACGAGTGGACCCGCGACTACGTCAAGGTATTCGAGCTCAACCGCCCGAACGGCGGGCAGCTGGAGGCGATCCACCACCTGCTCGGCGGTCCGACCACCGACAACCCGGACGACCCGGGCAACCCGAACGTCATCATGGACAACCCGATGGACATGGAGTTCGGGCCCAACGGCGCGCTGTACACGCTCGAGTACGGTGACGGCTTCTTCGCGGAGCTGCCGGAGGCGCAGCTCGCGCGGGTCGACTTCGTGCGGCGCGGCGAGTACACCCCGGTCGTCAAGGTCTCCGGGACGCCGACGTCCTCGACGACCGCACCGCTGACGGTGCAGTTCTCGAGCGCCGGAACGAATGACCCCGACGGCGACCGCATCTCATACGCGTGGGACTTCGACGCCGATGGGACGGTTGACTCGCGTGAGGCCAACCCGACGTTCACCTACACGGAGCGCGGAATCTACGAGGCCACGCTGCGCGTGACCGACACGAGCGGCCGCTCGGCCTCCAACTCCGTGCGGATCGTGATCGGCAACCAGGCGCCCGTCGTCCAGTTGGACGTCGAGTCGACGACGCCGCCGTTCAACTTCGGCGACACCGTGCACTTCACGGTCACGGTCACCGACGACCAGCCGGTCGACTGCGAGCGCGTCAGCGTGGCCTACATCCTCGGCCACGACCAGCACGGGCACCCGCAGTCATCGACCGCCGGGTGCGAGGGAGACATCTCGATCCCGATCGACGAGGCGCACATCGGCCAGAACATCGCCGCGGTGTTCGTGGCCAGCTACACCGACCTGCCCGGTGGCGGTGAGGAGCCGCAGGAGGGCACGGACGAGGTGGTGCTGAGGCCGGCACCGTAGGTCATGCGACGCGCGGGGGGCGCCGCCGCGGCGGCGCCCCCCGGCTCGCGGGCGCGTCGAGGCTCGCCGCTCGCCGGCGGGTCTTCGACGCCCTGCGGTCGCCGCTGGCTCCCACCCCCTGTGGAGCTTGAGATAGACGAGGCGTCGCAGCCCGCGGCCGCCGTCGCGCTCACGCGGCGCAGGCGTTCCCGGTGTCTCCCGGCGACTCGAAGTCGCAGTCATTCACGCCCGTGCCGCCCTCGTGGTGGTCGTCACCCGGCCCACCGGAAAGGTGGTCGTCGCCCGGCCCACCGGAGAGGACGTCCGAGCCGAGCCCGCCGACCAGCGTGTCGTGGCCGTCGCCGCCGTATGCGGTGTCGTCGCCGCTGCCGGCCTGCACGCGGTCGCGGCCGGCGTCGCCGAACACGACGTCGCCGCCGCCGCCGGAGACCACGTCGTCGCCTCCCAGCGCGCAGATGACATCCGCCCCGCCGGTGCCGCGCAGCACGTCGGATCCCTCCGTGCCCGTGACGGTACAGCCGCGCGGGTGGCTGTTGAACTCCTCGACGCCGATCACCGGCCGCAGCGCCCGCCGCATCGTCGCGGTGGCGAAGGCGCGGCGCAGCATGTCATCGGCCAAGGCGTTGGCCAGCGCCGCCATGATCATCCCCTGGTCGAGCGAGAGATAGGAGTCCGAAACGGTGCCGCTGTCGACGTTCACGGAGTCCAGGAAGCCCCAGTCGGTGTAGAGGCCCGGGAAGGCGTGCTCGAGTCGCGCGATGTTCGCCATCGCCTCGCGCGGCTCGTATCGCAGTCCCAGGAACGCCGCATGCGGCGTCACCACGCCGTTGGTGTACGCGGCCGGCGGCGGGTCGGGCTGCGGGTCACGGCCGGGGCAGCCCGCGTAGCCATGGTCGATCAGGGTGCGATCGTTGTTCGACGGATAGCCGTTCGGGTCCATGCCGATGCCGTCGACGCCGTACGCCGAGTAGCCGCCGTCGGGGTTGTTGGCAGGCGAGAAGCCCCAGTAGCCGTAGCCGGCTTCCGTCATGCCGTGATGGATCTGCGCCGCGACGGTGAGCGGATGGTTTGCGCCCCAGCTGCCGGGCGCCCACTCCTCCTCGGGGAGGAACAGCGAGGGCATCAGCGCCTCGAACATGCTGCCTCCCCAGCTCGGCGTCACGAGCGTGCCGTTGTAGGCGTACGCGCCGTCGTAGGTCGACCAGCCGTAGTAGGTGCGCGTGTAACCGACCGGGCGGGTCTCGACCCAGCTCCAGTCGCAGCTCTCCGGGAACGCGCGATGGGCGCCGAAATAGTGGCGGCGCGGGATCTCGCCGCGCGCGATCCCGATGTACGACGCGATCCGGCTCTCGCTGACGATCGTGTCGTAGCAGCAGGGCGCGTTGCCCGTGCGCGGCTCGATGTGGAAGAGGATCTGGTTGCGGACCGCGTTGTAGTAGAGCCCCCAGTGCATGCTGTCGTAGATCGCCCCGGCCCTGGACGCCAGCTCGGGCACGCTGTTGCGCACGATCGCGAGACCGGTTGCGAGCCAGCCGTTGTCGACCGACGAGAGCCGCGGCTCGTGCGGCGCGCCGGTGGGCGGCCACACGGTTAGCTTCTCGATCGTCCTGCTGGTCGCCGCCGCACCTCCGCCGCCGGCCGCGGCGCAGGTCGAGCCTCGGTTCCGGGCGCTGCTCTTCACGAAGACGGCCGACTTCCGGCACGACTCGATCCCGGCCGGGATCACGGCCGTCCAGGAGCTCGTCACCGCCAACGACTTCGTGGTCGATCACACCGAGGACTCGACCCGGTTCAACGACGCCAGCCTCGCCGACTACGACGTCGTGATCTGGCTGAACACGACGGGCGACGTGCTCAACGAGACCGAGCAGGGCGCGTTCGAGCGCTACATCCAGGCCGGCGGCGGCTATGCGGGCGTCCACTCGGCCGCGGACACGGAGTACGACTGGCCCTGGTACGGCGAGCTGATGGGCGCTTATTTCCAATCGCACCCCGCGATCCAGGAGGCGACGGTCGAGGTCGCCGATCGCGTTCACCCGGCCACGCAGCACCTCCCGGCGCGCTGGGTGCGAACCGACGAGTGGTACAACTACCGAACCAATCCACGCGGCAAGGTGCATGTCCTCGCCGCCCTGGAGGAGACGACCTATAGCCCCGGCTCCGGCGCGATGGGTGCCGACCACCCGATCGCGTGGTGCCAGGACTACGACGGCGGACGCTCCTTCTACACCGGCGGCGGCCACACCGCCGAGTCCTTCTCGGAGCCCGCCTACCGCGAGCACCTCCTCGCGGGCATCGAGACGGCGGCCGGGGTGACGCCGGCCGACTGCGGTGCGACGACGTGGTCCAACTTCGAGAAGGTGGCGCTGGACCGGAACACCAGCGACCCGTTCGAGCTCGACGTAGCGCCCGACGGCCGGGTCTTCTTCGTCGAGCGCGGCGGCGACGTCAAGGTCTTCCGGCCCGACATCCAGAGCACGGCGGTCGCCGGCCACGTCGACGTCTTCACCGGCCAGGAGAACGGCCTGCTGGGTGTCGCGCTCGACCCATCAGTCGCGACGAACGGCTGGCTGTACCTGTTCTATGCCGCTCCCGGCACCGTGGCCTGCCCCGCCGAGCGATCCGGGGGCGACGACGTGCGGACCGCAGCGCCTGTCGCGCTTCACCGTGACCGGCAACTCGCTCGACCCCGCCTCGGAACGGGTGCTGCTCGAGTTCCCGATCCAGCGCGACGAGTGCTGCCACTCGTCGGGGTCGCTCGACTTCGATGCGCAGGGCAACCTGTACCTGACGACCGGTGACAACACCAACCCGTTCGCGTCGAGCGGCTACACACCGATCGACGAGCGCGCCGGACGCTCCTCGTGGGACGCGCAGCGCACCTCGGCGAACACCAGCGACCTGCGCGGCAAGCTGCTGCGGATCCATCCCGAAGCGGACGGCACGTACACCGTCCCGGCGGGCAACCTGTTCGCCCCCGGCACCCTGGGGGCGCGGCCCGAGATCTACGCGATGGGCTTCCGCAACCCGTTCCGGATGACCGTCGATCCCGAGACGGGCTGGGTTTACCTGGCCGACTACGGGCCGGACGCAACTGCGCCCGACGCCGCCCGCGGGCCCGCGGGGTACGTCGAGTGGACCCAGATCCGGGCGCCCGGCAACTTCGGGTGGCCCTACTGCCACGGCAACCAGTTCCCGTATAACGACTACGACTTCGCGACGGGCACGTCCGGGGCGCTGTTCGACTGCGCCGCCCCGGTGAACGAGTCGCCCAACAACACCGGCCTCCGGGAGCTGCCGCCCGCCCAGCCACCGGACGTCTGGTACTCCTACGGCCTCTCGGCCGAGTTCCCCGAGCTGGAGACCGGATGCGGGTGCCCGATGGCGGGCCCCGTCTATCACTTCGACGCGAACCTCGTGTCGGAGCGCAAGTTCCCGGCGTACTTCGACGACACCCCGTTCTTCTTCGAGTGGGGGCGCAACTTCATCAAGGAGTTCAAGCAGGACGAGAGCGGCGCGCTGCTCGACATCCTTCCGTTCCTGCCCACCGAGACCTACCTGCGGCCCATGGACATGACGTTCGGTCCCGACGGCGCGATGTACCTGCTCGAGTGGGGCACCGGCTTCGGAGGCGCTAACCCGGATTCCGGGCTGTACCGGATCGACTACGTGAAGGGCACGCGCCGGCCGATCGTGGTCGCGACGGGCACGCCGGACTCCGGCGGCACGCCGCTCACCGTCCAGTTCTCGTCGGCCGGCACCCGCGACCCCGACGCGGGCGATCAGCTCACGTACGCGTGGGACTTCCAGTCCGACGGCACCGTCGACTCGACCGACCCGAACCCGTCGTTCACCTACACGACCGCGGGCAACTTCACGGCGCAGCTGACCGTGACCGACACCTCGAACAAGACCGGCGTCGCGAACGTTGAGATCTCCGCGGGCAACACGCGGCCGACGGTGACCATCCAGGCGCCGCCCGACGGCGGGTTCTTCGACTTCGGCGACCAGGTGGCGTATGACGTCGCCGTCACCGACCCGGAGGACCCGACGGTGAACTGCTCGGCCGTCAGGATGGCGTACCTACTGGGCCACGACGCGCACGCCCACGAGTTGACGAGCCAGAGCGGCTGCAGCGGGATCATCACGACCGCGTCCGACGACGGGCACGGCGCCGCCGCCAACCTGTTCGGTGTCCTTGAGGCCACCTACACAGACACGGGCGCGACCGGCGTCGCCCCGCTGACCGGGCGCGCGCAGGTGGTGCTCCAGCCCAAGCGCAAGCAGGCGGAGCACTTCACGCAGAACCAGGGCGCCCAGCTCGAGAGCACGTCCGACCAGGGCGGAGGCCAGAACATCGGCTTCCTCGACCACGGCGACTACGTCTCGTACGACCCGATGAACCTGGCGAACATCGACTCGCTCGTCTACCGCGCCGCGTCCGGCGGCTCGGGCGGCACCATCGAGGTGCACGTCGACTCGCCCAGCGGCCCGCTCGTCTCCACGTCGACCATCCAGCCCACAGGGCGGCTGGCAGCGGTGGGCGGACTTCGCGGCGCCGGTCACCGATCCGGGCGGCACGCACGAGCTGTTCTTCGTGTTCAAGAACCCAACGGCGACGAGCGGGCTCTTCAACCTCAACTGGATCCAATTCGTCGGCAAGGGCGTGTCCGTCAACGCCACGCCACGCGTGAGCGCGACGGCGACGCCGCTCCAGGGCGAGGTCCCGCTGGCGGTCGACTTCACGGCCACCTCATCGGACCCGGAAAACGACCCGGTGACGTTCGCGTGGGACTTCGGCGACGGCACCAGCGGCACCGGCGCCGCCATCACGCACACGTACCAGACGTCGGGTGCGTTCACGGCCACGGTCACCGGCACGGACAGCGGCGGGCGGTCGTCGAGCGCGACCGTGAAGATGCAGGTCCTGCCGGTCGCGTCGCCGCCGATCGAGTGCACCGATCCGGGCAGCGATCCGCCGCCCGACGACGAGTTCGACGGCGACCGGCTCGACGGCTGCCGCTGGGACGCGGTCGTACGGCCCGACTACCACGGGTTCCGCGTCGAGGGCGGGCTGCTGAAGATCGACACCACGCCGACGAATCTGTTCGACCAGCACAACAACGCCCCGAACCTGATGCTGCAGACCTGGCCGTACGACGACTGGACGGCGGAAGCGAAGGTCGTCGCCCCGGTCTCCGAGAAGTGGCAGCAGGCCGGCATCCTCGTCTACCTCAGCGACGCCACGTTCCTGAAGATGGACGTCGTCGGCACGTCGGACCCGGGGGTGCACCCGGCGGTGCGGAAGGTCGAGATCCGCCACGAGATCAACGACGAGTTCCAGCCGGACTTCCCGGAGGTCACCGTGCCGCACACGCCCGGTGACGTCTACCGGCTGCGGCTGCAGAAGCGCGGCAGCGAGTACACGGGTCTCTACAGCCTCGACGGAACGACCTGGGAGCCGATCGCACCCGACCCGGTCGTCAACACCGCGCTGGTGGGCGCGGACGTCGGCGTGTACGCGTTCGGGCAGGAGCAGACGGCCTCGGTCACCGTCGGCTTCGACCACTTCCACCTCGTCGAGTCGAGCACGGCCGACACGACGGCCCCCGAGACTACGGCGACGCTGACCCCGGGCGCGCCCGATGGCGCGAACGGCTGGTACGTCTCGCCGGTGGAGGTCGCGCTCGACGCGAGCGACGCAGGCTCCGGCGTCGCGAGCACGGAGTTCCGTGTCGACGACGGACCGTGGACGGGCTACAGCGGGCCGTTCGCGGTCGACGACGATGGCGAGCACCGCATCGACTTCCGCTCGACGGACGCCGCCGGCAACGTCGAGGTGGCGAAGTCCGCGAGCTTCAAGATCGACCGGGCGGCGCCCGTCGTGACGTGCGCGGCGACGCCGGACCGGCTGTGGCCCGCCGATCTCATGCTCCACGACGTGTCCGTGGCCGTGCAGGTCACCGACGCCGCGTCGGGAGCCGCGGGCTTCACGCTCCGCTCGGTCACGAGCAACGAGCCCGACGCGCCGGTCCCCGGCGATATCGAAGGCTGGGAGGTCGGCACGGCGGACACCGCCGGCAGGCTGCGCGCCGAGCGCCGTGGCCGCGGCAAGGGCCGTGTCTACACCATCGCCTACGAGGCGCGCGACGCGGCCGGCAACACGGCCGCCTGCGCGGCGCAGGTTACCGTGCCGATCCGGGTGAAGCCGGCGGCCTGAGCCGCGACAACTCCCGCCCGAGCGTGCCCCTGGCCGCGTCACGGCCGGGGGCCGCCGCTCAGGCGGCGAGCGGAGCCTGCAGCGTGCGGTCGACCGCGTCGGGAGCCAGCACGTGCTCGGTCACCATGACCGCGGCGCCGATCGCGCCGGCGCGATCGCCGAGTCGGCTGGGCACGATCCTGAGGTCCCCGGTGGCCAGCGGCAGCGAGCGCTGGAAGATGACCTCTCGAACGCCCGTCAGCAGCTGCTGGTGGGCTTCCGCGAGATCGCCGCCGATCACGATGACCGCCGGGTTGAAGAAGTTGACGCTCGTCGCGAGCACCTCGCCGAGGTGACGCCCCGCCTCGCGGACCGCTTGGATGGCGAGCGGCTCACCCGCGCGCACCAGCCGCACGACGTCGCGGCTGCTCGCCGCCGGCAGCCCGGCCTGCGAGAGCCGTGCGGCGAGCGCTCGTCCGCCGGCCACGGCCTCGAGGCAGCCCACGTTGCCGCAGCGGCAGATGACGTCGTCGTGACCCGAGACCCGGATATGGCCGACGTCGCCGGCGGCTCCCTGCGCCCCGCGGTGGATGTGGCCGTCGACTACGATGCCGCACCCGATGCCCGTGCCGACCTTGACGCAGAGCATTTCGCGACAGTCGCGCCACTGCGTCCAGTGTTCGCCGACCGCCATGATGTTGACGTCGTTGTCTACGAGCACCGGCGCGTCGTAGCGCTCCGCGAACCAGGCCGGGATCTGGAAGCCGTCCCAGCCGGGCATGATCGGCGGCGACACGGGCTCGCCCTTGTGGAAGGCGACCGGGCCCGGCACGCCTATCCCGATGCCGCGGACATCGTCGACCGTGCGGTCGATGTCGCGCAGGAGCTCCGTATAGCGCTCGTCCACGGCGCCGAGCACCGGCTCAGGGCCGGCGGCGATGTCGAGGTCGAGCGCGACCTCCGCCAGCGGCGCGCCGGCAAGGTCGCATGCGACGAGCCGGGAATGGGTGGCGCCCAGGTCCGCGACCAGGACCACGCCTGCTCCCTCGTTGAACGCGAGCAGCGTCGGCGGACGCCCGCCGGTCGAGGCGCTCCCGCCGGCCTCGTACACGAGCCCGTGTTGCAGCAGTGCGTCGAGGCGCTGTGCCACCGTCGACCGGGCCAGGCCGGTCAGGCGTACGAGGTCGGCGCGCGTGACGGCCTGTCCGTTGCGGATCAGGCCAAGCAGCAGTCCGGCCCCCGCGGGAGTGGTCCGGGAGGCATTCGAATCTTGCAGCATCGCCAGGATTAAACCAGCTTTTGCCGACGTCTGGACAAATGTCGCGGACGGGCTGGAGTAGGTACGCGGGCCGGGTGTTCCACCGCGCTGTGCCAATGCGACGAGATCCGGCGAAAGCCGGGCCCAGAGTCGGATCAACCGGCGGCCGCGGCCCCTTCCGAGCGCGGATCGGTGATCGCCTGGAGCGTTCCTCGTGCACGGCGCTCCACGAGCTGAACGTCACCCAAGCCGCCCGCCAGCTCGTTCAGCACGATCGGCTCCAGCCCAGTGCGCCGGAGCGGCTCCGCGAGCGCCTCGCCACCGCGTTCGAGCAGGACGATGTCGTCCGGGCCCTCGAGCTCCAGGCCACCCAGCACCCAGCGCGGCGCCGTCATAGCCTGAGACGGGGAGTCGCCGGCGCGTACCCGCCGCAGCAGCAGCTGAGCGTGCACCTGTGGCTGGGCGGTGCCGCCGACGGCCCCCTGGGCACCGACGACGCGCCCGTCGCGGCGCAGCAGCACCGGCATGAGAGTGTTTGCGGGGCGCTTGCCTCGCGCCAGGACGTTCGCGGCGCCGGCATCGAGGGCGAAGGAGGCGCCGCGGTTGTGCAGCAGCACGCCCGTGGCGGGATCGAGGATGCGGGCGCCGAACGGGTCGAACGTGCTCTGGATGAGCGACACCGTGTTCCCCTCCCGGTCGGCCGCAACCACGGCGACGGTGTCGCCCCCGGCGCGCGCCGATAGCGGTTTCGCGGGCCATGCCCGGCTCCGCGCGCGTGCCTGCGCGAGCAGGCCCTCGGCGTGGCGTTGGCTCAGCAGCTCCTCGACGGGCACAGGAGCGTGCCGCGGATCGGCGAGGTGGCGCTCGCGATCGCGCGACGTCAGCTGGTACAGCGCGGCGACGAGCGGCGCGTCCGGCCCGAGCGGATCGGGGGCGCGCTCCAGCTGCCCGAGCGCGCGCAGGAGCTCGAGCAGCACGAACCCTTGGCTGGTAGGGGGCGCCGTGAGGACCTCGAGCTCTCCGAACCCGCAGCCGAGCGGGTCGGTCAGCTCCGTCCGGTGCTCGTGCAGGTCGACCGCGGCGAGCGGCGACCCGAGCCTCTGTAGGGCGCGCAGGAGCGCGTGCGCGAGCTCGCCGGCGTAGAAGACGTCTGCGCCGCCCTCGGCGATCGCGCGCAACGAGCGCGCCAGGGCCGGCTGGCGCAAGCTGGCGCCGGCGGCCAGCGGCTCGCCGTCCGCGAAGAACACCTCCGCCAACCCGGGGTCGCGAGCGATGTCCCCCGCCGACTCCACCAGCACGCGAGCGAGCGACGTGCTCACGGGCACCCCGCCCGACGCGGCGGCGATCGCCGGGGCGAGGACTCGACCGACCGGCAGGCGTCCCGCCAAGCGGGACAGCGACTCCCAGGCCCGCACGACGCCGGGCACCGTGATCGTGTGCGGGCCGGTCGCGGGCATCTGCGGGCCGCAAGCCCGGAGCGCGTCGGGGTCCACGCCCCGCGGCGCGGCGCCGCTCCCGTTCACGGCGGTCACTTGCCTGTCCGGGCGGCCGACCAGAGCGATCGCGTCGCCGCCGAGGCCGCAGCGATGCGGCGCTACGACGGCCAGCGTGGCTGCCGCGGCGAGCGCGGCGTCGACCGCGCTGCCCCCGGCACGGAACATCGCCTCGCCGGCCTCGGTGGCGAGCCAGTGCGGTGTCGCGATCGCGTAGTGGTCCCCTGTCGCGGTCGCCGGGTAGAGGCTGGTCACCGGGCAGCCCGCCTCCGCGTGGAGAGGAGCTCTGGGCGGGCCGCGCGCCCCTCGCCGGCGAACGTTCCGTGCGTGTTCCAGCCGGCTCGAACGAGCACCCGGCCGGAGCGGCTCGCGCCAAGCGGAGCCATGGTCGTCGTCCTCTCCACCTGTACCTCCGATTCCCCAGGCCTGCTCAAGGTGAGGCTGCCACCCGGGACACTGTCCGGGTGGAGAGGACTATAGCCGACGATCATGCAAAAGTCTATCGACTGACGATCTAAACCTCGTGCGTCAATCGCCGGTGCTCGGCCTCGGTCTGCAAGACCTGCTTCGCAAACGATGGATGTGCCCAGCGCGTCCGAGGTCCGCCGTATCTCGGCCAACTCGTCGGCGCACTTTGATCGGCATCAAACGAATCTTGCTTAGCTTAGGTCATCGCTACGCCGACAAAGATCAACCGACGAGCGCAAGCTTCGCGGCCGGCGCGATCGGCTGAGTTACAGTGGGGCTTATGCGGGCTTTCCGACGAAACGGCGGCATGAGCCCGCTAATGGGCGCCGGATCGGTGCTCGCGCTCATTCGCGACGGAGAGGCTGTGACGCGAGCGGATCTCGCCCGCCGCACCGGGCTCGCGCGATCGACCGTGGCGCAGCGAGTCGACTCGCTTCTCGCCCGCGAGCTCGTGTACGAGGCCGGCGGCACCGCTTCCACCGGTGGCCGGCGCCCGACCACGCTGGCCTTCAATCGGCTGGCGGGTGTGGTGGCCGTCGCCGATCTCGGCGCGACGCATTCGCGCCTCGCGGTCACCGACCTCGCCGGCGAGCCGTTGGCCGAGTTCGCGAGCGACACGGACATCGCCACCGGGCCCGAACGAGTCCTCGGGTGGGTCCAGGAGCACTTCGAGAGCCTGCTCGTCCGGGTCGGTCGCACGGCCGACGACGTGCGAGGCATCGGGATCGGCGTGCCCGGGCCCGTGGCGTTCGGGACGGGCGAGCCGGTCAATCCGCCGATCATGCCCGGCTGGGACGGGTTCTCGATACCGGGCTGGTTCAGCAGCCGCTACGACGCGCCGGTGCTCGTCGACAACGACGTGAACATAATGGCGCTCGGCGAGCACTGGTCGACATGGCGCGACGTCCAGCACCTTCTCTTTGTCAAGGTCGGCACCGGGATCGGATGCGGCATCGTGGCGGACCGGATCATCCATCGCGGGGCGCAGGGAGCGGCCGGGGACATCGGCCACGTTCGGGTGAGCGGCAACGACGAGGTCGTGTGCCGCTGCGGCAACGTCGGCTGCCTGGAGGCTGTGGCCGGTGGCCGCGCGCTCGCCCAGCGGCTCTCCGCAGCAGGCGTCGAAGCACGCAACAGCCGCGACGTCGTCCGGCTGGTACGGGCGGGTGAGCCCCTTGCGATGCGCGAGATACGAGAGGCCGGCCGGTCGCTGGGCCAGGTCCTCGCCGGGTCCGTCAACTTCTTCAACCCGTCCGTGATCGTCATCGGCGGCGATCTCGCCGAGGCGCATGAGCAGTTGCTCGCCGGCGTGCGCGAGGTCATCTTCGAGCGCTCCCTGCCGCTGGCCACACGCGACCTTCGCACCGTGCCCAGTCGCCTGGGCGACCGCGCCGGCGTGCAAGGCGCGGCGATCATGGTCGTCGAGCACGTACTCGCTCCCGACGCGGTCGATCAGGCGTTGCGGGCCGGCGCAGCCGCGAGTACTCGTGCGCGCCCGCGCGAACCCCGCTCCATGACATAGGAGGCTCCTCAGCCGAAGCTTGGCTCGGCTGGTGCATAAGGCGGCTGTAGCGGACGAACGTAACGAAGCTTCTGCTTGAATGCCGACGAAAGCGCATGTAAGGTCGGCCTTGTTCGTCCTGAGGAGGAGAGGAAATGTGGGCTATGGCCCGGGCGCTCGCGCTCGCCATCTTGCTCGCCGCGACGGGCGCCGCGCTGCTGCCGCCGCCACGGCCGCCCCCGCCGCCGACGGGATCCAGTACAAGGTGCTCGTCTTCACGCGGGCCGTGGCAGAGCAGCACGCCTCGACGTGCGCAGGCGTGACCGCTGTCAAGGCGCTCGGCAAGGAGCACCGGTTCAGCGTCCACGCCACGGAGGACCCGACCGAGTTCCGCGCCGACCGGCTGAAGCAGTTCCGGGTCGTGGTCTTCCTCAACACGTCCGGCTACGTGCTCGACGCCGCCCAGCAGGCCGCCTTCGAGGAGTACTACGGCGACGGCGGCGGATTCGTCGGCATCCACTCGGCCATCGAGACCGAGCCGGAATGGGACTTCCTCACCAACATCCTCGGCACCCGCGCTGACGGGGCCTCGGACGTCGCGTCGGCGACCGTGAAGGTCGCCGACCGGGTCCATGTC
>Ga0126306_10000307_pt1 | contig 21198 bp, 14 predicted proteins | sample Plot27_FD_92592 | JGI IMG/M metagenome (GOLD analysis project Ga0126306, IMG submission 92592) | Serpentine soil microbial communities from UC McLaughlin Reserve, CA, USA - Plot27 | ecosystem: Environmental > Terrestrial > Soil > Grasslands | place: USA: UC McLaughlin Reserve, Lake County... | reverse complement strand
TCCTCCTCGTCGAACGTGCCGATGCGGTCCGCCGCCCGTTGCAGGTCCTCGGGCGACAGCGGGCGGGCCCAGAACCGCCGGCCGAGGAGGCCGTTGCGGACCGGGACCGCCGCGGCGACGAGCCCGTGCAGCAGCAGGGCCGTCACGTCCTGCTCGGCGGCGGCAAGCCGGCGCTGCAGCTCGGCCGCGCCGTCGGGTGTCAGATCGACGTCGACGTGCGAGCGGTCGTACTGCTCGTCGTTCGTCCGGGCGCCTCCGGCCGAGGCCTGCCTGTGCACCATCAGCCTCCAGCCGCGCACCTTGGCGTCGAACGCCTCGCGCCAGGCCTCGGGCAGCTCGTCGTCGAGTTGCGCGGCGAGCTCGCGCGCGACCTCCGCAAGCGCCGGCCGGTCGCCCGCGTCGACCTTCACGACGCCCAGGAAGCTGCCGTTCGGCTCGACCACGCGGTGGTAGGGCGAGGCCGCGCGGACCACGCGCCCGCGTCGCGACACCGTGCCGAACGCCGTGACGCGGGAGACCCACCGTTTCGTGGCGAGGATCCCGGTCGGGACACGCGGGTCCGCCAGCAGCCCGGCGAACGCCTCGTCCTGCGTGAGCACGTCCGCGTTCGCCACGACCAGACCGCCGTCGCCGTCGCCGGCGAGCGCCTCGACCGCCCGCAGGTCCGCCGCGCGGTCGGCGCTGCGGTGAAGCCGGACAGCGGGCGCATGATCGGCGAGCCAGGACTCGAGCGCCGGCGCCCACGCCGGCCGGGTCACGACGTGCAGCTCGGACACGTCCTGCTGCGCGAGCTGCCCGATGACCCGGCCGAGGAGCGTCGTGCCCGCCCACGGCAGCGCGGCCGCGGGACCGCCGGCGGCCTCCGGCGCCGTGGCGAGCAGCACCGCCGTGGTTACCGCCTCGAGACGCCGCTCGCGCTCGGGCCGCCTGCGGTCGCGCCCGCCTTCAGCCGCCGGCGCGCCCGCCTTGGGCGCCGTCGGATCCGCGGCGGGTCTGGATGCAGAGTTCACTTCGGTCGCTTTCCATCAGGTCATCGGGCGCGTTCGCTTCAGGACTTCGCCAGCTCGCGGAGCAGCTCCTCCCAGCGCTCCGCGACGGGTCCCACGGCGTAGGATCGCGCATTCTCCGCCGCCGCGACCCCGTAGCGGCGGCGCCGCGGCTCGTCGTCGATGAGCTCGAGGATGCCGTCCGCGAGCGCTTCGACGTCGCCATCGGGCACGAGGATCCCGTCGACGCGGTGCCGGAGGATCTCGCCGGGCCCGCGCGGGCAGTCGAAGCTCACGACCGGCAGGCCCTTGCTCATGGCCTCGACGATGACCATACCGAAGCCCTCGAAGCGCGAGCTCAGCACGAACAGCGAGGCCGCGGCCATCGCCTCGCCCATGTGCCGCGTGCGGCCCATCAGCAGCACGCGGTCGTAGAGTCCGCGCTCGACGATCATCGTGCGCAGCTCGTCACGGCGCGGGCCCGAGCCGTAGATGCGCAGCTGCCAGTCGGGGTGCGACGCGGCGACGCGCTCCCAGGCCGCGATCAGCAGGTCGAAGCCCTTCTGCGTCTCGAGCCGGCCCGCGGCGACGACGACCTTGGCGTCGAGCCCTGCGATCTCGCCCCCGAGCCGCGGCACGGCGTTGGGCATGCGCTGGACACGGAGTCCGGGGAGCGCGCGCTCATAGTCGCGCTCGTCGGCGGCGGTCAGGGACGTGAGCGCGTCGAGGCGGCCGTAGCTGCGCCCGATGTCCTGCGCGAGCCGCGGGCGGTGCGAGTGGAAGTGCATGTATTCCTGCCCGATCGTTGCAACGCCAGGTCCGGCAAGGCGCGCCGCGAGCAGATTGAAGGCGGGCCGGGTCGTGATCAGCGCGCCGCCCCGGAGTGCGCGCAGCCGGCGGAGCAGCGCGATGTCCGTGCGCAGGCTCGCGGCCGGGTACGCGTAATCGTCCGGGTGGATCAGCACGCTGGGCAGGCGATCGAGCAGGCCCGTGCGGGCGCGCTGATCGTCCACGACCGACACGGCGACGCCCTCGGGAAAGGGGAAGAACGGTGCGCGACGCCGCCGGATCAGGCTGATCAGCTCGACCTCGTGACTGCCTGCCAGTCCCGCGGCGAGGTCGAAGCCGATGCGGATCGTGCCGCCGAGGCCGTAAGCGTGCAGCAGCAGGATCCGCACCTTCCCCGGCTCCGGGGCGGGGACGGCGCGCGGCGCGGGCAGCGCGGCGGCGAGCGCGAGCGCGGCGCGGTGGACCGCAACGGCCACGCGGCCCAGCAGGCGACGGCGGCGCGACTCGGCGCCTGGGACCGTGGCGGCGGCCGGCGGCCTGCCGCCCGCGCCCGCGACGCGGATCGACAGGTTGTCCTCGACCGTGTAGTACGGCTGCAGCTCGAGGCCGCCGGCGCGGTGCGAGGGGAGCACGACGACGTTCTTCTTGCCGGGCAGCCCGTCGAGGTGGGCGCCGATGCGCCGCTCGCCGAGCCACATGTCCCACACGCCTTCGCTCGCGAGCCGCACGAGCTCGAGCCGCGCGCCGAAGCGGCCGTTGCGCAGGTCGGCGGGCACCGCGACCTCGGCACCGTCGCGACGGCGCCGGGCGACGAGCCGCGCGTGGGCGGGCGCCTCGACCGCGTCCGCATCGGCGCGCCCCTCGACCTCGCCCTCGACGAGCAGCGCGCCGTCCTCGACGCGCACCCGGCGCGCCTCCGCGTGTGGCGCCGGTGGCTCCAGCGCGACGGCGAGGCGGCCGCCCGCGGCGCGTATCGGCCGCGCCCTGAGCGGTCCGTCGGGTCCGACGACGATCGCGACGGCGTCGAACCGCGGCGGGGCTTCGATGCCGGTCTCCCACATCCCCGCGCCGGCGGCGGCCAGGTCGGCCAGCGCGAGCTCTGCCTCCAGCTCGTCCGGTCGCTCCGCGGCGCGGCAGAGCTCGACCCGGACGGACTCGGCGCCGTCGCGACTGAGCACGAGCTCGGCCCCGAGACCGGTGCCCGCGATCAGGAGCCAGCGCCCCTCGACGATCTCGACGCGCCGCGCGACGGCGCGTGCGGTTCCCACTGCCGCCACGCGATCAGCGTACCGGCGCCCGCGCGGACGCCAACGTGCGCGCCGACTCCTGATCGACGATCAGGCAATCGACGCCGGCCGCAGCGAAGCGCTCGGCCTCCTCGGGCGCCGGGCACCAGACGGCCACCTGCAGGCCGGCGTCGTGCGCTACACGGACGCACCATGCCGCGGCGGCGTGGTCGGGCGGGAACGATCCAGCGTGCGCGACGACGACCTCGGCGCCCAGGTGGACCGCTGCCGGGATCGCCTTGCGCAGTGGAAACTGGATCCATGTGAGCAGACCGATCGGCAGCACCGGAGCCCGCTCGCGCGCGATCAGCAGCGCGGCCGGGTCGAAGCTCGTGACGAGCAGCGGCCGGCGCTCAGCCTCGCCGGCCAGAACGCCGGCGGCCAGCGCCGCCGTCGTCTGCTCCCGGGGGCGCAGCGCATCCGCGAGCGACGTCTTGACGTCGACGTCGAGCGCGACGTCCGGCGGCAGCTCGTCGAGCAGGTCGGCGAGCCGCATCAACTCGAGCTCGTCGGTCTCGGCCGACGTCAGGTCGGCGATGTGGCGGCCGTCGTCGAGGACCGGGTCGTGGCTCGCGACGAGCACACGGTCTGCGTTCACGCGGACGTCGACCTCGACCCAGCGCAGGCCCGCGTCGACGGCGGCCCGGAACGACGCGAGCGTGTTCTCGCGCCGCCCGTCGACCACGCCGGCGCCGCTACCGCGGTGCCCGCACAGCACCGGGACGTCGTCGAAGATCCTCCGCATGAGCTAGTAGCTTGCCAGCGCATGTCCGCCGCAGCGCCCGCACTGAGCTTCGTCCTTGTCGTGCATCGCGAGCAGGCGTACATCGAGCAGTGCGTCGCGTCGCTGCTCGGCCAGCCGTTCGGGGACGTGGAGCTGCTGGCGGTCGACGACGCCTCCCCCGATCACGCGCCGCGCCTGCTCGACGAGCTCGCCGAGCGCGACGCGCGCGTGCGTGTGCTGCACCTGCCCGAGCGGATCGGCCCCGGCGCGGCGCGCAATCTGGCGCTCGAGGAGATCGCCGGCGAGCACGTGTGGTTCGTGGAGACGACCGATGTCGTCGCGCCGGGGGCGCTCGCCGAGATCGCCGAGCGGCTGCGTGCGAGCGCGCCGGACGTGCTGCTCGTCGAGCACGCGGTCCGTGATCGGCTCGGCCGTAGCCGTCCGGGCCCCAATCGCGCGGCGCTCACGCACGTGGCGGAGCTGGGCCCGGGTCCACTCGAGCGGCGCGCCGAGCTCGCCGGCGCGGCTCCGCGCGCCTGGGACAAGGTGCTCCGCCGCGCGTTCCTGCGTGGGCTCGGCGCGCGCTTCGACAACGGCGGCCACGGCGAACTGCCGGTCACCTGGCCCGCGCTGCTCGCCGCGGACGCGATCGCGGCCTCGCCGGGCGTCGGCTACCTCCGGCGGCGGCCAGGCAACGCGGTCCGCGACCGGTTCACCGCCGGGTCGCCGTTCGACGTGTTCGCCGCGTACGACGCGGTGTTCGCGTTCGCCGATGCCCAGGGCGTCCCCGACGAGCGCCGCAGGCTCGTGCTCGAGCCGATGCTGCGCCACCAGTTGTCGCTGCTGCGGCCGCTCCCCGAGCACGAGCGGCGCGAGTTCTTCCGGCGCGCCTCGGAGTCCTACAACCGCCATCGGCGGGGCGACGAGCCGGAGCCCGACGGCCGCGCGGCTCAGCTGCGCGCGACGCTCGTCGAGCGCGACGGCTACCGCGCGTTCGCGCTGCTCGAGGAGTCGCTCGCCGGGCGCCGCGCCGCGCACCACGCGCGCGTCGCCGCAGCCCGCTTGAAGCGCCGCACCGCCAGGCGGCTGCGCCACGCAGAGCTCCAGCGCCACTACCGCTCCCGGCTCGCGCAGCCGATCGACCCGGACCTCGCCGTGTTCGCCGCGTACTGGTACCGCGGGTACCAGTGCAACCCGCGCGCGATCTACGAGAAGGCGCGCGAGCTGGTGCCCGGCATGCGCGGCGTCTGGGTCGTCAAGCCGGGCGCCCGCGCCGGCCTCCCGGACGGCGTCGAGCGCGTCCTGCCGGGCACGCGCGAGTACTACGACGTGCTCGCCCGCGCCCGCTACTTCGTCAACAACGTCAACTTCCCCAACCATCTCGTCAAGCGCGAGGGCACCGTCCATGTGATGACGCACCACGGCACGCCGCTCAAGCACATGGGGCTGGACCTGCAGCAGGCGGCGGGCGCCGGCTCGCGCATGGACTTCGCGGCGCTCATGCGGCGCTGCGCGCGCTGGGACTACAGCATCTCGTCGAACGAGTTCTCGACGCTCGTGTGGGAGCGCGTCTACCCGACGTCGTACGAGTCGCTCGAGTTCGGCTACCCGCGCAACGACGTCCTGGCCCGCGCCGGCGACGACATGGTGCAGCGGGCCCGCGCGGAGCTCGGCATCCGGCCCGATCAGCGGGCCGTCCTCTACGCGCCCACCCATCGCGACTACCGTGCCGACTATGTCCCCGTGCTCGACGTCGCCGCGGTCGCCGACGCACTCGGCTCCGACCACGTCCTGATGGCGCGGCTGCACTACTTCTACGACAGCGACCCGCTCCTGCGCCGGCTGCACGGGGAGGGGCGCGTTCGCGACGTCGCCGCACACCCGTCGGTCGAGCAGCTGTGCCTTGCCGCGGACGCGCTCGTGACGGACTACTCGTCGATCATGTTCGATTACGCCGTGCTGGACCGGCCGATCGTCATCCATGCGCCCGACTGGGAGGCCTACCGCGTGCTGCGTGGGACCTACTTCGACCTGCTGGCGGAGCCGCCCGGCGTGGTCACGCGGTCGGAGTCCGACGTGGTCGAGGCGCTGCGCTCGGGCGCCGCCGACGACGACGGCGCGCGGCGGGCCAGAGCCGCGTTCCGCGCGCGCTTCTGCGCGCTCGAGGACGGCCGCGCCGCCGAGCGCGTCGTCCGGCGCGTCTGGCTCGGCAGCAGCGCGCCGGCCACCCCGCCCGTCCCGTCGGTCGCGCGATGAGCGCGGCGGACGCGCGCGCGCTCGTCCTCGTCGTCGGCGTCGGCCGCAGCGGGACGAGCCTCCTCGCCGGCATCCTCGGCCAGCTCGGGTTCCACATCCCGCGGCCGGAGGTGAAGGCGAACAGCACCAATCCGCGCGGCTTCGGCGAGCCACGCTGGGTGGTCGACTTCCACAGCCGCCTGCTCCGCTCGCAGCGCATCACGGTCAACGACGCGCGGCCCGCCGCCTGGCATCTCGCGGCGCGCGCGGTCGACGACCCTTCGGTCTACCGCGAGCTGCGCGAGTGGCTCGCCGCGCAGATGGCCGACGCCGACGCGGTCGTGGTGAAGGACCCGCGCACCGTCTGGTTCCTGCCGCTGTGGATGCGCTGTGCGTCGGACCTCGACGTGCCGCCTTCTTTCGTGACGATGCTCCGCCACCCGGCCGAGACGCTCACGAGCGCCCGCAAGTCGTACGGCACCTGGCAGACCGCGGCCAGCCGCGCCGCCGCCTGGCTCAACGTATCGCTCGAGACCGAGCGCGCCACGCGCGGCGCACGACGGTCCTTCGTGCGCTACGAGGACCTGCTGGACGACTGGGCCGGCCAGATGACGCGGCTCGGCGAGCTGCTCGACCTCTCGATCCTGCGGAGCGCCGACCGCACGCGGTTCCCGCAGGTCGACCGGTTCGTCGATCCGGCCCTGCACCGCAACCGCGTGCGCTGGGACGAGCTCGACGTGCCCGACGAGCTGCGCGACATGGCCGAGGACGCCTGGCGCCGGCTGCAGCCGCTCGCCGAGCCCGGCGGCGACGCGCAGGCCGCGCATGCCACGCTGGACGAGGCGCGCGACGCGTTCAAGGGGCTCTACGAAGAGGCGGAGGACATCGCGCAGTCGTCCGTGATCGCGGCGCGGCGACGCGGCGGTCCGGGCGGCGCCTCGAAGCCGGAAGCCCGCGCGCCGGCATCGCTGCGCGCGCGGCTGGCCCGGCGCGTGCCCCTCCGGCACCGTCGGCGCATCCGCGGGGCGTTGCGCGCGCTGCGCCGCCGTTGAGCGTGTCAGGTCGGCTGGGCCGGCGCCGGCGGTGCCGCCGTCCTCGTGAAGCCCGGCCAGAGTGAGAGCTCCAGCTCGGGAACCAGCTCGAGCAGCCGCTCCACCTCCGGCGAGAACGTGGTGAGCAGCGCGGCCTCGAGGTCCGGCCAGAGCGCCGCCGCGTCGGCGGCGGGCGCCGCGGGACCGGTCAGCCGCGCGAGAGCACGGCGCCGGACCGGCTCGGCGAGCGGCAGCCGGCGCACCCCGGCGACCGCCAGCGCCTGGGCGCGGCCGGATGGGGAGCGAAGCCGCGATGGCACGAAGTCGTCGCGCACGCCCAGGAACCGGAGCGTCCGCCGGTACTGGCCGAGCGGATCCGCCCGGCAGCGCTCGTACTGCAGCACGAGGATGCGGTCGGGGTCGAAGAACCGCTGCAGCCGCGCGAGCTGGGAGGCGTAGCTCCGGCGGTCCGCCGCGTCGGTCATGCTGAGGCGGTCGCCCGGGACCCGGTACGCGCTGCGCTGCGCATAGCTCGCGCGGTAGCACTCGATCGGGTCGCGCAGCATGATCAACAGCCTTGCGTCAGGGGCGACCCGCCGGAGCAGCGGCGGCACCCAGCCGTCGGCCATGTAGCGATCCGTCCATTCCCCACCGATCGCCCCGTCCCGGCGCGGGAAGTGCTCGTTGTAGCGCGATATGTCGGCCGGCTGCATCTCGCGGTCGCAGAAGGTGCCGAAGAAGTCCAGCGCGCGCTCGCGGGGCGCCCGGATCTCGGGATGCGCCAGCAGGAGCGAGTGCCACCAGGTCGTGCCGGACCCCTCGGCGCCCACGCCGATGTAGTCCGGCGGGCCGGGCCGGTCCTGGGACCGGCCATAGCGGCGCCCCAGCTCAGGCAGCCGGCGCATTCTCGACCTGCGTCTCGCCGCTGCGCGCGAGATGGGAGAAGTTCGGCCACAGCGAGACGTCGATCTCCGGGGCGATCGCGGCAAGCCGCCGGACCTCGGGCTCCAGGCTCGTCGTGAGGGCGTCCAGCATGTCGGTCCACAGCGACTTCTTGCTCGAGGCCCGGCTCTTGCCGCGCGGCCGCTCGACCTCCTCCGGCTCATGCTCGGGGTCGGCGCCGAGGAACCGCAGCGTGCGCTGGTACTGGCCGACCGGGTCGGCGACGCACTTCTCATATTGCAGGACCAGGATCTCGGCGGTCTCGTGGCCGGCTCGCAGCCGCTCGAGTTGGGACGCGTAGCGCCCGCGCTCGATCGCGTCGGCGACGATCAGCTCGATCCGGCGGCCGGGAACCACGACCACCTCCTTCGGCACGCCCGAGCGGAACCGCTCGATCGGATCGCGGAACATCACCAACAGCTTCGCATCGGGGGCGGCGCGCCGGATCAGCCGCGGCGTCCAGAAGTTGTGGATGTAACGCGGGGTCCACTCGCCGGTGAGCTGGCCGGGGCGGCGAGGGAAGCGCCTGTGGTATCGCGCGACGTCCGCGTCGCGCATCTCCTTCCAGCAGAAGCGGTTGAAGAAGTGCAGCTCCTTCTTGCTGTGGCGCGACGGGCGGATGGCGGGATGCTGCAGCAGCGTCGCGAACCACCAGGTCGTGCCCGAGCGCTGCGTCCCGACGCCGATGAAGTCGGGCGGACCTGTGGTTTGGCGGCCTCTAGCCATCGAGCGTCGCGAGTCTAGCGTCGCTCCTAGGATGGTTGCCCATGCCGCGCATCAGTGTCGTCGTGCCGATCTACAACGTCGAGCGCTACCTGCCCGCGTGCCTGGATTCGGTCGCCCGGCAGACGATCGAGGACTTCGAGGTCGTGATGGTCAACGACGGCTCGACCGACGGGAGCGCCGACCTGGCGAACGAGTACTCCCGACGGGACTCGCGCTTCCGGCTCGTGCACCAGGAGAACGCCGGCCTGAGCGCTGCGCGCAACACGGGGATCGACGCGGCCACCGGCGAGTTCATGGCGTTCCTGGACAGCGACGACGTGCTCCCGCCCACGGCCTACGAGCTGCTGCTGGGCGCGCTGGACGAGACGGGCTCCGACTTCGCCACCGGCAACGTGCACCGGCTGACGGGCTGGGGCACGTTGCAGTCGCCCTTCCTTGCCAAGACGTTCGCGCGCACCCAGCTCAAGACGCACGTCACCAGGTTCCGGCCCCTCATCGCCGACCGCATCGCCTGGAACAAGCTCTGGCGGCGCTCGTTCTGGGACCTCCACGGCTACCGGTTCCCCGTGGGCATGCTGCACGAGGACATCCCCGTCGTCGTGCCTGCCCAGTTCGCCGCGCGGTCGGTCGACGTCATCGCCGAGCCGGTCTACCTCTGGCGGATCCGCGAGGGCGGAGAGCTGTCGATCACCCAGCGCCGGCTCGAGCAGCGCACGCTGCTGGACCGGATCGAGGCGATCGAGCGGGTCAGCCGGCATCTCGCCGAGCGCGGTCCGCGCCGCGCGAAGCGCTGGTACGACGAGAGCGTCGTGACGGACGACCTCCGACTACACGTCAACCTCCTGGACCTCGCCGACGACGCATACCGCGCCCTCTTCCTCGACCGCGTGAACGCGTTCCTCGATGGCGCCTCCGCGAGGATCTACCGCGACCTTCCCGCGATCGACCGGCTGAAGTGGCATCTCGTCCGCCGCCGCCTGATGCCCGAGCTGCTCGAGGTGCTGCGGTTCGAGAAGGAGGATCTCTCGGGATCGGCGCCGGTGCGGGTCCAAGGGAGGTGGTACGGGGACTATCCCTTTCGCGGCGACGCCCGGCTGCGGATTCCTGCGTCGGTCTACCGGCTGAGGAACGCGGACCTGCCCGGCGCGGCGCATGTCGAGGAGCTCCGGCGCGACGGTGACGAGCTGAAGGTCCGCGGCTTCGCCTACATCAAGGGGATCGGCGCGGCGTCGCCCGACTCCCAGCGCGTGAGGGTGACGGCGTTGCGTCCCGGGCGCCTGCGCCGCCTCAGGTTGTGGGTGAGCCCGCTGAGGCTCAAGACCACGGCGGCGGTCCAGCGGCCCGACGCGACGGCGATCAGCCGGCAGCCGGTGAGCGACCTCGGCTGGTCGGGCTTCGAGGCGACCCTGGACCCGCGCGCGCTCCGCCGGGCCGGCAGGTTGCGGGTGGGCGCGTGGGAGCTCTACGTCAACGTGAGCGCGGGCGGGGTCAGGCGCCGCCGTGCGCGCTTCGTGATGGATCCCGCCCGCCCCCTGCGCGCGGTCGAGCTGCCGTCCGGCGAGGACGGGATCGTCGTGGCCGCGCCGACCGAGGCGGCCGGCGTGAACCTGAACGTCCACGCGGAGTGGGCCACGGTGGCGGGAGCCCGTCTCGCCGGGGACGACGTGCTCGAGCTGTCGGGCGAGCTGCGATCCGCCCCGGAGCGCGGCCTCGCGCTGGAGCTGCGCCGCAGGAGCGATGCCAAGTCCCGCAGGGTGCCGGTGGGGTTCGGCACGGGAGGCGCGCCGGAGGCGTTCACCGTCCGCGTGCCACTGGCCGATCTCGCGGCCGCCGGCGCACCGGCCGTCGAGGGCGCCGGCGTCGCGCAGGACGAAGGCATCGCGTGGGACCTCGCGCTGGCCGGGGACGGCCGGCGGGTCGTGGTGCTGCTGGCCGACGCCGCCGAAGGTGGCGCCTGGCGCGCCGGCGGACGCGAGGTCGTGCTCGCCCGGCACCGGGAGGGCGGCGCCGCGCTGGTCGAGCGCATTCCGCGGCCCATGCTGACCGAGGCGCGCTGGAGCGGCGACGGCGTGCTCGAGCTCGCCGGCCACCTGCCCGCCGACACGGCGCGCGAGCTCGTCCTCGACGACGCCGGCGACCGCGGCGACCGGCACGTCTTCCCGCTCGAGGCGAGCGGCGAGCGGTTCACGAGCCGCCTGACGCCCGCGCGGATCGAGTCCATCGCCGGGACGCTTCCGCTGCGCGAGCGGACCTGGCGGCTGTACACGCGCGCGCCCGGGATCCGCGCCGAGCCGGGCGACCCGGCGGTGACGCAGGTCATGGTCGCGCCGGCGCTGACGAACCGGCTGCCGCTCGCGACGACCGTTGCGCACAAGTCGTTCAGGCTCGCCTCGACGCCGGATGGCTGCGCCGCCCTGATCGTGGGGCGGGACCTGGACGATGACGAGCGCGGGGAGTACCACCAGCGCCGACTCCGAGCGACCGCTTACGTCGCACGGCGGACCGAGCCGCTGCGCCAGGCCGTCGTATACGCCAGCTTCGGCGGGCGCCAGTACTCCGACAGCCCGCGCGCGATCCACCAGGAGCTCGTGCGCCAGGGGGCGCCGCTCGAGCACCTGTGGGTCGTGCGCGACGGGATGTGCGAGGTGCCGCGGACCGCGACGGTCCTGCGGGAGGGCAGCCGCGAGCATCACGAGGCGTTCGCGCGGTCGCGCTTCATCATCGCCAACGACCACTTTCCGGACTGGTACCGCCGGCGCCCGGACCAGACGTCGATCCAGACCTGGCACGGCACGCCGCTCAAGCGGCTCGGCCTGGATGTCCTCGGCACGCGGCGCAAGGTCCGGCGCCTGCTGCGCGGGCTCGACAGGCAGGTCGACAACTGGCAGTACCTCGTCTCGCCCAACCGGTTCTCCTCGCCGATCCTCCGCGACACGTACGGCATCGAGGGCGAGGTGCTCGAGATCGGCTATCCGCGCGTGGACGTGCTCGCCGCCCCCGACAGCGACGTGCGCTCGCGCCGGGTGCGCAGCAGCCTCGGGCTCCCGCACGACGCGCGGCTCGTGCTCTACGCGCCGACCTACCGCGACCACATCGTCGACCGGCGCGGGCGCTTCCGGATGGAGATGCAGCTCGATCTCGAACGCCTGCGCGCGGCCGTCGGCGATGACACGGTCATCCTGTTTCGCAAGCATCACTACGTCGTCGACGCCGTGCCGGAGACGGCGGACGGGTTCGTGCGCGATGTGTCGGCGTATCCGGACGGCACGGAGCTGATGCTCGCAGCCGACGTGCTCATCACCGACTACTCGTCGATGACCTTCGACTTCGCCAACACGCGTCGCCCGATGCTGTTCTTCACCTACGACCTCGAGGCCTACCGCGACGAGGTCCGCGGGCTCTACCTCGACCTTGCGGCGATCGCGCCCGGCCCGCTGCTGCGCACCACCGACGAGGTGGCCGAGGCGCTGGGCGACCTCGACGCGGTGCAGCGAGACAGCGCCAGGCGCTACGACGAGTTCGTGTCGACGTTCTGCTCCCTCGATGACGGCGGCGCGTCGGCCCGTGTCATCGAGCGCGTGATCGCCTGGTGAGCCGGCCCCAGGAGCGGCTCTCGAGGAGCCCGCCGTGACGATCCGGTTCCTCATCTCGAATGCTTACGCGGTGGGCGGGACGATTCGCACCACGTTCAACACCGCGTCCGAGCTCGCGCGCCGTCATGAAGTCGAGATCGTCAGCGTGCGGCGCCGCCGCGACGCGCCGGCCTTCCCGCTCGACCCCGCCGTGCGCCTGCGGGCGCTCGTGGACATGCGCTCGCGCGATCGTTCCCCGTGGGAGGCGTGGGCGCTGGCGCAGCGCAGCCGCTTGATACACCCGCAGGACGTCCGCTACAGCCGCTTCAACGTTCTGACGGACGTCGCCCTGCTCCGGTTTCTGCTTTCCGTCGGGGACGGAGTGCTGGTCGGCACGCGGCCGGGGCTCAACGTTGCGATCGCGCGCTTCGCCCGGCGCTCCGTCGTGCGCGTGGGCCAGGACCACATGAACCCGAGCAGCTACAGGCCTCAGCTGCGCGCCGCGATCGCGCGCGCGTACCCCAGGCTCGACCTGGTGACCGCGCTCACGCAGGCGTCCGCCGCCCAGTACGCGGCGCTGCTGAAGGGCCGGACGCGCGTGGAGTGGTTCCCGAACGCGGCGCCGGAAATCGGCGCGCACCGCGCCGACACGGACGCAACGCGCGTCGTCGCGGCGGGCCACCTCGTCCGGCGCAAGGGCTTCGACCGGCTGCTGCGCGCGTGGGCCCAGATCGCGCGCGAGCACCCGGCGTGGGGGCTGTGGATCTTCGGCTCCGGGCCCGAGAAACCGCGTCTGCGGTCGCTCGCTCGGGACCTCGGCGTCGGCAACAGCGTCCACCTGGCCGGCCAGACGCGGCGGATGGGGGAAGAGCTCGCCGCGTCCTCGCTCTTCGTGCTGAGCTCGCGCCAGGAGGGCTTTCCGATGGTGCTGCTCGAGGCGATGAGCGTCGGGCTTCCCGTGGTGGCATTCGACTGTCCGACCGGGCCCCGCGAGATCGTCACCGAAGGGGTCGACGGCTACGTCGTCCCGAACGGGAACGAGGACGCGCTCGCGGCCGCCCTCGCCGCCCTGATGGCGGACGCTTCAGAGCGACGCCGGTTCGGCGCCGCCGCGCTGAACAAGGTGGCGGAATTCGACAATGCATCGATCACCGGCCGGTGGGAGTCGCTGTTCGCCGAGCTGGCCGCCGGCAAGCCGAAGCGGCGCTTTCGTTAGCTCGGCGTGAGCCGGATCCAGTGCGAGCGGCGGGCCGCTCTCGAACCAGGTGCTGCGAGAACTCGGTGCCGGGCGGACCCTAGGCCGGCGGCGCCGGTACCCGCGTCGTGGACCGGGTGTTCGGGACCGAGGCGGCGACCCCGTGGCGGTACAGAAGGCGGCACCGGAGCTGGGCGCGACGCCGCTGTCTGTCCTCGCGGCGCCATCTGCGTTGGCGATCGCGCAGGGCGCCCGTCAGCTCCGCCGGGATGGGGACGCCGGCCGCGACGGGCTCGTAACCGTAGCGAGCCATGCGATCGGCGAGAGTGGTCTCGATCAGGCCGATCTCCGGGCGCTCCAGCGCGGTCTCCCAGGAGCGGACGGCGGCTGCGGTCACCGGCTTGTCGAGGAGCGGGTGGATCTGCCGGCTCATGATGTCGATCTTCTCGTGGTACGAGAGCATGCTCTCGAGCCCGCCGGGGTCGAGGCCGAGGAACTCCACGAGCCGCGACAACGTGCCCTCGGTGTCCTCGACGAGCTGCTCGTACCGGATCTCGAGGAACTGGTCGGAGCCCAGCTTGCGGCGCCAGCGGTCGGCCGAGCGCTGCGAGCGCAGCCAGAGGGCCGTGCCGGCGGAGAGGCCGTCGGCGAACCAGCCGATCTTGCGGATCGATGCGACTGCCGCACGCGGGTCGCGGACCACGTTGATGAACTGAGCGTTCGGGAACATGGCCATCACGGCGTCGAGCTCGAGGATGTAGCTCGGGCGCTTGTCCCCCCAGCGGCGCTTTCCGTGGCGCTCGGCGTACATCGTGAAGCCAGTGCTGAGGACGGCGCCGATGGTCGGCGGCGCCGCAACGGAACGCTCGACGAAGGCGTCGAAGTCCTTCGTCAGGCGCTGCACGCGCGTCTTCGGCTGGCGCACGATCCAACGCGCGAGCTCGCGCCGCCGCTCAGGGTCCGACATATCGCCCCACTTGCGCCGGCGGCGGTAGGCGTCGATGAGGAAGCGCGTCTCGTGGGGCATCGCGAGGTCGGGATGAGAATTGAGCATCGTGCGTATCAGCGTGGTGCCGGACCGCGGGCAGCCACCCATGAAGACAGGCCGGTTCGGCGTCCCGGCGTAGCGGGACGGCTTGGCGGACGCGCTCATGCGCGGCAGTCTATGAGCCGTCGGCATGCTCATTTGCCGCGAGCAAGCCAGCCGAGCGGTCGGCGCTTCGCGCCGGCCGCCGCAGTGCGGCGATTATGCTTCGGCGCGACCGTCGTCCGAAGATGCCGAGGCGCGCCGGTCGCTCGAACCGCAGTGACGATGGAGGCGCACATCAACGAGCTTCGGCTCGACGGCGACCGCCTGCTGGTCCGCGGGTGGGCCTTCGCCGACGACCTGGGCAACGCCGAGCAGCGTGCCAGGGCGCGAAGCGGCATTCGGGCTGAGGTGCCTCGATTGCGGCGCAGAAACGAGCTCCGGCTGGTCCTGTTGCGGCCGGGGCGGCTGCGTCGTCTGCGATATCTCATCGCAGCCGTCGCGATGGAGACGCGTTGCGAGCATCGCTTTGACGCGAGCACCGGTCTCGCATGGTGGGGCTTCAGCGCCACGCTGAACCCGCGCAGGTTGCGGCGCGCCGGCGGGTGGCGGGCTGGCACGTGGCACCTCTACGTCACGTTGAGTGGACGTGGCACCCGGTGCGTCCGCAAGGTGTTCTCGTTCGACCTTGTCGCACCGCCGGCCGCAGTCGAGCTGCCCGCGCCCCCCTCGCTGTTGATTCGCGCGGCGCCGACCGAGCGCAATGAAGTGGCGGTCGAGGTTGCTACCCGCTGGGCGGCGATCCGCTCCTGTCGACTCGATGACGGAGCGCTCATGCTCTCCGGAGAGGCCTTCGGCTGCTCAGGCGGGCGCCTGGAGCTCGAGCTGGAGGGCGCGGACGGCACGCGCAAACGGAGCTTCCCGCTCGACGTTGCCGGGCGCCGCCCACGCGCGTTCCGTGCGCACTTGCCGCTTCCGGAGGTAGTGCGAACTCTGCAGTTGCCTTCGACTGGGCACGATGGCGAGGGCAGGACTGCCTCCTCCGGGGCACTCTACGTCCTCGACGGCACGCAGCGCGTACGAGTCGCGCTAGCCGAAGGATGCGCCCGCGCGCCTGCGAGCTGGTGCGAGGGGACACGGGAGGTCGCGCTCTTGCGTTCGGGACATGGGGATGCCTCGCTGATCGTTCGCGTTCCCGGCGCCGTCTTGACGGCCGTGCGCTGGGGTCATGGCGGGACGCTCGCGGTAGAGGGCAGAGAGCTGCGCGGGGTCGGCGCCGAGCTCGTCCTGTTCTCGGTCGACCGCCTCACCCAGCACGCATTTCCACTGCAGCGAACCGGCGATGGTCGCTTCGCTTCGGTGCTGACGCCCGCCGCGATCACGTCGCTCGCCGGTTCGCTCCCCCTGCCGGAAGGGCGCTGGCACCTGCATGTACGCAGTGTTGGCGAGTCCGATACGTCGGGATTGATTCCTGTCAGCTTCGGCGCTGAGATTGCAGCGCTCCTGCCGCTGACGAGCGTAGTTGCCCACAAGCCGTTCACGCTCGCCGCCACGACGGATGGGGAAGCCGTCCTCGCAGTGGGCCGCGATCTCGGCGACGACGAGCGCGGGCCGTTCCACGCACGCGTGCTGCGCAGTACAGCGTATGCCGGCCGCCGCACCGAGCCGCTGCTCGACACTGTCGTCTATACGAGCTTCAGGGGACGGCAGTACTCGGACAGTCCACGCGCGATCCATGAAGAGCTTGTGCGTCGCAGCGCGCCTCTGGAGCACCTTTGGATCGTCCGCGACGGCGCGTGCCGAGTTCCGGAAACGGCGAGGATCCTACGCGAGGGTAGCCGCGAGCACCACCAGGCGCTCGCGCAGACGCGATACCTCGTCACGAACGACCACTTCCCCGAGTGGTTCGAGCGGCGAACCGGCCAGACGTGCGTGCAGACGTGGCACGGCACTCCCTTGAAGAAGCTCGGCTTCGACGTTTCGAAGTTGCGCGGCGCCACGCGCCAGTTCGAACGCGCTTGGGATAGGCAGGTCCGCAACTGGCAGTACGTCGTCTCGCCGAACCGCTTCTCGACGCCGATCCTGCAACGAGCGTATGCGCTGGATGCAGAGATGCTCGAAACGGGATACCCGCGCGACGACGTCCTCGCCGGCCCGCACCGTGACGTCATCGGGCGGCGCGTGCGTGAGCGCATCGGAGTTCCGGACTCAGTGCGCGTCGTGCTGTACGCGCCGACGTTCCGCGACCATCTCAAGGACTCACGGGGCCGTTATCGGCTTGATCTGCAGCTCGATCTTGACCGGCTGCGCGAGGCGATCGGACCCGACACCGTCGTGCTCCTGCGCAAGCACCACTACATCGTCGATGCGGTGCCTACGACGCCGGACGGCTTGGTGCGCGACGTGTCGAGCTACCCCGACGGAACAGAGCTCCTGCTGGCGGCGGACATCCTCATCACCGACTACTCCTCGATGAGCGTCGACTTTGCCAACACGGGACGTCCCATGCTCTTCTTCACCTACGACATCGACGCGTACCGCGAGACCATTCGCGGCTTCTATGTCGACTTCGAGGCAACGGTGCCCGGGCCGCTGCTCGGCACTTCGGATGAAGTGGCCGAGGCCTTGCGCGACATCGACAGCGTGCGCTCGCATTACGCTCACCGCTACGACGCGTTCGTGTCGCGCTTCTGCGAGCTCGACGACGGCGCCGCCACCGCGCGTGCGGTGGATCGGCTGTTCGCAGAGTGACGGCCGACCCGCCCGGAAAGGCGGCCCCGAGAGCGACGGACATGAGGTCTAGCGACCCAGGCGGCGCAGGCCGAGCAGCGCCACGCCGCCGAGTACGGCGAACATCCCGGCGAGCGCGAGCAGTCCCGGGAGCGTGTGCGCGAGGCTCGGCTCGAGCCCGCTGACCGTCGCCTGGCGGGCGAGCTCGAGCACCTGCGTGACCGGGTTGAGGTGCGCGACGTCGGCGAGCCAGCCGCGCAGCAGCACCTCGGGCGTGTAGGCGGTCGACAGGAAGACGGCCAGGAACACTCCCTGCTGCATCAGCGGGCCGGCCTGCTGCGTGCGGAACGTCAGCGCCATGAAGACACCCCAGAGCCCCGCGACGGTGCAGAAGCCCGCGCACGCGACGTAGAGCGCCAGTAGCCCGGGCAGCCCGCCGGACAGCTCGGCGCCGAGCGCCAGGCCGACGACCAGCACGGCCGTCGCGGGCACGAGCGAGCGCGTCACCCCGCCGAGGATCGGGCCGGCCAGCAGCAGCGGCCGGGGGACCGGCGCGACCAGCAGGCGGTCGAACCAGCCCTGCTCGATGTCGCGCGCGAGGTTGGAGCCGGTCGCCGCGCCCGCGAAGCCCGCGCCCTGCAGGCACGAGAGCGGCACGATCCACGACAGGTAGGAGTCGGTCGGGAAGCCCTCGAGCCCGGTGAGGCGGCCGAACTGCCCGGTCATCCCGAGCAGGAACACGACCGGCGCGATCGTCGCCGGCAGCAGCGCGCCGCGCACGCGCAGCACCTCGTTGAGCGAGCGCCGCCAGAGGGCGAGCGCCACCGGCAGCACGCTGGTCGCGGCGGGCGTGCTCATGTCGCGCGCAGCCGCTGGGCGAGCGCCAGCGTCGCCAGCATCGTGGTGGCGAGCGCGAGCCCCACGGCGGCCGCGAGGCCGAGCCACGGGTCGCCGAGCCCGTGCTCGCCGGTCAGCAGACCGCGCACCGCCTCGACGACGTAGGTCAGCGGGTTGTATGCCGCGACGTCGCGCAGGACCGGCGTGAGCAGCTCGCGCGGGAAGAACGCCGGCGCGGTGAACAGCAGCACGAACACGAACGGGAAGATGCTCTGCAGCAGCGACAGCGACCCCGTGCGCAACGCGAGCGCCGCGGCGATGCCGCCGATCCCGACCGCCGTGATCGCGGCCAGCACGATCGCCGCCAGCGCCGCGCCGAAGCCGCCCGGGTAATGCGCTCCGAACGCGAGCCCGACGCAGAGGAAGAACGTGGTCTGCAGGACCGAGAGCCCGAGCGTCCCCGCCTGGCGTCCGATCACGAGGCTCGTGCGGTGCACCGGTGCCGCCAGCAGGCGGTCGAAGAAGCCGAACTCGATGTCCCCGGCGAGCGCGGTGCCGCTGGTCAGGCCGGCCAGCAGCGCACCCTGGATGATCGTCCCCGGGACGATGAAGCCGAGGTAGGAGGCGACGTCGGGGAAGCCGCGCAGGTCCTGTGCCGCGCTCGTGCCGCTCGCGATCACCGCGAGCAGCATCAGCGGCAGCACGAACGTCGGCATCAGCAGCTGCGCGCGGCGGAACTGGACGCTCAGCGCCCGGCGCCCGAGCGCGAGCACGACGCGCGCCTCGTTCACGCCGCGGCCTCGACGGCGCCGGCGCCCTCCAGCTGCGAGCCGGTGACCGCGGCGAACACGTCGTCGAGCGTCGGCGTCTCGACCTCGACGGATTCCACGACGACGCCGTGCTCGTCGAGCGCGCGAATCGCCGGCGCGATCGCCGCCTTTCCGTTGGGGGTGCGCAGCACGACGCGCGTCGGCGCGGCCGGGTCGGGCGGCTCGAGGCGGCCGAGGCCGCCGAGCGCGTCGCGCGCCCGGCCCGCGCTCTCGGCCTCCGCCAGCTCGACGTGCAGCATCGGCTGCCCGACCCGTGCCTTCAGCGCATCCGGCGTGCCCTCCGCGACCAGCCGGCCGGCGGCGATGATGCCGACGCGATCGGCCAGCTGCTCGGCCTCCTCGAGGTACTGCGTGGTGAGGAAGACGGTCGTGCCCTCGTCGTTGAGCGAGCGCACCTCGCGCCACAACGCGCCGCGGCTGGTCGGATCGAGCCCGGTCGTCGGCTCGTCGAGGAACAGCACGATCGGGCGGTGCACGAGCGCGAGCGCAAGATCGAGGCGCCGTCGCATCCCGCCCGAGTAGCCTCCGACGCGCCGGTCGGCCGCCTGCGTCAGGCCGACGCGCTCGAGCAGCTGTCCCGCGCGCTCGCGCGCCGCCGGCCCGCGCAGCCCGTGCAGCGCCCCCTGCATCCGCAACAGCTCGCGGCCCGTCATGAGCGGGTCGATCGCGGCCTCCTGGAGCGCGACGCCGATCGAGCGCCGCACCGCGTCCGCGTCGGCCACGACGTCGTGGCCCGCCACGCGCGCGGAGCCGGCCGTCGGGCGCAGCAACGTCGTGAGGATGCGGACCGACGTCGTCTTGCCGGCGCCGTTCGGGCCGAGGAAGCCGTAGATCTCGCCCGGCTCGACCTCGAGGTCGAGCCCGTCGACGGCGCGGATCCCGCCCTTGAACTCGCGCACGAGGCCGCGGACCTCGACGGCCGGCGGGTTGGACTCCGAGACGCTCATCTCCGCGCTTGAGCCTAGCCGCGCTCGGTACGGCCACCTCGCCGTCGCGCCGACGAGCCCGAGACATCGTCGCGGCCCCGGTCCCGACGCCGCGGACGCGACCGCAGTGTGATCGAGTGCCCGGTCAGCCATGGCCGCGCCGCCGAGCGTCCTCGTCGTCGGCTCTATCAACGTCGACCTCGTCATCCACGCCGACCGCCTCCCGGCGCCGGGTGAGACCGTCGCGGGCGGGAGGCTGGAGCGCGCCGGCGGCGGCAAGGGCGCCAACCAGGCGGTCGCGGCCGCGCGCGCCGGCGCGGCCGTGGCGCTCGTCGGCGCCGTAGGGGACGACGAGCTCGGCACCGACGCGCTCGCAGCGCTGCGGGCCGAGGGCGTCGACGTCGGCGCCGTCGCGCGGCTCGGCGGCGTCGCCACCGGGGTCGCGCTGATCGTCGTCGACCGCGACGGCCGCAACCAGATCGCGGTCGCCTCGGGCGCCAACCACGAGGTCAGCGCGGAGCACGTCCGCGCTGCTCGCGGGAGCGCGCCGGGCTGCGTGCTCGCCAGCTTCGAGCTGCTCGACGAGCCCGTCCTGGCAGCCGCGCGGATCGCGCGCGACGCGGGCTGTCCGCTGCTCGTCGATCCCGCTCCGGCGCGGCCGCTGGAAGCGCGGTTGCGCGAGCTCCGCCCGATCCTCACGCCGAACCACCCCGAGGCGGCCGAGCTGACCGGCGAGCAGGATCCGGATGCCGCCGCGCGAGCGCTGACCGCACAGACGGGCGCGGCGGTCGTGGTCACGCTCGGCGAGCGCGGCGCGCTGGTGGCCGACGGCGCCGGCTCGGCGCACCTCCCCGCGCCGGCGGTCCGCGCCGTCGACACGACCGGCGCGGGCGACAGCTTCAACGGGGTGCTCGCGGCCGAGCTCGCTCGCGGTGCCGAGCTGCGCGCAGCGGTCCACGCCGCCGTCGCCGCCGCGGCGCAGTCGGTCACGCGGGCTGGGGCGCGCGGGTAGCGGTCTCCTCACAGCATTGCGCCGCCGGCGTCGAGCCGTCGCACCCGAGCGATACCGTCGCGGCCGGCGATCCGGTGCACGGACGGCGGGGCGCAGTCGCCGGCGCGCGCGCGGGTGCGTGGCTGGTCGTGCTGTGGACGGCGGTTGTGGGTGTCCGGTCGCGCCGGCGGCGGGCTCGGTGTTTACGTCAACGGCGGCATTTAGGGGGTGTCGGCCCCGGGGCCTGGGGCGGTCCGGCGGACGCCGCGGGGCGCCTTGACGGCCGTATCGGGCGTTCAAGGCGCCCCGGCGGTGCCGAGCGCGTCGAGCCCGAGGGCCGCGCCGCGCGTCAACGCTGCACGGCGCCGGTC
>Ga0126306_10000306_pt1 | contig 21207 bp, 18 predicted proteins | sample Plot27_FD_92592 | JGI IMG/M metagenome (GOLD analysis project Ga0126306, IMG submission 92592) | Serpentine soil microbial communities from UC McLaughlin Reserve, CA, USA - Plot27 | ecosystem: Environmental > Terrestrial > Soil > Grasslands | place: USA: UC McLaughlin Reserve, Lake County... | reverse complement strand
TCGATCGCGACGAGCCCGAGCGCGCGCCGCAGGCCGGTCACGGTCCGAGCAGCTCCTGCACGCGCTCCCCCGAGAGCTCGGCCTTGGGCACGAACCCGCATGCCCCGGATGTGGTCACGAGCGGCCCGAAGTCGGAGCCGTCACGGCTCGAGGTCATGATCACGGTCGGGTGCTCGGCGTGCGCGGTGATCTGCTCGCAGACGTCGAAGCCGTCGATGTCGGGGAGCTGGACGTCGAGCAGCACCACCTCGGGGCGGAGCCGGCAGCACTCGTGCAGCGCGGATGCGCCGTCGACCGCCTCGCCTACCACCTCGAACCCCTCGGACTCCAGCACCACCCGGGCGCTCGCCCGGAAGGAGGGGTGGTCATCGACGATGAGGATCCGGTGGCCCATGAGGTTGTGAACGATTGTGGTCCCACTCAGATGGGCCGCCCATACGGTTGGCCACACTCAGGTTCGTATGGTGGCCGCCACGGATCTATAGGCATCAGCGGGATCTTTCGCGCCGAATACGGCCGAACCTGCGACGAACACGGTCGCGCCCGCCGCGGCGCATGGGCCGGCGGTGCGGGCGTCGATGCCGCCGTCGACCTCCAGCGCCGGCTCGTCGCCGATCAGCGCGCGCAGGCGCTCGAGCTTGCCCAGCGAGCCACGCAGGAACGCCTGGCCGCCCCAGCCGGGGTTGACGGTCATGCACAGCACGAGGTCGAGGTCGCCGAGCAGCTCCGAGACGGCCTGCACCGGTGTGCTCGGACACAGCGCGAGGCCGGCGCGGCAGCCGGCGTCCCGCACGGCGGCGAGCGCGTAGTTGGCGTGCGGCGTCGCCTCGACGTGGATCGTGATGCCGTCGGCGCCGGCCTTCGCGAACTCGTCGATATGGCGCTCCGGGCGCTCGACCATCAGGTGCACGTCGACGTAGCCGCCGACGTCGTGAACCTGGCTCGCGAGCGCCTCGACGACCGCGGGGCCCATGCTCAGCGCCGGGACGAAGTGGCCGTCCATGACGTCGACGTGGATGGTGCGCGCGCCGGCGGTCAGCACCGCGCCGACCTGCTCGCCCAGCCGAGCGAAGTCAGCGGCCAGGATCGAGGGCGCGACGCCCGCAGGCGCGCCCGGCATCAGATCGGCTGGAGCATCGAGCTCCGGCAGTGATTGCATGCGTACAGCGCCGTGCTCGACATGCGCACGATCGTCGAGTGCTCGCCGCAGTTGGGGCACACCGACGCGAGCTCGAAGCGGCGCAGGCAGTTGACGCACCGGTAGCGACCGGGCAGGTTGCTGGCACGCAGCCATGGCTCGTGACAGGCCGGGCAGACGTCGCCCAGGTCGACCTGCCCGCTCTCGCTCACAGCGGGTCCTCGCGGTGCAGGCGGGCGATGAAGAAGCCCTCGGTCCCGTCGCGATGCGGGAGCGTCTGCGCGAAGGCGGGCACGCGAGCATGCTCCCACAGCGGTACGTCGTCGCGCAGGTCGTCGGCGTGCAGGTCCGCGCGCTCGGCGAGCAGCGCCTGGACGACGGCCTCGTTCTCGAGCGGCGAGATCGTGCAGGTCGAGTACACGAGCGTGCCGCCCGGGCGCAGCGCGTCGGCGCCGGCGCGCAGGATCGCGGCCTGCTCGCGCGCCAGCCGCCGCGGCAGATCCGGCGGCTTGCGCCAGCGCGCGTCGGGCCGGGAGGCGAGAGTGCCGAGGTCCGTGCACGGTGGGTCGACGAGGACCCGGTCGTAGTGGTCGGGCTCGTGCGGCGCGGCCGCGTCGCCCGTGCGCACCTCGACGCGCGCGCCCATGCGCGCCGCGGTGCGCCGCAGCGCTTCCGCCCTTCCGGGATGGCGCTCGACGGCGACCAGCTCGCCTTCACCCTCCATCAACGCGGCCAGGTGGGTCGCCTTCCCGCCGGGGGCGGCGCAGAGGTCGAGCACGCGCTCGCCTGGGCGCGGCGCGAGCACCCGCCCCACCGTCATCGCGGCGCGCGACTGCGGCATGAAGCTGCCGTGCTCCCACTCCGGCGAGGAGAACGCGTCGAACGGGCCTTCCAGCACGAGACCTTCGGGCAAGCCGGGCGCGGGATGCGATGCGACGGGCAGGCGCGCCGCCAGGGCTACCGGGTCGGCGCGCAGCGTGTTGACGCGCAGCGCGGCCTCGGCAGGCTCGTTGTCCGCCGCCATCAGGGCGCGTGCGGCTTGCGGCCCGAGCGCGTCCCACCAGAGCTCGGCGATCCACACCGGATGCGAGTGACGCAGCGCCGCGCCGGCGGGCGTGCCGTCATCCATCGCCGCCACGAGCGCCGGCGCCTCGTCGGCGCCGCGACGCAGCACGGCGTTGACGAGCTTCGCGCCGCCCGGTGACTCGCGCTTGACCAGCTCGACCGACTCGGCGACCGCTGCGTGCGCGGGCACGCGATCGGCGAACGCGAGCTGGTAGAGGCCGAGGCGCAGCGCCGCGAGCACGAGGGGCTCGAGCCGTTCCACGGGCCGCCCGGCCAGCGTCTCGATCAGGTGGTCGAGCGTCGCCCGGCGCTGCACCGCGCCGTAGGCGAGCCGCATCGCGAGCGCGCGCTCGCGCGCGTCCAGGCCGAGCCGCCGCGCCTCGCCGTGGAGCGCGCGATCGGCCCACGCCCCCTCCTCGAACACGCGCCGCAGAACTGCAAGCGCGCTTGCACGCGCCGCGCTGGTCAGCCGACCGGAATCCGGTGTTACCGCATTCACAGGGATCGACCACTTTAGTGCCGGAAGCGCGGTGTACGACGGCGGTCCAACGGCATCGAACAATCGTCCAGATCCGCTCCGCGAGGCTTCACCCCAGCCTAGAACTTGTCGATGGGGCTGGTGGATCAGGGGATGAGCCAGGTGACGGACCGAGACAACACCAGCAGTGTCGGACCGGCTCAGGCCGGCTCGCACGCGCGCGACATGCGCTTCGCAGGCGGCGTCTCGGCCGGCCTCGTGTCCGCGATCCTCGTCGGCGGTGCGCTGCTCGCGCCGATCGCCGACTGGGGCGGCCAGACGGGTGTGCGCGACCCCCGCGGCGACGTCGTCACGGTGGATCTTCCTCCCGCACCGGCGCCCGACGCCGCCAGGCCCGAACCCGGCCGCGGCGCCGGCTCAGCCACCGGCGCGGCCCCGATCGGGATCGGCGTCGTCCCTGGCGCCGGTCCGCTGTCCGTGGCGCCCGTCCTCCCCGTGCCGGCGTCCGGCTCGGCGCTGCCCGGCGTCCCGCGTGACGGCGACACCGGCTCGCGCGGCGAGAACCGCCCGCCGGGCTCAGGCGTGGCGGGCACCGGCGGCGTCGCGATCGCCGACCCGGCCGAGAACCGGCTCGGCGACGACTCCGACGGCGACGACATCCCGGACCAGCGCTGGGAGGCGTACGCGATGGACCCGCTCGCGACCGACCCGGACGGCGACGCCGACGGCGACGGGATCCGCAACGCGGACGAGCTCCGCATCAACACGGCGCCGAATTCCAATCGCAGCAACTCGGGCGCGGCGGACGCCGACGGCGACTTCGACCGCGACGGCCTGCGCAACGGCATCGAGGCCAAGGCGGGCGCGAAGCCGTACACGAGCGACAGCGACAGCGACGGCACGCCCGACGGCCAAGCCGACGCCGATGGCGATGGCCTCAGCAACAAGACCGAGCAGGACGCGGGCACGGCCCCCGACAGCCAGGATTCCAACGGAAACGGCGTCGGCGACAGCCAGGAAGACAGCGACGCCGACGGCCTGACCAACCAGACCGAGCAGGAGATCGGCAGCAACCCCGCGCTGGCCGACTCCAACGGCGACGGCGTCGCCGACGGCGACGATGACCCCGACGGCGACGGGATCCCGAACCAGGAGGAGCAGGATCTCGGTACGAGCCCGACCTCCGGCGACTTCAACGGTGACGGCGTGCCCGACGGCCAGGACGACACCGACGGCGACGGCAGCTCCAACGCGGACGAGATCGCGGCCGGCACCGATCCCAACGCCGCCGGCTCGAGCCCCGCCCCCGGCGATGACGGCGACGAGGACACCGGCGGCGGCAACGACGACGGGCCGGTGCCGAGCGACGAGGAGTCCGGCGGCGAGCAGCCGGCGCGGCCGCCCGAGGACGAGGAGTCGACGGACGACGAGACCGGGACGCAGCCGACCGGCCCGCCCGAGCCCGACCAGCAGCCCGAGGACGGTCCCGCCGAGCCCGACGGGGCGCCTGCGCCGCCCGCCCCCGCGAGCGCAGACGCCGCGGCGGCGACGCCGGCTCCGGTCGATCAGCAGCCGGCCGCGCCCGCCGCCGACGACGCTGCGGCCGCCGACAACGCTCCCGCCGCCGACAACGCGGCGAAGCACGCCGCTCCGGCCGCCGACAACGCGCCGGCCGCCGACAACGCGGCGAAGCCGGCCGCTCCGGCCGCCCACAACGCTCCGGCCGCCGAGCCCGCTCCGGCCGCCGCTCCGCCGGCCGCCGCGGCTCCGCCTCCGCCGCCGCCTCCGCCGCCCGCGCCCGCGCCTCCCGCTCAGGCGGCCGCGCCGGCCACGCCGGCGACGCCTGCAGCGGCCGCGGCCGCTCCGGCGGCGCCGGCGACACCGGCCGCGCCGCCGGCCCAGTAGCCCCGGGACGACCGCGGCCCGCGCTATCCCGGCGGTCCTGCTTCCGCGCGCTGCGGGTCGACCCAGAAGTCGGTCAGCGCCGGGTCGGGACGCCCCCGCAGCCAAGCCTGCGCCGGCATCGGCCGGCGGCCCGGCGGCTGGATCTCGGTCAGCTCGAGCGCGCCGCCGTTGCACTCGAGCAGCAGCCGGTCGCCCTCGGTGCGCACGCGCCCGGCGGGAGCCCGCGCCGGACCCGCGGGAGCGGCGGCGATCACGCCGAGGAAACCGCCGCCCGGCAGCGGCAGCCGCGCGCCGGTGTGCGGGCGCAACGCGCGCACGGTGCGCTCGAGGTCCGCGGGCGTCCGCGTCGGGTCGAGCACGCGGTCGGCCGGCTCGATCTTGTGCGCGTACGTGACGCCCGCCTCGTCCTGCTCGATCCAGGGCGGGCGCTCGTCGAGCGCTCGCACCAGCAGCTCGCCACCGAGCTCCTGTAAGCGCGCGGCGAGCGTGCCGTAGTCGTCGTGGGGCCGGATCGGCTCCGCGGCACACAGGCAGACCGGCCCGGAGTCGAGCCCCTCGGTCAGGCGCATGATCGAGACGCCGGTCTCCGCGTCGCCGGCCATGATCGCCCGCTCGACCGGCGCGGCGCCGCGCCAGCGCGGCAGCAGCGACGGGTGCACGTTGAAGATCTCGTACTCGCTCAGCAGCGGGTCGGAGACCAGCACGCCGTACGCGCAGAGGACGAGCGCGTCGGGGGCTGCCGCGGCGATCCGCTCGAGCACCTCGGGCGCGTTCAGCGCCTCCGGCTGGATCAGCTCCAGGCCCAGTGCGCGCGCCGCGTCGGCGACCGGGGGCGACCGCAGGGCGCGGCCACGGCCTTTCGGCCGGTCCGGCCGCGTGACCACGAGCTGCGGGCGGTGCGCGGTTGCCGCGATGCGCTCGAGCACGGCGACGGCGAACGAAGAGGTGCCCAGGTAGACGGTGCGCAACGAGCGGGTCAGGCGGAGGCGCCGAGCGGCGCGGGAGCGGTCTCGCGCAGCGTGCGCATGGCTTCCTTGCGCTGCTCGCGTGACGTGCGGTCCAGGATGAGGACGCCGTCCAGGTGGTCCATCTCGTGCTGGATCACGCGCGCCTCGAGCCCCGATGCCTCGATCAGGATCTCCTCGCCGCGCTCGTCCTGAGCGCGGACGCGCGCGTGTACGGGCCGCTCGACCTCGACCAGCACGCCGGGCAGGCTGAGGCAGCCCTCCTCCATCGCCTCACGCTCCTCGCCCGCCCACTCGAGCACCGGGTTGACGAGCACCGCGATAGCGCCCTCGCCCTCGACGCGATACACGAGCACGCGGTTCATCAGCCCGACCTGCGTGGCGGCGAGTCCGATGCCGAGCGCATCGTGCATCAGCCGGCCCATCCGCCGCACCTGCTCGCGCAGCCCGTCGTCGAAGGCCTCGACCGTGAGCGCGCGGCTGCGCAGCACCGGATCGCCGTGCTTGCGCACGAGCCGCAGCGCGGCGTCGCGCCGCGCGCGGGTCTCGGGGTCGAGCGGGGAGTGCTCGGGCTCGGCGACCTCCGCGGGCTCCTCGGGGTGGCTGGCCATCGGGGCGATTCTAACGTCGCGGTCGGGCGCTTCCGCGGAAGCGCCGCCGTCCCGGTCACTGCGGGTCGACGTCGACCGAGAACGCCACGCCCCGGTGCTCGCGCCGGTTCGCGGCCCGGTCCACAGCCGTCCGGACAGCGTCGACCGCCGCCGCGCGGTCGTGCGCCTTGACCACGACCTGGGACCGGTGCCGCCCACGCAACCTGAACAACGGCGCGGGCCCCAGAACGGTCGCGCCGCGAGCGCCGGTGACCGCGTCGGCGATCTCGCCCGCCGCGGCGCGCGGCGGACCGGACATACGGGCGGAGCAGACGACCCGGATCAGGTCGGCGAACGGGGGATAGTCCAGCGCGCGCCGGCGCTCCAGCTCTCCCGCGACGAACGCCGGCGTGTCGTGCCGCGCCGCCGCGGCGATCGCGGGAGCGTCGGGCGCGGTCGTCTGAACGAGCACGCGGCCCCCGCGCGGCCCGCGACCCGCGCGGCCCGCGAGCTGTGCGATCAGCGCGAACGTGCGCTCCTCGGCGCGGAAGTCCGGGAAGCGCAGCGTCGCGTCGGCGTCCACCACGACGCCGAGCGTGACGTCCGGGAAGTCGTGCCCCTTGGCGACCATCTGCGTCCCGACCAGCAGCCCGGCGGGCGCGGCCGCAAAGCGCGCCAGCAGCTCCGGCACCGCGTCCTTCGCGCCCGCCGTGTCGGCGTCGAGCCGGAAGACAGGCACGTCGAGCGCCGCGGCCAGCTCGGACTCGAGCCGCTCCGTCCCCGCGCCGTAGCGGGCGACCGAGGGCGAGCCGCACGCGTCGCAGCGCGCCGGCACGCGCTCGCGGTGACCGCAGTGGTGGCAGGCGACTGCGTGCTCCGCCCGGTGCAGCACGAGCGCGACATCGCACTGCGGGCACTCCCACACCTTGGCGCAGGAACGACACGTGAGGAAGTTCGACCAGCCGCGCCGGTTTAGCAGCAGTATCGCCTTGCGCGCGCCGCCGAGCGCCCTGCGCGTCTCCGGGTGCAGCGGGTGCCGCGCGCCGCGCATGTCGAGCACCTCCACCGGCGGCAGCGGTCGGCTTGCGACGCGCTCGGAGAGCGTCAGTCGAGGCAATGCGTGCCACGTCTCGGGACGCGGCGTGGCCGAGCCGGCGAGCAGCCGCGCGCCGCTCGCGCCGCCGGCGCCCGCCACCGCCCCGGATCGCCGCGCGCCGCCGGCGCCCGCCAGCGCCCCGGCGTCCGCGACTGCTCGCGCGCGCTCGGCCGCGACATGCCGCGCGTCATAGCGCGGATCGCCCTCGTGCTTGTAGGACGAGTCGTGCTCCTCGTCGATCACGATCAGGCCGAGGTCGTGGACCGGCGCGAAGACGGCCGAGCGCGGCCCGATCGCGATCCGCGCCTCGCCCGCGCGCAGCCGCCGCCACTCGTCGTAGCGCTCGCCCTCGGCGAGCGCCGAATGCAGGAGGGCGACGGTGTCGCCGAAGCGGGCCCGGAAGCGGCCGACTGTCTGAGGGGTGAGGGCGATCTCGGGCACGAGCACGATCACGCCCTCCCCGCGCTCGAGCGCCGCGGCGGCCGCGCGCAGGTAGACCTCGGTCTTGCCGGAGCCCGTCACCCCGTGGAGCAGCCACGCTCCGCCGCGCCCGACCGACGCCAGCGCCGCCTCCTGCGCAGCCGTCAGCGTGACCCGGTCGTCGGCGCGCGCCACCGTGAGCGGAGCGCGCCGCCGCGCTCGCGGCGCGATCGCCACGAGCCCGCGCGCCTCCAGCCGCCGCAGCGCCGCGAGGTCGGCGCCCGCCGCGCGCGGGAGCTCGTCGATCAGCGCGCGCTGGCCGGCGGTCAGCCGCTCGCCCTCGAGCGGAGCCTCCGTGCGCGCCGCCCACAGCTCGCTGCGCGGCCTGCCGCGCGGCGGGAGCACGAGCGAGAGCGCCCGGGCCGGCGTCGAGCAGTACTCGTCCGCCATCCACAGCGCGAGCTCGACCAGCTCGTCCGGCACAGAGTCCTCGCGCACCGCCGTCGGCGTGACGAGCTTCGCCTCCGGCACCTCGGTCGCCTCGGCGAGCCCGACGACGACGCCGTCGAGCGCCTGGCGCCCGAACGGGATCCGCACGATCGACCCGACGCGCACCACCGCATCGGGCAGCGCGTAGTCGAACGGCCCGGCCAGCCTGCGGGTCGTGGTGAGGGGCTGCACGCGTGCGATCACGGCCGCATGACGCTAGCCGCACCGGCGGCGGTGGCCCGGAAGGATTCGCTGCGCGTACGGGACACCGCCGCCCGCCCGGATACGCTCGCCCACGTGGACCGGATCCTTCTCGGCGACAACCTCCCGCTGCTGCGCGCCGAGCCGGACGCGAGCGTGACGATGGCCTACCTCGACCCGCCGTTCAACACCGGCCGGCCGCAGGGCCGGCGCTCGCTGGAGACCGTGGCGGACCCGGACGGCGATCGGACCGGATTCGGCGGGCGCCGCTACTCCACGCGGCTGCTGGAGCGGTCGTCCTTCCGCGACCGCTTCGACGACTATCTCGGCTTCCTCGAGCCGCGCCTGCTCGAGGTGCGCCGGCTGCTCTCGAGCGCAGGGACGCTGTACCTCCACATCGATTACCGGGAGGCGCACTACTGCAAGCTGCTGCTCGACGAGCTGTTCGGCCGCGAGTGCTTCCTCAACGAGCTGATCTGGGCGTACGACTACGGGGCCAAGTCGCGCCGCCGCTGGCCGGCCAAGCACGACACGATCCTGGTCTACGTCAAGGACCCGGAGCGCTACCTGTTCGATTGCGAGGCGGTCGACCGCGAGCCGTACATGGCGCCCGGGCTCGTGACTCCGGAGCAGCGCGAGCGCGGCAAGCGACCGAGCGACACGTGGTGGCACACGATCGTCTCGCCGACCGGGCGCGAGAAGACCGGCTACCCGACACAGAAGCCCGAGGGGATCGTGCGCCGGATGGTGCAGGCTTCTTCGCGTCCCGGCGACCTCTGCCTGGATCCGTTCGCGGGCTCGGGCACGCTCGGCGCCGCCGCGACGAAGCTCGGCCGCCGCTACCTGCTGATCGACGAGTCGCCGGAGGCGCTGCGCGTCATGCGGGCGCGGCTGGGCGCTCAGGCCGCGGCCTGAAGCCCGGACCAGAACGCCGCCTCGGCCTCGCCGAGCGGCGTCGACGCCGTATCGCCGGCGTAGTACTCGCGTGCGATCGCGTGCCAGTCCGCGCAGCCGCGCAGCTCGCCCAGGGCCGAGAGCACGAGCCCCTCCATGCGCCGCAGCAGCAGCGCCTGCGGCGGCAGCGTCTGCCGCCGCATCTGCGCGAACCACGGTGAGCGCGGGCCGCTCGTGGAGTCGATCAGCTCCGCGACGTAGGCGGGCGAGAAGCGGCGCGCGCCGGGCCGCAGGTACCACTCCCCCATCGCGGCGACCTGCGCGAGCAGCGCCTCGGGCTCGAACGTCTCCGGCTCAGGCAGGTACCCCAGCTGCGACAGCTCGGCGTGCACGGCCTGCGCGTCGCCGGCGTCGATCGCCGCCGCCACCGATGCCTCGCGGTCGAGATAGCCGCGGTCGAGCACGCGCATGAGCCCGAAGTCGAGGAAGCCGACGCGGCCGTCGTCGAGCAGCAGGTAGTTCCCGGGGTGCGGGTCGCCGGACACTCGGCCCGTGTGGTGCACGAGTCCGAAGTAGAAGCGGAAGACGATCTCCGCGAAGCGGTCGCGAGCCGCCTCGTCGAGCGCCTTGACCGCCTCGAAGCGAGCGCCGACGAGCAGGTCGCTCACGAGCACGCGCCGGCTGGAGAGCCCGGTGTGGACCTCGGGGACGTGTGCGAAGGGATGCCCGCGGTGGGCGCGCGCGACCGCCCGCTGGTTCTGCGCCTCGAGCTCGTAGTCGAGCTCCTCGGCGATCCGCTCGCGCAGCTCCGCGTAGATCGCCTTGACGTCGAGTCCGGGCGCGAGCCGCTTTACGAGCGGCAGCAGCAGCGTGAGGTTGCGCAGGTCGGTGTCGACCGCCTCGGCGACGCCCGGATACTGGACCTTCACCGCCACGGCGCGGCCCTCGCGCGTGACGGCGCGGTGAACCTGCCCGATCGAGGCGGCCGCGAACGCGGCCTCGTCGAACTTCGAGAAGACGGCCGACGGCTTCTCCCCCAGCTCGTCGCGCAGCAGCTTCTCGACCTGGCGGAACGGCAGCGGCGGGACGTCGTCGCGCAGTGACGCCAGGGTCTGCTTGAAGCTCTCGCGCTCGTCCTCCGGCAGCGCGGTGAAGTCGATCGTCGAGAGCACCTGCCCGACCTTCATCGCCGCGCCGCGCATCTGGCCGAGCTGCTCGACCAGCTCGCGCGCCAGCGCCGCCGCGCGCTCGCCGGTCGCGACGTCGGCACGCTCGGGTGAGCGCATGACGTTCGCCGCGCGCGTCCCGACCCAGCGCGCCGACTGCCCCGCGACGAGGCCGCCGAGGCGGGTCGAGCGCGAGAGGCGCGAGGTCGGCGGCCGGCGCGGCTGAGCCATCGCCGTGAGGCTACGGCGATTTCGGGCGGCGCGGCCATACGGGTAGCCCGCTTATCGGGTAACAGCGCTCGCGTGATCCGTACGTTCGGACCCGGCCGCGTCAACCTGATCGGCGAGCACACCGACTACAACGGCGGCCTCGCGCTGCCGTTCGCGATCGACCGCGGCGTGACGGTGGAGGCCGAGCCGGTCGACGGCGACGAGATCCGCGCCGAGGCGCGAGACATCGGCGAGTCCGACACGTTCGACGCCTCCGCGCCGGAACCTGCGGACGGCTGGCGCGCCTTCGTGCGCGGGACGGTCGCGGAGCTGCGCGCCGCGGGGGTCGACCTCGGCGGCGCGCGACTGGCCTTCTCGGGCGACGTCCCGCAGGGCTCCGGCCTGTCGTCGTCGGCGGCGCTCGAGGCCGCGCTCTGCCTCGCGCTGCTGGCGGTCGCCGGCGCCGAGGAGCCGGACCGCACCGAGCTGGCGAAGCTCTGCTCGCGCGTCGAGAACGAGTGGGTCGGCGCGCAGACCGGCCTGCTCGACCAGCTGGCGGCCTTGTGCTGCGCATCCGGCCACGCGCTGCGGATCGACTTCGCGACGCTCGAGCTCGAGCGCGTGCCGCTCGACCTGCGCGGCTGGCGGCTCGCGACGCTCGCGTCGGGCGCCGAGCACAGCCACGCCGACGGCGGCTACAACGAGCGCCGGGCCGAGTGCCGCGCCGCCTGCGAGGCGCTCGGCGTCGAGCATCTCTCGCTCGCCGATCGCGACGCCGCCGCACGGCTGCCGCAGCCGCTGCGGCGCCGCGCCCGGCACGTTATGACCGAGAACGCCCGCGTCGACGCGATGGTCGGAGCGCTGCAGGCCGGCGACCTGCACGCGGCCGGCCGGCTGCTGGACGCCTCGCACGCCAGCCTGCGTGACGACTACGAAGCCAGCGTGCCGGAGGTCGAGGCCGCGGTGGAGACGCTCAGGCGCGCCGGCGCCGCCGGCGCGCGCATGGTCGGCGGCGGCTTCGGCGGATCGGTGCTGGGGCTATTCCCGCCTGAAGCGGTCGTCCCGGCCGGTGGCAGCGCGGTCGCGCCGGGCCCGCCGGCTCGTCGTCTCTGACCCCCCGTACCCGCGGGTCACATGGCGCGATTCCTGGGCGCGGCGGTCCTACGCCGGGGTGGCCGCGCCCAGCCCGGCGGCGGCACGCAGCGCCTCCGCCTTGTCGGTGCGCTCCCAGGTGAAGTCGTGGTCCTCGCGGCCGAAGTGGCCGTACGCCGCGGTCTTCTGGTAGATCGGGCGGTGCAGCCGCAGGTACTCGCGGAACGCGCCCGGGCGCAGGTCGAAGCGCTCGTCGACCAGCTGCGCGATCTGCGCGCGGCCGATCTTCTCGGTCCCGAACGTCTCGACCAGCACCGAGATGGGGTGCGCGACGCCGATCGCGTACGCGACCTGCACCTCGCAGCGGTCGGCGAGACCGGCGGCGACCACGTTCTTGGCGACGTAGCGCGCGGCGTACGCGGCCGAGCGGTCGACCTTGCTCGGATCCTTGCCGGAGAAGGCGCCGCCGCCGTGGCGCGCCATGCCGCCGTAGGTGTCGACGATGATCTTGCGCCCGGTCAGGCCGGTGTCGCCGACGGGCCCGCCGATCACGAAGCGGCCGGTCGGGTTGACGAGGAAGTGCTTGCGCAGCTTCCTGGCGTCGTAGAGGTCGCGCGGCAGCACGGGCTCGACGACGTGCTCCCACAGGTCGTCGGGGATCAGCGACTCGGCGCCCTCGCGGTGCTGCGTAGAGATCAGCAGCTTCTCGATCTCGACCGGCACGCCGTCGCGGTAGCGCACCGAGACCTGCGTCTTGCCGTCCGGGCGCAGGTACGGCACGACCTCGGCCTTGCGCACGTCCGCCAGCCGGTGGGCGAGCTTGTGCGCCAGCGAGATCGGCAGCGGCATCAGCTCGTCGGTCTCGTTCGACGCGTAGCCGAACATCATCCCCTGGTCGCCCGCGCCGGCGACGTCGAGTTGATCGTCGTCGGACGCGTCGAGCCGCGCCTCGTAGGCCTGGTCGACGCCCTGGGCGATGTCCGGCGACTGCTTGTCGATCGCGTTGATGACGGCGCAGGAGTCGGCGGAGAAGCCGAGGTCCGCGTCGGTGTAGCCGATCTTGCGGATCGTCGAGCGGGCGACGTCCTGGATGTCGACGTACGTCTCCGTCGAGATCTCACCCGACACCACGACCAGGCCCGTGTTCACGAGCGTCTCGCACGCCACGCGCCCATACGGGTCGTCGCGCAGCACCGCGTCCAGCACCCCGTCGGAGATCTGGTCGGCGATCTTGTCGGGGTGACCCTCGGTCACCGACTCGGACGTGAAGAGGTACTCGTTGTCGCTGTACTGGCTCATGGGATCTCGAGGAACAGCTCCGCGGTGGTATCGGATGGATGGGCGGGATCTTCAGTGATGACGGCACCGGCGGCGCGCACGCGACCGAGGTCGTCGCGCGCCGTCGCTAGGCCGGGTATCGCCGTCAGGCCGGTCTGCTCGCCGATCGCGAGGAGCTGGCGCAGGTCGAGGAAGACTAGCGAGTCGGCCCGCGCCGGCACGTCGCCGATCGTCGCCTCGAACCCGCGCACGGCCGCCAGCGTGCCGCGCGGCGGCTCCAGGCCGGCGGGCGCGGTGGAGATCACGATGCCGTCCTCGGCGACCGCGTAGGAGGGCCCGAGCTCGGGCGTCACGCGCAGCGTGAACGCCTGCAGCCCGCCGATCGACTCGGCCTGCCAGGCGGGGATCGTGCCGGGCACCGCGAGCCGGCGGGCAATCGGCTCCTGCAGCCGGGCGAGCGCCGCCTCGGTCCGGCGCGCGTCCGCCGTGCGCGCCTTCAGCGTGACGACGGGCGCGCCGCCGCCGCTTCCCGCCCGGTCCTGCGACGCGCCCGTGACGGCGATCGCCAGCTCGCCCGAGAGCGGCGCGAGCAGGTCGCGGTCGAGCTCGATCCCGGCCTCCTCGGCGAGCGCCCCGAGCTGCTCGAGCGGGCGCTCCGCGCCGAGCCGCCCGAGCACGCGCGCCAGGCGCAGCGCGCCGCGCACGCCCGCGTAGGCGGCGGCGCCCTCCGGGACGCGCTCGAGCAGCACCGGCTCGAAGGCGGCGTCGCGCGGCGCGCCGCCCGCCAGCCGCACGTGCGCGCGCAGCCCGCGTTCCTCCGCGGACACAGACGCACCCGCGGCGGTCAGCCCGGGCCGGTCGAGCAGTGCGCCGAGCGCCCCGGGCAGGCCATCGCGGGGCGCCAGCACCTCACGCACCCCGGCAGCCGACGCGTAGGCGTCGAGCGATCGCTCGGGCGGCCGGCCCTCGGACGCGCGCCGGTACGCCGGCAGGTCCGCGAGCCGGGCGCCGTCGCCCTGCTCGAGGTCGACCGCCGCGCGCACCGCCGCCTCGGTCCCGACCGCGAGGAAGCCGCCGACGAACGCGAGCGCCGTCGGCCCGGCGACCAGCAGCCGGACGCCGCGGTAGCGCTCGGCGCCGGACAGGTTGCCGACCCGCGCCACGAGCGCCTCCGCCTTCGGGCGGTCCGCGACCGCGGCGAGCACGACCGAGTCGGTCGGCGAGACGGCGGCGTAGGCGAGCTCGTCGCCGAGCCACGGGCGCACGTCGCGCTCCAGGTCGAAGCCCTGCGGCGAGACGGCGGCGACGATCCGGTCGCGCAGCCGGCCGACGGCGGGCAGCGAGCCGGCGAGGCGCGCGAGCCGCGCGTCGGCGTCGCGCTCAGGGTCGGTCGAGAGGTGCAGGTACACGAGCGCGCTCGCCGGCACGAGCCGCGCCGCCGCGTCCGCGGGCCCGTCCTCCCCGCGCGCGCAGACGAGCCCTGCGCCGAGCGCAAGGGCGGCGATCGCCGCGAGCGCCGGCGCTGCGCGTCGCGGCCCGAGCCGGGCGAGCGCGCCGCGCACGGCGGCCGCACGGCTCACGCCGCGCGGCGGCGCTGCTTGCGCTCGGCGAAGTCGATGATCAGCGGTATCCCGTCCAGCGCGTAGCGCTCCCGCAACCGGTTCTCGACGAAGTATGCGTAGTCGCGCGTGACCTTGGTGCGGTTGTTGACCTGGATCGAGAAGCGCGGCGGCCGCTCGCCGATCTGGGCGATGTAGAGCAGCTTGAGCCGGTGGCCCTGCTTCTGCGGCGGCGGCCGCGTCGCGACGACGTCGGCGAGGAAGCGGTTCAGCTCGGGCGTCGGGATCCGGTGCCCGAAGCGGTCGGCCAGCGACAGCACCTCGACGAGCAGCCGCTGAACGTGTCGGCCGGTCTTCGCCGACGCGGTCAGCACGCGCGGACGCAGCCGCAGCTTGCGCGCGACCCGGGCGCGCTCGCGGTCGAGGTCGAACTCGTCGCCGCTCGTAAGGTCCCACTTGTTGAGCACGAGCGCCGTCGCGCAGCCCGACTTCATCGCCAGCTCCGCGATCCGCAGGTCCTGCGAGGTCACGCCGTCGGAGGCGTCGCACACGACGAGCGCGACGTCGGCGCGCTCCGCCGCCCGCTGCGCGCGCAGCACGGTGTAGTACTCGACCGACTCCTGCACCTTGGCCTGGCGGCGGATCCCCGCGGTGTCGACGAGCCGGATCCGGCGTCCCGCGACCTCGAGCTCGGTGTCGATCGCGTCGCGCGTCGTGCCGGCGACCTCGGACACGATCACGCGCTCGCGCCCGAGGAAAGCGTTGACGAGCGACGACTTGCCGACGTTCGGGCGGCCGATCACGGCCAGCCGCACGAGCTCGCGCTCCTCCTGCGCCAGCTCCTCCTCCGGCGGGAGCAGCTCGACGAGGCGGTCCAGCAGGTCGCCCGTACCCAAGCCCTGGGCGGCCGAGACCGGCATCGGCTCGCCGAGGCCGAGCCCGTGGAAGTCGTGCGCGAGCGCCATGTCACGCGGCGAGTCGATCTTGTTCGCCGCCAGCACGACCGGGACGCCGCCGCGGCGCAGCAGGTCGGCGATCTCCTCGTCGCCCGGGCGCAGCCCGGCACGCGCGTCCACCACCAGCAGCGCGACCTGCGCGTCGGCGAGCGCGGCGCGCGCCTGGTCCTGGATCGAGACCGCCAGCGAGTCGTCGTCGTCCAGGTCGACCCCGCCGGTGTCGATCAGCGTGAACGTGCGGCCGTTCCAGTCGGTCTCGAGCTCCTTGCGGTCGCGCGTGACGCCGGGACGCTCGTGCACGACCGCCTCGCGCGACTGCGTCAGGCGGTTCACGAGCGAGGACTTGCCGACGTTCGGGTAGCCGACGACGGCGATCTTCACGCCTCGATCTCCTTCGCCTCGACCACGAGCGTGAGGATCTGCCCGAGCACCTCCTCTAGGTCGAGCTCGGTCGTGTCGACCGGGACGGCGTCGTTGGCGGGGACCAGCGGCGAGTGCGCGCGCCGCTCGTCGCGCTCGTCGCGCTCGATCTGCTCCGCGAGGACCGTCTCGTAGTCGGCACCGAGCTCCTCGGCGCGGCGCCGCGCGCGCGCCTCCCGCGAGGCGGTGAGGAAGACCTTGACCTGCGCGCCGGGGCACACGACCGTGCCGATGTCGCGCCCCTCGGCGACCCAGTCGCCCTCGCGCAGGATCTCCTGCTGCTTGCGCACGAGCGCCAACCGCACGCCGATGTCGGCGCTGACCTGCGACGCGGCCTCGGAGACCGCGGGCGTGCGGATCGCCTCGGTCACGTCGCGGCCGTCGAGCAGCACGCGCTCGCCGAGCTCGATCTCCAGCGCCTCGGCGACGTCGGCCGGCTCTCCGTCGCGCTCCATCACGGCGAGCGCCACGCAGCGGTACATCGCGCCGGTGTCGAGGTACGTGAAGCCCAGGCGCTCGGCGACGGCGCGGGCGACGGTGGACTTGCCGGCCCCCGCGGGGCCGTCGATCGCGATGACCATCGCGCAGTGAGGCTAGCGGCGCGTCGCGCCGTCAGCCCGTCAGCGCAGCCAGGTCTGCGGTGAACGCCGGATACGAGACGGCCGCCGCCTCCATCCCGACGACCTCCACGCCGTCGCGGCTCGCCAGCCCCGCGACCGCGCCGAGCATCGCCAGCCGGTGGTCGCCGTGGGCGTGCAACGTGCCGCCGCGCAGGCCGCCCGTGCCGCGCACCGCGAAGCCATCCGTGGTCGCCTCGATCTCCGCCCCGAGGCCGCGCAGACCGTCGACGACGGTCGCGATCCGGTCGGACTCCTTCAGGCGCAGCTCCGCCGCGCCCTCGACCACCGTCTCGCCCTCGGCGAAGCAGCCGAGCAGCGCGACGAGCGGGAGCTCGTCGATCGCAAGCGGGACCTCGTCGGCGGTCACGCGCGTCCCCACGAGCGGCCCGTGGGCGACGTCGAGCTCGCACAGCGGCTCGGCGTCCGCCGATGCCGCGTCGCGCTGCTCGAGATCGCCGATCAGCACGGCGCCCATTCGCTGCAGGAGGCGGAAGAAGCCGACGCGCGTCCAGTTGGCCGCCATCCCGGCGATCACGAGCCGTGACCCCGGAACGAGCACCGCCGCGGCGGCGTGGAACGCGGCCGACGACGGGTCGCCCGGCACGTGGATCGAGTCCAGCAGCAGCTCGTCCTGGCACGTGACGGTGACGCGGTCGCCGTCGCGGGTCATCCCGGCGCCGGCGCGCGCCAGCAGCCGCTCGGTGTGGTCGCGGCTCGGCTGCGGCTCGACCACCGTGGTCGTCCCCTCGGCCAGCAGCCCCGCGATCAGCAGGCAGCTCTTGATCTGCGCCGACGCGACCGGCAGCACGTACTCGATCCCCCGCAGCGGCCGCCCCCTGATCTCCAGTGGCGCGAAGCGCCCGCGCGAGTGGATCTCGGCGCCCATCGCGCGCAGCGGGCGCGCGACGCGTTCGACCGGCCGGCGGCGGATGCTGTCATCGCCGTCGAGCTTCCAGCGGCCGTCCGGCTGCCCGGCCAGCCAGCCCGGCAGCAGCCGCAGCAGCGTGCCGGCGTTGCCGACGTCGATCGCCGCCCCGGACGTCGCTCCCCGCAGGCCCGGGCCGCGGATCATCAGCCCGCCCGTGCCCGCGGATGAGGGCCGTCGCGTGCCCTCGCGCTCATCGACGAGCGCGCCGAGCGCGCGCACGGCGTCGAGCGAGGAGCGCGTGTCGGCGGCGTCGAGGAAGTTGGTGACGAGCACCGGCTCGGCGCTCATCGCCCCCAGCAGCGCGGCGCGGTGCGAGAGCGACTTGTCCGCCGGCGGCAGGAGCGTGCCGCGGAGCGCGGCGCCGGGACGGAACGTCGCGTTCATGCGCGCACCACCGGCAGCCCGAGCCCGGCGACGAGCGCCTCGGCCTGCGCCGCGCGCTGCTCGCCGGCGATCCACAGCACGATGTACCCGGACGAGCGGTCGGGCGCCGGGTAGAGCGCCATGTCGAGGATGTTCACGCCACCGCGCCCGAGCTCGAGCGCGACGTCGGCGACGACACCGGGCCGGTTGGGAACCGAGACGCGCAGCTCGGCGACCGTGCCGCCGGCGAGGTCGGCCTCGAGCAGCTTGCGCCGGTCCTCGCGCGCGCCGTCGTTCCACTCCGCGACGGCCGCGCCGTCGCGGCGCTCCAGCGCTGTGCGAACAGCGGCGAGGCGTGCGCCGGCGTCGTCGATCGCGGCCATCAGCGCGTCCGCGTTGGCGAGGTAGATGTCGCGCCAGACCGCGGTGTTGGCGCCCGCGACGCGCGTGATGTCGCGGAAGCTGGGGCCCGTGGCCGGAAGCCGCTCGCCCTCTTCGGAGAGCGCGCGTGCGGCCTGCGCGACGAGCACGTTCGCCAGCACGTGCGGCAGATGCGAGACGGTCGCGAGCATGCGATCGTGTGTCTCGGCGTCGAGCGCCGCCGGCATCGCGCCGAGGCCGGAGAGCAGCCGGTGCAGGCGCTCGTACAGCGTGCCGCGCGTGCCCGCGGTCGGCGTCAGGTACCAGGTCGCGCCGTCGAACAGCTCGGCGCGGGCGTGGCGCACGCCGGCGTTCTCCGCGCCCGCGAGCGGGTGCCCGCCGATGAAGCGCTCGTCTCGCACCGCCTCCATCACGGTTCGCTTGGTCGAGCCGACGTCGGTCACGACGCAGTCCTCGCCCGCCGCCGACAGCGCCTCGGCGACCGCCGCTGGAAGCGCCCCGACGGGCGCGGCGACGAAGGCCGCCTCGGCGCCCTCGAGCGCGGAGGCGACGTCGGGCGCGGCACGGTCGAGCGCGGCGACGTCGAGCGCGGCGTCGAGCACGCCGGGCGCCGGATCGAATCCGGCCACGTGCGCACCCAGGCGTTCGCGGGCGGCGAGCCCGATCGACCCGCCGATGAGTCCGACCCCGACGATCGCGATCTTCACCCCGCGATGATCCCGGATCCGGGACCGCGCGCGATCCGGGATCCCGGGCGGCGCCCGGCCGCACTCACACGCGCGTGTTCGAGAGCACCTTGCCGGCGACCGCCGCCGCGCGCTCGACCTTCTCGGCGTACGCCGCGAAGCCGTCCGCCCGCAGCTGCTGGGGCCCGTCGCAGATCGCCTCGTCGGGCTCCGGATGGACCTCGACGATGATCCCGTCGGCGCCCGCCGCCGCCGCGGCGAGCGACAGCGGCTCGACCAGCGCGCGGCGCCCTGCAGCGTGGCTCGGATCGACGATCACCGGCAGGTGTGAGAGCTCCTTGAGCACGGGGATCGCCGTGAGGTCGAGCGTGAAGCGGTAGGCGGTCTCGAACGTGCGGATCCCGCGCTCGCACAGCAGCACGTCCGGATTGCCCTCCTTGAGCACGTACTCCGCCGCCATCAGCAGCTCCTCGAGCGTCGCCGACAGCCCGCGCTTGAGCAGCACCGGCGTGCCGGCGCGGCCGATCTCGGCGAGCAGCGGGTAGTTCTGCATGTTGCGCGCGCCGACCTGGATCACGTCCGCGACCTCGAGCACCGGCTCGACGTCGCGCGCGTCCATCAGCTCGGTCACGATCGGGAGCCCGGTCTGCAGCTTCGCCTCCGCCAGCAGCCGCAGGCCCTCCTGGCCCAGGCCCTGGAACGAGTACGGCGACGAGCGGGGCTTGTAGGCGCCGCCGCGGAACAGGCTCGCGCCGCCGGCCGCGACCATGTGCGCCGCCGTCAGCGTCTGGTCGCGCGACTCGACGGTGCACGGACCGGCGATCAGGGAGAAGTGCTCGCCGCCGATCCGCCGGCCCTCGACCTCCACCACGGTGCGCTCACCCGGCTTGAGCTGCGCCGAGGAGAGCTTGAACGGCTTGAGGATCGGCACGACCTGCTCGACGCCGTCGTGGCCCTCGAGACCGAGGCGGGCGACGTGCTCACGGTCGCCGATCGCCCCGATCACCGTCACCTCCTCCCCGCGCGACGGGTGTGCTCGAGCACCGCACGACTCGATCCGGTCGATGACGGCCTGCACCTGTGCCTCGGTGGCCGTCGGCTTCATCACGATCATCATGGTTGTCTGCCTATTCTCCTGGGAAAGTGGTCCGCGTGCTGCCGCTTTGGTGGCGCTCGGCCCTGAGGGCCCGTTGATCGCGGACGGCGGTGGCTCGAGGCCACGCCGGCCGAGCGCCTAGCTAAATCGCCAGGTGCGGTAGGAGAACTCGTACGCGTAGCGGCGGCCGGAGGTCGCGGAGAGGGTGCTGCCGGAGTGCGGTGCTCGATCGGCCATCGTGCGTACTGGTGCCAGTTGTACCAGAGGATCGGCCGATCCGGCGAATGTCGTTAGCGGATCGTGTTCCGGTCGCGGGCTCCCCCGTCCGTCGTGCGCGGGAGGCCGCGCCGACCGTGGAGCAACGCTCCTACCCGAGCAGCGCGCCGAGCGCCGCGAGCAGCTTCGCGTTCTCGGCCCCGGTACCGACGGTCACGCGCAGGGCGCCGGCGCGTCCGAGCGCGGCGCCGGCGCGGACGAGCACCCCGCCGTCGGCGAGCGCGCGGACGGTGTCGCGCTCGCTCGTGTCCTCGGGCAGGTCGAACCAGACGAAGTTGGCCTGCGACTCCGCGGGCGCGATCCCGAGCCGGCGCAGGCCCTCCTCGAGCTCGAGCCGCTCGGCGAGGTTGCGCTCCACGCGCCGTGCGACCTCGTCCTGGTGACGGAGCGCCTCGACGCCGGCCGCCTGCGCCGCTGCGTTGCAGTAGAACGGCTGGCGCACCTGGTCGACGGCCGTCCGGAACTCCTCCGAGCCGCACAGGCCGAACCCGACGCGCAGCCCGCAGAGGCCGTAGACCTTGGAGAACGTGCGCAGCAGGACGAGGTTCGGGTGGCGGGAGAGCAGGTCGATCGACTCGTCCGGGTCCTGCAGCAGGTTGAACTCGCAATAGGCCTCGTCGAGGATGACGGCGACGTGGCGCGGGACCGCGCGCACGAACTCGGCGATCTCCTCGAGCGGCAGGGCGGTGGAGGTCGGGTTGTTCGGGTTGCAGACGAGCACGAGCCGTGTCGCGGCCGTGATCTCTTGCAGCATCGCGCCGAGATCGTGGCGGTGATCCGCGTCGACCGGGACCTCGATCGCGCGCGCCCCCGTGGCGGCGGCGAGGTGCGGATAGACGCTGAAGCTCGGCCAGGCGTAGACGACCTCGGCCTCCGGCTCGAGCAGCGCCTCGCCGGCGGCGAGCAGGATGTCGCACGAGCCGTTGCCGATCGCG
>Ga0126306_10000305_pt1 | contig 21223 bp, 19 predicted proteins | sample Plot27_FD_92592 | JGI IMG/M metagenome (GOLD analysis project Ga0126306, IMG submission 92592) | Serpentine soil microbial communities from UC McLaughlin Reserve, CA, USA - Plot27 | ecosystem: Environmental > Terrestrial > Soil > Grasslands | place: USA: UC McLaughlin Reserve, Lake County... | reverse complement strand
GGCTTCAGTGGACCCGGCAGCGCTGCACCGCGGCGCCGACCATCACAGCGCCGATGGCTTGCCGGAGGCCGAGGTGGGCATCGGCGATCACCAGCTGGACCCCGCCCAGCCCACGAGCCTTGAGCGACCGCAGGAACTGGGTCCAGAACGCCCCGTCTTCGGAGTCGCCGACCGCGAAGCCGAGGACCTCGCGGCGGCCGTCGGCGCACACCCCGGTAGCCACCACCACCGCTTGGGCGACCACCCGGCGGTTGACCCTGGCCTTGCAGTAGGTGGCGTCCACGAACACATACGGGAACACCTGGCCGGCCAGCGAGCGGTCCCGGAACGCTGAGACTTCGCCGTCCAGGTCGGCGCAGATGCGGCTGACCTCGCTCTTGCTGATGCCGCTGTCAGCACCCAGGGCCCGGACCAGGTCGTCGACCTTGCGGGTGGAGACCCCGTGCAGGTAGGCCTCCATCACCACCGCGAACAACGCCTGATCGACCCGGCGGCGCCGCTCCAACAAGCTGGGGAAGAACGACCCGGCCCGCAGCTTGGGGATCCGCAACTCCAAGTCCCCAGCCGTCGTGGCCAGCACACGAGGCCGGTGCCCGTTGCGCTGGCCCAGCCGCTCAGGCGTGCGCTGGTTGGGGGCGGCGCCGATCACGGCCGTGAGCTCAGCCTCGATCAAGGCCTGGTAGATGGTCTGGGCGGCCTGGCGGATCCGGTCATCAACCTCCACAGCGGTAAGTGCATCCAGGACTTCCAACAGTGCAGACTGGTCAAGGGCCACCGTGCGTTGTGTCCTTTCGCGAGAACCATTGCCGTGGTCTCGCTGACCATCGCACGGTGGCCACTTCAGCGGGCCAGCTACCTACACCACTCGATGGGACGTCACTTTGCCCCCCCTCCCACACTCGCGCACTAACGTATCTGGTCAAATGCAGAGGCCTGGTCGCTCGACCTACAGCCTTCTAGTCTCAGGCGGGGGAGACAGCCGATGTGGAGCTCGAGTCTCTCCCATCCGGCTGCCGCGAGCCCTCCAGGCTCTTGCCCACGAGGCGGTGGTCACCGAAGACGGGCCTCACCCTCTGGGTGAGCTGGGAGCCGTTGCGAGCATCGTCGTTCTCGCCGGCCGTGCCATCCGCGTGCCATAAGCAGCGGTCACGAGCGGTATACAGCGGACAGTCACGGTCACTTCGAGGACCCCGGTGGACTGGGCGCCCGTCTCTGATCTGGGGTGGGGAGCAGGCCGAAACTGCATGGCATGCAAGGGGTCAGGTGCGCTCACCCAGCTTCGCCACCCGACAGCAGCGTAGGGCTCCCTTGTGAGGTATGCCGCGAGGACCGGCCGATATGACGCTCCCAGCAGAGTTGAACGGTGAGGCTTGAGGCGTGGCGCCTGCGGTTCCAGGTAGTTTGTGGATGTCAGGCGGGATTGAAACGATCCCGCCGTTCGCGCGTCTTTAGCAAGTAAGACCCTTCGGGGCTTGTCGTTCCAGGCGGGAGGTCTCCCCGCTGCGATCACCGGTCCGCCCGCTCGCTGCGACCCACCAGCCGGTGGACAGCCTCCCGTTGCACGCCCTGCTTCTGGTCGTGGCCCTGGTCGTCGCCATCGCGGCGCAGGGTGCCTACTACGGCGCCGGACAGCGGACCGTCGCTGTTGTGCTCCTGCTCGGGCTGCTCACCGCATTGCGGGCCAGACCCTGGGCAAGTGACGACGCCCTGCTCCCTCCCGTTTGGGCCAGCGCCACCTTTGCCGGCTGGGCGGCGGTCAGCGCCGCCGTCGCTGGCGACATCACCGCTGCCCTGCCGGTCATTGCCGTGCTCGGCGGTGTGGTGGTCGTGCTGTTAGCTGTCCGCCGCCTGACCTTGGGCCAGCGGGACGCCCTGGCCGCGGCGGTGGTCACGGTCGGAGTGCTGGCTGCCGCCATTGGCTGGGTTGGGGTCGCCTGGCGGATCACCCCCTGGGCGCTGGCAGACCAGGGATTGTGGCGGGCAGCCACCACCTTGACCTATGCCAACGCGGCCGCCGGCCTGCTCGTCCCGCTGGCCCTGCTGGCGGTTGCCCGCCTGGCCGCTCGGCCCGGCGTCCCAGCCATCGCGGCCGCCTGCCTGCTGCTGATCGGCGCGGGTGCGACCTTGAGCCGGGGCGGCGCCCTCGCCCTGGTCGTTGGCGCGGCCGTGCTGGCGACGCTGCTCAGCCCAGGCCGGACCCTGCGGGTGGCCGGGCCACCGACCTGGGCGCGGTGGTCGCGCTGGCTGGGCTGGTCCCCTCCATGGCGGCCAGCTCGCCGCCACGGCCGGTGCTGGCCGCAGCCGCGCTAGTGGTTGGCGTGGGTGTGGCTGTTGGCGCCGCCCACCTGCCCAGCCGCCTGGTGGTCCTCATCCTGGCGGCGGCCGTCCTGGCCGCCGGCGCCGGGCTGGCCGTGGGCGGCCGTGGCGGCAATGCTGCGGAGGTTGCCAGTACCCGGCTGACCATCGCCTCACCCGATCGGGCCGCCGCAGCCCGCGCCGCCATCCAGCTCGCCGCCGAGCGGCCGCTGACCGGCACCGGACCGGGCCGCGCGGTCCTCACCTGGGTCGAGGACAGCCGCCGGGTGACCAGCCGCTATGTCCACAACGAGTACCTGCAGGTGCTCGCCGAACTGGGCTTCGTCGGGCTGGCCCTGCTGGTGGTGCTGCTCGCCAGCCTGGCTCGAACCATCTGGTGGGGGCGACCCCACGCCCCCTCAACCGCCGTCTGGGCCGGTGCCGTCGCCGGGCTTGCCGCCCTGGCCGTCCATAGCGCCCTCGACTTCCTCTGGCATCTGCCCGCCATTCCCCTGGCCGGCGCCGTCCTGGCCGGCCTGGTCCTCCCGACCGCCATCGACCAGGAAGGAGGAACCCAGCCCGACCGTCTAAGCGAGAAGGAGTAGCCCATGCACCGAAGCGGATGGGGTCGAACCCTCATCGCCATCGTCATTGGCGGCGCGCTCGCCGCCACCATCTCCGTCCTGCCCGCCGTTGGCCAGTTCTCCCCGCCGCATCCGGTGGTCGACATCGGAACCGGCGAGCTGGTCGCCAAGGGCGCGGCCGTCAATGTCCCCGTGACCTACACCTGCGGCCCGGGCGAGATCGACTTCGGGTACCTCTATGTGGAGCTGTCACAGCGGACCCAGCAGGGCCGCCTCGCCCGGGGCTATGGGTACACCGACGAGAACCTCGTCTGCGACGGCACGCCCCATACCGTGATCGTCCAGGTCGCCGCCGACACCTACTTCGGCGGCGTGGCCTTCAAGAGCGGCGTGGCCCTGGCCGACGCCACCCTGGTCGTCCGACTCGAGGGCTTCACCACCGAGGTGGAGTCGGTGCAGGAGGAAATCCGCCTGCGCAACTGACCGCTCCCAACGGTGCGGGGCCGAGCCAAGGAGGCCTCGGCCCCGCACCCCAGGTGGCCTGACAGCGTGATCCTTGCCATGCGGCATGCACACAAGTGTCCAGCATGATCGCCAGCGCCGGACCGGTGTCACTGTTTCTCACGGCGGCTGATCAGCTCGGACCGCCAGCAACGGGCCCCGCAGGCGGCAAACAGGCGGCGAACCCCCTGCAACCAGAGGGCACCAGCCGACACGCAACGACACCAAACGCCAAGGCCAGAGCCACTCTCGCAGCATGGTCGCTGGTCGCTGGTTACGGAACGGCCGTGCTTGTTTCATACGGCAGCGGTCGCTGACTGACAGTTGCTCCTGCCAGATGTGACCTCAGGGGCGACTGGTCAAGGGTCCCGCCGCGAAGGGCCGGCCTGGGGTCGCGTGAGCGGCAACCAACCACCGGACGCGGGAGGACGCCGCGCTTGAGCCGGCCCACGGGCTTAGGAAACCGCCACCGACGAACCCCACTACTTGACCCGCCAATCGTCTGGTGTACTGGAGGTGCGCCGATAGGGTGGTGGGCTCAGCTGCTGGGAACGTCTGGGAGTTGGGTGTCGGGGAGGAAGACCCGGAAGGAGGCGCCACCGCCGGGCCGGTCCTGGACCCAGGCGTGGCCGCCGTGGAGGCTGACGAACTGGGCGACCAGGGCCAGGCCGATGCCGGAGCCGGGGGCGTGGTCGGCGATGTTGTCGCCTTGGTGGAAGGGCTGGAAGATCTGCTCGCGAAGCTGGGCCGGCACCCCGGGTCCCTCGTCCTCGACCACCAGCAAGACACCGTCATCTTGAGCCTTCAGCCGGACCCAGATGCTGGTCCCCGGCGGGGTGTGCTTGGCCGCATTGACGAGCAGGTTCTCGATGATCCGCTCCAGCTTGGGAGCATCGGCGGCCAGGTGCAGCGGCGGGGCATCCATCACCACCGGGTGCTCGTCCCTCACCCCGGCGTCCTCCACCACCCGGTGGACCAGGGTGCCGAGGTCGAGCAGCTGGCGGCGCGGGGTGAGGGTGCCGCGGGCCAGCCGGTCCAGATCCAGCAGGTCGCCGAGGAGCCGATCGAGCTTGCGGGCGTTGCCCGACAGCCGGTGCAACAAGTCGGCCAGATCGCGGGCGGGCAGGCCGGTGGCGCGGTGCTCCAGGGTGAGGGCGATGCCCAGGATGGTCGTCAGGGGCGTGCGCAGATCGTGGGAGACCGCCTGCAGGAAGGTGGTCTTCATCTCATCCACGGCACGCAGGTGCTCGGCCGCGGCCCGTTCGCGCTCCAGGGCGGCGGCGAATTGATGGGCGGCCTCCTGCTCGCGGTCCAGCGCCTCAGCCAGGTGGTCTGCGGTCAGGTGGGTGGTGGTGATGTCGGTCAAGATCCCCTGCCAGAACAGGGGGCGGCCGTCGCCGGCACGGATCAGGACCGCCTCGTCGCGGACCCAGCGCACCTGGCCATCGGCGGTGCGCATGCGGTACTCGCCCGAGAATGGCTCCCCGGTTTGGTTGGTCCGCTCACACTCGGCCGTGACCCACTCGTGGTCCTCGGGATGGACCAGCCGGTCCCACAGCTCGGGGTCGCCGCTGCAGTCGGCAGCCGACACGCCCACCAGCGCCTGGATCTGCGGGCTCACATAGCGGACCGGATTCGGCGCCTCGGGGCTGAGCGCATACACCACACCGGGGAGGCGTTCCAGCAGCGCTTGCAGGCTCGCCTCGACATCGATCAGGCGCCGCTCAAGCTCGCCGCGGGTCGCCAGCTCGGCCCGCAGCTGGATCTGGGTCATGACCAGCCCAGCCAGGTCGGTGAGGATGGCCACCTGCTCGGGGGTCCAGTCCCGCGGGCGGTGGTCGGCCACGCACATCGAGCCCAGCGCATACCCGGAGGCGTCGATGAGGGGGACCCCGAGATAGGCCGCCAGGCCCAGCTCCCGGACCAACGGGTTGTCGCGGGCAAGGGCATCACGAGCGGTGTCGCCGATGGCCAGCGGCTGGCGGGCCACCATCACATGCTGACACAGCGAATGCGACAGCGGCGTCTGCCTGGCTGATGCCCACGGCTCGGGCAGCCCCACGCACGCCTTGAAGAACTGGCGGTCGTCCTCGATGAGTGGCACCAGGGCGATGGGGACCTCCAGCAGGCGGGCCGCCATCCGGGCCACCCGATCAAAGGCGTCCTCGGCAGGGGTGTCGAGCAGGTTGGTCTGGCGCACCGCGGCCAGCCGACCAGGGTCAGCCAGCACGCTGGTCAGCCGAGACGCCATCCCGCCGAACCTCCTTCGACCACCGCAGGCGACATGCTCGGTCCTGTAACCGCTGCCTTGGCCACCAAACCGGCCTATCGTCCCAAGGCGAGCCACCGCAATCGGCAGTTCTGAGCAGCCGCTACCTTCCGATGCTGGCCCGCGGCAGTCGCAAGAGCGCCCTTCACCCTGCGATCGGCGGGCACAGTCCGCCTCCGTCAACTCAGAGTTGCCGCTGATCGACGCCAGCAACAGCTACAACATCGGCGACGGTGGTCGAACGGAGTACGCCCTCGCAGACGAGAACAGGGCCGTCCTGGGGCCGCGAGCCAGCGGTAACAACGGTCGAGCACGGACGGCGGGGTGGTCGGGTCGCCGCGTCCTCGCGGTCTTGGTCATAGCTTCGTGGTTAGACCATGATGTCCTCTGGCGTGGTCAAGCCTTGCTTGATGAGCCAGGTCTGAAGTCCTGCGGTGGTGCGGTCCTTCAGGACCAGCTTCCGGCCGTTACCCAGCGTTTCCCGCTTCGGCCGATAGTCCAAGGGCAAGCGCCAGAAGTCCGACATCACCTTGCCGTCCGGGCCGAGCACTTGATGGAGCGTCGCCCAGACCGTGCCATCGTCCGGCCGGACATCGTATCGGACGACCAAGCTGGCACCCTTCAGTTCCGGGATGTCCTTGGGAACCGGGCCTTCCCAGAGGTGTTGGAGGTCGACGGACGGGGCCTTGGTCGTGGGTTTCGCCTTGGCCGTGGTCGGCGCACCCTTGCGGGTAGCCAGCCATGCCGACACTGCGTCAGGCGTTGCCCGTAGCCGGGTAGCGATGGCGTCAAGGTCGGCGTCGGCTCTGATCCTGAGTCCAGCTTCCTTCGCCCGAGCGGCGACCGTTTCTACCTTGGTCGTGGGCCGACCGCTGAAGGTCACGCCGTTCCGGTTCGCCTTGACCTTGGTCGGCTGCGTTGGCTTCGCCGGCTTTGCAGGCATCGCTGGCCGGACCGGCTTCGCAGGCTTGGTAGCTGCCTGACTGGTGCGCGACCGCTTCCCCTTCGCCCGGTCGACGGACTTCGCCAGCGTCGGGATCAGGTCGTCCCGTCCGGCTTCCCGATCCTTGGCTTCCTGGTCGGCGATCACTTGCCGGGCGATGTCATCGAACGGGTTCGGCTTGGTCGGACCCGTCGTCTTGGCCGTCTGCCGGCCACGAGCCGGCTTTGGTGCCCTGTTCCCGCCCTGGTCCGATCCGGATCTCCTGACGGGCTTCCTGGATGCCCTGGTGGGCGTTTCCGCGGTTGCCCTCTGTCGTGGTCTTGCCATGATGGGAACCCCCATGCCTGCCTACGGGCAGGCTTGTCGTACAGCCGTAGCTGTAGGGGATCACGGGCAGCCAACAATCCGGCCTATCAGTCCGCGCCGCGCCGTAGGAGGACCAGCGGGGAGACCGCGCCGGCGCCGGCCTGGCGGAGCCGGGCCCCGACGACGGTGAGGGTCCATTTCGAGTCGGCCGTGTCATCGACGAGCAGCACTCCACCTGCCGGGACGGGGCCGGTGACTGTGAAGGCGCCGTGGACGTTGCGGCACTGGTGGGCGCTGTTGGCCATCTCCAGCTGGGGCGGGTCGTCCCGGGTCCGCTCCAGGACCTGATGGAGCGGCAGACGGCCGACTTCGGCGATGCGCTCGGCCAGGTCCTGAACCAACTTGGGGTGCTGGCGGGAGGGCACGAAGGTGACCCATGTCGGCCGTTGCGGCCACTCCCAGCGCCCCAACACCCGGACCACAGCATCCACCAGCTCGTCGGGGACCGGGCCATCGGCGGCGAGCAGCTCCCGCACGACCGGTCCCCAGCCCGGACCTCCGAGGGTGGCCAGGGCGCGGCCCGGCTGAAGGCGCAGCTCCTCTGAGATCCGGCCACGCAGGCCCTGTATACCCTGCGGCCATTGCAGGCGCGGGCTCAGGACCAGGTCCTGGCCGGCCAGGAACCGCCCGGCCTCGGCGGCCAGCGCCGGCGACACCGACGGGGAGGGGCGCTGGCCGGTGCAGTTGGCACAGCGGCCACAGCGGGTCGGATCGGGGTCATCGAGCTGAGCCCGCAGGTAGGCCATCAGGCACTCATCGGTGGTGGCATACGCCAACATGGCGGCCTGCTCGGCCTTGCGGGCGGCCGCGACCCGCTGGTGGCGGTCAGCGTCATAGGTCCAGGGGGCATCGGTGCGTTCCCAGCCACCGGCGACCCGGCGGACGGCCCCCTCGACGTCCAGGACCTTGAGCATCAGCTCCAGCCGGGAGCGGCTGAGGTTGGCGATCTCCTCCAGCAGCCCGCTCGACATCGGCCCGCCCGCCTCCAGCGCATTGAGCACGGTGGCGACCTGGTCGCGGGGTGGGAAGGCGGTGGAGGCGAACCATTCCCAGATGGAGCGGTCCTCGGCGCCGCACAGCAGCACCACCTCGGCCCGGTCCAGGGCGCGACCGGCCCGGCCGATCTGCTGGTAGTAGGTGACCGGCGAGTCGGGCGACTGGAAATGGACGATGAAGGCCAGGTCGGGCTTGTCGAAGCCCATGCCCAGCGCCGAGGTGGCCACGACGACCTTGACCTGGTCGGCCCGCAGGGCGTCCTCGAGCTCCAACCGCTCATCAGGGTCGGTGCGGCCGCTGTAGGCCCGCGCGTCGATCCCATTGGCCTGCAGCCAGCCCGCGACCCGGTCGGTGTCACCAACGGTCAGGCAGTACACGATCCCGGATCCCTGCAGCCGTGGGAGGTGGTCGGCCAGCCAGGCCATCCGGTCGGCCTGGCTGGGGATTGTGAGCACCGACAGCCGCAGGCTCTCGCGGTCCAGCGACCCCCGGAGCAGCAGCGGCGTCGCCCCCAGCTGCTCGGCGACATCGGCCATGACCCGCTCATTGGCGGTCGCGGTACAGGCCAGCACCGAGATGTCCGGGTCCAGGTCGTCCAGGACGCGGACCAGCCGGCGATAGTCGGGTCGGAAGTCATGGCCCCAGTCGGAGATGCAGTGGGCCTCATCGATCACCAGCAGCCCCACCCGTTTGGCCAGGTCGGGGAGAACCTGAGTGCGGAACTGGGGGTTGTTGAGCCGCTCGGGCGAGATCAGCAGCAGGTCGACACCTCCGGCGGCCAACTCCGCCTCGATCATCCGCCACTGGTCCAGGTTGGTGGAGTTGATGGTGGCGGCGCGGATGCCGATGGCCTCGGCCTTGACGATCTGGTCCCGCATCAGCGACAGCAGGGGCGAGACCAGCAGGGTCGGCCCGGCCCCGGCGTCCCGCAGCAGCCGGGTTGCCAGGAAGTAGACCGCCGATTTGCCCCATCCCGTGCGCTTGACCACCACAGCCCGGCGCCGCTCGACAACCAGCGCCTGGATCGCGGCCAATTGGTCGTCCCGGAGCGTGGCCTGCGGTCCGGCGAGCGCCCGCAACAGCTCCTGGGCGCGCCCAGCAAGGCCAGCGGCTACCACATTCGCCATGTGTCACTCTTGAATAGGCTAATTACGAGTCATCTCGACTTAACCCCCACAATGCCCTAATTACCCGACCGACGAGGCGTCCTACGAGCATAGGGCTCTCCCGAGACACCCGGGCCAGCAGTCCTCAGAGCCCTGAGGTGAGGCGCGACGCCTGAACGAGCGAGAACCAGATGGCGAGAGGCTGCTCGTGCCGTTCAGGCGTCGGTGGCTCGGACTCGGCGGCGGGCGATGTAGCCGCCCCGGACCCGCCCGTAAGCCGTGGGGCGGAGTCGGCGCTCGAGCTGCATGAGGCTCCAGACCTTGGTCCCGTCGACCCGGACATAGGGTTGGACGTGGGCGGCTGCCTGCCTGATGGTGGCTAGGTCGACGTCGAGGAGCTCGGCGCAGCGCTCCAGCGTGACGGCGATTGGTCGGCTGGGCGGTGGGATCGTGGACTTCCCAGGTCTTCATGCCCGGCCGGGGGAGACCCCTCGGGATCATCCCGGAAGATTGAGGGCCAGTGCCCTCATAGGCGTGGGGGTTCAAGTCCCCTCCGATACCCCACCTAGCCGTGTGGCGACCGGGCCGTGGTCGGGCCTGGCTCTCCGGTCGGCGAGGTGAGCAGGTGCAGGCGCTCGGCGACGGCCGCCGCCTCGGCTCGGCGCTCGACTCCCATCTTGCTCAGGATGTTGGAGACGTGCATCCCGGCCGTCTTGGCGCTGATGAACAGGGCGGCGGCGATCTGGCGGTTGGTCAGGCCGCGGGCGACCAGGCGGAGCACCTCGTGCTCGCGTCGGGTCAGGCCCAGCCCGTCGGCCGGGGCCGGGGCCGATGCCCGTGCCGCCTGGTGGCCGCCGCCCAGCCCGGCCTCGGCCAGGAAGCCGCGGGCCTCCTCGAGCACCGCGTCCTGGTCGCCGGCCTAGATCAGGTGGTCGATGCCGGGCAGCTCGACGAAGCAGGCCCCGGGGATGTCGCGGGCCAGCTTTCTGGCCTGGCGGAGGGGGACGACCAGGTCGCCGGTCCGGTGCAGCACCAGGGTCGGGGTCCGGATGCTGGACAGCACCGCCTCCCAGTCGATCTGGTAGCCGAGCGTCATCAGCGACCGGGCCGAGCCCGGGCTGGCCCCCGAGCGGGTGAGGCGCAGGTAGGCCGCCTTGGTCTCCTCGTCGTCGAGCAGGCTGGGCGCCCAGAAGGCGAGCCCGACGCCTTCGGTGCCCCACTCCCGCTCCACCCGGTCCAGGGCCAGCTCCTGGGTGTCGGCCAGCCGGGCCAGCAGGCCGGTGGCCGGTTCCAGCTTCCCGAAGGCGCCGTACAGGAGGAGCGCGGCCGCCCGCTCCGGGTGGGTGGCGGCGAACAGCCCGCACGCCGCGGCCCCGCCCAGGGTCCCGAACAGCACCGCCCGCTCGGAGCCGGCCGCGTCCATGACCGCGACCACGTCCTCCATCCGCTGCTCGAGCCTGGGCAGGGTGTCGGGGTGCACCCGGTCAGACAGGCCCGTCCCCCGCTTGTCGAACACGATCAGCCGGGAGAACGAGGCCAGCTCGTCAAGGAACCGGGCCAGCGGACCGACGGACCAGGCCAGGTCGAGATGGGTGACCCAGCCGAAGGAGAGGACGAGGTCGACCGGTCCGTCGCCCACCACCTGGTAGGCGATGTTGACGCTTCCGGCCTTGGCGTACCTGGTCTTCCGTTCCAGCTGCGAGAGAGGCACCCCCCGGTCCCCGCCCTGCTCGGTGCTCCCGGAATCGCCCCAGCCTAGAGCAGCCTGCCTTGCCTGGTAAAGGTGCCGCCTAGGGCATCTGCCCAGGTCGGAAACTGGGAGGATGCCCAATTGTGCGGCCCGGGGCCTGGCCTCAGGATCGAGCGACCACGACAGCCCGGGGTGAGCAGAGCCTGCACCTGGGCGAGGAGGAGACATGGGCAGCGTATCGGTGGCGGACCTGCGTGAGCAGCTGCGAGGTCAGGTGCTCACCCCGGACGACGCGGGCTACGAGGACGCCCGCAAGGTCTACAACGCGATGATCGACCGCCGGCCGGCTGCCGTGGTCCGGCCGGCGAACGCGGGCGACGTCATCGCGGCGGTCAACTTCGCCCGCGAGAACGACCTCGATCTGGCCATCCGCGGCGGCGCCCACAGCGTCCCGGGGTTCGGCACGGTCGACGACGGCGTGGTCATCGACTTCTCGGGCATGCGCGGCGTCCGGGTCGACCCGGCGCGCCAGCGGGCGCGGGCCGAGGGCGGCGCCACCTGGGGCGACTTCAACGCCGCAACCTACCCGTTCGGCCTGGCCACGACCGGTGGCATCATCTCGACAACCGGCGTGAGCGGGCTCACCCTGGGCGGCGGCATCGGCTACCTGGCCCGCGGGTTCGGGCTGTCCTGCGACAACCTGGTCTCGGCCGACGTGGTGACCGCCGACGGCCGCTTCCTGGTGGCCAGCGAGCAGGAGCACCAGGACCTGTTCTGGGCGCTGCGCGGAGGCGGCGGCAACTTCGGCGTGGTCACCTCGCTGGAGTTCCAGCTGCATCCGGTCAAGGACATCTACGGCGGCCCCATGTTCTTCGAGCTGGACGACGCCGAGGCCGTGCTGCGCTTCTACCGCGAGTTCATCGCCGACGCCCCCGAGCAGTTCGGCGGGTTCCCGGCCTGGCAGATCGCCCCGCCGCTGCCGTTCATCCCCGAGGACCGGCACGGCGAGCCCTTCCTGGCCTTCGTGACCTGCTGGGCGGGCCCACTGGACCAGGGCGAGGCCGCCCTCAAACCGCTGCACGACGTGGCCCCGGTGGTGGCCGAGCACGTCGGGCCCATGCCGTACCCGGCGCTCAACGCCGCCTTCGACGGACTGGTCCCGCCCGGCCTGCAGCACTACTGGAAGGCCAACTTCGTGACCGAGCTGAGCGACGACGCCATCGCCGCCCACCTCCAGCACGGGCCGAAGGTGCCGGTGGTCAACTCCACCATGCACCTCTACTCGATCAACGGCGCCTGCCACCGGGTCGGTCCCGACGAGACCGCCTTCGCCTACCGGGACGCCACCTTCGCCCCCGTGATCGCCGGCATGTGGCCGGACCCGGCGCAGGACGAGGCGAACATCGCCTGGGTGCGGGAGTACTACGACGCCACCGCGCCCCACTCCGAGCAGGGCGGTTACGTCAACTTCATGTCCGGGGACGACCAGGACCGGGTCAAGGCCAACTACCGCGGCAACTACGAGCGCCTGGTCGAGGTCAAGCGCCGCTACGACCCGGGCAACCTGTTCCACGTCAACCAGAACATCGCCCCCTAGCCGCACGGCTGCCGCGGACCGGCCGACGTCACGAGCGATGGCAGGGACGAGGGTCGAGCCCGACCGGCAGCAGCCCCCGCGCGTCCGCTACGCCAAGCGCGGGGGCTTCAACCTCGCCTACCAGGTGGTGGGGGAGGGGCCGGTCGACCTGGTGATGGCGCCCGGCTGGGCCACCCATCTCGACCTGGCCTGGGAGGTGCCGGGCCTGGCCCGGTTCCTTCGCCGGCTGGCCTCGATCAGCCGCCTCGTTCTGTTCGACGAGCGCGGGACCGGTCTCTCGGACCGGGTCGCCCCGGACGCCCCGCCCACGCTGGAGGAGCGCACTGACGACCTGCTGGCGGTGATGGACGCCGCCGGCTCCGAGCGGGCGGTGCTGTTCGGGACCCTGGGCGGGGCCGCGGCGTGCAGCCTGCTCGCCGCCACCTGCCCCGAGCGGGCCCTGGCGCTGGTGCTGTACGGGACCGGGGCCCGGCCGCTGGCCGGGGGCCCGCTCGGCGGCCTCGCCGGCCCCTCGGAGGCCACCCTCGACAGCCTGGAGCGGGAGTGGGGGACCGGCGGCGCCGGGCTGGCCGTCTGGGCGCCCACCCTGACCGGCGACGACCAGGCGGTCGCCGCCTACCTGCGGCTGCTGCGATCCGCGGTCAGCCCCGGCTCGGCCAGAAGCCTGGCCCGGGCCGCCTACGGCGTGGACTGGGAGGCGGTCCTGCCCGCGGTGCGCGTCCCCACCCTGGTCCTGCACCGGACCGGCGACCTGGTCGTCCCGGTCGGCGAGGGCCACCGTCTGGCCGAACGGCTCCCCGAGGCGAGCTTCGTGGGCCTGCCGGGCGTCGACCACCTGGTCTGGGCCGGCGACCAGGACGCGGTGGTCGACCGGCTCCGGATGTTCCTCGCCGGGGCCGGGCCGACGCCACACCACCGGCGGCGGCTGGTCACCGTCCTGTCGACCGACCTGGTGGTCACAGCGCCGCGCCCGCTGCCGGGAGGCCGGGCCTGGCAGGAGTTGCTCGGGACCCACCGGGCGGCGGTGCGGGCCAACCTCCAGCGCTACGGTGGCCGCGAGGTACGGACCGCCGGCGACGGCGTCCTGGCCACCTTCCTGCGGCCCGGTCAGGCCATCCGCTGCGCCGACGCGATCATCGCCGCCGCCCGCCCGCTCGGCCTGCGGATCCGGGCGGGCGTCGCCTGCGGCGAGTGCGAGCTGCTGGAGGACGGTCCCCGCGGGCCCACCGCCGCCCGGGCCGCCGCCATGACCGCGCTCGCCCGGCCCGGCGAGATCCTGGTCTCGCGCCTGGTCAGGGACCTGGCGGCCGGTCCCGCCATCGGCTTCGAGCCCCGACGTGCCCTTCCCCTCGACGGCGTCCAGGGTGCGAGCGAGCTGTTCCGGGCGTCCCTGCCCTCCCGGTGAGGGCAGGGCACGCGACCCCGAGCCTTGGCGATTGACGAGCCGGGATCAGGTCACCTCGGCCGTTCCGTACTCGGGGCGCCCGGTCGGCCGGTACACCGAGATCGTCACACCGGAGGGCGTGGTCCGCGACTCGTCCAGCGCCAGGCCGGTCGCGATGCCCTGGTCCGGGAAGAGGCGCCGGCCGGCGCCGACGATCACCGGGAACACCAGCAGGTTGAGGCGGTCGACGAGGTCGTTGTCGACTAGGAACCGGACGAGCGCGCCGCTGCCGTGCACCTGAAGCTCGCGCCCTTCGCGATGCTTGAGCTCCCGGACCGCGGAGGCGAGGTCGCCTTCGAGCACCGTGGTGTTGGCCCACTGCGGGTCGCTGAGCGTGGTCGAGGCGACGTACTTGGGCAGCGTGTTGAGGCGGTTCGCGACCGTGTCGTTCGGGTCGGTGGCCTTCGGCCAGGAGGCGGCGAAGATGTCGTAGGTGCGCCGGCCGAGGAGGAACGCGTCCACCTGGCCGAACACCTCGTCGATGAACTGGCCGGTTGCCTTGTCGAAGTGGGGGACGAGCCAGCCGCCCCGGTCGAAGCCGCCCCTGCGATCCTCGTCCGGACCGCCCGGGCCCTGGTGGACGCCGTCGACCGAGAGAAACGTCGTGACGGTGAGCTGCATGTTCGTCTCCTCTCCGGTCACGCCCTGGTGGCCAGGACCTCGCGCAGCTTGGCCGCGAAGGCGTCGGGCTGGCCGGGCTGGCCGTACTCGTCGCCGAGGAAGCCGCCGTGATTGCTCGGGAACATCACCGGCTTGGTGCCGAGCTGCTCGGCGACGGCGAAGGCCCCACGGCTCGCCAGCTGGCCCTCGGACTCCTCGCCGGCGGCCAGCACGATCTGGGTCGACGCCGACCCCAGGGCGTCGAAGTCGGGCTGGTAGTGGGTGGAGGTGACCAGGTTCTGGGCGAGCAGCGGGTCCGTGCGCGAGCCGTCGTCCTCGGTCGGCATGCCGAACATCGCCGGGTCGGGCCCCGGCTGGCTGGCGATCTCGGCGGTGAAGGGTCCCTGATGGCTGGTGAGGGCGATGAACTGGGCCATCCCGGCACCCCAGCCGCTGCGCTGGTAGGTCTCGGCGACCGCGCTGGTGGCCGCCATCGCGTGCTCGCGGTCAGGCAGGATCGAGGCCAGCGGCGGCTCGTGCGCGACCAGCGTCCGCACGTCCTGTGGGTGCTTGGACATGAGGGCGAGCGCGTTGACCGCGCCACCGCTGCTGGCGAAGAGGTCGACCGGCTCCCCGCCGATCGCCTGGATGAGCCGATGCAGGTCGTCGGCGTGGACGTCGGGCGTCACCGGGCTGGTCGGGTCGGTCTTCACGCTGCGCTCGACGCCACGTGGGTCGTAGGTCACCACGGTTCGGTCGGAGAGGTGCCGCGACAGCGTGCCGAAGCCGGAGGCGCCCATCGGTGAGCCGATCAGCAGCAGGACCGGCTCGGTGCTGGCCTCGTTGCGCCGAACGTCATAGGTCAGCGTGGCGCCGGGGACGTCCAGGGTGTGGGTCGTCATGGTCGCCGGCGACGCGGCGTCCTCGGCCAGGATGGCGTCGATCTGACCGACGGCCTGCTTCAGGCCCTCCTCGACGCCCATGGCGAGGACCTGCTCCATCGCCTCGGTGCTGGGGAAGCGGCTCTCGATCGACATCCGCGTCCGTCCGCTGCCGATCTCCTCGATCGTGACCCGGGCGGTGGTGCCCGGGAGATCGGTGTTCGGCGAGCCGTCGTCGTTGGCGAAGCCGTCGCGGAACACCAGCGACCGCGGCGGGTCGACCTCGACGATGTCCCAGTAGCCGTGCGGCTGGTCGCCCTCGGGACCGGTCATGTGGTACTCGACGCGGCTGCCCGGCGCCAGGTCGTGCCTGGTGAAGGTGGCGGGGTAGGTGGGCGGTCCCCACCAGCGCTCGAGCTGACGCGGATCGGCCCAGAGCTGCCACACCCGCTCGGGCGGGGCGTCGAACTCGGCATCGATGGCCATGGTCAAGGTCTGGGGATCTTTGCGGACATCGGTGACGGTCATGCGTCGGCCTCCTTGGCATCGGTGACGAGTGCGGTCATCCGGTCGACCCGCCCGCGCCACAGCTCCTCGTATCGGTCGAGCAGGCCTCGCGCACGGCGGAGCTGCTCGACATTGGTGCGGACGACCTTGCGGCGCCCGCTGCGCACCTTGGTGACCAGGCCGGCCCGTTCGAGGATCGCGATGTGCTTCTGCACCGCCGCGAAGCTCATCGTGTAGTGCTCGGCCAGCTCGGCGACGCCCTCCTCCCCCGCGATGGCCCGACGGACGATGTCACGCCGGGTGGCATCGGCCAGCGCCCGGAACACGCGATCGAAGTCGAGGGTCGTCTGCATTGATACAACCTTATGGTTGTATCTAGGCGGTTGTCAAGCGCGGGGTCTGGCGTCTGGCCGGGTGCCGGGTGGAAGATCTGCTCGGAGGTGGACCGCCTTGGCACGGCCCCAGCGCTCGGTGTCGACCGCCTTGGTTGTGGTCGTTGCCCTGGCCGGCCTCCTTGCCGCCGGGAGGTGGCTGCAGCCGCGGCTGGATGGCCGGACCAAGGCCGCGGTCCCGGCCCGCCCGGCGCCCACCGCACCCGCCACCAGCCCGGCCACGACCAGCCCGATCCTGGCCATCGGCCGGCCGGCTGGCTCATCTGCCGTCACCAGGGTCCTCGCCACCAGCTCCCAGGTCGACGCCATGGCGGTCACCCGGCGGGCGGTCTGGCTGGCCGTCGGCGGGCTGGTCCTGCGGGTCGATCCGGCGACTGGGCGGGCGCTGGTCATGCCCGAGGTCGACCGCGGCGTGCCGGTGGTCGACCTGACGGCCGGGGCCGGGGCGGTCTGGGCGGTGACCAGCAGCGCCGGGCTGCTGCGGATCGACCCGGGCACCGCCCGGCTGACCGCGCCGAACCCCGGCCCGGTCAGCGCCATCGCCGCCGGCGCCGACGGGGTCTGGGCAGTGTGCTGCCAGGGCCGGGGCCCGCGCGGGCGGGTCGCCCGCCTCGACCCGGCCAGCGGACGGGTCATCGATACCGTCGGCCTCCCGACCCGCCCCCTGGCCGTGGGCGCCGGCCCGGGCGCGGTGTGGGTCCGCGGCGCCGAGGGCTGGCTGTGGCGGGTGGACCCGGCGTATGGCCGGCGGACCGGGGCGCTCCGGCTGCCAACCGTCCCGGGCGGCGCCGAGCTGGCCGGGAAGGTGGTGGTGGCCGGTGCGGTGGTCTGGGTCACCGACCCGGGGCCTGGGGTGGTGCGGCGGGTCGACCCGCGAAGCGGGACCGAGGACCGCTGGAAGGCCGATGGGCGCCACCTCGCGGTGACGCCCGGTGGGACGGTCTGGGCGACCAGCGACACCCGGCTCCTCGACCCCTGGGCGGCCCCCAGGTGCGTGGCCCTCGCCGGGACCTGCGCGAGCTGAACGCTGATCGGATCACCGCCATGGCGGCCGCTGAGGACGGTGGGTTGTGGCTGGGCACGGCCAACGGGCTGTTCCACGTCGACCAGAGCGTCCTGCGCCAGCGATAGCACCGCCGGTGGTGGGCGAGCTCCTCGGGTTGGTCAGTCGCCGTTCTGCTGGTGCCGCGGGGTTGTCAGGTCGGGAGCGAACTGGGCCAGGGAGACCTCGGTGGCCCCGGCGAGCTGCTCGGCGGTGGCGGTGCCGGAATCCTTGACCACCTCGGCCCAGGCGTGCACCGACTGCTTGGAGAACTCCTGCGCCTCCGGGGAGTTGGCCGCCGCGACCGGGTCGCCGACGGCTTCACCGCGCAGGAACAGGCCCAGCCCCAGGAGCGCGCCGTCCCACCCGGGTCCCACGTACAGCGCGCCGGCGCCGCTCTGGGCGATCTCGATGGGGACGGTGTGCTCCAGCTCGAGCACGGTGTCGCCGTCGCCGTCGGGGATCAGCCGCACCTCGACGATGCTGGTCGGCGCGCCGAAGGTCACCTTCAGCAGGCGGGGCGGCTCGCAGGTGAGGATCTCGCCGCCAGCGTTGCCCTCGAGCTGGAAGCTCCCGCCGACGCGCAGCTCACCGCTGATCGGCATGAGCCAGCGCTTGATGCGGTCGGGTTGGGTCACGGCGTCCCAGACGTCGTCGATCGGTGCGTCGTAGCCTCGTCGGAGCAGGACGCTGACGCGCTCGCCGGAGCCGTCGGCGGGGAGCTGCTGCTCGACCTGGCGGTGGATGGCCTTGAGCTGGCTGGCGATGTCGATCATCTGTCCTCCTCGTCGTGGGCGGCGCGTCGGTCGCGCTTGCCGCGCGCCAGCTCGGTGGCCAGGGCGTCCAGGTGCTGGGACCAGAAGCCTCGGAAGCGCTCCAGCCACAGGTCGACCTCCCGCAGGGGCCCGGTGTCCACGGCGTACAGGCGCCGGGCGCCCTCGGCCCGGACGGTCGCGAACCCGTTGTCCCGCAGGACCCGCAGGTGCATGGACACCGCCGGCTGGGAGATCCCGAACTCCTCCTGGATCACCGCGCTGATGGCGCCCGAGGTCTGCTCGCCGGTGGCGAGCAGCTCCAGGATCCGGCGCCGGACCCCGTCCCCGAGAACGTCGAACGCGTGCATGCGACGATTGTTTCAGTAAGCCCTTATATAAGTCAGTGCTTATAACCATCGTCGGGCGGGAGCTCGCCCCGGTGCACCGCCTCGTGTGGGCCTTGCCACCGGCCTGGCATTGCGGTCAGCTTGAGCTTCCAGCTTCTCGACGATCGACCGGTTCGCGCTGTGGGAGGACACGGTGAAGGAAGCCCACATGGTGGAGGCGGTCCAGGAGGCGCTTGGCCGTCTGGGGATCGACGACGAGGTGGTCGCCGCTGGCATGTTCTTTCCCCGCGGCCACACCGGTGCCATGTTCGCCGGCGGGCTGGTCGGCGGCGGGATCGGTGACGCGCTGGGTGGGGCGGCCGGGGACGTGGCGGTGTACGGCTTCGACACCCACCGGGAGCGCGAGCGGGAGCCCACGGATCTCCTCTTCCGGCTGCCACGGTCCCGGCTCGAGGTCCGCGTCCACCCGCGGGTGAACGTCCGGGTGGTCGAGCAGATCGACGGGACGTCCAGCTCGACGGTGGAGCTGGAGGGCGAGCGCCTGCTCGGCTTCCACGTGTGCGACGTGATCGACGCCCTCCGTTCGTAGGGCCGCCGAGGCAGCAGGAGATGGTGGACGTCCCCGAGCGGATGCGCGCCGCCTATGTCACCGAGCTGGGGGCGGCGGACGCCATCCGTGTCGGGGAGCTGCCCGTGCCCGCCGCCGGGCCGACCGACGTGCTGGTGCGGGTCGAGGTGGTGGCCGTCAACCCGGTCGACACCATGGTCCGCTCGGGCGCGTATCCGATCCCGACCCCGTTCCCGTTCGTGATCGGCCGGGACCTGGTCGGCACGGTCGCGGTGGCCGCTCCCGGGGCGGCCGGGTTCGCCCCCGGCGACCGGGGGTCTGGTGCAACAGCCTCGGCCACGGCGGCCGGCAGGGGTCCTTCGCCGAGTACGCGCTCGTGCCGGCCGAGCGGCTCTACCAGCTTCCGGCCGGGGTCGACCCGGTGGCCGCCGTCGCCGTGCTGCACCCGGCCGCCACCGCCTACCTGGCCCTGTTCCGCCACGGCGCCCTGCGGCCGGGAGAGACCGTCTATGTGGGCGGCGGGGCCGGCAACGTCGGTAGCGCCCTGATCAGCCTGGCCCGCCTCGGTGGGGCGCGGGTGCTGGTCGGTGCCCGGCCCGGGGACGCGGGCTGGTGCCGAGCGGCCGGTGCCGCCGAGGTGGTCGACTACCACGATCCCGACCTGCGGGGCCGGCTGCGGGCGCTGGCCCCCGACGGGGTCGACCTGTACGTGGACACCTCCGGCCACCTGGACCTGCCGGCCGTGGTCGACCTGCTGGCGGCCCGGGGCCGGCTCGTGCTCCTGGCCGGCGGCGGCCAGCGGCTCACCCTGCCGGTCGGCCCGCTGTACACCCACGACCGGCGCATCCTGGGCTTCGTGATCAGCCGGGCCAGCACCGGCGACCTGGCCGAGGCGGCGGCTGTCCTCAACCGCCGGCTCGCCGCCGCCGGCCTGCCGGTGCGGGTCCGCGACCGCTGGCCCCTGGACCGCGCCGCCGAGGCCCACCAGGCCGTCGAGCGCGGCCTGCGCGGGCGGCTCGTGCTCCGGGTCGGGCAGCAACCGCCTCCCTGACCGGGATGATTCAAGGAGGGCGCGAACAGGCTCGATACAACCCGGAGGATGGACGAGACCGCACCGACGCCGCCCGAGGTGCCGCGGCTGGCGCGGCGCAGTCTGCGGCTTGGGCTGGTGGCGACGCTGGTGGCGCTGGTCCCGCTGGTGCTGCTGGCGCGGTTGACGACGGCGCGGGCCCAGGACGCGGTGCGGGACGAGGCCGCGCTGCGGCTGCGGGTCACGACCGCGATGTCGGCGCAGCTGCTGGCCGAGCACCTGGCGGGGTTCGTGACCCTGGCCGAGGCGGAGGCGAAGCGGCCGCGGATGGTGCGGGCGGTGGGAGACGGTGACCCGGGCCGGTTCGACGACGGCGAGATCCAGCGGGAGCTCCGGGCGCTGTTGGCCTCAAGGGACGGGCTGGCCGCCACCGGGCTGCTCGACCTCAAGGGCAGGCTGCGGGCCTCGCCGGTGGCGCCGGAGCTGGTCGGCAGGGACTTCAGCGAGCGGGACTACTACCGGGGGCTGGTCGCCAAGGGGGATGGCGGCGACAGCCATGTGTCGGAGGCGTTCGAGTCGGCCCAGGCGGGGCATCCGCTGGTGGTGACGATCGCCACCTACGTGCGCGACCCCTCCGCGGCCGGCCCGCCACGGGCGGTCCTGCTGCTCGCGGTCGAGCTGGACGCCGTCCAGCCGCTGGCCGACAGCGTGGCCGCGGCCCAGGGGTCGACCTGTGGGTGGCCGACCAGCGCGGCAAGCTGCTGGCGGCGCCCGGCGGGCGGCCGCCCGGGCTCAGGCCGGTCGCCGGCGAGCCCATCGGGCGGACGGCGTCGCTCGGGACCGGGCTGGTCGACGACGTCGACCTCGGCGGCGAGCCCAGCCTGGTCGTCCACCGGCCGGTCGACCCGCTCGGCTGGACGGTGTTCGCGGCGGTCCCGCACGCCGAGGCCTACCGGGGCGTTGACGCGATCCGGAGCACCGTGCTGGCCATCGCCATCCCGCTGGGGCTGATCGTGAGCTTCGGGATCGCCCTGCTGGTCCGGCTCCAGCGGCGCCAGTGGCGGGCCGAGGCGGCGCTGGCGGTCGCTCGTGACGAGGCGCGCCACGCGTCCCGGCTGAAGACCGAGTTCCTCTCCCGCATGAGCCACGAGCTGCGCACCCCGCTCAACGCCATCCTCGGGTTCGGGCAGCTGCTCCAGCTGGACGACCTCACCACCGAGCAGTCCGAGAGCGTCGACCACATGCTGCGGGGCGGCCGGCACCTGCTCGAGCTGATCAACGAGGTCCTGGACATCTCCCGCATCGAGTCC
>Ga0126306_10000304_pt1 | contig 21230 bp, 25 predicted proteins | sample Plot27_FD_92592 | JGI IMG/M metagenome (GOLD analysis project Ga0126306, IMG submission 92592) | Serpentine soil microbial communities from UC McLaughlin Reserve, CA, USA - Plot27 | ecosystem: Environmental > Terrestrial > Soil > Grasslands | place: USA: UC McLaughlin Reserve, Lake County... | reverse complement strand
GTAACTCATCTATTATTTCTAATCCAATTGTTCCCTGTCCTATAATAATGTCATAATCGTCATAAGCAGAGATTAATTCTAATTTTTCATCCTTTGCAATTTGTCGTGCTATTCTAAACGATTCATCATAGTCTGATCCTTCCAAGATTACTTTTGCACCATATGATTTTGTAGCTGCTATTTTAGACAAAGATGCATTCTTTGGCATTACAATTACACAAGGAATATTCTTTGTCCATGCAGCATATGCAACTCCTTGAGCATGATTTCCAGCAGATGCAGCAATAATACCATTATAATTTTTAATTTTTTCTTGAGAAATTTTATTAATTTTATACAATGCTCCTCTTACTTTAAAGGTACCAGTTTTTTGTAAAGATTCAAGTTTCATAAATATATTAGATCCTGTTATTTCTGAAAAAGTCGTTGATTTTTGTAAAGGTGTTTTTTTAATATTGTTTTTAATTAATAGATCTCTTGCATTCTGTATATCCTCTATCGATGGGAACTTATTATTATGAAAATTAGTACCATTTTTGTAAAGAATCATCTTTTAGCATGTATAGGTTTATAACACTTATTAAGAGCTTTAGTAAAATAGTTAAAATTTCTCGCATTTAAAGCTTCAAAATATATATAAATATATATTTTATCTATAATTTATTACTAAAGCACCATTATAAAATCATGATTTAGCGAAATTATAACTTATAATAATTGCTAAGTAATATTAGTCATTTTGTATTTTACAATAGTATAATTTTTTATAAAAAATTATAAATTCAAACAATTAATAATACTAAAAGAATGTAACTAAGTTTATAAATAGTCAATTATATTCTTTAGAAATTGTAATAATTGTTTAATATTGTCTAAGCTAAATTCAGATTCTTCAAAAAATAATTGTAGTTTCATACGTGCACTAGTTATATCTCCTCTATCTAGAGTAGAATTAACGTCAACTAATTCTTTATTTAAATGCTTTAACAATACATCAGATATTTTATAAAAAGTTTTCTTATTATTAGTGTAACAATTATAAACCATTTTTTCAAATTCCTTTAAAAGTTCTTCTTTTTTAGAATTATTTTCTTTTTTTCCAAAAACTTGCATAACTTTTTCAATTTTATCAGATCTCCATCCGTGATTTTTAATTAAATAATCTATCTTGGTCTTAATTATACTGGATCTGTTATCTATATACTTAAGATCTTTTTGGACTATTTCATTATAATTCTTATATCTAGATCTAAATTCATTTTGGAATACTGTGTTATTATTGAGTTCATAAAATGGTAATAGTATATCAATGATTTTTGTATATATTATTTCTATTTCTACTAATAAATCCTTTAATGCTACTTTTGATTTATTATCTAAACCTGATACTAATTTGATTACAATATCTAATAACTTTTCTAAATCGTCTTCACTACCATTTTTTTCTGAATTATTTTTAAACTTCAATATATTATAATACCTGAAGGAATTTAAGAAGTTTTTGAATATTAGTATATAATCTATTGTAGTAAATATGTGTCTTATACCTATGAATATGGTAAGAAGAAAAAATGGATGATATTTCTTTTTGCCTATCAAGAATTCTTTATACTTATTAATTTCTTTATTATTGTATAGTCTAATATTTTGAAAATTGCTAGACTGTTAATATATAATTGTTCTTTCTGCGAAATGTAGATAATAAATATTGTAATGTATTAGAGGTTGTACAATAACTATTTTAACATATTATGATTGTAGTTTCTTCAATAGTGTTATGTAGAAGATTAGTTAGCTAGACGTTTTGGTTATAGAAAGCTTCAGATTAATATCAACTCTCTCTAAAATAAAATTAAGAGAATTTTAAACTTCAATGATAATATTAGAGAAATATATTAAAAAGTAGGCTTATTAATTATCAAAGCATACTGTTATCGCTTTATGTATATTAGTGTATGGAACGTACAATGATTGTTATCCATTTTTCTGTTGTTGGTAGAGGATATGACTATATTTCATTATCTTTTAATTTGTAATTATATTTTAAACTCTATCTATCATGAGATTTTTACATCTTTTCTTTGCATTAATTACTGTTCTTAAAATAGTATATTTTGATTTTATCTATCCATTTTCTTTTTCGTTTATAGAATCTTTGGGTACTTTTGGAAAAATTTCTCGTTTCAGAATATTTTTCTCTATTGAAATGTTACCTGGTCCCATTAATATCAAACTTATCATTATTGCAAAATACAATAAATCTAACTCAAAACCACCAATAAAGCCTTTTGATAATTTGACCTGTAAAATAGCTCCTATCATATTTATTGCTAGTAATCCTGCTGCAATTCGTGTTAGAATACCTAGTAAAATAGCCAAACCGCCTATGAATTCCAAGAGTCCTATAATTATTGCTAATTCTGGTGGTAATCCCATATTCGCAAATGAATTCTGAGTCCCTGGTATATCGAGAAGTTTAGGAATACCATGTATCATAAATCCAATTCCTGATATTATCCTCAATGGTAGAGGTGCAAAATTGTAAACAGTTTTCGTTTGTTGAATCAAGAGTATTATTATAAATTTCTATATATTTTAAGGTTAGACATATTGAAATGAAAGAAACTTGTTTAGTTAGTATATGGGCTAAATTATTAGGATTTATTGTAAACAATATAATTATTATTTATTATTATTATGATCATGGTCTTCACATGAAGAAATCAATGTTAAAATATTATTATCTTGATCTTTAATCTGTGACATTATTCCATCCCAATCTTGTTTTTTGGATTCTGTAATGTTTACTCCTTTCTCTTGCAATTCTTTGTATGTGTTATTGGTATCTTTAGTATAAAACCGGCGGCTTGTGAAGTTCCTATCTCTTTTTTTGCTTGTTCTATATCTTCATTTGTCATAATATCTGGATCAGCATTGCAATTGAGAAATACAAATAGAATCTATATCTCTAATAGTATCATATTTTAGATAACTAATCTACTCCATTTGGAGATGAATTGGTGGAATATCTTTTCCTAATTAAAATGAATAATAATAATTTTATTATTATCGGTTTAACGTAAATATCATTTTTTCTAGAACTAGTGAGTTAATTTTATCTTTCAAATCTCAGTAAAATGAGCTTGATTATAACAATTTTTTCAATATCAATAACCTCTTTTTATAATCATTGAACATACTTCTTTTTTAATCTGTAATATGCTTTTTCAACTTTAAGTAATATTTATGAAAATTTAATAACAATAATGAGATAAATCTAGTCAATAGAATGAATGAAAAACAACCCTTTTTTACTGCAGAAATCAGTATAATACCTATTACAACTAGTGGTAATACAAGCATGAGTAAAGAAATAGCATTAGTATATAATGCTATTAATCAAATCCAGGGCTTGAAAACAATTCTTACTGCAATGGGTACTCAAATTGAATCAACTGACTTGGACAATATTCTAAAAGCAATTAAAATTTCACATACAACACTTCGCAATGTCGGAATTGAAAGGATAATATCTTCAATTAGGATTGATGAAAGACCGGATAAGAGCAATACTCTTGATGGAAAGATAAATTCTGTAAAACTTAAGAGTTAAAAAAACAACATAAAATTGAAGAATTATTTGATTATATTATTTGTTAATATAAAATAACAATTTAAAAAATTTATTATGATATCCTATTTTTATCATAAATTAAAAAGTCAATCCTATTATAATTGATAGTATTGGTAGTCGAGCTTCATAATGTATTATTATTACTTTTAAATAAAATACGTTGATAATATGGATATGTATAAATCTTATTCATTTATTAAATCACCTACTGATAATACAAAAATATGGCAATACATGGATTTGTCGGAATTTATTCATCTTTTATATAGCAAAAGTCTATTTTTTGTAATACTAAAAAATTCGGTGATCCTTTTGAAGGAAGTCTACCCCTATTAAATAATATAGTAAATGAACAAAAAGAATATCAAATCACTAAAAAATTACTTGGGAATAAAAACAAATTTAAAAATGTTATAAAATCACAACCAATAATAAAATGGAATTATCAAGGTTGGAAAAACAGAGTACTTGTAAATTGTTGGCATATGAATAATAGCGAATCTGCTGCCATGTGGAATTCATATTCTTATAGAAATTCAGGTATAGCACTACAATCAACATTTAAAAGATTGAAAAATTCAATTAAATCTTGTAAAGAAGAGATTATTATAGGTGAAGTGCAATATTTAAATTATAGAAATGAATGGTTAAAAGAAAGTTTAGGTTGGGAAATTTTTTTAACTAAAAAAAGACCATATGAATATGAGAGAGAATTAAGGGCACTTAATATAGTATATGATAGTGATCTATATAATAAAAAATTATTTAACACTTCTTTTTCAAAGAAAGACCAAATTATATTAGATAAAGATCAAACGACTAAAGCAAAGAAAATATTGTCTATGAATAATAAAAAAGGATTCCCAGTATATATTCCTGGAAAATTAATAAAAATAAATCTAGATAATTTAATAGAAAGTATTTATGTTTCGCCTTATGTAGATGATTATTTTATCGAAGTTATTAATTCTCTAATTGAAAAATATAATATTTCTAATAAAGATATAATATTATCAGAATTATATTATAAAAAAAATAATTCTTGATCTATATATCATTTATTAAGCATAATGTTAATAGTCATCATTAGTATTACAAATTATTATTTTAAATATAATAATTGTCTATAGATGGATATATATTAAATAATTTTTGAATAGGTTATTGTATAATATATAATATCTTTGCAATATTTATATTTGTATTTTAGCATCTATAATAAAATATTATTATCATTAATGAAATAGTCAAAGTTTATATATAATATAATATAAAAAAAGTAAAATTTTAATTATAAGGCAAAGCAGAATAATTTTATAATTATAAAGAAATTTATTTTATTTATATTTTATAATATTCTATTAGATTTCTTGTTCTAATTTTAATCTAGATTTATATTTCTTATTTCTTGGTCTGGTTCTTAATCTATAACCACAACATGGACACCAAAAACCACCCCATTTAATAAAAACTTGACAAACTTGACAACGTTTTTGTCCAGCTAGGTAACGACCAATATTTGATGGCTTTATTGCTTTATGACGCAAACATATTCCTTTGCATACCATTTTTAGTCACTCCTAGTTTTAGTAATCTAAAATCAGTTATGTTAAACTTAAATAAAATAATGTGAGATTGATTCACATGAATTTGATTAAATAAAGTAAGACTCAATCTCATTTAGTCTATCTAAGGAACCATCACTTTTAAGAAGATCCGAAAATTCCATTCCAGTTCTTATCTTTTGTAAAAACAAAATAACCTCTTCATTGTTTACGCCATGCTTAATATCGTATTTTATTCTCATTTGAACTTTATGTATTCCACCATATCGTTTATACATTCTTCGTTCAAATTTAGTAGCATCTGGTGATAGTCCCTTTACATGTTTTATTATTGTTTTTTCCATGTTTTTTACATGCCATTCTCTCATAGGAAAACTATTTTGCATCAAAAAAATCAATGTACAATACAATAAAGCCGTATATAATATAACCTATTAATGATGCATATTTTAGATAAAAATAATATAAAAATAAGCATATGACCTAATTTTAGTCAACTGATAAATGAATATGAATACAAAACTTACTATTAGAAATAAAAATAACTATCCAGTAATACAAAATTAAAACTAAGATATACAAAGTGTTTGACGTTAGATTGAGAAATTTACTATCAAATCTGATCTTGAAGAAAATTAAATTAATTAGTATTCTTAAGATAAAATAATTTAATATACATAAGAAAGATTACAAGTTAGTAGTATCGAGTTTAAGAATTAGTTTTTATTATGATTTGAAAAAAGCAAATAACTCCATAGTGATATAATATTAATTTATGTTTAGAGCTAAAATCATAATAGAATGGATTTATAAATTATAATTTAATTGATTATTTATTTTTTAAAGATACTATAAAATAATATTATATAAATCAAGATGTTGTTTACAATTTTATTAAGCAGACATACCTTTATTTTTATTTTATTAATAAACTACATAATATTAACCTGATATAGATGAATTACATTAGAACTATTACTAAATATTCTACTATTCTGATAGGTTAAACAATTATTACATTATCTATATAATTAAGATCATTTTAATAAAGTGATAATTTTAATAAAATAAGAGATTAAAATATATTTTTACTTAAATAAGAAAAAAAATTAGATTATTACTGTTCTTTAATAGCTGATTTAACTTTATCTGCAAGATCTTGTGGTATTTCGTTAAAACCATGGACATTCTTTGCATGTTCTTTAATCTTTATCATTATATCCTCTTCTGAATCAGCAGTAGTAGTCCAATTACAATTTACACCTACATCGGAACATCCAAAACTTTTTGTCATTATTAAATAAATATGATTAATCTATATAAAGAATTCTATGCTGAAGTTTAAAACTCAGTTAATTGATGCAAAGAAAAAGAGTGTAAAAATTCCATTTTATAAATTTCATTTCTATTAAAATGATATAAAATTTATTATTTCAATCCATCATATATTTATAATTCTTGAAAATAATTGTTGCCAAGCTAATTCCTTATACTATATACTAGCTTTCATAGGTTTTATTAAATATCTAGTGGCAGAAGCAATTATCACCCTATATCAAAATAAAATAAATGTATTAAATTTCCAACTATTAACTGCCATCACTCGAAGAAAAATTTAGCTAAGGTTTTAATTCTATTCAACATATCTGAGCCTGCCTAAAGAAATTATACAATAATAGATGAGGCGAAAAATTAGAGCAGAAGAAACGTATTGAGCTAAAGAACATTAGAAAAGTATCTAGACCATAGAGATTGTTATTAATTTATTATGTTTATATCAATATAAAGAATTAAAGCGTTCATTTCTGACACTGAAACGATGTTTACATGTTTACATGTTTACATACATCTTGTAGAGTGTCAAGTTTTTCTATTCAATTCTGGATGGATGAACTGTATAGGATTAACTAATTTATTTTCATCACAAGATTCATATGAAAAAATGCATATTCAATCAGTGTTAGCAGTGTTAGCAGTTTAATACTCAAAAATCAACAGTTTTTTATCCTACCTGATCCTATCATTAATCTCTCATCACAACTTTAAGCCATCAATTATCATGGGTGTTAAAGAATAACCTTTAACACCCCAAACATATAATATTTTTATTTTTTTATTGTGCATGTTATATTACAGACTTCTATTCATTTAAAGAAGTAATAATCAAAAATGAGTGTTACCAGGCAAATCTAACACCCATTTTTCAAAACGAAAAAATCATTTTAAAATTTCCAATATTATTAAAATTTTTTAAAAAGTAGAAAATTGTTGACTTAATGATGTGTTAAAGTATTTTTTCCGCTTACAATATTTCTGAATCCAACTTTTTTCCATATACCTAAAGAAATTACTATTATTCCACTAATCATTGATATCAGTAATGCATTTTCAGAACTTTTTATAATATTGAAAGCGATTAGCAGACCACCGGTAATCATAATTATTCCATTTACAATTAAGAATGTCGATACAATAAATAATTTTTCTCTGAGTGAAAGGATAAATGCGATTATTGAAAATGCTACTGCTATACCGCCAAAAACAATACCTCTAGTAATTGTATCCATTAGAAGAAATCCTTCTATATTAAAATTTTTTAGAATAACATCTGTACCATAACTCAATAACAAAACAAGTGATATAATAATTAGCATATTTGCAAGAGAATGAGATTTCTGAATCTGCAATTTCATTTCATTATTATATGGAGATTATTTTTAATAAGACTTTAAGGAAAATTAAATACAATAGAATAATGTAATTGATAAAGTTATTATCAATTTAATCTGTTTATTATGATAAATTCTAAAGAGAAATATTTGTAGTAAAAATTTGACAGATTTGACAAAAGTAAATTTATACTAAATTACATTTGTTTATCTATTTCTTTGGGTATTTAGTCTCTAGTTCTTTTAAAATTATCTTGGCATTCTTTGGATCTAGCATTTTAATTATCAAATCCATTTTTTCTTCTTTTCTTTCGTCACCTTCTTTAGATTGTGGTGAACCAATATACCAAAGAAATGAAAGTCCTGCTACTTGCCATATTAACTGTAAGAATTCCGATTGCCAATTTTCCATAGTATCTCTGAAAGTTATATTAAAATAATTAGAAATTGCTACAGGTTGGTTATGTTCTTTTTGTTCTTCTAGATAGGAAAACCATGCAAAAATCCAATGAGCACTTAAAGATATTACAAATAGAGCCAAAGTAACCCATAGAAATCCTAATTTATTTTTCAAGGTTTCTAAAGATTAAAGGTTACTTATTGAATATATAGATTATATGATATTTTATAGTAATATAAAAATTAAAAATATAACGGTTTAACTTTTAAGTATATTAATGGGAGAATAAAATATATAAAAAATGGTAGTATCAAAAATTCCCTTAGAATAAACAATAGTAAATATTTAAAATAATAGAGAGGTTATTATTATGTTTTGAATTCTAAAAGAGGTTACTAATCCCAATATACAATACATTTTTAAGCCATAAGATTTATTCAATTAAAATAATAATAAATAACTAAAAATTTAGGAGCTATCTCTTTTATTTCCTGGGATAATTATTTTTTATTTATATGAAATTAAATATCTATTTGTCTTTTATAAGAAAAAGATGAATGAATATAAAATCAAAAATAAAATATTTGAAAAAAAGTTTTTGTTAGTCATATAATTAGGGTAAAGTTATTTTGTATTGCTATTAGAAAAAGTTGTTGTATTGCTAAAAGCAATTTTATTAGTTATAGCATATTTTTCCCAAATGTCAGGCGATATAATATTGATGATATTTGTTATTCCTATAAAGATCATAAATCCAACCAATGCTATAAATCCCATCTTTGAATATTTTTTAATAATTTGTTCTTGTTTGTCATAGAAAATGCTAATACACGAAATAGAAAAAATAATTACTACTACAACTGCTATTACGACAAAAATAGATCTATTAGGAAATTCATTTTCTGAAAACGATGAAATAGTAAGTAGAATTAAAATTCCTCCAATTATTGTTGAATTCACCATTAAAATATCTTTATACTCCATTACCACAGTTTTATGATCAATATACTTATTATAAATCTAAATTTCCTTGTGATAGAAGTAGATATTGAATAATGAAACAATACTGGATCTGAAATGAATGTGAAATAGATCTGAAAATAACATTCTTAAAAATGTCCATTAATTTCGTAATTTACAATATGATATGAAATATGAATATGAACCTATTTTAGACATTGACAATTATCTTATTAGTGTACAAAAAAATTACTTGATATTATATAACTCATTTTCCAGATAAAATAAAAATCAGGAAAAATTATGTTTGTATTTTAAACGTTTCTTATTTTTATCTACTCTGATTTCTCTTGATTATATTCGTCCTTTAAACTGCTATCTGGGTCGGTTATCTTCTTTCCAACTGCTTTAGCACCTGCCTTTAGTTTATCAAACGTGCTCTCAACACCTTCTTTGAGATCATCTTTGACCTCAGCATGAGAACTTGAATCACGATTATCAGTATACGTAGTTGTATTTCCTTCATACCTTGTATTTGTGTTTTGATAAGAATCTCCTCCAGATACTTTAGTCATACCTTTCTTTCTATATTCTTCTTCTGCTTGTTGTGTATGTGTTCCTGTCTGTCCTGATTCATCAATTTCTTGATCAGTTGAATCTCTTTTTACTGCAGTGGGTTCATGAGAAGTAATCTTCTCTGGTGACATTGGATCCTTTCCTTCATACCCTGTATTTGTGTTTTGATAAGAATCTCCTCCAGATACTTTAGTCATACCTTTCTTTCTATATTTTTCTCTTGCCTCTTCGGAATCAGTTCCTGTCTGTCCTGATTCATCAATTTCTTGATCAGTTGAATCTCTTTTTACTGCAGTGGGTTCATGAGAAGTAATCTTCTCTGGTGACATTGGATCCTTTCCTTCATAATTTTCGTTTTCTGATGAACTCATAATATGTAGTGAAAAATATAATATTTAACAATTGAATAGTGTAATTTGCTATTTGTTGTAAAAAATATATATATTTAGATGACTATTGTCATATATTTTACTATCATTTTATTGATCTAATGTGTGCTTGATATTCAATAGTAGAATAAATGTAGAGGAATAATAGATTAAGTCATTGTTTATAATAATATTGAAATACTAAGAGAAATTTACTTTTATTACTATATTCAACCACTATTAGAAAATATAATGTAACAATTTGAGCAGATTTGGATATTTACAAAAAGAAGAAAGGAGTGAAAAGGTATTAGAATTGAACGTCTAGTCCTGATTCCTTTGACAATACAAAAATAAAGCAAAGTTGTTTATATAAGCAAATTATTATAATAATTGTTTAGTAATTGTAAATGTTGTGGAGTCATATTATGCTAAAATGATTTTAAAAATTATTTTCAGTTAATAATATGTCATACAAATCATTTTTGTGCTCAATTGTATATCGATACACTATTTTAATAGAAAATGTTATGAACAATGTTTGTTACTATATATTAGATAATAATAATATGACAAACATTTCTAGGTTCTGCTGCAATTAATTGCAAATTGCAAACAGTATAAATAATGATAAACTTAAGTTCGATAAGGTAGACTTTAAAATAATTACTTTGCTTGTTCTTGGTTATGATAACAAGAAAATTTCTCCAACATTAAAAATATCTCTTAGTACTATTCAGAGGAGGAGCAGAATAATCTTACTTTCAAAGATAATAACTCAAGAATATATTCCAAATTTTAAAATATTAGGAATTAAAAAGGGTATGTTACATATTTACCTTAGAGATGGAAATTTAAAACAGAGAGCAGAAACAATATCAAAACTAGATGGCATATTATCAGTATCTATACATGTAGGAAATTCTGATATAGTGGCAGAATTTGTATATGATAATAGTGAATGTTTGGTAGACATTATTTCGGAAATTAAATATATGCAAGATATAGAAAAAATACTTTGGTCAGAGGAAATATACAAGATCCCAGTATCAAAGGGAAATATATCAAAATCTTTTAAAAAATATTGGGCTGATCATGAAATATAGTCAAACTATTATATCTATACTATTACAGAAATTGTATACAAGTTTTATAAACGATGTAACTACACTTAGACAATGGGCAATGATAATAGAGGATTAGCCTCTGCAGATGAAAAAACAAGAAAAAGAGTGGCAAGTCAAGGTGGAAAAGCACCACATGACGAACGAGGGTTAGAAGCAGCAGATGAAGAAACAAGAAAAAGAGTCGCACGCGAAGGTGGAAAAGCATCTAGCGGTGGCGGCAGAGATAAAAAAGACTAATAGCAAAAAAAGAATAATTTTCCTGAAGTTGGAAAATAATTCATTTTTTTATTTTGAAATAAGCTTTACTTAAATATCCTAAATTATTGTTAGTTTACAATTAAATATGCGGAGAAAATAATAACTAATTTCTACATACTATTTAAAGTTAAAATCTAATGTATTAGGTTCCATCTCTACTCTTTCACTTATTGCAAAAACTCTTAAAACCCTCTCTTATTATTAGCTAGTTACTTTCTTTCTTAGTCTATTGCTAGGCGTATTTTTATCTAAATAAGAATATTTATGTTATGAGCTACTTGTAATATCTTTTACAATTTGCAAAAGTTGAGGTATTGTTATTGGCTTGTTAATAAAATGGAAATTTGGGTCACATTCAATGTCATGATAAGCACTCATTAATATTTTTTTTATATTAGTTTCTAACAGTTTAGTAACTAATTCATCACCATTCATTTCAGGCATTCTAAAGTCAGAAATAATTAAAGAATATCTAGTAGGATCTTTTAGAATATGATTTAGTGCTAAGAGTGGATTAGTAAAAGCACTAACGTAATAGCCTTTCATTTCTAAAGCTTCTTTGAATAAATCTACAATATCAAGCTCATCGTCAACAATGGCAATATATTTCGCTGACATTTCAATAGTTAAAGTATTAATATTTAATATTTAAGTAGAGTTCTCTGCAAATACCGTGAAATTTTTTTATTTATAATATCATTTATAAAGAGATTTATAATTATTATAATTGTAATAGCATATTAAATGAAGGTTTACATAACATTTACTATTTTTAATGATGTTAAATTTTGTATTCAAAAAATATATTTAAATTTGAATCATTTTATTTATAATGAAAGTGTATATTTATTTTGATTAAGATAGTATGAATCAAATACTAATTGGGTGCTCAGGATGGAGTTATACAGATCTTCCAGAAAAAGGCGGTTGGACCAAAGTATTTTATCCTAATGGTCAAACAAAACGTCTTTCGTATTATTCTCAATTTTTTAATACTGTAGAAATGGATTCTTCCTTCTATGAAAAATTTTACAAGTATATGACTAAACAGACTTTTATTGGAATGGATAAAGCTACCCCTGACCATTTTGAATTTTCTATAAAAGTTCCAGAAACTATTACTCATATTAAAAGATTAGATATTAATAAAGGGGCCATATCCTCACTAGAGGAATTTCTTGATAAAATTTCACCACTTCAAATAGCAAAAAAATTAGGTGCTATACTTATACAATTACCTCCTAGTTTCACTGTAACTGATTTTAAAAATACTGAGAATTTTCTAGAGAGATTGCCTTCCGACTATCATTATGCATTAGAATTTAGACATCCATCTTGGAATACAGAAGGTCCATGGGAAATGTTAAAGCATTATAATATTGCAGCAGTAATGACAGATTCTCCACTATTAGACAATCTCCAGTTTCTTTCTGAAATTGCAATTACCTCAAAAAACCATTCATTTATCAGATTTCATGGAAGAAATACAAAACACAGATACAATTATCTTTATTCTAAAGAAGAATTGATCCCATGGGTTAATAAAGTAAAAGAAATAACTGCCAAAACAAATACTCTTAGGATTTACTTCAATAATCATTATGGTGGTAAAGCAGTTATTAATGCATTGCAATTCAAAGAGATGCTAGAATTACCAGTTTCGAATAAAGAAAAGACTGCATTAGACCATGCAAAGAAATATTATTCAAAAACTACTTTGGATACTATAAAAGACCGATAATATTTGTAATAAATTAAAAAATAACAATAATTTAAAATCATGCATTTATTTAGATATAAAATAATGAAAGTTTGGATTATATGGAATGAAAAAGAAACCAATAATAAATCTATAGATAAAATATTTTCTACAGAAGAAAAAGCGTTAGAATATATTGAAAAAGTTAAAGGAAGTAATAATTCTGATAGATACATAGAAGAATTTAAATTAGATCAACTTTGAATTCAAGGTTTTCCTGTTAATCAAGTTTTATACTAAACTAAAGAAGAGGTATAATTCTAATTTCTATCATATAGTCATCAATAAAATTTATGAAAAGAAAATACAAGCAAGATACTATCTACTATAGCAAATAACAAAACAACAAATCATACTACAATAAATTCTTCAATAGAAAAATTCACCAATAATAATAATAATAATAATAATTTTGTATTTGTTGTAACTGGAGATTGGGATTGCAACAAAAACACAGAGAATACAGTTAACAACATCAAAAGTCCGGATCTAGTTGTATCTACAGGAGATATGTCACATGATGATAGTGGTGATTGTTTTTATAATGTTGTAAGCCCTATAATCTCTAAATTAAAGATTTCACTAGGAAACCATGACACACCTGAAGATGGTAGTGCATCATTACAAAATGAATATGAATCCTATTTTAAATTAAAAAAACCCTTTTACTCATTTGATTACAAAAACACACATTTTATAATGATGGATTCTACTCATGAAACACATCATCTGATCAACAATATCAATTTGTTAAACAAGATTTGGAAAAAATATCAAAGAATCCCAATATTAATTGGATTATTGTAACTTTACATGAACCATTCTATACTAATCCAGGAAAACATCCTGCAGATCAAGGACTTGCAAAGGTATATCATCCACTATTTGACACATACAGCGTTGATCTTGTATTAGCAGGACATAATCATTGGTATGAAAGAACTCTTCCTTTAAAATTTAATGATAATGCTCCTTCTTCCCCTATTGTAGAACCTGAAGATGAAACTGAGATTGAGGGAAGAATATCTTATAATGATGAAATTGTTAATTTTGAAACTCTTGCTGACACTACTACCATCAATAAATTTGATGATTCAGACAATCCAACATTTATAACAATAGGCACAGCAGGAAGAAAACAACATGATCAAAGCGGACATTTACCTTACATTACAAGTGTATGGGACATGGATTTGGTTTTCTAAAAATTGATGTAACTAAAAAAACATTGTTTGGTGAATTCTATGCTAATGAAGTTGCTGATAATACAGGAAAAAAGATAATAGAACCAAATTATCTCATCAGAGATAAATTTACAATCTCAAAACAGGAGAATAAGTAAAAATCTATTTTTATTTCACTATTTCAACTTCTTCATCAGATATACCACAAAGACTCACATTCCTATTCCTCAAGATAACTATTATTTCTAATAAATTAAATTACAAAAAATTAGTTATAGACTCAATGTAATTATAATTGTTTTTACTATTACCATATAATGGGAAGATTATTGATTCTGAAGAAATAAAGGATTAGTACGGTTACTTTGAATTAATGAAAATAGAGGTTTTAATGACTATACAATGCAATGAAATTGGAATCTATACTTTAAGATTCTTAATGATAAAAATATGCTTTTGTCAAGGTTCTAAGTGATAAAAAGTTGTTTAGGTTGAATTATAAAGCATAAAGCATCTTCTGAAGAATAAAACTTCTAATATGGTTGTTGATTAATTTTATACAATAATTTAATTAAACTTAATAGTAATTTATCCCTTATCAAATTTCTATTCCAAAGGTAAAAATTTTATCTAAATAATATTATATATTAAAATTGAGAGAAAATGAGTAAAAATATATTTATTTTGATTTTACTTTTAATTATTGTGTTTAAAGCATTAGCATTTTCATATCTATTTTTACTATTTTTCAAATAATAGATGAAGAAAATTTACCGAATATAATAACATAATAATTATTAAAAATTATTAAATAATATAATCAAGTAATACAATCAAATATGTCTAAAGACAATAAAAACACTAAAGGTAAGAAAAAAAGCGATACAAGCAAAAGAGGATTAGCCTCTGCAAATAAAGAGACAAAAGAAAAAGTAGCTCGTAAGGGTGGAAAAGCATCAAGTAGTGGAAAAAATAAAAAATAGAGATATAGATAGAAGAATTTATCTTCTATTGAATTTTTTTGATTACTAGTAAAATTTTTTTACTATTTTAGTATTCTACAATTGTAGTAGTTGAAGTAAAATAGACTATACAGAAGAGTTATGACACGAGTGCAATAGGAATTCAATTAAACTATAATCATTGTATCTAAGAGTTTAAGATAGGTCAAAACTGCTAATTGGTAGCGAATTTATTATATATCTCATTCATAGTGTTCTTTCTCTAGTTACTTACAACAATAACTAATATAGAATTAATATTTACATTAAGTAAATGTGTATGTACGTTTTCTGCAGTTACTAAATAATATTGTCTTTAATCATATCGATTAATGATAAAAGCCATATTCTTAGAATTTATTCTTTCTTCAGAAGATTAAAAAATAGAGGAAGAATTAGAATTTAAGATTTGGGCTAGAGCAGAAGAATGAAGCAAAGTATTAATGGTGACAGATGATTCATATAAATAGACGTTAAAAACGCAATACCAAATAATTGAACGATTCTCACTGATGGTTGTGATAAAATATATTAAAAACGAAAGGCGTGTTAAACAATACTATGATGCTTCAAGTATTGTATAATTCAACCAAAGCTTGATTGACATAATTCTTATTAAGAGAAACTGCTTCACATCCTGATCGTTTTGTATTGAATGAATAAATGTATTTGATCAAACAAAAAAGAACGAATAACTTTATTAGACAAACTTTCAAGCTTTGATTAGAGGCTTCAAGAGCTTCCAGATCTAACAAACCTTATATAGTAGTAATTAATCACTAAAAAAACAAATTTCTTGAAAACAAAAATTAAACAGAAAGATCTGATATAGTCAATGTTTCTAATTAAAAAGAGATTTAATACATAATCAATTTGTATTTTATTGATAAATGGTAAGAAAGGAAGGGATAATAATGGATGAGGGCGACTTCTTCTCTAGAAAGAGAAAAGAGATTGGGGTTATTTCAGTAGTCGCAATAATTATTTCTTCATTTAGTTTATTTTTTTATCAACAGAATATAACAGAACAAAATATTAAAGATAGTATATTTAACCAATATAAAAACCGTCAGATAGAATCTACACAAATTATTTCCGAACGTATTGAATCTGATCTGAAGTTGATTATGTCACTCCTTCAGGGAATCGCAGATTCTGTTCCTCTACAACAAGGTGAACTATATGGAGATAGAATTCAAAAGCTTATGAACGAAAAATTTGATCAAATTAATGATATTACCAAAGTTGATGGGCTGTTTATTGCTGATGAAGATAATATAATAACATATAATATAGTATCTGAAGGGAAAAGAAGTTTTGTTAATATAGATATTTCATTTAGAGATTATATACAAGAGACAAGAGATACTCTAAAACCAGTTTTTTCAGATGGATTTAAGGGAATTGATAATATATTTAGTATTGCATTAACTGTTCCAATAGTAAATAGTGATAGTGGAAAATATATAGGAACAATCGGGATACAAATACCTACTGAGCCATTTTTTGCACATTCTGGAAATATTAACAATATTAATTCACAGTTTTTAGTAGCTTATGATAGTAAACAAAATTATCTTGCTACTCCTAGGACGCAATTCATTGGAAAGAATTTTTTTGATACTGATGTCCAAAAATTTTTTAATGTGACAGATATTCAGAATAATTATTATCGTAAAATCTTTTCTGGTGAATTATTAGGAGGATCTGCAGTATATGATTTTGGAAGTGGTGAGAGACTAAATACGGGATATCCAATTTTGTTGCAGGAAAAACCTACATATTTTATATTCGTTATAACACCTACTATACAAATTTATTCTCATATCAATGATATTCTTCATACGGAAAGAGTAAAAGGTTTTTCATTGATTTTTGGCCTTTCATTTGCAGTCCTGATTTTAATCCTATTTCTTATAAAGTGGAACAATACCTTAAATATTGAAGTAAAAAAAAGAACAAAAGACTTACACGAATCAAATAGACAACTTTCATTATCAAATCAGGAAATTGCACACGCCAATGAAGAATTAAAAGTTCATGATAAAATGCAAAAGGAATTCATTAATATAGCAAGCCATGAGATAAAGACACCCCTTCAAGCTATTCTTTCAGCTTCCCAACTATTACAAATGTATCCAGAAAGACAAAAGAAATTCGCATCAGCGATACAAAGAAATGCGATTAGGCTCCAAAGACTTTCTAATGATATATTAGACGTTGCTAAAATTGAAAGCCGATCATTAAAATTAAAAAAGGAATTAATAGATCTAAATGAATTAATATCGAATATTATAGAGGATTATAAGACTATTATTGTAAAAGATAATCAAAATGTCAAATTATTTTTTAAATCCTCCCATTATGCTTTATTCGTAGAAGCCGATAAAGAAAGAATTGCTGGAGTAATTTCTAACCTTCTGAGTAACGCTATTAAATTTACCAAAAAAGGCGAAATATTTGTTTCTACTGAGAAAGAAGATAATAGTAATAGCCCCTATGTATTAGTGACTGTAAAGGACACTGGTGAGGGAATAGATCCAGACATATTACCTAAAATATTTTCAAAGTTTATTACAAAATCTTTTGAAGGGTTAGGTTTAGGGATGTATATCGCTAAAAATATTGTGGAAGCTCATAAAGGAAAGATATGGACTGAGAATAATAATAATAATAATAATAAGAATAAAAATGGTAATCGTGGAGCTATATTTTATTTTACTTTACCACTAAGCAAAGTGGTAGAAACATCAAATAACAATATAGATAAATAAAAAAGAAATTATTAAATGTTTATATAACATAAGCGGAAATATGGAAATCTACTTATATTCTATATACTATTGGTTTAGCAAAATATTACATCAAATATTTCAAACACAACAAAGACGGTTAATGACAATTTTAATGCATATCAAAAAACAAATAATGAAATTATTGAGAAAGTATTGATACTACTAACAAATATCAACAAGAAACCATTAACACAATTCAACCAATCTCAAACAACTCTATAGAATTACAATAAAATTCTTAATACTTATCAATCAACATTCTCAAGATTTTAAATGATACATCTAAATCATATTGGAATAATTATATGTATCCAGAAAGATACGGTGATGTATATAATAAAACTAGCCAAACATTACAGATAATACAATCAATGCTAATAGAAGAATATAAGATATAGTATTAGGATCAACAGAAACTTTTAACAAATCAATAGAAATTGCACAAAAATACTATAATGAGTCAATTCAAAAGTACTTTAACTTTGTAAATAAGATAGAAAATCTTATTACAATCATTAAATTTTTATTATTTGTTAATAATTTTGTTTCCTATTGTTAATTCCTAAACAATTATAATCATAATAATCATAATAATAATAATTAGTCATATACTTATATATTCAATTCAAAAAAATAATGAATATTGATTATTTCTTATAATTTATGATATAAAATAAAAAAAAATATAATCTCAAATCGTTTTGATAATATAATATATTTATGAAATGTTTATCTTTGAAGCAACCATATGCAGATTTGCTAGCTTTTGGTGAAAAGACAATCGAATTAAGAAAATGGAATACTAGATTTAGAGGAGAATTCCTAATTCATGCTTCAAAAAATATTGATATACAAGCTTGTGAGAGGTTAGATATTGATATTGACAAGCTCACAATAGGCGCTATCATTGGTTCTGCATTTTTATATGATTTTAAAGAATACAGCAATCAAGAAGAGTTTAACAAAGATAAACAAAAGCACTTTTCTATTGTTACTAAATATTTTGATGGCTACAAATATGGTTTCTTAATTAGAAATGCTCGATTATTTAAAAAATCAATTCCTTATCGAGGCAAATTAAAGTTCTTTGAAGTAGATAAGTCAATAAAGTTCTAATTGTGAAGACTGTTATTTATGAATTAATCTTTTATTTCTATTTAGCCAATTGATATTTTTTCCAATATCATGTACTAAGATAAGGGTTTCATTTTTGTGTTCTCTTTTTTTTATTTCTCTTATTGAAGTCTATATATCTTTTTTTTATTAGTTATGTTTTAATTTTGGGAATTGATAACATTCTGATACTATATATTTAATAATTAAGATCTTAATTGTTACATCATATCAACTACTATTACTATCTTTATTTTTACCAGATTTGTCTCTTTATCACGTTTATTGCTTCTTCATATACCTTTTTTGCTTTTTGTAGATCGCCATTAAAACATTCATTAGATATTTTTTTAATAATTTCATCGTAGGAAATGTTTTTTTGACTAGTCTTAAATTCTTGTTTTTCATCATTTGAAAACATATTGGTTAAACTTGATGGTAGCATTGATAAAAGACCTGTTGCTACTACTGGTTCTGAATTTTGAAGAAAAAATTTCGATGTTATGGAAATTCCTTGTCTAGCCGTATCTGGTGAGATTTCCAATCTTTGGGCAAAATGTTCAATAATATCTTCCATAACGAAAAAATGACAATTAAGTATATAATCAATTGGTAATATTTTTATCCATAATAATGCTGAATTTTTTTCGCTGCCATGATTTTTCTTATATTGAAATAAACATACAATTCACTAAGATATTCAAAAATGTTAACGATATTAGTCGAAGTTAGTTTATCCATTTCTTTTTTATAATGGTCAGAATTTTTATATATTATCAGCAATTTTATTATAATTATATTTAATAGTATAAAAACAATTTTTAATAATTAATCCTGATAACATATAATTCAATATACTTTTAAATATCTTCTTAGTATATATTATAACCTAATTAGAAGCAAATCACAGATGAGGCTATGACGATATTTATCTCTCCACCGGATAAATCACTTATTAAGAATATAATACTTAATAATTTGAGATAATTTTATTGTCATAGCCTTGATTGTTTTATCCTTATTATTACAATTGATCCAATTCAGGCTATGACAATTGAGTTCATCAGAGGATGACGATTTGTATACTAACGTTGGAGTTATATTATATAACAATTGGAGATAAAAGTGCTGATAATTGATTAAGACCACTGACGGATAATCCTTTGCCAATCAATCGCCTAATGAATCTATTATAATAGAGTCTTAACAATAACCATTGAAAAAAATTTAATAATTATAAGTATTATGATATTTTTTTATTTATTGTAATAGCCTATAGAACCATTCTTTAAGAGGCTATGACAATGGAAACGATTTTTTGTTCAATTATTTCTTTATTACCATTATATTTGAGTTACTAGTATTACAAAAAGTTTAACAACAATATTAATAATAGAATTTGTCTATATACTAAGAGATTTATTTCAAGCAATAACTATTTTTTATTGAGGATATCTCAATATAAATCAAAATTATATGACAATAATTTAACAAATAAAAGTATAAAAATTTAATATAACTATAAAATTTTTATGGTATTAACATATGTATTTGATAATATTATAATCCATATTATAATACAAATTAATAAGAATACTTAAAAATCAACTAAAGTTATAGTTTCATATCGTAAGAATTGATGTATTTTTCTACTCAAAATAAAAAATTGGAATTTATCTTATTCTTTATTTAATTTCGATACATTCTACTCGTCGTCTGAAACTTTTGTCATTCCTTTTCTTTTATATTCTTCTTCTGCTTCTTGTGTATCTGTTCCTGTTTGTCCTTCTTCAACTATTGTCTGATCGTTTGGATCTCGTT
>Ga0126306_10000303_pt1 | contig 21241 bp, 25 predicted proteins | sample Plot27_FD_92592 | JGI IMG/M metagenome (GOLD analysis project Ga0126306, IMG submission 92592) | Serpentine soil microbial communities from UC McLaughlin Reserve, CA, USA - Plot27 | ecosystem: Environmental > Terrestrial > Soil > Grasslands | place: USA: UC McLaughlin Reserve, Lake County... | reverse complement strand
CCGACTGAAGCCGTTGGGGTCCGTCCCGAGGGACGGGTTCGAGACCGCGATGGTGGTAAGAACAAACGAGTCCTACGTCAGGGTGCGAGCCAAAGACAGTTCGGGAGACATCCTCGGCACCTCTGAGCCTGTCGGAACGTAAGATGTCCCTACGGACTCTCCTCCTAGGCGTAAGCTTCGGGGCGGCGGTTCTCGAGGGGGGGGAACTCCTCCCGGAAGCGGTCTAGATAGTCTAGGTCCAGGGTGGCGAGCGCGAATCCGTCGCGGTCAGGGCACTAGGCGAGCACCGTCCCCCACGGGTCGACGATGATGGACCGCCCGTAGGTCCATCGTCCGTCGGCCTTCTGCCCCCACTGGGCCGGGGCGACGACATAAGCCTGGTTCTCCACGGCCCGCGCCCGCAAGAGGAGCTCCTAGTGGTCCTTACCCGTCTGCAGCGTGAAGGCGGCAGGGACACTGAGAACCTCGGCGCCGCGCAGCGCCAGCAATCGGTAGAGCTCCGGGAAGCGTACGTCGTAGCAGACAGAGAGCCCGACGGTCGCAGCGCCAGCCTTCGCCGTCGCTATCTTCGTGCCAGCCGCGATGATCTTGCTCTCCAGATATTCACGGTCAGGGGCCTTCACGTCGAAGACGTGTATCTTGCGGTATGCGGCCGACACCCTTCCGTCAGGCCCGAAGAACGTCGATGTATTATGCAGTTTTGTGGAGGAGAGGTTTGCTTCGAGAATAGAACCCCCGATCAGGTAGACCCCGAGCTCCTTCGCGAGGCCGCCGAGGAACTCCGTCGTCGGCCCTGGTACGGGCTCGGCGTTCGCTTTGTAGACGTCCTCCAGGCCGTGGCAGTTCCACAGCTCAGGCAGGGCTATCAGGTCGGCACCCGAGCAGACGGCCGACCGTATGATCCGCTCCGCCGTGGCGAGGTTCTCCTCTTTGTTCGGGGTCGAGGACACCTGTATCGCCGCCGCCGTGATCTCACGCCCATCCATCACACCGCTCCTGTCAATGCCGGTAGTGCGCTACGCAGACTACTACTCGGGTCGTTCCTTGCCAGCTTCGGCGCCGGAGCCGTGCCCGGCGAGTACGTGCAGTAGCGACTCCACGTCATCGACTACATAGTCTAACGGGACACGCACCATCGGGTTCAGTCTCCCGCCGATGAATGCCGCGCGAGCGTCCGTGTGGAGCCCGACGAGGAGCTTCTCGTCCCTCTGCAGGTACTTCTGGCAGTAGGCGATACCGAGCTCCACGCACGCTCCCTCGTCTGGGACGCGTCCGTCGAGCACGAACAGGAACACGTCTGAGTCGAGGATCCTGGTCCTGTCGAGGTGAAACATGGCTTGGCGCCGCTCCCCGGGGGACATCGCGTCGTAGGGCGGTCTGTCGCGCTCGACGCTGTCGCGTTGCGGGAGGAAGACATCGAAGCCAACAGTCTCAAGGCTCTGCGCAAGCCCGAGGTTGAAGCACCTCTCAGCCTCGGAGAACAGCGGCCCTGCGAGGTAGATCAGCACGTCTCTACAGGCTCCGAGGATCAGACGGGCCGTAGAGCCTCGACTCTAGCACGTGGCGGGCATCGAGTTCCCGAAGGCCGAGGTAGTACTGGGCCGTCTGCAGGATCGCCTCCAGCGGCGCAAGGCCGACGAGCTCGGTCGACTCTACGGAGGCGCCGAGGTCGGCAGCGGCCGAGCGAACGGCCGTGAGGGCAACGGGGATGGATGTCCGTTCGAGGTCGGTCAGGTTCATCGAGACCTGGGCCTTGCCGCCGACACCGAGGCCGAGTGCTTTTACGGCAGGAAGGCCGCCCCCGCTCTCCCTGATTCGACCGGCCACGGCTCGTGCGACCTCGACGTCGTCGGTGTCAAGGTACGCGTTGAAAGCGACGAGGAAAGGGCGGGCGCCGACGGCGACGGCACCCCTGTGGGGATCCAGTGTCTCCGGACCAAAATCTGGCTTCCACAGCGAGTCCTGGAGGCGGGACGCGACGCCCTCGTAGCCGCCGCGCCTTACGTCGGGGAGGGCCCGGCGGTGCGAGGCCGTCGCGGCAGACCCGTAGAGGAACACGGGAAACCCGAGCGAACCCAGGTCCTCGCCGGCCCTGTTGGCCAACCGTACGGCGTCGTCCATCGTGGCGCCCTCCAGGGGCACGAAGGGGAGTACGTCGAGGACGCCCATCCTTGGGTGCTCGCCGGACTGGGAGGCGAGATCGAGCTCGGTTGCGCACGCTTTCGCCAGAGAGACCGCGCCCGAGAGTACGGGGTCCTCTTCGCCGGCGAACGTCAGGACGCTCCTGTTGTGGTCGGGGTCGGAGTGGAGGCCGAGAATGCGGACACCGGGAACGGCGCGGACGGCTCCGGTGATGCGTGAGATCTTATCGTCGTCCCTCCCCTCGCTGAAGTTTGGGACGGCTTCGAAGATCGGAGAGTCCACGGCGAATCAGCTTGCCCCGAGCGCGCGATCCAGGTGTACCGCCGCGCTGATGAGCGCCAGGTGGGTGAAAGCCTGGGGGAAGTTGCCGAGCGCTTCGCCAGAGCGCCCGAGCTCCTCGGCGTAGAGACCCAGGTGGTTTGCGTAGGAGAACATCTTTTCGAGAGCGAGGCGCGCTTCGTCGAGGCGTCCGGCCTGCGTGAGGCACTCGACGAGCCAGAAGGAGCAGAGACTGAAGCTGCCTTCGCCCCCTTCGAGGCCGTCCGGAGCTGCGTGCTCCGTCTTGTAACGCTCCACGAGCGTGTCGTAGGCCAGCTCCTGCTGGATACGGTCGAGGGTGGCGATCCAACGCGGGTCCGTCGGGCCGACGAATTTGACCAGCGGCATCATGAGCAGCGAGGCGTCGAGGGCATCCGAGCCGTAGTACTGGACGAAGCTCTTCTTCTCGGGGTTCCAGCCCTTCTCCATGATCTCCTCATAGATGGCGTCGCGCTCGTCCGTCCAGCGCTCGTCCCCGGACGGCAGCCCGCGCTGTTGGGCGATCCTACCCGCCCGCTCCAGGGCCACCCAGCTGAGGAGCTTTGAGGAGACGAATTGGCGCCTGCCCCCTCTGACCTCCCAGATGCCGTCGTCGGGCTCCCGCCAGTTCTCGCTCAGCCAGTCCAGGATCTTCCTGAGGTTCTCCCAGAGGTCGTAGTCGAGGGGGGCTCCGTGCTTGTTAAAGAGGTAGGCCGCGTCGAGCACGGCCCCGTAGAGATCGAGCTGGCGCTGCTTGTAGGCGCCGTTGCCGAGTCTCACAGGGGCAGAGTTCATGTACCCCGAGAGGTGCGAAAGCTCCATCTCGTTTATGTTCTTGCGACCGTCTATACCGTAGAGCGGCTGCAGGAGGCCGTCTGCGTCCTCCTGGCACCGGTCCCTGAGCCAACCCATAAAGTGCCGCGCCTCGTCCTCGAAACCGACGTAGATCAGGGCGTAGAGCGCCAGCGCCGCGTCCCTGAGCCAAGTATAGCGGTAGTCCCAATTACGTTCTCCCCCGATCCTCTCGGGCAGGCCCATCGTGGGAGAGGCGACCAGCGCACCCGTCGGGTCGTATACCATGAGCTTTAGGACGAGGGCCGAACGGTGGACTATCTCCCGCCACCGCCCTTGATAGGTGCTGTTCTCGAGCCAACGGCGCCAGTAGTTCATGGTGCTCTGCAGCAGGTCCTCGAACCCGACGTCAGAGAGTATCTCCCCCGGCCCCTCCCCTACTTCGAGATGTGCCAGGACGAACGTCGCCCTGGCGCCCTCGCCGAACGTGAATCGCGCCCCTGCGGCCCCCCTCTCCCACTCCTCGAGCCGAATGTCGGTAGCCAGGCCGAGACAGTGACTCCCTGACGCGAACACGGCCCCCGATTTCCCGACCGAGACCGAATGCTCGCGGCGGGCGTAGTCGAAGGCGGGCCGGCACTCGACGCGGAAATCCATCTTTCCCCTTATGACCCGCACGTTACGTACGAGCCTCTGACGCTCCCCCGGTTGCGTCAAGATCGGCATGAAGTCGATGATCTCGGCAAGACCCTCAGGCGAGAAGAAACGGGTCAGGAGCACGTTGGTATCAGGCAGATAGAGTTGTTCGCTGCGGGTATACTCGACGGGTCGCAGCGCGAAATGCCCACCCTTCTCGTCGTCGAGAATGGAGCAGAAGACGCTCGGTGAGTCGAAAGCAGGCAGGCATAGCCAGTCTATCGTGCCGTCGGTACCGACGATCGCCGCCGTATACAGGTTCCCGATGATACCGTGGTCCTCGATGGGTAGGTACCCCACACCTGCCTCTCAGCGATCGTCGTTACCTGTCAGTGATCTTAACGCACGGCCCCGGTCGGGAGGACCGCAGGATTATACTGGGGTGGCGGCAGTTTCTCCGGATTATGAGGTGGGTATACTTCCGGATGTTCTTTTCTTGCATCATGGTTGGTCAATGTACGGAGGATAATCGTGGAAGAGATGCTAGGCGGAGTCAGGATCACCTACCTCGGGCACTCGACGTTCAGGTTCGTAACGGCGGGCGGCGAGCAGATCATTATAGATCCTTTCCTCACGAACAATGCCCATACCCCGGACGACCTGAAGCGCGTCGGAGAACTCGACACCATCCTCATAACCCACGGCCACTACGACCACTTCGACGACGTGGAGTCACTGGCGGCGCAGACCGGCGCGGGGACCGTCTCCAACTTCGAGATTATGGCTTACCTGCAGCGTCAGGGGATCGAGAACGCCGTGCCGATCATGAAGGGCGGCAGCGCCCCTGTCGGCGGTGTGAAGGTGACGGCCACCCACGCCTTCCACTCCTCGTCCATCGCCCTCGATGATGGGAGCATGATCTACGGCGGCGAGCCGTTGGGTTACGTGATCGAGTTCGAGAGCGGGTTCAAGGTCTACCACGCCGGCGATACCGCGCTATTCGGGGACATGCGGCTTATCGGTGATCTCTACAGCCCGGACCTGGCGCTCCTGCCTATCGGCGACAGGCTCACTATGGGTCCTTTCGAGGCTGCCCACGCCGCACTCCTTCTCGGCGTCAACCACGTCGTCCCGATACACTACAGCCCCGAAGTCATGCCGTTCTTCACCGGCACGCCGGAGAAGTTTCGGGAGCACGTGGCAACGATCGCACCCAGCGTAAACGTTCACGTGATGGAACCCGGCGACGAGCTGGCGTCTTAGAGTAGGACCGTAGGCGAACCGTTGTCTTGGAGCGGATCGCCTGTAGGGGCAGTTCGCGAACCGCCCTCTTGGGTTAACGAACCGCCTAATACGAACCGAGGTCTCGAACATCGGCCGCCGGCTGGCACGCTAGATCGTTGCGGATAGCAGTACGAGCAACACGTTGCGGCACGCTTCCCCGCCGGCCCCGACGAGATCGCCGCCGATGCCGCCGAATCTGCTTGCGACAATTCGCAGTGTGACGAGCGCAACAAGGGGTGCCGTCAGGAAAGCGAGTGGAGCGAGGGCACTCGTCGCCAGAAGGAAAGGCAGTGGCGCCAGCAACGCGACGACGATGCCGACGGTACGGCGTGGCCCAGAGAGCGCCCGCACGAACGGAACGGACGAAGAGCTTGCATCCGCCGGCTTGCCGTAGGCGAGCGTGAAGAGCATCGCCGAGCGGGCCGAGACCTCAGCGGCGAACAGGGCGAGCGCGGCACGACCTGGAGAGGTGGCGCTCATTGAGGCGAGTGCGCCCACGGTTGGCGCGTAGACCAGGAAGAGTGCGCCGAGACCGCCGATACCGACGCGGGTGTCTGCGAGGATCTCACGGCGACGGTCGGGACTTCCGTGGGCCATCAGCGCGTCACCGACATCGAGAACACCGTCTGCGTGGTGAAGGCCGGCCGCAACGAGCACGGCACCGAGCGCGAGGCTGGCACACACGCCAGGAGGCATGACGTAGGCCGCGAGCAGCAGGATGGCTCCTGGCAACCCGGTGACGAGACCGACGAGGGGCAGCAGGGGGACCTCGCGCGCGGCCTGTTCCAGTGAAGCCCCGCGAACCGGGAGGACCGTGAAGAACGAGAGCAGCGCCTTCAACTACTTGATCCTGACGCTTACTCCGGCGATGCATAGATGGACCTCCTCCGCCGCGGCGGCCGCCCGCTCGTTCACAAGCCCCAGCACGTCACGGAACCTCCTCCCTGCCTCGGTCTCGGGGACGACCCCGAGACCGACCTCGTCGCTCACCAGCAGGATAGGCACGCTGAGATCCCCGGCCAGATCCAGGAACCGGTCGAACTCGGCGGGCGCCCGCTCGTCATTGGCCGAAACCCACAGCGTGAGTGAGTCGAGCAGGACCGCATCCCATCGCCCCGCCACATCCAGGATTTCGTCGAGGTCCCCGATCTCGAGCGTGCTCCATCCGGAAGGCCTGCGCTCCCTGTGGAGCCTGACGCGCCGCTGCAGGTCCTCATCTCCTTCAACCAAAGCCGTCGCAACATAGAGGACACGCTCTCCTCCGACCGCATAGGCCAGCCGCTCGGCGAGGGCGCTCTTGCCGCTACGGGCACCGCCGAGGATGAGGACGCGAACGCCTACAGCTCCTCCCGAATCGCCGCGACAAGCCGCCTGTTTTCCTCTGTACTCCTTACAGCGACGCGGAAGTATTCTGCTCCGAGCCCCTCGAATGGCCCGCATCCACGCACCAGCACCCCTTGCCTGGCGAGGCGTTCGGGAAGCCCCTCGGGCCCGCGGACGAGCAGGAAGTTCGCTGCGCCCGGGAAAGGCTGCAGTCCGGGGAGGGCATTAAGGGCCCGAAAGAGCTCATTGCGCAATTGGGCCACCTCGGCGACCGAGGCTTCGGCGAAGTCCCGGTCCGCGGCCGCGGCGATCCCCGCCGCGGCGGCGACGGCGTTCACCGGCCAGGAAGGCTGGAGCGCCTGGACGTGTCTGGCATCGTCGCAGACGAGACAGCCGAGCCGCAGCCCCGGTATCGCGAAGAATTTAGTGAAAGACCTTGCGACCCAGAGTCCTTCGTCGACCACCTTGGCGACGCTGATCCCTGGGGCGAAGTCCGCGAAGGCCTCGTCGACGACTAGAACGGCGCCAGAGTCCCTTACACTGGCCGCCACCTCGAGCAATTCGTCGTGGCCGAGCGCGTCGCCCGTAGGGTTGTTCGGGTTGCAGAGGAACACCAGAGAGATCCCTTCGAGGTCTTCGATGGCGGTGGGATCCCAACCGAATCCCTCCTCGCGCCGTCGGGCCACCCTGCGCACGGGCTCCGTGCCAGAAGCCCGCGCCGCGGCCGCGTACTCCGAGAAGGTGGGCTCGAGCACGAGCGTTCTCCCGCCCGTTCCGCCCGCTTTGGCGGCGAGGAAAAGCGCCTCGGCCCCGCCGTTGGTCGGGACGATCCTTTCGGCAGGGACGCCGAGGTAAGTGGCCATGGCCCCGCGCAGACTGGAGTATTCAAGGTCGGGGTAGCGGGCTGACTCTTCGTAGAGGGCCTGACTGGCAGCTTCCAGGACACCTGTGGGCGCACCGAGGGGGTTTATGTTCTGGCTGAAGTCGAGCAGCTCCCCGACACGGACGTCGAGTGACCGCGAGACGAGGTTGCCGTGCGCCCCGTGGTGACGTTCGCCAGGATGCTGTGCCCAGCCTCTAACCACGACCGATCCTTTGCGCCAGGAGTGCGAGAATGCCGGCCAACACGCAGCAGCGGCGCATGAGAGCCACAGCACGCCGGAGATCCTCGGGCGCGGGGAGGGATCCGTCGCCGAGGATCGGCCCTTCCCGCAGTACCCCACCATAAGCGTTGGTGCCACCCAGCCTGACACCGAGGGAGCCCGCGAACGCGGCCTCGGCCATGCCGGCGTTGGGGCTGGCGGTGAGTGGACCGTAGCGCAGGGCGCTCAGGAGCGTCCGATGAGGTCTTCCCGAGACGGCCGCGGCGGCGAGCATCGTAAGCCTCGACGGCGCAAGATTGGCGAGATCGTCCAGACGAGCGGAGGCCCATCCAAGCTCCGAGTAGGGGGGTTGCCGGTAACCAACCATCGAGTCCAGCGTATTCACAGCCTTGTACGCCAGCGCGCCGGGCGGTCCGAAGAGGAAGCCGTAGAGCATGGGTGCTATGACACCGTCGCTCGTGTTCTCCGCGACCGATTCCACAGCGGCCCTGCAGACCTCGGACTCTGACAGAGAGTCCGTGTCGCGCCCGACAAAGCGACCAACCAGCATTCGTGCTCTTTCCAGCCCTCGCACGGGCAGCCCGCCCTCGACCTCTCCGGCGGCCACGGCGAGGCCGCGTATCGAGAGCGAGGTGGAGATCAAGACCGTCCCGGTCACCCACCCCGCCTTGCCGGGTACGACGCCGAGGACCTTGCGTGTCGAGACGAACACCAGCGAAGGCACCGAGAAGGCGAACACGATGCCGGCGAGGCGCCTGGACCTCGGGCTCTTCAGCCCCAGCGCCCGCTTCTCGAGGACCGAGATCAGGCGGCCCATCCACACGGTCGGGTGTATGGCTTCGGGGGGCTCTCCGAACACTGCGTCGAGGAGCAGCGCCGCGACGACCTGTTCACCTCTCCCCAAACTCATTCCCTGCGAGGTATCGGGTGCGACTTCTCCTCCGCTACTGAGGCCCGGCCGCGGAGCATCCCGACCAGCCCACCCGCCGTTCCGAGGAGTACCGCGCGCAAGACGAAGTTGGCGATCGAGCGCCCGAGGTCCCTTAGCGTGGGCGGTTGCAGGGTCGCCTCGACCTCTACGACCTGCGCCGGTGGCGGGAGATCCCTGACCCTCTCGGGGGAGGCCCCACGTTCTTTGCGTTCCTGCCGGATCTCCGTACGGACCCCGTTGACGTAAGCGACGATCTTCGGGGCGGCCTGCGTGGCGTAATCCCTCGCGCTCCCGGCGAGCAACGTTGCCTGCAAGGCTGTCGTCAGGAAGAGTGTGACCCCAACCATAACGGCGACGACCGTCGCGGCCAGGGCGCCGTCACGAAGAAGTAGCGACCGGTAGGGCACCCCCGGGTCCAGGCGGATGGGGCGCACCCTGAGGGCCGCCAATATCGCCAGGAACAAGTACAGAGCGAGGGCAAGCCGCGTCCTGTACTGGGCTATGACGGCGAGGATCCAACCGGGTGTGTCGGCGGGGTCGACGAACAGAAAGTACAGGTCCGAGGCGAGCGCGACGAGCACACCTGCTATCCCGAAAACGAAACCCGTCCTTAGCGGTCCCGACCCTCTCCCTTGCTGGCCATTCATACAGGGAGGATACAGCATCCCCTGCGCGACGCTGTGTGATCTTTGTACCCTCAAGTCGTCCCTAGGTGACGGGCTCGACCGCGACCGAACGTCCCTTGAGGAGACAATACAGCCCGGCGAGCACGATTGTGCCGCCGAGGACCGTCAGGAGGCCGGGCTTCTCCGAGAGGACGAGCCAGGCCAGTAGCGCGGCGACGACGGGTTCCGCCAGGATGACGCCCGAGACGATCGAAGCCTCGACGTAGCGAAGGGCCCAGTTGAAGACCGTATGGCCAATCAGCTGGGGCCCTGCGGTGATCGCTGCAAGCCAGATCCACGTCTCGCCCGAGTAACCCCACAGAGGGACGTCGAAGGCGATGACGACGGGCAGTAACGTCGCGGCTGCCGCCGAGTACACGACTACGGAGTAAGGGAGCACGCCGACGCCCGCGGTGCGGGAGGAGCGTCCGATCAGAACATACACCGCCACCGTAACGGCCCCGGCGAGGGCGAGGACGTTCCCCAGGAGGGCCGCCGACCCCCCTGTCCTGTCGAAGGCGATAACCGCCGTGCCTGCTATGGCTATCACGATGCCGAGAAACGATAGCGGGGTGGTGCGTTCACCGGACAGCAGATACGCCAGTACTGCCACGAAGACGGGCTGGGTCGACACGAGGACGACGCTCGCGGCGACGCTCGTATAGTCGAGCGAGGAGATCCAGAACCCGAAGTGGGCACCGAGCGCCACACCGGAAGCTATCCCGACGTACATGGCACGTCCCCTCGGGAAGTGGTCCTTCCTGACGAGCGCAGGCGGCAGGAGCACTGCCGCCCCGAGGGCACACCTCCAGAACGCTACGGCGACGGCGGGTGCGTCGGCCAACCGGATAAAGATGGCGGAGGCCGACACCGCCAATACCCCGATGGCTACGGCCGGGAGGGCGCCCCTACCCCGTACCTTATCCTGTACCAGACCAGAGCCCCGCTTTCCCTCAAGAACTGTCCCCTGCGGGACCACTTCTTGCGCCACATCGGGCTACTATACACCGGCTCCGCCACTACGAGCAGCCCAACCCTGCCGAAACAGGCGACCGTCCTGATGCAGTGCAGCGGATCGGTCACCGCAAGTACCTCGCGCACCCCTCTGCCGCGTGCGATCTCGGCCACCCTCGAGGCGGATTCCCAGGTACTCCTGGCCGCGTCCTCTCGCAAAATGGCTCCCTCGGGTACGCCCATCTCCCGCAGGATGCCCGCCATCACGACCGCTTCGCCGGGCGGATGTTCGCCCTCACCGCCGGTCGGTAAGAGGAGGTCAGCCCGGCCCCGACCGTACAGCTGTCCAGCGTGACGCGTCCGTGCCTCGAGCGTCGGGCTCGGTCTCCCGCCACGCAGTACCTGCGCCCCGAGGATCACGACAACCCGGGGTCTGAGTCCCGCATCGCCGGGGGCGACAGATGATGGCCCGTCCCTGTACACCCTCAGTAATTCCCTTAGCTCCCCGAGGACGCCTCCCCGAATCCGTCCCTTCAACGCCGAGCCTCGCGTCTTGCCCGCTCCAGATCCTCGGGCGAGTTGACGTTCATCAGCAGGAGGTCGGGATCTCCTAAGGAGCGCAATTCTTCACTGACGTAATCGACCTCGTCCATCCCTTCCAGAAACAGGTGCACGGCCCGTATACCTTCGTCGAGAGCCCCCGTAACGCGCGGCAATACGTCGCGATCGTAGGCCGCGCACAGAGGATGGATTCTGCCCCGGTGACGAGGGACGACGGCACGAACGTCGCGCTCCTGCAGGCGCTCCAGCAGATAAGCGACCAGGCCTTCGTGCAAGAACGGCATGTCTCCTGCCGCGACGAAGGCGAGTCGGTTGGTCGCAGCGGAGAGTCCCGCCTCTATACCGGCCAGCGGTCCGAGCGCGCCAGGTCGCTCGCCGGTAGCGTGCCCGACCCCTTCGAGCCCGATGTCGCCGACCAAGAGCACTTCCTGGCAGGGGCCTTGGAGCGCATCTCTGACGCCTTTGATCAGGGGCACCCCCCCGACCTCGAGGGACACCTTCTCGCGTCCCATCCTGCGGCTGGCGCCACCGGCGAGGACTATGCCCGAGGCAGGACAGCTCAGAAGGCCGCCCGGACGATTGCTCCCTCTCTCATGTCGAGGATCTTCTGGCGCAACATCCTGACGCGATCAGTGCTTCCAGGACTTCCTGTGCGGAGGGCGAGGCGTTTGGCGAGGGCCAGGTCAACGGCGGTGGCGTTCAGTTTGCGGGCCCTGATCCACGTGCCCCACTTTCCCGTGAAGATCAGGCCGAGGTAGTAGCCCGTCATTCGGAAGTAGCTGGGGAGTCTGGCGTATTCTTGGGAGGTTATCGTCCCTGCAGGGACCTCATCGCGAAGTTCTTGCCGGATAACGCGTCGCTCGATGGCCAGCCACACGAAGATGACCACGATGTAAACGAGGACCACGCCGAATAACACCAGGTAGCCGACGGGCCCGAACACGGTGGCCGTAAAGTTGAAGGTCGCGTGTACTAGTATCGCCCCGAGGAGACCAAGCAAGGGAAGGACGACCTTGAGAATTCTGCTGTGGACCCAGGGGATAAGGCCGATACCGATACCCGTGAGCGAGGTGAAAGACGCGTGGGCGAAGCCGCCGAAGATCCTGCGTACGACGAAGGTCTCCGGGCCGAACTGCAGACCGTAGAGCAGGTCCTCGGCGATGGCGAAACCGAAACCGATGGCCGAACCGTAGACGATACCGTCCATGACGCCTGCGAACTCGATCAACCCGGTTCTCCGGCGCACCAGGTAGGCGATAAAGAAGATCAAGAGCAAAGCGAGGCCCTTGGTGCATTCCTCTACCACGGGCGCCTCCACGACCGCGGTGAAAAAGCTGGCGGTCTTCACGCTCGTCACGGAGCTGAGCGTGAGTTGGAAGAGCGTGTTGAAGATCAGTGAGACCGTCGTCGCCACGGCGAACCCCCACACGAACACGGGTATCACGTACCGCAGCGGCTCCCGCTCGTAGAGGTCTATGGCCCGGATAAAGAGGAGGTAGATCACGGCCTGCAGGATGCCGAACCAGATCAGGGGCCCGCTCAGGCTCATAGGGCTGCCCTTCCGGAAGACGACATGGACCGCAGTATACCCGCTCCTGATAAAATACTTCTGTCCTTACCGGAAGGAGAGGATTGGACAGGGACCTGCAAGACCGCAACTCTATACCGGCGGCCCTCCGTTACCTGACCCACGGGGTCTACGTGATGGGAACGCGGCGCGGCCGCCAATCCAACGCGATGACGGCATCTTGGGTGATGCAGACCTCGGAGCGTCCCCCTTGCGTTGCAGTCGCGGTAAGGAGCGACCGTTACACGCACGACATCGCCCTCGAGAGCGGGACCTTCGCCCTGAGCGTCCTGCGCGAGGATCAGGTAGACGTCGCGACCCACTTCGCCGACACGAGCGGCGAGTACCACGACAAGCTCCAGGGTATCCCCTACGGCCTGACGCCGGGTGGCTCTCCCTTCCTCCTCGACTGCCTGGCCTACCTGGACTGCAAGGTCATAGACAGGGCCCGCGCTGGCGACCACACTGTGGTCGTGGGGGAGGTCACGGCGAGCGACACCCTCGACGAGAGCTACCCCCTGATCTACGACCCGAGCGAATACGAAGAGGCCCTCCGGTAGACGGATAGAGGTCCATAGCCCTGGCTCCCGATGCCCGGGTCGGCTTAAGATCTAGGCGTTCCGGGTATAATATATCCGAGAGAACAGATCTAACATCAGGAGGCGTGCCATGGACGCAACCCTACAGAAGACAGGCATAAGGCTCTATACGGGCGACTACTGCCCGTTCTGCAGGCGGGTGAGAAACGAACTCGAGCGGCTCGGGCTGGACTACGAGGTCGTCGACGCCGACGCGGACACGCGTGAGGAGGTCATCAGGCTTTCGGGACAGCGCGCGATCCCGATCCTCACCATCGGCGAGGAGGTGCTCGTCGACTCCTCGCGCATAATCCGCGAGCTCCGCACGCGCTACGCCTGAGCGGGGCGGGTACTCACCCCTCCTCCCACAGTTCGAGAACGTACTCGGCGTAGAAAGCAAGCGATTCCTCGGGCCCATATTGGAGGAACGCTTTGACCTTGCCTATTGGGTCGAGGACGAACTCCCCAATCTCGACCACGGGCCCTTCTGTCCACTCCTCGGGTGGTCCCCAGAGACCGGGTGGGCTTACGTTGCGCCGGATGGTTTCGCCAAGAAAGCAACCTAGTCCAGCCACGAGCCCGACTGAGAGCGGCGGGTCCTCGTGGGCTTCGTCGCCTTCGAGGGCGGCGATCAGTAGCTCTTCGACCAGCGGGAGATACTCTGGCGCGTAGTCGAGATCGACGCCCCAATGCTTGCTCCCGACTTCCCGGAACAGGCCGGCGCACACCTCGGGCCTCTCGGGCGTGAGCCGCGCGAGGTCGAGCTGCAACAGCGCGGCCGGCGAGGTGCCGAAATAGAACTCGACCTCAGCGGGCACGGGGTAGGCGCTCAGTATCTCCAGCCCGACGCCAGCATGCTCGGAATTTCGCAGGATGGCGGCCCTGTCAACCGCCTCGCCCGATCTACGACTATCCCAGGGTCCTGTCTCGACCTCGACGAAGAAATCCCTATCGTCCTGGCGGAGGTAGATGGGAACGACCACCCTCCCAAGTGGGGATTCGATCTCTTTGAAGAGCTCGAGGATCTTGCCCCCTCGCTCTTCCAGCTCCCCGGCCACCCTGAGTATGGTGGCCGGACGCGGGGCGTCGCGGTCGACCTGTATCGTACGCGTATGCTCTTCTGAAGCTTCCTGTATGCCTTCTTCGGGTGTCTCTCCCTCGTCTCTCCAGAACATCCTGGCAAGCCTCCCCGTCTGACCTCGAACTCGCAGATTCTAGCACCGGCGAGGATTTGCCGAAGACGTCTCGATACACTACCCTTACCCGATGCCAAAACCACAAGAATTACTCCTGGTGCGTCACGGGCAGTCCACGGCGAACGCGAACGGCATCTGGCAGGGCCAGATGGAGTTTCCTCTCTCGGAAGAAGGCAGGAAGCAGGCAAGCCTCGCGGGAAGCGGCCTCTCGGGCGAACCGTTCGAAGGCCTCTACTCGAGCCCGCTCTCGAGGGCTTTCGAGACCGCGGAGATAATCCGCGACCGGACGGGATTCGCTGGCGAGGTCGTCCCTTTAGGCGGCCTGAGCGAGAGGCACGGAGGCATCCTCGAAGGCCACACCTGGGCCGAGCAGGAGCAACGCAACCCCGAATTGGCGAAGAAGTTTCTCGCCATACCCGAGGAAGAACGCTGGACCCTCGTCGGAGCGGAGACGGACGAGGAGGTTATCGCCAGGTTCGAAGAGGCCATCTCGTCCATTCGGGCGCTTCACCCCGACGGCTCGCGCATCGTCATCGTCTCGCATGGAGGCGTAATGAGGGCGTTCCTCAGGGAACTCTTCGGCCCTGGGGTCCTGCCAGGCGCGCAGCGGGCGGCCAACGCTTCGATCACACGCTTGCAATGGGACCGGGGAGAGACAAAGCCGCGCCTGCTCGAAATGGCTTCGACGGCGCATCTCACCGATGACCCTGGTTCTTCTACCGTCGAATGATTCAGGCTTCAGGATTTCGTACTACCTTGACGGTTCGACCGATCTGAAGGGTGCTGCACTGCACCTCTCGGCAAGTACGAGTCCCGGCACGCAATGCTATGCGTCTTCGGCCTACAAGTCGGCCGTCAACCCTGCTGATGCCTGAAGCCGCGGTTTGCGCAGCAAACCGCTCTAGCCTATCGTACGGACGCGGCGCGCGTTCGGTCCGCGGTCGTTGCGACCGACTTCGTACTCGACTTCACCGCTGGGTGAGAGTTCAGAAGGGTCACCCTGAACCTCAGAATGGTGCACGAAGAGATCGTCGCCCGTGGGGCGTATCAGGAAACCATAACCCTTCTCCGCGTCGAACCACTTGACGCGGCCCCGCTCGCGCGGTGGACCGTCCACCCCGTCCTCCGCTGTGCCGTCGGCGGAAGCGGTGGGTAGTGCGGACTCGTCGGTCGAACCGGCCTCTCCCCCATCGGCCTCGAGTACAATGGAGTCTTCGGCCACCTTCACGACGACGGCCTCCACCCCGGCCCAGTGCTCCTTCCAGATCGGGTCCTCCGCGATGGAAGGATCGAGCCACAGGCCCCAGCCGTCGCGCTCGCCGTGGTCGAGGACTCCTTCGAAGAGGCTCTCGGGCTCGCGGGGTCCACGCTCGCGCCTGTAGATGTCGTTGCGCGAGCGGAAGGACTGCACCGAGGAGGCGCTGGTGCCCAGGGCGTCCGCGATCCAATCGTCCGATTTTCCCGTCTCCACCCACTCCCTGATACGGTCCATGTGAGGCTTTAACGCTATGCGCTTTCTGGAGTCTGCCATGCTACCGCCTGCTCCTTCTCTGTACCCGTGCTGATAGATGCTGCGCTGAGCGGTCGCTAGACGAGTTATTGTTGGAGATGCCGCAAACTATTCTATCATTTTCCGGGCCTTACGGGCAGCCTTCTTGTCTAGCGTGTCTCTTCACTATCCACCGTGCCAGGAGAGCCCGTGCGACCAGCCTCGGGCGGGGAGGGTCGTTCTTCCTCACCGGCCTCGTCTCCTACCCCGGGAGCGTCTTTGGCCTGCGGGTCCTGCACCCTCGAAGGCTCCTCCCCCCGGCCGGGATCTTCACGGGCCGTCTGGCGGGCCGCCCTGTCCTCGGGGCTCGGCTTCTCCTCCTGCGCCTCTGCCGCCGCTCCGCCCTCTGCGGGGCCTCCCTCCGATGGGACACCCTCTTCGTCCGCCTCCTCAGGCGCGGGGGTCTCGGGCGGGGGTTCGGGGAAGTCAGCGAAACCTTCACGGCCAAGGTCCTCTAGCATCTCACCGACGATCGGCGCCGGAAGGTCGAGGTACAACGCCAGGCCCTCCGCGTGGGCGATGACCTCATAAGTGTCCCCCTCATAGCCGAGGGCACCGAGCGCTCGGGAGACGTTCTCGGTGGGCACGATCGTGTTTCCGCCGGCGGCAACGCGCAGGTACTGGAAGAGTGTAAGGTCGAGGCCCCCGACCACGCCGACCACGGGGTCGGTTTCGTGAATGCGCCGCCTTACGAACAGGCGCGTGTCGTAGCCATCGGCCCAGCGCCTGAGGACTTCGCGCTCGTCCACGTAATTGTACTGGGCCACCCTGTGCTGGAACTGCCCGAGCAGCCTGCCCGTCAGCACGCGGAGGTTCTCGTCCCCGAAGAACCAGCCGTCGCCCTCCACGTTCATGATGCCACTCGCGCGTGGGATGGTCAGCGGTTCTTCCTCGTCCTCGAACGTCTCGCGGAACTCTCGGACCATGTCACGGACCTCATCACCCCCGCGTCCGCTCTTCATCAGGGCGGTCTCGTAGACCACCAGCGCAGACTCCGGATGTTCCCTCGAGATCTCGTCGAACCTCTGCGCCGCCATCTCGAGCCGCCTGTCGTAGTCCTCGAGGTTCCTGATCCTCCAGGCCGCCTCGCTTAGCTCTCCTGTTAACTCGCCCATGTTCTCTCCTCGGGGTTGGTAAGAATAGGTCTCCGCAATATAGCATTTCAGCTTGTCAGCCCTTCAGCTTCTTGTTTTCGCTCGTAGCCGGAAGCGTGATTCGCAGGAGGCCATGAGTACTCGCGAGTAGCATCAGGATACTTGTTTCAATCCGTAGACGCCTGGCGCGACCTGCACGAAGAGCGTGGCGGGATTGTCTCTTACGTCCACGGAGAGCCTCGCCCTCATCGTGTTCTGGGGCGTCCGGCCCGCGCTCCGGAGGTACCCTGACTGTAGCGCGATCTCAGTGATATCCGTGTAGTGGAGGGGGTGACCAACCTCCTCGAGGACCTGGCGCGCGGCAGCCTTGAAGTCCACTCAGCCCCGTGCCGTCAGGCTACTTCGGGGGAGATTTCGGGGTAGGCCCCGATCACACCCACGTAAGGGCAGTGATCCTCGAGTGATTCGAGGGCGCGCCTTACCCTGTCTTCATCGGGGTGCCCGAGGAAGTCCGCGAAGAACACGTAGGTCCAGGCACGCTTGCGGCTCGGACGGCTCTCGATGCGGGTAAGGTTGATCCCCTCATCCGCGAAGGCCGAGAGCGCGTCTTTGAGAACCCCTGGGCGGTCCTTGACGGAGAACACTACGCTAGTCTTATCCTTGCCCGTTCGCGCGGCCCACGCGCGCCCGAGCACGATAAAGCGCGTCGTGTTCGCGCGGGCATCCTGGATGTTGCGCGCCAGAACCGTGAGACCGTGGGCGCCGGCCGCCAGTACGCTACCGATAGCGGCCACCCCCGGCTCTATAGCCGCGCGCCGGGCCGCCTCCGCCGTCGAATCGACCTCATCCAGGCGAGCTTCCGGTAGCTCGCGCCTGAGCCAGCTCGCCGCCTGGGCCAGCGCCATCGGATGCGAGCACACGAGGTTCACCTTCTCCGTCGACTGCTCTGCGGAGATCAGATTCTGGGAGACAGGCAGGTACACCTCCCCGCAGATCTTCAGGGGGCTGTTCATAAGCTCGTCGAGCGTGTGGGTCACGGCCCCTTCCATCGAGTTCTCGACGGGCACCACCCCGTGCTCGACCTCCCCGCGCTCGACTCTGGCGAAGACTTCGGCGACGGTCGTCTGGGGCTCGAGCTCTATGCTCGTCCCGAAAGAACGCAGGGCGGCCTCGTGCGTGAACGTCGCCTCAGGTCCCAGGTAGGCGACCTTGAGGCGGGCCTCCAGAGAGATGGAGGAGGAGATGATCTCACGGAATACGGCCTGCAGCCCGCGCCTTGGGAACTCACCCTCGCCCAGCGTCACGACCCGGTCGAGGACGGCCCGCTCCCTGGCAGGGGCGTAGGCCGCAAGCCCCCTCTGGTGTTTGATCTCACCTATTCTGCGCGCCAACCAGGCACGTCTGTCGAGCAGGCGCACTATCTCCTCGTCCACAGTGTCTATCCCCTGGCGAAGCGCCTCCAACTCCGTCGTAAGAGGCATGATGCCGGATTGGGCAAGACGAGTCTCTTCTCTGTCCGGTAAGTTTGACTGGGTCATGATGTGTACGGTCTCCTGTAGAAATCTTGTGAATACGCGGATAAGGAGGAGCGCGGCCGCGCTTCAGGAAAAGGAGCGCCCCTCCCCGCTAAATCGCCGCAATGCTAAGCCCGCGCCGCGCATGATCGATTCAAAGTAGCAGAAAGCGTGCCCGGCTGTCAAAGTCGCATTGTTTGCAAAGAGGTACTGAACCTCTTTGCAAGCGATTAGCCGTCAGCTTTCAGCCTTCAGCAAGAACAAAAAGCTGACCGCTGATCGCTGAAGGCACGATTCAAAGAGGGAACCACTTTGAATCGCTTTAGAACACGATGAGCAACAGGGCGACGACGGCCGCGACAGCGAAGCGGTAGTAGGCGAAAACGCGCAGGCTGTGATATGTGAGGTAATTAAGCAGGAAGCGTATCGTCAGGTATCCCACGAGCGCCGAAGTGATGAAGCCGGTCGCGAACAGCAGCCACTCGTGCGTGCTCATGCCGTCGGCGAGCACCTCTCCCAGTTTCAGGCCGCCGGCTCCGGCGATGATCGGCACGCTCATCAGGAACGAGAATCGGGCCGCCTCCTCGCGCCTGAGCCCCAGGAAGAGGCCGAGTGTGATCGTGGCGCCAGAACGTGAGACGCCGGGCACGAGCGCCGTAGCCTGGGCGAGCCCGATACCGATAGCCTCGCCGAACCTGAGCTTGGAAGCCCGCCGGCTGCGGCCTCCTACGGCTTCGGCGACGAGGAACAGGATGCCGACCAGAACGAAGTTGAAGACCACAACCCACGGCGAGCGGACCGTGTTCTCGAAGAAGCCTTCGAACAGGAACCCGATCAAAGCCGCGGGCACAGTCGATGCGATCACGAGGTAAGCGAGTCTCTGGTCGGGGTCGTTGGCGAGGTCCATGTGGCCGAACGACCTCAAGAAAGCGAAAGCCATCCTCAGGAGATCCCGCCAGAAATACGAGACGACCGCGAGGAGTGTGCCCATGTGCAACGCCACATCAAAGGAGAGCCCGAAGCGGTCCTGATCGAGCCCGAGGAAATACTGCCCGAGCAGGAGATGCCCCGAGCTTGAGACAGGCAGGAACTCCGTGAGGCCCTGCACAACCCCCAGGATCACAGCTTCGATAAGGTCGAGCAAATACCCTCCAAGTCAGCTAGTCAGCATTTCAGCACATCAGCTTTCGCTGGCGCAAGATCTGGCTAACTGGCTGACAAGCCGCCCTGTGGGGGGCGTGCTTACATTCTGACAAGCAGAGGCGAAGCCGAAGCGTGCTGACCAGCTATTCCCGGCTTAGTTCTGTAAGGGCGCGCGTATCCTTGAGGGTGATGCGACCGGATTCCACCTCGATCACACCTCTGTTGCGCATCTCGTTGAGGACCTTCGTGACGGACTCCCTGGTAGAGGCTACCATGGCGGCGAGATCCTGGTGAGTGAGGCGGAGGTCTATAGTCACGAGGCCTTCCGTGCTCTGGCCGAACTTCTGCGCCAGCAGCGGCAGCAGGTTTGCAAGCCGTACCTCGGTCTCCCGGGGCAACAGGCACTTGACCAGCTCCTCGTACTGCACGAGACGCAGCTCCAGGAGGGTCATCAACTGGAAGGCGGCCCGCGGCTCCTGTCGGACGGCGCGTTCGACGAAGATCTTGGGCACCTTCGTCACCCTGCACTCCGTAACGGCCTCGGCGTAGGCGCGCTGCCTGGTCTCCCCGGCGAAGGCAAGATGGCCGAAAATATCCCAGGGCTTGAGCAGCCGCAACGTCGCCTCCTTGCTGCCCGAGTAGGGTCTGAAGAGCTTCAGCACGCCAGAGGTGAGCACATAGAGGGCGTCACCGTACTCGCCCTGGTTGTAGATGGCGTCCCCCGGTCCGTAGACCCTGTCAGCCGTCGCTATGCCCATCTCGCCAAGGAGTTGCAAAAGAGCCCTGCACTCCTGCTCCTGCAGCTTCATGTACTCGGTCAGGGAAACATCAACAGCCACGTGCATCCCCTCCCTGGAATCTCGTCCGGGAATCACGCCGGCCTTCGTGGGGCTCCTGGCTGAGCGTGCTACACATTGCTACATTGTACATTACGCGGAGGCGAACACGAGTACATCCTGCAGGACGAGCCCCTCCAATTGGGTTAGAATGGCGCGAAGGTTCGTATTCTAGAGAGGAGATCAAGTGCGGGAGCGGATTGCGTTCGGGATCCTGATCCTGCTGCTTATCCTCCTATTCGCCTTCACCTTCGCCGTCCTCGGCAAGGGTGAGTACGAACCTACCAGCATTCCGCCGCGCCTGGCCTCTTCGACCCTGGCTTGATCCTCAACCCGGACCGGGCGCCTCCGGAGCACGCTCGACCGCGACCTGGTAGCGAGTCATCCTGGGGTGGCCCGTTGATGGCCCTTCTCATGCAACTCCCGCGCCGCTCGGACGGCCACATTATCGAATACCGCGACTGGCATGAACTGGCCATTGAGGTGCGCTTCCCAGATGCCGTGGACGTTGAGGTCCTCTAAATCGTATAACGTGTACTCGAATGTTCGGGTTCTAACTTGTCGACGTGTCGCAAAAGCCTTTGAATAATAGAGTGCAGCAGAAAGCGGAAAACCGGCTCGTATGGCTTAAAAGGGGTGCTGTTGCTGGTCTAGTTGCAGGGTTACTCCTCTCTGCGAAGCTGTGGGTATCGACGCGGGAGTACCCTTTGGTGTCCCTCCTAGGCTTCGGCCCACCCCTACCATACCCGCTAGACTACCTCCTCTTTGGTCTTTTCGGAGTACTGCTGGTCGGGATCCTGCTCTTTCGGGGGCGGTTGGCGGGGGCATTTGTCATTGGAGCTCTTGCCCTGGCGATTCTACTAGTGCTGCAGGACCAGGGCAGGCTTCAACCGTGGTTCTACCAATACTCCTTCATGCTTGCGGCCGCAGGGCTTTCTAACTTGGGACGTCTATCTACTGAGGGCGCCTTGAATGCCTGCCGCCTAGTTGTCGCCTTCACCTATTTTTGGAGCGGGCTACAGAAGGCCAACGTAAGCTTCGCCGAGAAAGTTTACCCGTGGCTCATAGAGCCATTG
>Ga0126306_10000302_pt1 | contig 21264 bp, 23 predicted proteins | sample Plot27_FD_92592 | JGI IMG/M metagenome (GOLD analysis project Ga0126306, IMG submission 92592) | Serpentine soil microbial communities from UC McLaughlin Reserve, CA, USA - Plot27 | ecosystem: Environmental > Terrestrial > Soil > Grasslands | place: USA: UC McLaughlin Reserve, Lake County... | reverse complement strand
TCGAGTGCGTCGCCGACTCGGGCTACGCCGAGGCGTTCCACCCGAGGAAGCTCCGCCTGCTCTGAGTGGGGTCGGTCAGGAGCGCTGGCCGGCGATGTTGACCATCCACGGGGTGCCGAAGCGGTCGACGCACATGCCGAAGCTGTCGCCCCACGGCGCCGTCTCGAGCGGGACCGTCACCGAGCCGCTCTCGGACAGGGCCTTCCAGTAGCCCCGCAGCTCGTCGTCGTCGTCGACGTCGCCGCTGAGCGACACGGTGATCCCGGCGGCTGTTGCGTACTCCATGTCGCTCGGGGTGTCGGCGCCCATGAGCACCAGGCCGCTGGACGTCCGGAGGGAGGAGTGCATGACCCTGTCGGCCTCGTCGGGCTCGCCGGCGCCCACGGTCGAGAACGGCATCACGTCCAGCTCGCCGCCGAAGACGGACTGGTAGAACTCCATCGCCTCGCGAGCGTTGTCGCGGAACGTCAGGTACGGGTTGAGTAGGACCGTCATGGCGCGAGCGTGCCACGCGGCCGCAAGTGCCGGGGGGGACGGGGCGTAGGCCCGGAGGCCTCGCCGCGCTGGGGCTGACATTCCCGAGCGAGACTCGTCGGCGCGTGTCGAGATCGGGGCGGCGGCTCCGATGTCCCGGGCGAGGCGGCCATCGCGGCCCGCCGCACGAGGAGGCCAGATGAAGTACCTCATCCAGATCTACGCCAACCCGGTGAACTGGGAGCACCCGCTGTTCCTGAAGGACCCGGAGTTCCAGGCGCTGCCCGAGGAGGAGCGTGCCCAGCTGATCCGGCAGGACGAAGCCCTCGTGGACGAGATCAGGGCGTCCGGCGAGCTGCTCGTCGGGTGCGCCCTCGCCGACCCTGTGACGGCCACGACGATCCGGGGACGGGACGGCGTGGTGACCAGCACCGACGGGCCGTTCCCCGAGTCGAAGGAGCAGCTGGCCGGGTACTTCGTGGTCGATTGCGAGACGGCGGAGCGGGCGGTCGAGATCGCCTTGCGGTTCCCCGACGCCCGGTTGTCGTCCACGGCGATCGAGGTGCGCCCGATCATGGGCGTGTCCGGCCAGGAGATGTGACGGCGGACGACCTCGAGGGCCTGCTGCGCGACCTTGCGCCGCAGGCCCTCGCCGCCGTCGTGCGGCAGCACGGGCATTTCGACGCCGCCGAGGACGCCGTCCAGGAGGCCCTGCTCGCCGCGGCCACGCAGTGGCGGGCGCGCGGGGTGCCGGAGCGGCCCCGGGGCTGGCTCATCCGGGTGGCGTCCCGGCGGCTCACCGACCAGCTGCGGCGGGAGTCGGCGAGCCGCCGGCGGGAGGAGGTGCTGGCGGCCCGGGCGCCGGCCGAGGCGCCGGCCGACGCCGCCCCGGGCGAGGACGACACGCTGACCCTCCTGCTGCTGTGCTGCCATCCGAGCTTGACCCCGGCGTCGCAGGTCGCCCTCACGCTGCGGGCGGTGGGCGGCCTCACGACTGCGGAGGTCGCCCGGGCGTACCTCGTGCCGGAGGCGACGATGGCGCAGCGCATCAGCCGGGCCAAGCAGCGCATCCGTGCCACCGGTGCCGATGTCGACCGGCCGGCGGAGGCGGATCGGGTCGACCGCCTCGCCGCCGCCCTGCACGTCCTCTACCTGGTCTTCAACGAGGGCTACACCGCCACGTCGGGGCCGGACCTGCACCGGCCGGACCTCACGCGGGAGGCGATCCGCCTCACCCGGACGGTGCACCGCCTCCTGCCGGACGACGGCGAGGTCGCCGGCCTCCTGGCGCTCATGCTGCTCACGGACGCCCGCCGCCCGGCCCGCACCCGGCCCGACGGCGGCCTCGTCCCGCTGGCCGAACAGGACCGGGGCCTGTGGGACCGGGCGGCGATCGACGAGGGCCTCGCCCTGGTGGCGCACACGCTGGCGACCGCCCGGATCGGCCCCTACCAGGTGCAGGCTGCCATCGCCGCCGTCCACACCGAGGCGGCGCGGGCCGAGGACACCGACTGGCCGCAGGTGGCGGCCCTCTACCGGCTGCTCGACGACCTGGCCCCCGGGCCGATGGTCACGCTCAACCGGGCGGTGGCGATGGCGATGGCGGAGGGCCCGGAGGCGGGGCTGGCGCTGCTGACCCCGCTCGACGCCGATGCCCGCACGGCGCGCCACCACCGGCTGCACGCCGTCCGTGCGCATCTGCACGAGATGGCCGGCGACCTCGCCGCCGCCGCGGACGGCTACCGCACCGCCGCGCGCCTCACCACCAGCCTGCCCGAGCAGCGCTACCTGCGCGAACGCGCCGCCCGCCTGCCCGGCGGGTGAGCCGTCGGTCGGCGCGGGCGGTCCGGCCCGGGCGCCTCAGCCGGCCGGTGCCGAGGACTCGGCCGCCGCAGGCGGCTCCGCGGCATCCCGGACGGTGAGGTGGACGAGGCCGTGAGCGCGGCTCGGCGTCGCCCCCCACAGCCCGCCCAGGCTGCCGAGCACCGGCTCGACCCGCCGGACCGACACCTCGACGCCTTCGCCCGCCAGCCGCATCCGGCCGCGGGGGCGGGCCTGCGTCGCACGGCGGTCATGGTGGCCGTTCCGCCGCTCGTGGTCACCGTCGCCCTCGGCGGCGGCGCCGAGGAACCGCCGCAGGGCGAAGGCGCCGCCGCGCGGCAGCACCGCGTGGAGCGAGTCGGTCTCGTCGCCGCCCAGCAGCGCGACGGCCGCCGGGGAGGCGAAGCGGACACCCAGGTCGGCGTCCACCACGGCGACGGCCTCCTCGGTGTGGCGGACCGTCGCCTCCACGATCGCCAGTACGTCGGCGCTCACCTGCCGACAGTGCACCAGCTCGCCGCACAGCTGATCGAGGGCCTCACCGCCCTCGTCCAGCCGATCCCGCAACTGCTCCACCATCCGCCACACGTCCGCGCGCGCCCCGTCGTCCTTCCCGTCCCCCTCGACCGGCACTTCCCTCGCCATGACGTCCTGTATAGCGTTTGTCGAGCTTTTCTCCACACAACAGCGCGACCTCGTCCGGGCCCGGCCGAGGCGGTTGCACCAGTACGGTGCGGGGCGATGGGCCCGGCCCGGGAGCCGAGGCCGACGGGGACGGGAGGCCGTCCGGCACTGCTGCTGGGTCGCGGCGCCACGCTCGGTCGGGACGACGAGGCCGAGCGCCGCGGTCGGCGGTCAGCCGGTGACGAGGACCAGGGCGCGGGAGCGATCGGCGGGGGCGACGAGGTCGGCGACCGTGACGTCGACCGGCCCGCGGGTGCGGTAGCGGTCGACCGTGAAGGGGCCGGCCTCGGCGCGGCCGTCCGGCTCCAGGCGGCCGAACAGGGGCTCCGGCGGTGGCACGCCGAGGAACAGGAGCCCGCACGCCCGGCCGACCAACAGGTTGCAGGGGGCGTCGCCGGGGCAGGCGACCACGACGTCGACCGCCTCCACCGTCGCCACCTCACCCGGCTCCAGCACCCGCGAGCCGTCGAGGTAGCGGGTGAGCGGGCCGGCCAGGTTGCCGTGGACGTTGAGGACCAGCGCCCGGGGCGCCGGGCCGGCGGCGACGGCGTCCTCGTGGGCGGCGGCGACGGCGCGCCAGTCGGGACGCTGGAGGTCCGCGTCGGTGGCCACCGCCGCCACGGCGACCAGCGACACGGCGACGAGGCTGGTGACGGCGGCTCCCGCCGCGACCGCCGCGACCCGCCGACGACCGGCGAGGGCGGTGGCGGACGCCACCGCCACGGCGACGAGCAGGGCGGGGAGGGCTGCGATGAGGTACCGGCCGACGACGGCGTCGACGCCGACCGCCACGGCGACGAGCGCCAGGCCGACGGCACCGGCGCCCACGCCGACCAGCCCGGCGACCGTCCGGCGCTCCCGTCCGGTGGCCGCCCACCCGCCGGCGGCGAGCGCCACCGCCACGGCCAGGGCGGCCACGAGCCACAGCCGCCCGTCCGGCACGCTCGGCCCGACCAGGGCGCTGCGCCCCGCGTCGGACAGCCGGTCCGCCAGCGGGAACGCCGTGATCCAGGCGCGGTTGGCCTCGTGGTCGTGCTGGCGCAGCGCCACCGGAGCGAGGGCGGCGAGGACCAGCCCGGCGGGGACGAGGGCGAGCGCCCACGTCCGCCACCGCTCCCGGCGGGCGAGGACCAGCGCCGCCGCCTCGGCCACCACGAGGAACGCGGCGAAGTAGTGGACGGCCACCGCGACGGCGCACGCCAGCGCCCACCATCCCGGGGCGCGCCGGTCGCCGTCCGGTGCCCGGCCCGCCCGGACGGCGGCGAGCAGCGACAGGCCGCCGACCAGCGCCAGTAGCGCGTAGGGCCGCGCCTCCTGGGAGTACCAGACGAGCATCGGGTTCACGGCCACCAGCAGGGCCGCCAGGCGGGCGGCGGCCCGGCCCGGGCGCAGCGCACGCCCGAGCGCGTACGCCACCGGGATCGTGGCCACGCCCGCCACGAGCGGCAGCGCCCGCAGGGCGACCTCGCCGTGGCCGGCGACCCGCGTCCAGAGCCACACGAGCGCGAAGAACGGCGGCGGGATCCCCTCGCGGTCGGCGACGTGCGTGAGCAGGTCACTGAGCCCGCCGTCGACCGCCTCGCTCGTCAGCCACTCGTCGTACCAGAGGCTCTGGGCCCCGATCCCCCACGCCCGCAGCCCGAGCGCCAGGAGGACAAGCCCGGCGAGCCCCGGGTCGGCCCACCACCGCCGGGCGCGCCCCTCCGCCGGCTCCCCGGCGTCCGGCGCCGCCGGCGAGTCCAGCACCGCCTGGCGCGACGACTCCCCAGCCCCCCACTCCACGCCCGTTGGACGTTACCCGCCCCGACCAGGTCGAGCCCGGGCGAGCCGGCGCGTGGGGGGATCAGCCCACCGGCGGGGGGACGAGGGTGCTGGTGCGGGCGACCTCGGCGAACCAGTGGTAGCTGGGCTTGGGGGTGCGGGCGAACGTGGCCCTGTCGACGGACACGAGGCCGAACCGGGGCCGGTACCCGAACGCCCACTCGAAGTTGTCGAGCAGCGACCAGCACGTGTAGCCCCGCACGTCGAGGCCGTCGTCGAGGCAGCGCAGCACGCCCTCGAGCGCCCCGTGGACGTAGGCGATGCGCTGGGCGTCGTCGTCGGTCCCGGCGCCGTTCTCGGTGACGAGCAGCGGCACCCGGCCGCCGGTCACGTCCCAGGCCCGGCGCAGGGTCGCCTCCAGCGCCTCGGGCCACAGCTCGTAGCCCATCGAGCCCACGGGGACGCCGTCCTCCGGGCCGAGCACGCCCCCCGGGCCGATCCGCTCGCGGGTGTAGGCCTGGACGCCGAGGAAGTCGTCGCCCTCGACGGCGGCGAGGAACACGTCCTCCATCCCGCGCCGGATACGGTCCCGCCGCTCCTCGGCCCCGTCGACGGCCTGGTAGTCGGTCATCGACAGCGTGAGGCCGACCGGGACGCCCGGCGCCGCCGAGCGAATCGCCTCGACAGCCTGGCGGTGGGCGTCGGCGAACACGTCGTTCACCCGGTGGCGGGCGGCACGGTCGCTCCGGCCGGGCGGGAACGCGCCCCACAGCCAGCCGACCGTGGCAACGATGTTGGGCTCGTTGATCGTGCAGGCCCGGCCCATGACGTCGGCCAGCTCGCCGGCGGCCCGGCGGCAGAAGGCGGCGAAGCGCCCCGCGGTGGCCGGGTCCTCCCAGCCGCCGGCGGCCACCACCCAGCGGGGGGTCGTGAAGTGGTGGAAGGTGACGGTGGGCTCGATGCCGCGCGAGCGCAGGGCCGTGCACAGCGCCCGGTAGTGGGCGATCGCCGCCGACGACCACTCCCCCGGCTCGGGCTCGACGCGGCTCCACTCGATCGAGAACCGGTAGGTGGACGAGCCGAGGCCGGCCGCCAGCTCGACGTCTTCGTGCCAGCGGTGCCAGGAGTCGCAGGCGTCGCCGGACGGCTCCTCGCACGGCGAGCCGTCGGCGTGCTCCCACGCCCACCAGTCGTTGTTCCAGTTCCCGCCCTCGACCTGGTGGGCCGCCGTGGCGGTCCCCCAGCCGAACCCTGCGGGGAACGCCCTGCTGTTCGAGCCCTCCACGGGCCGCAACCTACCGACCGGCGCGCGCCGGGGGCATCCCGGACGCGCGGGCGGCGGCGGCTCAGTCCGCCTGGTCGAACGCGAGGACGATGCTGCCCACCTTGTGGCCCCCGTCGACCCGGCGGTGGGCTTCGATGACCTGCCCGAACGGCAGGACGGTCTCGATCACGGCCCGCAGCCTGCCCTCCCCGGCCAGCGACATGAGCCTGCGGAAGCTCTCGGCGGCGAGCGCGGAGCTGTCGCCGCTGGCGATCACGTGCTTCTGCCGGATGGCGGCGAGCATCTGCGGCAGGTCGCCGACGACCATGAGGAACCGGCCGTCCGGGGCCAGCGAGCCCTTCACCCGGGCGTACGGGGCGTTGCCGTGGTTGTCCATGATCACGTCGTAGCGCCGGCCGCTCTCGGTGAAGTCCTCGGTCGTGTAGTCCACGACGTGGTCCGCCCCGAGGCTCGACACCAGCTCGGCGTTGGCGCCGCTGCACACGGCGGTCACCTCGGCGCCGAGGTCCTTGGCGATCTGCACGGCCATGACCCCGACCGCGCCCGACGCGCCGTTGACGAGCAGGCTCTCGCCGGCGGACAGCTTGCCGAGCCCGAAGTAGGTGAGCGCCGTGGAGCCGCCGAAGCAGAGCGCCACGGCGTCCTGGTCGCTCACGCCGTCGGGGATCTCGGCCAGCCCGCCGTCCTGGGCCACGACCGCGTACTCGGCGTGGCAGCCGAGGGCGAACCCCCGCGAGGCGACGACCCGGTCGCCCACCTCGAACCCGGTGACCCCGGGGCCGACCGCGTCGACCCGCCCGGCCATGTCGAAGCCGAAGATGCCGTTGCGCGGCTTGGTGATGCCGAGCCGCAGCCGCAGCGGCAGGCGCATCCCCCGGGGGACCCGCAGCGCCCGAATGCGGGCGTCGCCCGAGTTCACGGTCGTGGCGGCGGCGCGGACCCGCACCTGGCCGTCCCCCGGCTCGGGCGTCGGGACCTCCTGGATGTGGACGACCTCGGGAGGCCCGTACCGCTCGCACACCGCAGCCTTCATGACCGACCACTCCCCGACGCCGACACCGGGCGCTCTCCCGGCACTCCTGCGGCGACCCTAGATCCAAGCGGCGTGGTGGCCTGCACGAACGGGAGCGGGCTGTGCCATCGTCGGGTGTGGCCGACGACCGCCTGCGGGCCCGGTTGAGCACCCGCCCGGGACTCGTGGTGGCGGCGGGCGGCATCCCCGAGCTGGGCCGGCACGAGCCGCTCGGCGTCGGCGACGACCGGGACGGGCTGCTCTACGTGCCCGACACGGCCGAGCCGGGAGCGGCCGTGCTCGTGTTCCTGCACGGCGCCACCGGCAGCGGCCGGTCCCACGCCCGGGCGGTGCTGGCGGCCGCCGACCGTTACGGGGTCGTGCTGGTGGCGCCCGACTCGCGCAACCTGACGTCCTGGGACCTGATCGCGGACGGCCGCATCGGCCCGGACGTCGCGTTCCTCGACCGGGTGCTCGACGGGCTCGCCGATCGGATCGGCCTCGACGTCGCCGCCGACCGGCTGGCGATCGGCGGCGTCTCCGACGGAGCGTCGTACGCGCTCACGCTGGGGTTGAGCAACGGCGACCTCTTCCCGACCGTGCTGGCGTTCTCGCCCGGGTTCCTCGCCGTGGAGGAGCCGGTGGGGCGGCCGCGGGTGTTCGTCTCGCACGGCACGGCTGACCCGGTCCTGCCGATCGACCGGTGCAGCCGGTCGTTCGTGCCACTCCTGCGTGGGGCCGGCTACGACGTCCGCTTCGACGAGTTCGACGGCGGCCACACGGTCCCGCCTCCCGTCGCCGACCGCGCCTTCGCCTGGTGGCTGGACGGCTCCGCCGACGACCGCACATGACCCCGGTCGGCCGGCGGCGGGGCCCACCTGCGGCAAGCTGGCGGCGTGTTGCGCCTGCCCGACCCGTGCCTCGTCGTGATGGTGGGGCCGTCCGGGGCGGGTAAGAGCCACTGGGCGGCGGACACGCCAGCGTTCCCCCCCGGTGCCGTCGTCTCCTCCGACGCCCTGCGGGCCGTCGTGGGGACGGGCGAGCACGACCAGCGTGCCGGCACCGACGCCTTCGACGTCCTGGCCCTCGTGGTCCAGCGGCGCCTCAAACGGGGGCTGACCACCGTCGTCGACAGCACCGGCCTCGACGCCAAGCAGCGCCGACGGTGGCTGGCGTGCGCCCGCACGCACGGCGTCGCCGCCCACGTCGTCGTGTTCGCCACGGCGGCGATGGTGTGCCGGGCGCGCAACCGGGAACGGGCCGACCCGATCCCCTCCAAGGTCCTGACCGCCCAGCTGAAGGCGGCGGAGACGGTCGGCGAGGCGCTGGCGGAGGAGGGCTGGGACGGCGTCCACGAGCCCGGCCCGTTGACGCTCGTGCCGCCCGCCTTCCTCCACGCCCCGACCACCGCCGCCCGCCAGCGGGAGGAACCGATGCCCCTCGAGTTCGGCCTGCAGGTCTCCCGGATGTCGTTCCCGGGCGGGGCGGCCGAGCTGGCCGACCGCCTGGCCGCCCTGGCCGTCGAGGCCGAGGGGGCCGGCTTCACGAGCCTCTGGGTCATGGACCACGTCGTGCAGATCCCCACCGTGGGCCGCGAGTGGGAGGACCTGCCCGAGAGCTACACGACCCTCGGCTTCCTGGCCGGGCGCACCCGGACGATCCGCCTCGGGGTGCTCGTCACCGGCGTCACCTACCGGAACCTGGCGCACCTGGCCAAGATCGTCGCCACGCTCGACGTGCTCTCCGGCGGGCGTGCCCTGTGCGGGCTGGGCGCCGCCTGGTACCGGCGCGAGCACGAGCTCTACGGGTGGGAGTTCCCGCGCACCGCCCGCCGCTACGCGTTGCTAGAGGACGCCCTGGAGCTGCTCCCGCTGATGTGGGGGCCGGGCAGCCCACGCTTCGAGGGGCGCACGGTGACGATCCCGGCGGCCACCTGCTACCCGCGCCCGCTGCAGGAGCACGTGCCCATCTGGGTCGGCGGGTCGGGCGAGCGACGCACGCTGCGCCTCGTGGCCCGTCACGCCGATGCGTGCAACCTGTTCGGCGACGCCGCCACCGTCCGCCACAAGGTGGCGGTCCTGCGGGACCACTGCGCCACCGAGGGCCGCGACCCTGCCGACGTGCACGTCTCCCACCTGTCGACGGCGTCGGTGCTCCCGCCGGGGGCGGACCGCCCCCATCCCGACGCCGGCACGCTGGAGGAGCAGGTCGGCCGCTACCGGGACCTGGCGGATGCCGGCGTCCGGACCGCGGTCGTCGCCATACCCGAGTTGGGCATCGACCCCGGCGCCCTCGCCCGGGCGTCCGCGCTGGTCGCCGCCTTCCGCCCCTGAGCCACCGGCCCCGCAGCCGGATGGATGTCTCCGGGCCACCACGTCGGGTAGGCCCGTCATATCCGTCAAAGGAGGGGACACCCATGAGCACGACCGAGAGCGGCCAGGTCACCGGGACCAAGGACAAGGACTACAACATCCTCTGGTTCACCGAGGCCTGCCTCAGCAACGCCCTGCGGCTGGAGACCTACATCAAGGACGCCGAGCGCGACGGCGACAACGAGCTCGCCGAGTTCTTCCGCAAGGCACAGTCCGACAGCCGCAAGGGAGCCGAGCAGGGCAAGCAGATGCTCGTCGCCCGCCTGGGCCGCTGACCGCCGGAGCCGCCGGGCGGGCGGCCGGGTGGCCGGCCGCCCGGTGGGTCAGGCCCGCACCAGCTGGAGGACCAGCGCGAAGTGGCAGGAGCTGGCGGCGACCACGAACGTGTGCCACACCTCGTGGTAGCCGAAGACCTCGGGGTGGGGGTCCGGGCGCCTGCTGGCCAGCGTCACGGCCCCGACCGTGTAGAGGAGGCCACCGGTGACGAGCAGGGCCAGCTGGGGCCCGGTCAGCGCGTCGACGAGCCGGGGCAGGGCAACCACCGCCAGCCAGCCGAGGACGATGTAGAGGGCGAAGCCCAGCCGGTGCCACCGCTCCAGCCGCAGGACGGTCACGAGCACGCCGAGGGCGGCGCCGGCCCACGCCAGGACGAGGAGTCCTGTCCCGCCCGCCGCGCTCAGCGCCAGCAGGGCGACCGGCGTGTACGACGCGGCGATGAACACGAAGATCATCGAGTGGTCGAGGTGCTTCATCACCCGTCGGGCCCGCTCGGACCAGCGGCCGCGGTGGTAGGCGGCGCTGACGCCGTAGAGGCCGGTCAGGCAGATGGCGAACACTGCGGCCGCACCGCGGGCGCGGGCACCGCCGGCCAGGGCGACGAGGACGATGCCGGCCGGGATCGACAGGAGGAACGCCAGCTGATGCAGGCGACCCCGGAACCGGGGCTTCGGAGGCTCGGGCGGCGAGAGGTGCGGGGTCATGCGAGGCCGCGCGGGTCCCGGGCGGCGAGGTCGGCAAGCCGCGGGGCGACAGCGCGTGGAGACGCGACGCTACCGGCCGTACGGGCGATCCACCCCTCCGGAGGTCCGCCCGGCCGAGGCTTAGGAGCCCAGCGAGGGTAAGGTGCCGCGCACCGACTTGGTGGGATCGCCCGGCGGCGCGACGTCCCGGCTGCCGGCACGGCGGCCCCGGGTGCCTCCTCTGAGCCCGAGCAGAGGAGAACCATGGCCACCACGGGCCCATCGCACCGTCCCGCCGCCCCCGGCCGGCCGCCCGAGCGAGCGCAAGCCGTGTGGCAGTCCGCCGTCCGCCTGGCGGGCGCCGGCGGCGACCACCAGGCCGCCGTCCTCGCCCTGCTGCGCGACGCCGACTTCGACCCCTCGACGCTACGTCACGCCCTCACGCTCGGCCGCACCCGTCTGCGCCTTCGCCCCCACGACGCCCGGCTCTGCGGCGGCCGGGACCTGCTGGCGCACGCCACCGACTGGCTGGGCGCCCGGGACGCGGACGGTGAGGTGGGCGCGGCCCGATCGGACGGCACGGGCCGGGCGCCCGGCGCGGTGCCGGTGGTCCACCGGGTGCGCTCCGGCGGCCCCACGGGGTGAGGGACATGACGTCGCGGCCCCACGACATGCCGGACGACGACCTGTCCCGTCAGCGACGCAAGCGCGACGCCCGCCTGCTGGCGCAGACCCTCCCCGACGACCCCACCGTGACCGTGGGTGAGCTCGTGGCGGACGTCCTCGCCGCGGCGGCCGCCGTCGGCGACGACGACGCCGATGGCGAGCTCGACGTCCGGCAGTACCTGGCGGAGCGGGGCCACGAGTGGCCCACGATCAAGACCGTGGTGGATTACCTGGAACGGCAGGAGGCCGCCCGGGCGGTCCCGTCGTCCCGCCGGCGCCCGCTGCCCTGACTCGCGGCCCGCACGCCGGGAGCCGGTTTGTCCATGTCATGTACAGGGAAGGCTTCCGTCTCAATCGAGATGGGACAGCCAATGCCGTCCGCCCGCATGACCCTCGCCCGTGCCGTGGCCGGCGTCCCGGAGGCTCGCCGCTTCCTCGCCGGGCTACTGGCCCGGTGGGGCCTGGAAGCACTCCGGCCGACGCTCGAGCTGGCCACGTCGGAACTGGTGACCAACGCTGTCACGCACGGGCGCGGCCCGATCGAGGTCGACGTGGCCTGCGAGGACGGTGCCGTGCGGGTGGGCGTCACCGATCACGGCGGTGGCCGGCCGGTCATCCGCCCCACCGATACGTCCGGCGAGGTCGGCGGCTGGGGCCTCCGGCTGGTGGCGCACGTGGCGGACGAATGGGGGACCGACGTGTCCGGCGGCCGCACCACGGTGTGGCTCCGGCTGGCGAGCCCACCGCCGGACCGCTCCCACGTCACCAGGATGCGGACGTCGTGACCTGCGCCCACGGCTGAGTCCGGGGCACACCTCAGGTGACGTCGCGCCGGCGGAAGACGAGCGCGGCACCGGTGAGGATGACCGAGGCCCAGACGACGAGGAGCGTGCCGGCGGCGGACACGGTGCGGCCGGGGACGTCACCGCCGGCCTCGTACGTGCCGCGGACGACGACGAGGGCGTTCCAGAGCATGAGCCATGGCCGGAGCGGCGCGAACTGGCCGCCGACGACGTTCTCGACAACGAACAGGTAGGCGAACCCGGCGCCGAGGGCGGCGGCGGTCCCCCGGCCGACGAGGGCGAGCGCGAAGCCGAACGCGGCCGCCGCGGCGCCGATGGCGGCCACCCGCAGCCCGAGCCCGCCCGTGGACCGGAGCCAGTCGCCGCCCGTCGTGTCCGTCGTGTCCTGCACGAGCGTGCCCGGCACGACGGTGGCGGCGAGGACCACCTGCCACGCCACGATCGCGGCGAACACCCCCGCCACGAGCGCGACCAGGCGGGCGGCGAAGACCCGGAGCCGGCGGCCCTCCCAGGTCAGGACGGTGGCGACGAGCCCCGCCTGCCAGTCGGCACCGATCGACGAGGCGCCGACGAGGAACCCGCCGACGATCAGCAGGGCGGCGGTGGTCCGGTAGACCTCGCCGAGTTGGCCGAGGTGGAAGTCGGGGTCGGGGGCCGGCGTCACCGCCCGGCACACCCGTTCGCGCTCGGCCGGGACGGCGACCTCGGGCCCGACGGTGGGCAGGGTGACGCCGTCGCGGGTGCGCGGCGGCCGGTCCTGTACGCACCGTTCGATGTCCGCGTCGTGCTCGATCCGGGCCTGCTCGCTGAACGCAAAGGGGACGAGGACCGGTGCGGCGAGGAGGCCGACGAAGGCGGCGAGTAGCGACCAGCGCACCAGCCGGCGCATCCACAGGCGCCGCAGCTCGACCCGCACCAGGCGCATCACGGCGGCGTCGCCTCGCCGGTCAGGGCCATGAACGCCTCCTCCAGGCTCCGGCCGCCGGGACGCAGCTCCCGCGGCCACACCCCCTGCCGGGCCAGCGCCTCGGCCACCGCCGGCGAGTCCCGGGCCGGCACGTCGACGTGGATCAGCTGCCCGTCCGACCCGGCGGGCAGCCCGGCGGCAGCGAGGGCGGCGAGGCCGGCGGCGATGTCGTCGACGCGCACGACGACGCCCGAGGAGCCGACCGACGCCAGCACGTCGTCGACCGGCCCGGCCGCCACGCACCGTCCCCGGCGGAGGACCGCCACGTGGTCGCACATCTGCTGGACCTCGGCGAGGAGGTGGCTGGACACGAACACGGTGCGGCCCTCGGCGCCCAGCCGGCGCAGCAGGTTCCGGATGTCGCGGATGCCGGCGGGGTCGAGGCCGTTGGCCGGCTCGTCCAGGATCAACAGCTCCGGGCCCTTCATCAGCGCGGCCGCCAGGCCGAGGCGCTGACGCATCCCGAGCGAGTAGGTGGCGAGCAGGTCGTCGGCCCGCGCCGCCAGGTCGACCCGGTCCAGCGCGGCCTCCACCGCCGCGCCGGTCAGGCCCGCCATCTCGGCGAGCAACAACGGGTTCCGGCGACCCGTGAAGCCCGGGAACAGGGCGTGGGTCTCGATCATCGACCCCACACGACCCTGCACCCGGGCGTAGTCGCGGGAGGGGTCGGCGCCCAGGACGCGGCACGTGCCGGCCGTCGGGCGGGCCAACCCGAGGAGGCATCGGATGGTCGTGGTCTTGCCCGACCCGTTCGGGCCCAGGAATCCGTGGACGCCGCCGGCCGGGACGGACAGGTCCAGGCCGTCGAGGGCCACGACCGGAGGCCGGCGGCCCTGCCGGTACTCCTTGCGCAGCCCCGCCACCTCGATGACCGCCATGGCGCCCTCCGCCGGACAGCCCAGCACACTCGCCGGGCCGGCCGCCGGGATCCTCCGCTCAGGTCACGTCGCTGCGGTCGGTGCGCCAGGCGCCGGCGGCGATCAGGGCGGCGGCGACGACCAGCACCAGGATCGCAGCCAGGGCGAAGGCCAGCGGGTCGGCGGTGCCGGTGAGCGGCGTGCCCCCCAGCGTGGTCGCCGCCGTGTACGGGAGGTAGGGGGCGATCGCCTCGAACAGCCCGCCGAGCAGTCGCTCGGCGATGAGCGCCCAGACGAGCGCCCCCATGACCGCGTCGAGCTGCTCGCGGACGAGCGCCCCGATCCCGACGCCGGCCGCGGCCACGAGGGCGGCGCCGAGCGTGGCACCGGCGGCGTAGCGGGCCATCGTGTCGCCGCCGATGGCGGGGTCGCCGCCGTCGGCGGCGACGAAGCCGAGGGCGATCGCCGTGGACACCACCGCGCCGGCGAGGCCGACGGCGGCACCGGCGAGGGCCGCGACGAGGGCCTTGGCCGCGACCACCCGGGGCCGGCCGGGCGTGGCGAGGAACGTGGTGGTGGCCGTGCCGTGCTGGCGCTCGCCGGCGGCCACGACCACGCCCAGGACCAGGGCGAGGACGAGGGCCATGTCGGTGCTGGCCACGAGGGCGGTCAGCCCGTCGGTGGTGGCGACGGGCGGGATGGCCATGTGGCCCTCGCCGCCGGCCTGGGATCCCCGCAGGGTGGCGATGGTGGCCGTGAGCAGGGCGGCGGCCGTGAGCAGGCCGAGCGGCAGGCGGATGGTGGCGAGCTTGAGCAGCTCGGCCCGGACCGTGCGGGTCATGCGTCCTCCTGGACGGGCGAGGCTGCGCCCGAGCGGGCGGCCATCCGGGTGAGTCGGAGGAAGGCGTCCTCGAGCCCGTCCGACGACGTCGTGTGCTCGACGATCGGGACGGCCCGCGATGCGGCCAGCTCCGCGATGCGCTCGGGGGTCGAGCCGCTGACCGCGAGGCGGTCGCCGCCGAGGGGTTCCACGTCGGCGCCGTCCGCCTTCAGGGCGGCAACCAGGTCGTCGGCACGCGGCGTGCGCAGGACCGACCGTGTGCCGGTGCCGGCGGTGAGCTCCGCCAGCGCGGCCTGGGCGACGAGCACGCCGCGGTCGAGGATGACGACGCGGTCGACGGTCTGCGCCATCTCGGCGAGGGCATGGCTCGACACGAGGACCGTGCGTCCCTCGGCGGCGAGGTCGCGGAGCAGCCGGCGGAGCCACCGGACGCCCTCGGGGTCGAGGCCGTTGCCCGGCTCGTCCAGGACGAGCACCCCGGGGTCCCCGAGCAGGGCCGTCGCCAGCCCGAGTCGCTGGCGCATGCCGAGGGAGAACGTGGCGGCCCGGCGGTCGGCGGCGTCGGTCAGCCCGACAGCCTCCAGCACGTGGCCGACCCGGGCGGTGGCGATGCCGCCGGCGACGGCGTGGGCCCGGAGGTGGTTGCGGGCAGTCCGCCCGGGGTGGGTGCCGGGGTCCTCGAGCATCGCGCCGACCTGGCGGACCGGATGGGGCAGGTCGGCATAGCGGGCGCCGCCGATCGTGGCGGTGCCGGCCGTCGGCCGGACGAGCCCCAGGAGCATGCGCAGGGTGGTGGTCTTGCCGGCGCCGTTCGGTCCCAGGAAGCCGGTGACCGTGCCGGCGTCGGCCTCGAAGGACAGGTCGTCCACGACGACCTGGTCGCCGTAGCGCTTGGTCAGGCCCCGGGCCTCGACCATCGCCACGTCAGCCGTCCCTCCGAGCGCGGGAGCGGGCGAGGCGGAAGGCGAGCCAGACCGCGGCGAGCACGACGACGAGGATGACCAGGTGACCCATGGGTGGGACGGTACGGATGGTCGGCCCCTGGGTCGTCGGCCGGAGGGGCCGTCACGCTCCACCCGGAGGTCGATTGCCGGCGGGCCCGAATCGATCGTGAGATCGATGCCGTCGCCGCCGGGCCGTCCTAGGGTCGGGCGATGGCGTCGGTGCAGGTGGCGAGCGTGGTCGGGCCCCTCGCCCGGCGGCTGACCCCCCGCCAGGTGGACGTCCTCGTCGTCGCCGTCACGGTCGCCTTGTCGGGTCCCGTGCTGGCCGTCGTGCTCGGGCGGGACCGGGCGGGCGTCGCCGCCGGCCTCGTCCTCCTGCCGGCCGCGAGCGTGACGCTGCTGTGGCGGCGGACGCAGCCGGGCCCCGTCCTGCTCGTCGTGGCTCTGGCACTGGTGGCCAGCTCGGCGCTCAGCCCCGCGCTGCCCAACGGCGTCGGGCTGCTGTTCGCCGGTTTCGCCGCTGCCCTGTACGGGGACGCCAACGTCCGGCGCCTGGGCGGGATCGCCGCGGCCGGTCTGCTGGTCGTGGCCTACGCGGCGGTCCACGCCTCGGGCGACGGCCGAGCGCTGGGCCACCTGACCGGGATGGCGCTCGGCTACGGCGTGGCGTGGGTCCTGGGCGACCACACCCGGACGCGCCACGCCCACCTTGCGCAGCTCGAGGACCGAGCCCGCCGCCTCGAGCGGGAACGGGACGAGCACGCCCGCCGGGCCACCGAGGAGGAGCGGGCGCGTATCGCCCGCGAGCTCCACGACGTGGTCGTGCACAACGTGAGCGAGATCGCCGTGCAGGCGGGCGCCGTGCGCGCCACGGCCCCGGACGACCCGCGCCGGGCCCTCGCCACGCTCGGGCTCATCGAGTCGACCGCCCGGGCGACGCTGGGCGAGCTGCGCGCCCTGCTGGGCGTCCTCCGCCACGCGGACGGCGCCGCACCCCTCCTCCCCCAGCCGTCGTTGGCCCAGCTCGACGACCTGGTGACGACCGCCCGCCGGTCGGGCCAGCCGGTGACGGTCGCGATCGAGGGGACCGAACGGGCGACCGGCGCCCTCGTCGGCCTCTGCGCCTACCGGATCGTGCAGGAGGCGCTCGTCAACGCGGCCAAGCACGCCCCCGGTGCGCCCGTACGCGTGACGGTGGCGTACGGGCCGGACGAGCTGCGGGTGGTGGTCGTGGACGACGGCGTGGCCGGCGCCGCGCCCCGACCGAGCTGGCCCCACCTCGACGGGCCCGGGGTCGACGGGCCCGTCGACCCGGGCGCCGCCGGCCATGGGCTCGTCGGGATGCGCGAGCGGGCCGCCCTGGTCGCCGGGACGCTCGAGGCCGGTGCCCGGCCGGGCGGCGGGTTCCGGGTGGCCGCCCGCCTGCCGCTCCCGGCCGCCGAGGCGACCGCGTGCACCGAGCCGGCCGAGACGACCGACCCGGCCGAGACGACCAGCGCAGCCGCATCCGCCCACACCGCTGATCGGGAAGCGCCGGCCCCGCCACTGAGCAGGACGCCGCCGTGACGATCCGGGTGCTCCTCGCCGACGACCAGGCCCTCGTCCGCGCCGGGTTCCGCATGATCATCGACGCCCAGCCAGACATGCGCGTCGTCGGCGAGGCGGCGGACGGCGTCCGGGCGGTCGAGCAGGCCCGGGCCACCGCACCCGACGTCGTGCTGATGGACATCCGCATGCCGACCATGGACGGCATCGAGGCCACCCGGCGCCTCACCGGCCCGAGCAGCCCCGCCGCGTCGGCCCGGGTCGTCATCCTGACCACCTACGACCTGGACGAATACGTCTTCGACGCCCTGACCGCCGGCGCCAGCGGCTTCCTCCTCAAGGACGTCACGCCCGAGGACCTCGTACGGGCAGTGCGGGTCACGGCGGAGGGCCACGCCCTGCTGGCCCCCGCCGTCACCCGCCGCCTGATCGAGGAGTTCACCGCCGCCCGCCCCGACCCGGCGGCGGCCACCGGACTGGCCCGGCTCACCGCCCGCGAAGTCGACGTGCTCCGCCAGCTGGCCTGCGGCCGGTCGAACGCCGAGATCGGTACCGAGCTGTTCCTCAGCGAGAGCACCGTCAAGACCCACGTGCACCACATCCTCGACAAGCTGGCGCTGCGCGACCGCGTCCAGGCGGTGATCTACGCCTACGACGCCGGACTGGTCCACCGCGGCCGTGCCCCTGCCGGGCGGGAACCCCATACACGCCAGTCGAGAGGCTCGTTGTCATCGGTTAAAGGTGACGGCGAGTGAGGCCGGGTGAGCGGCCGGCCGGGGTCCGACCCCGTCGGTTTTCACCTCGACGGCGTGCGGTTCGGCGCAGTATCGACTACAGTCAATATTGATGGATGTCGATAGAGCTTCGGCAGAGGTGTGGGCGAGCTGGTTCCGGTGCCTCGGGGACGGGTCGCGGGTGTTGATCCTGAACCGGCTGGCGCTGGCACGGCGGCCGATGAGCGTCGGCGAGATCGTCGAGGTGGTCGACATCGGCCAGCCGACCGTGTCGCACCACCTGAAGGTCCTGGCCGAGACCGGTTTCGTGGTGGTCGAGCAGCGCGGGAACGTACGCCTCTACCAGGTGGACAGCCGCTGCCTGGCGGTGTTCCCGGCCGCCGCCGAGGTCGTCATGGGCCAGCGGCCGCGGCACGACCCGCTCCCGGCGGCCTGCGCGGCGTCGTGCACATGCGGCGACGAGGCCCCGACCGACACCCACACGACGGCCCACGACACCGATCGACACAGCTCGACGCAACCCGGGAGGGCAGCCAGATGACCGACAACGACGCACTGGTGGAGAACCTGAAGGCCCACTACGGGGCGGCGGCCCGGAAGGCGGCGACGGGCGCCGCAGTGATCGAGGAGGGGTGCGGCTCGGCGGTCGACGCCTGCTGCGGCCCGGCGACGACGGAGTCGACGGGGACGTTCGGCGCCGGGCTGTACGGGGCGGCCGACCTGGCCGTGCTGCCGGCCGAGGCCGTGGCGGGGAGCATCGGGTGCGCCAACCCCGTGGCGCTCGCCCGCCTGGAGCCGGGTGAGGACGTGCTGGACCTCGGCTCGGGCGGCGGCATCGACGTGCTGCTCTCCGCCCGGCGGGTCGGCCCCCACGGGCGGGCCTACGGCGTCGACATGACCGCGGAGATGCTGGCGCTGGCTCGGGACAACCAGGCCAGGTCCGGAGTGACGAACGCCGAGTTCCTGGAGGGCCGCATCGAGGCGGTCCCGTTGCCGGACGCCAGCGTCGACGTCGTGGTGTCGAACTGTGTGATCAACCTCTCGGCCGACAAGGCCGCCGTCTTCGCCGAGGCGCACCGGGTCCTGCGCCCCCGCGGGCGGCTCGCGATCGCCGACGTCGTCGCCGACGCGCCGCCCGACCCCGGGTTGCTCGCCGACGACGCGGCCTGGGCCGCGTGCATCGCGGGTGCGCTGACGCGTGACCGCTACCGGGCCCAGCTCGAGGGCGCCGGGTTCGTCGACGTGGAGATCGTCGACAGCCACCCGGTCGCCGACGGGTTCTGGTCGGTGTTCGTCCGGGCCCAGCGACCGGCGTGACCGACACCGCCCCGATGACGACCAGCGTGCTCGTCGTCGGGGCCGGCCCCACCGGCCTGGCCCTCGCCGCCCAGCTGTGCGCGTTCGGCGTCGACTTCCGGCTGATCGACCGCCAGGCCGACCGGGCCCGCGAGTCGCGCGCCCTGGCGGTGCAGCCCCGGACCCTCGAGGTCCTCACCGGGCTCGGGGTCGCCGACGTCATGGTCGAGCGGGGCAACCACGCCATGCGGCTCCGGCTGCATGCCCGCTCCCGCACGACCGAGCTGCCGTTGTTCGACACCGGCATGGACGACACCGCCTACCCGTTCCTGCTGTTCATCTCCCAGGACGACACCGAGGCCATCCTCGGTCGGCACCTCGCGGCACGGGGCGTCACCGTCGAACGCCGGGTCGAGCTCACCGGCCTCGACCGGCACCCGGGCGACGTCTCGTGCACGCTGCACCACGACGACGGCCGCACCGAACACCTCGTCGCCGACTACGTGGTCGGCTGCGACGGCGCCCACAGCGCGGTCCGGCGCCATGCCGGCATCGACTTCACCGGCAGCGCCTACCCCCAGACGTTCGTCCTCGCCGACCTCGACGCCGACGGCCTGGGCCGCGACTCGGTGCACGCCTTCCTCACCGGGGCCGGGATGCTGTTCTTCTTCCCCCTCGGGCAACCCGCCCCGTGGCGCCTGCTCGCCATGCAGCCCGCCGGGCACGAGGTGCCCGGCGACGACGACCCCCGGCTCGCCGACCTGCAGGCCCTCGCCGACGCCTACACCGAGGGCGCCGTGCGGCTGCACGACCTGGTGTGGAGCACGTACTTCCGGCTCCACAACCGCCACGCCACCACCTATCGCGCCGGCCGGGTGTTCCTCGCCGGTGACGCCGCCCACATCCACAGCCCCGCCGGCGCCCAGGGCATGAACACCGGCATCCAGGACGCGTGGAACCTCGGCTGGAAGCTCGCCCTCGTCGCCAACGGCACCGCCGACGCCGGGCTCCTCGACACCTACGAGCGCGAACGGCAGCCCGTCGGCAAGGGCGTCCTGCGCCTCACCGACCGCGCCTTCCGGATCGCCACCTCCACCAGCCCGGCCATCACGCTCCTGCGCATGCGGGTCGCGCCCCGCCTGATCGGCATGGCCGGACGCGCCGGGCGGGCGCGCGGGCGCGGGTTCCGCACGCTGTCCCAGCTGGCCATCGACTACCGCACCAGTCCGGCCGCCGTCGACGGCGACCCCGGCGTCCGACGGGGCCCCCACGCGGGTGACCGGCTCCCGGATGCCGCGGTCACCTGCGACGGCACGGCCACCACGCTCCACCGTGCGCTCGCCGCACCCGGCTTCCACCTATTGCTCACCGGGCCGGCCGACGCCTGGCCCGTCCCACTCCTCGACGCGCCGGCCGACCGGCGCACCGAGGTCGAGGTGCACCGGCTGTCGGCTCGGCCCGCTCCCGGCGCGCTGCACGACGCCAGCGGCGACGCCCACCGCCGGCTCGGCGTCCCCACCGGCCGGCCGGCCCAGTACCTCGTCCGCCCCGACGGCTACATCGCTTACCGGGACGCCGGCACCGACCTCGACGGCCTCCGCCGCTACCTCGACCGCTGGCTCACCGGCGACCCGGCCCGGCCCGGCTGACCCCGGGGCCGCGCATGGTCACAGCTGGCCCGAGGGCGGTGATGGTGCCGAGGGCATCGAGGATCGGCCCGGCGCAGCAGGCCACGCAGGCGGTGGCGCCCACGCCGAGCAGCCCGGCGCCGGCGGGTTCCCGCTCGGTCAGGCCGCCGCCCCGAACAGGGCGTTGACGACGTCGAACGCGTCGGCGGGGGCGCGGACCTCGAGGGTGATCCCGTCGGTGTCGATCGAGAGGGTGAAGCGGAAGAAGCGGCAGCAGTCCTGCTCGGCGGCGGCCAGGCGGGCGACCTCGGCGACGTCGGTGCCCGGGCCGAACCGGAGGCGGACGCCGCCGTCGATGGGCGTGCGGGCCACGACGCCCGAGAGCATGTCCTGCTTGGCGTCGAGCAGCGCCGCCCACTCCTCGACCCGGCTGCCCATCCGGCCGATGTCGAGCGTGCACGCGACGGGCGGCTCGTCGTCGGCGGCGACGGTCCCGCAGCCGCACCCCTCGTCGCCGCAGGCATCGACGGCCGGCCCGGCGGACGTGGTTACGGCAGCTGGGGAGGCCGTGGCGCTGGCCCTCGCCAGCAGCGGCACGGCCTGCATCGTCGCCGC
>Ga0126306_10000301_pt1 | contig 21306 bp, 15 predicted proteins | sample Plot27_FD_92592 | JGI IMG/M metagenome (GOLD analysis project Ga0126306, IMG submission 92592) | Serpentine soil microbial communities from UC McLaughlin Reserve, CA, USA - Plot27 | ecosystem: Environmental > Terrestrial > Soil > Grasslands | place: USA: UC McLaughlin Reserve, Lake County... | reverse complement strand
TCTTCGTCGACACCGAGAGCTCGAACTGGACGTTCGACCCGGTGCGCAAGCAGTACTTCTGGCACCGCTTCTTCTCCCACCAGCCGGATCTCAACTTCGAGAACCCGCAGGTGCAACAGGCGATCATCGACGCCCTGCGCTTCTGGCTGGACCTCGGCATCGACGGCTTCCGCCTCGACGCCGTCCCGTACCTGTTCGAGGAGGAGGGGACCAACTGCGAGAACCTCCCGAGGACCCACGAGCTCCTCAAGCAGGTGCGCAAGGTGGTCGACACCGACTATCCCGACCGCGTCCTGCTGTGCGAGGCCAACCAGTGGCCGGCCGACGTCGTCGAGTACTTCGGCGAGGACGGCGACGAGTGCCAGATGGCCTTCCACTTCCCCGTCATGCCGCGCCTGTTCATGGCGGTGCGCCGGGAGCAGCGCTTCCCGATCTCGGAGATCATGGCCCAGACGCCGGACATCCCGGACAACTGCCAGTGGGGCGTGTTCCTCCGCAACCACGACGAGCTGACCCTCGAGATGGTCACCGACGAGGAGCGGGACTACATGTGGGCGGAGTACGCCAAGGACCCCCGTATGAAGGCCAACATCGGCATCCGCCGGCGGCTGGCGCCGCTGCTCGACAACGACACCAACACCCTCGAGCTGTTCAACGCGCTGCTGTTCTCGCTGCCCGGGTCGCCGGTCCTCTACTACGGCGACGAGATCGCCATGGGCGACAACATCTGGCTGGGTGACCGCGACGGCGTGCGCACGCCCATGCAGTGGACGCCCGACCGCAACGGCGGGTTCTCCACGGCCGACCCCCAGCGGATGTACCTGCCGCTCAACCAGGACCCCGTCTACGGCTACCAGGTCACCAACGTCGAGTCGCAGCTGCGCAACACCAACTCGTTCCTGCAGTGGACCCGCCGAATGATCCAGGTGCGCAAGGAGCACCCGACGTTCGGCCTCGGCAGCTTCGAGGAGGTCGGCTCGCGCAACCCGACGGTGCTGTCGTTCGTCCGGAAGTTCGGGGACGACGTCGTGCTGTGCGTGAACAACCTGTCCCGCTTCCCGCAGCCGGTGGAGCTCGACCTGCGCCAGTTCGAGGGCTACACCCCGATCGAGCTGACCGGCCGGGTGGAGTTCCCGCAGATCGGCGTCCTGCCGTACATGCTCACGCTCGCGGGCCACGGCTTCTACTGGTTCGAGCTGGCGCGGCCCACCGAGCCCGTCCCCGACGAGCACGAGGACCGGGAGCAGGCCACCTCCAGCTCAGTGGCCGATTCCCTGCTGGCCGCCGGTCTGGTCAGCGCCGCCGAGGAGATCCCCGGCGACAGCGACACCCGCCCGCACGGCGAGCCGGGGGGAACCTCATGAAGGCACTGACCGACCTGTTCCGGGAGTGGATGCCCCACCAGCGGTGGTTCGGGGGCAAGGGCCGGGAGTGGGCCGACGTCACCGAGGACGGCTTCTTCCTCGACCGCGGCAACCCGGTGCTCTCGGTGCACCGCGTCCGGGTCACCTACACCGACGGGGTCACCGAGACCTACCAGGTGCCGTTGTCCTGGCGGGACCACCCGGCCGACGAGCTGGCGTCGGCCCTGGTGGGGGCGGTCGCCAACGACGGCAGGGAGACCTACGCCTACGACGCGATGCGCGACCGCGAGGCCACCGCGCCCTGGCTGGTCCACCTGGTCAACGCCTCGACCGTCGGGCCGATGCACTTCCACCCCGCGGGCGTCGCCTACATCCCCGAGGGGCTGCCGGGCGACATCGTCTCCGGCGAGCAGAGCAACACGTCGCTGATCTACGGCTCGGAGGCGATCCTCAAGCTCTTCCGCCGGCTCGAGCCGGGGCTCAACCCCGACGTCGAGATCCACGCCGCGCTGCGGTCCTCGGACAACCCGCACATCGCGCCGCTGCTCGGCCACATCGAGATCGACGACCCCGACCCGGACGTCCCGGCCGCGACCGTGGCCATGCTGCAGAGGTTCGTGCCCAACGCCAGCGACGGCTGGCGGCTGGCCACCGCGAGCGTGCGCGACCTCTACGCCGAGGGCGACCTGCACGCCGACGAGGTGGGCGGCGACTTCGCCGCCGACAGCGAGCGGCTGGGCGCCGCGACGGCGCGGGTGCATGCCGACATGGCCCGGGTGCTGCCGACCGAGCAGGCCGACAGCGACTGGTACGCGACCGTGGCCGACCAGATGCGCGAGCGGCTCGCCGCGGCCACCGAGGTGGTGCCGCAACTGGCCGAGCACGCCGAGGGGCTGCGGAAGCTCTACTCCGCCGTCGCCGGCAGCCGTGAACCGGTCGTGCGCCAGCGGGTGCACGGCGACCTCCACCTCGGGCAGGTGCTGCGGACGGCGACCGGGTGGATCGTGCTGGACTTCGAGGGCGAGCCGGCGCGTCCGGTGGCCGCCAGGCGCGAGCTCGACAGCCCTCTGCGCGACGTCGCCGGGATGCTGCGCAGCTTCGACTACGCGGCCCGGCACATGCTCGTCGAGCAGCCGGACGAGCCGCAGCGGGCCTACCGCGCGCAGGAGTGGGCGACCCGCAACCGCAGCGCCTACTGCACCGGCTACTCGAACGCCAGCGGACTCGACCCGTGCGGCGAATCACCACTCCTTCGGGCGTTCGAGGCCGACAAGGCCGTTTACGAGTGCGTCTACGAGGCGCGGAACCGTCCGCACTGGCTGATGATCCCGCTGAACTCGCTGGCGCGGATCACCGGTCAGGACTGACGTGCGGCCGACGACCACCGACCGAGCACGAACCACCCAGAGGACGGCGACACGATGAGCACCGACGACCGAGGCGAGGGCACGGAGCGGCCCACCGCGGCCGACAAGGACCAGCTGCAGCGCGCTGTCGAGGAGAAGACGGCGCAGGCGCAGGCGGCCCAGGGCGGCGAGACGATCGTGAACGCCCCCGCGGCGAAGAAGGCGGCCAAGAAGGCGCCGGCCGCGAAGAAGGCGCCCGCGGCGAAGAAGGCCCCGGCCAAGAAGGCCGCCGCCACGAAGGCCGCCGCCACGAAGGCCGCGCCCGCCAAGGCCCCGGCCAAGCGGGCCGCCAAGGCGACGGCCGGAGCCACCACCGAGCCCGGCGTGGCTCCGGCGCCGATCGCGGAGCCCGGGAACCCCACCGGCGCGCTCCCCGTCAACGAGCCGACCGGCCACTCCGCGCCGTCCGCGGACGTCCGCGAGCTCAGCGGGAACGACCTGCGCGCCGTCGTCGAGGGCTGGTCGCACGACCCGCACGCCGTCCTCGGCGCCCACCGCACCGCGTCCGGGTGGGTCGTCCGCACGCTGCGCCCCGACGCCGTCGGCGTCGCCGTCCTCGACGAGGACGGCTCCCGCTACGAGGCCCGGCAGCTGCACGGCGGGGGCGTCTACGAGGCCCAGCTGCCAACGCAGCCGGGTGACTACCGCATCGAGGTCGGCTACGGCGGCGATGCCGGCACCACGGCGTACACCGTCGACGACCCCTACCGGTGGCTGCCCACCCTCGGGGAGCTCGACCAGCACCTGATCCGCGAGGGCCGGCACGAGCGGCTGTGGGAGGTGCTCGGCGCGCACGTCCGCCGCTACGACACCCCCCGCGGCACGGTCGAGGGCGTCTCCTTCGCCGTCTGGGCGCCCAACGCCCGCGGCGTCAAGGTGACCGGCGACTTCGACTACTGGCAGGCCCGCGCCTACCCGATGCGGTCGCTGGGCTCCTCCGGGATCTGGGAGATCTTCATCCCGGGCGTGCAGGTCGGCAGCCGGTACCGGTACCACGTGCTGGGCGCCGACGGCGCCTGGCGGGAGAAGTCAGACCCGCTGGCCTTCGCCACGGAGGTGCCGCCGCTCAACGCCTCGGTGGTCACCGAGTCCACCTACGAGTGGGGTGACGACGCCTGGCTGGCGACGCGGGCCGAGGGTGGCTGGCACGAGCGCCCGATGAGCGTCTACGAGGTGCACGCCGGTTCCTGGCGGCAGGGCCTGTCCTACCGCGAGCTGGCCGACGAGCTGGTCGACTACGTGGTCTCGGCCGGCTTCACCCACATCGAGTTCATGCCGCTCGCGGAGCACCCGTTCGGTGGTTCCTGGGGCTACCAGGTGACCTCCTACTACGCGCCGACCGCACGGTTCGGCACGCCCGACGACCTGCGCTACCTGGTCGACCGGGCGCACCAGGCCGGCATCGGCGTCATCGTCGACTGGGTGCCGGCGCACTTCCCCAAGGACGAGTGGGCCCTCGCCCGCTTCGACGGCACCCCGCTGTACGAGCACGCCGACCCGCGGCGCGGGGAGCAGCTCGACTGGGGCACCTACGTCTTCGACTTCGGCCGCTCCGAGGTGCGCAACTTCCTGGTCGCCAACGCCCTGTACTGGTGCAAGGAGTTCCACGTCGACGGTGTCCGCGTCGACGCCGTCGCCTCGATGCTGTACCTGGACTACTCCCGCGAGGACTGGGTGCCCAACATCCACGGGGGGCGGGAGAACCTCGAGGCCGTGGCGTTCCTGCAGGAGATGAACGCGACGGTCTACCGCGAGGTGCCCGGAGTGGTGACGATCGCCGAGGAGTCGACCGCCTGGCCCGGCGTCACGCGGGCCACCCACCTCGGGGGCCTGGGCTTCGGCTTCAAGTGGAACATGGGCTGGATGCACGACTCGCTGGCCTACATGTCCAAGCAGCCGGTGCACCGCAGCTACCACCACGGCCAGCTGACGTTCTCGATGATCTACGCCTACTCCGAGAACTACGTGCTGCCGATCAGCCACGACGAGGTCGTGTACGGCAAGGGCTCGATGCTGCGGAAGATGCCCGGTGACCGCTGGCAGCAGCTGGCCAACCTGCGGGCGTACCTCGCCTACATGTGGGCGCACCCGGGCAAGCAGCTGTTGTTCATGGGCTCGGAGTTCGCCCAGGACGCCGAGTGGGCCGAGAGCCGGTCGCTGGACTGGTGGCACCTCGACGACCCGGCGCACCGGGGCGTGCTCCAGCTGGTGACCGACCTCAACGGCCGCTACAAGGAGCTGGACGCGCTGTGGTCGCACGACGTCGACCCCGCGGGCTTCCAGTGGATCGACGCGAACGACGCGTCCGGCAACGTCCTGTCGTTCCTCCGGTACGGAAAGCCCGGCGGCGGCACGGGCTCCGCGCTCGCCTGCGTGGCCAACTTCTCGGGCGCGCCGCACCACTCCTACCGGATCGGGCTGCCGCGCGGTGGTCACTGGCGCGAGGTCCTCAACACCGACTTCGAGGGCTACGGCGGCTCGGGCGTCGGCAACCTGGGTGGTGTCGAGGCCGTCGAGGAGCCGTGGCACGGGCAGCCGTTCTCGGCGGTCGTGGCCGCTCCCCCGCTGGGCACCGTCTGGTTCGTGCACGAAGGCTGATCGGGCGCGACCCGTCGTCGAGGGCTCCCCGCGGAGCCTCTCGACCGGGCATTCTGTGCCGGCTCCCGATCGCGCGGCCGCCGCACGCCGTCGGCCCGACCAGACAAGGGGACGGTTCGTCCATGAGGCAGGTCCTCCGGCGCGTACTGCCCACCGCGGTCGTCGCGCTGCTGCTCGCCGGCTGCGCCGCCGACGTCGTCGCCGGCCAGGCCTCGCCCGGGCCCGGCGAGCCCGTCGACGTCGCGGCCGACGCGTTCCCCATCACGGCGGTCAGCGACACCGCGATCGACCAGTTCGCCCGCAACGCCCTCACCGACCTCAACACGTTCTGGTCGGAGGCCTACCCGGAGTTCTACGGGGACGACTTCACGCCGCTGGAGAACGGCTACTTCTCGGTCGACTCCACGGCGATCGACGAGAGCGCCTACCCCGATACCGGCATCGGCTGCGAGGGCTCGCCCACCCCGCCGGACGAGGTCGCCGGCAACGCGTACTACGACCCCTCGTGCGACCTCATCGCCTACGACCGGGCGCTGCTCGAGGAGCTGTCCACCGACTACGGCCGCTTCCTCGTGCCCGTCGTCATGTCGCACGAGTTCGGGCACGCCATGCAGGGCCGCTTCGGCTTCGCCGCGTCCGGCCGGAGCATCCAGGACGAGACCCAGGCCGACTGCTTCGCCGGCGCCTGGACCGGGTGGGTGGCCGACGGTCAGGCCGAGCACGTGTCGTTGCGCACGCCGGAGCTCGACGACGTCATCCGCGGCTTCCTGCTGCTGCGCGACGACGTGGGCAGCGACCCGGACGACACCCAGGCGCACGGGTCCTACTTCGACCGGGTGTCGGCGTTCTACGAGGGGTTCGACGGCGGCGTGGGCTCCTGCCGCGACGACTTCGGCGAGGACCGGCTGTTCACCGCGGCGACGTTCGCCAACGACGTGGAGTACCAGAGCGGGGGCAACGCCGAGTTCGACGACATCGTGACGTGGGTCGGGCAGACCCTGCCGGCCTTCTGGTCCGAGGTGTTCCCCACCGCGTTCGGCAGCGACTTCGAGCCGCCCGCGGTCGAGGGCTTCGAGGGCACGGCGCCCGACTGCGAGGGGATCGAGGACCGCGACCTCGGTTACTGCCCCTCGGACTCGACCGTCTACCTCGACCAGACCGATCTGGCCACGCCCTCGTACACCGAGATCGGCGACTTCGCCCTGGCGACCGCCCTCTCGCTCCCCTACTCGCTGGCCGTCCGCGACCAGGCCGGCCTGTCGACCGACGACGGGGCGGCCACCCGGTCGGCCGTCTGCCTGACCGGCTGGTACGAGGCCCAGTGGTACAACGGCGAGTTCACCGAGGCGACCGGGGCCTCGATCAGCCCCGGGGACATCGACGAGGCGGTGCAGTTCCTGCTCGAGTACGGGGTGCGCAACGAGGTCTTCCCCAACCTCGACGCCTCGGGGTTCGAGCTCGTCGGCGCCTTCCGCACCGGCTTCCTCGAGGGCGGGGACGCCTGCGAGCTGGAGCGCTGAGACCACCGCGGAGATCGCTCCGGTCGGGGGGTGTGCTGGAGCGCGGGGACGGCAATGGTGCACTCATGCGTCGCGCGCCCGCCGTCGTCCCCGCGCTGGCGGCCGTCCTCCTGCTGAGCGGCTGCACGTCGTTCGTCATCGGTCGCGCCGAGTCCGGTCGTTCCGGCTCCACCACCCCGGGCGACGTCACCGTCGTGGGCGCCGCCGACGACCCGGTGGACGACCGCGCCCGCGACGCGTTGGCCGACCTGGAGACGTACTGGGCCGACGTCTTCCCCGACGTCTACGGCCGGCAGTTCCAGCCGCTGCAGGGCGGCTACTTCAGCGTCGACCCCGACGACGTCGACCCCCGCGACTACCCGGACGGCGTGGGCTGCGGTCAGCAGCCGGTGGCCGTGGAGAGCAACGCCTTCTACTGCCAGGCGCCGAACGCGCCGCACTCCGACTCGATCAGCTACGACCGCTCGTTCCTGGCCGAGCTGGCCGACGGCTACGGGCAGTTCATCCCGGCACTGGTGATGGCCCACGAGTTCGGGCACGCGATCCAGGCGCGGGTCGGTGCGCCGTCGGCCTCGATCGCCATCGAGACCCAGGCCGACTGCCTGGCCGGCACGTGGACCCGATGGGTCGCCGAGGGGAAGGCCGAGCACTCGCGCCTGGAGGCTCCCGAGCTGGACGAGCTCCTGCGCGGCTATCTGCTGCTGCGCGACCCCGTGGGCACCGGCACCGCGGCCGAGTCGGCCCACGGCTCGTACTTCGACCGCGTCTCGGCCTTCCAGGAGGGTTTCGACGGCGGCGCCGCGGCCTGCCGGGACGACTTCGGCCCCGGCCGCACGTTCACCCAGGGCGAGTTCACCACCGACACCGACTTCCGCCGGCAGGGCAACGCGCCCTACCAGGAGGTGCGCACGGTCATCGAGGAGTCGCTGCCGGAGTTCTGGCAGCGCGCGTTCGACGAGGTCTTCGGCAAGCCCTTCCGGCCGCCGACGCTCGACGCCTTCCGCGGCACGGCCCCCGACTGCGCCGAGGAGGACCGGGACCTCGTCTACTGCCCCGACGGGGACGTCGTGGGCTACGACGAGACCGACCTGGCCCTGCCGGCGCTCGAGCTCGGCGACTTCGCCGTCCTCACCGCCGTCGCCATCCCGTACGCACTCGCCGCCCGGGACCAGCTGGGCCTCCCGGTGGAGGGCGACGACGCCCTGCGCTCGGCCGTCTGCCTTACCGGCTGGTACTCCGCGCAGGTCTACAACGGGACGCTCGAGAGCGTGGAGATCTCACCGGGCGACCTGGACGAGAGCGTCCAGTTCCTGCTCACCTACGGCCTGGAGCCGCAGGTGCTCGGCGAGGCGGACCTGACCGGTTTCCAGCTGGTCGACCTGTTCCGCGGCGGGTTCGTGGAGGGCGTGGGCCCCTGTGACGTCGGGGCCTGATCAGAACAGGGCGAGGGTCAGCTGCCGGCGGGCCGCCCCGACCCGCCGGTCCTCGTCGCCGACGACCGTGAACAGCTCGACCAGGTGCATGCGGGCCTGGTCGCGGTCCTCGCCCGAGGTGCGCCGTACGACGTCGAGCAGCCGGTCGAACGCCTCCTCGACGTTGCCGGTGCCGAGCAGGAAGTCCGCGGCGCGGGTCTGCGCGGCGACGTCGTCCGGCGCGGCCTCGGCCGCGGCCAGGGCATCGGGGCCGGCCTCCTCGGCACGGCGGAACAACTGCACCTGGCGCAGCGCGAGGCCAGCCTCCGGATGGTCGGGCTCGGCGTCGAGGATCGCCTGGTAGGCGGCCTCCGCGGCCGCCAGGTCCCCGCGCTCCAGGGCAGCCTCCGCGGCGTCCAGGCGGGGGTCGTCGGCGACCTCCTCGGCACCCTCCCCCGGCACGGCGCCCCCGGTGGTCGCCTTGACCAGCTCGGTGACGAACTGCCGGGCCTGCTCCTCGGGGATGGCGCCGGTGAACTCCGCGACCAGCTGTCCCTGCCAGACCGCCTTCACCGCGGGGATGCCCTGCACCCGCAGGCCCTGGGCCAGCGCTGGGTTGGCGTCGACGTCGACCTTGGCCAGCACCCACGAGCCGGCGCCCTCGGCGGCCAGCCGCTCCAGCACCGGGGACAGCTGCTTGCAGGGCCCGCACCACTCGGCCCAGAGGTCGAGGACGACCGGCACCTGGAAGGAGCGGTCGAGCACCTCGGACTGGAAGGTGGCCTCGGTGACGTCGACGACCGCCGCACCCGGAGCACCGTCCGGCCCGCCGGCGCCGGGCGGCGGGGCGTTCTGCGCACGCGCGGCGGCCTCGGAGCGCGCCTTCACCGCCGCGAGGTCGACGGCGCCGGCCATCGCGGCCGCCATCTGGGCCTGCTGGGCCGCCGCCCGCGGATCGGGGCGTCCAGGACGAGTGGGCTGCATGGAACCCATGATCCCACTCGGCTCAGCGCGGCCGGTGACCCCCGGAGTTCACCACCTGCTGGAAGGTCGGGCGGTTCTGCCAGTCGATGGGGCGGACGCCGACCAGCCGGATCTCGGCACCCCTGTGGACGGAGTCCGCGCGAGATATCCCGAGTGGGTCATCGTGCTGCGTGCCTCCAAGCCCCATGCGCCCGCCCGCACTGGTGGGCCGGGTCTTCCGAGGCTCGACCGCGGTCGCGGCCGGTCACCTGACGCGTCACCAGGTGCACAGCTCGGCCTGGCGGCGTCTGTTCCCGGACGTCTACGCGTGCTCCACTCTCGAGCTGACCCACGCGTTGCTCACCTTCGCCGTCACCCGCGTCCTCCTGCCGGGCGCCGTCGCCTCGGGTCGCAGCGCCGCCGGTCTCTGGGGGATCGACCTGGCGGGTCCGGAGGATCCAGTCGAGTGCACGGTCCCGGCCGGCTGCCGGAGGGACGCGGTCGACGGCGTCCGGATCTCTCGTCGTGCACTGCCTCGGGACCGAGTGGTCAGCCGCCGTGGTATCCCGGCGACCGACCCCCTCCGCACAGCTCTCGACCTCGCCCGGATCCGCCCCGCCGACGACGCGGTCGTGGCCCTCGACCGCTTCCTCGCTCCGGGCATCGTCCTCCCCCACGAGCTGCGGGCCGCCGCAGCGACCCTCACCGGCCGGGGCTGCCGGCAGGTGCGCGCCGCGGCCGCGCTCGCCGACGGGCTGGCCGGCTCACCGCAGGAGACCAGGCTCCGGCTGCTGATCCTCCGGGCGGGCCTCCCTGCGCCCATCGCCCAGTACACCGTGCGGCAGGAGGGTCGTTGGCTCGCCCGGGTGGACTTCGCGTGCCCCGACCAGCGAGTCGTGGTCGAGTACGAGGGCCTGTGGCACGGCGAACGTCAGCATGTGGGTGCGGACCGGCGCCGTCTCAACCGGCTCACCGCCCCCGGCTGGACGGTGGTCTTCGTAACGGCGGCGGACCTGCATGATCCCGCGCGGTTCATCGCCCGGCTCAGGAGCGAACTAGGACTACCGACATCCGGCTGAGACCGGTGTCCGGGCACCCGGACACCGGCTCGAGCCGGATCTCGACGACCGGGGGCCGCTGAGCGGTCGTACGACCATCGGCGGATGGTGGCCCCGACGCCGGGTCGCAGAGAGTCCTCGCGCTGCTCCCCGCGGAGACGCGGAGTCGATCCAGGAGGATTCGATGAGGTTCCGGTTCACCTTCGGCGTCCTGATGTCCGCGATGGCGATCCTGTTCCCCCTGCGCCACCATCAACAGCTGGACGCCCACCACGGAGACGATCAACGGCCAGCTCCGGGTCGTCCTGGACGTCGGTGTCTACAACGGCTGCGTCGACGCGGGAACCAGGCCGGACTAGATGCCCGTCGTGGGTCTCACGACTACCGACACGACGACCGGGCAGTACGTGTTCCGCAGCGCCATCATGGCGAGCTACGGCGAGCGCACCTACCGCTTCTACATCGGCGCCCCCACCGCGACGCCGCCGGCGAGGACCCTGACCGCCGACGTGACCAAGCCGAACGGCGGCGTGCAGGACAGCCGCTCAGCGACGCTCGCCGAGGTCATGCAGGCGGCACTGGCGACGTCGGCAGCCGCCTGATCCCCACGCCGCTCGCTCGAGCCCGCCCTGTCAGATCAGGGCGGGCTTGAGCGGTGGGACCTTCCGGACGCCGAACACCTCGCGCAGGGCGACGCGGGCGGCGTTGTCCCCGCACTGGCCGTGGACCGCGGGACCCGGCGGAGTCGCGGCGGAGGCGAGGTAGACCCCGCGCACCGGCGTCTTGTAGGTGTTCCACCGCGGCACGGGGCGGGCGAGCATCTGCCGCAGCGTGGCCTGGCCGTTGGAGATGTCCCCGCCCAGGTAGCTGGGGTTCCACCGCTCCATGGCGACGGCGTCCTTGGTGGAGCGCTCGACGACCGTGTCGCGGAACCCGGGCGCGAACCGCTCGATCTGGTTCTCGATGGCCTCGGTCATGTCCACGTCGGCGCCGTGCGGGACGTGCACGTAGGCCCAGAAGATGTGCCCGCCCTCAGGAGCCCGGGTGGGGTCGGGAACGGTCGGCTGCACGGCCAGCACGTACGGCCGGTCGGTCAGCCGCCCCTCGTTGGGCGCCCGCTCGCCGGCGATCGTGTCGTCCAGGTCGCCCGCGACGTGGATGGTGCCCGCCCTCCGGACGTCGGGATTGGTCCAGGGAACCGGCTCGGACAGGATCCAGTCGATCTTGAAGACGCCGGCGCCATGCCGGTAGCGCGACACCCAGCGCCGGTACCCCTCGTGCACCCGGTCGCCGGCCATGGCCACGAAGTCCTCGGGCGTGGTGTCCAGGAGGACGCCGGGCACGCCCTCGAACTCCCGCAGGTCGGTGACCCGGTGACCGGTGACCACCTCGCCGCCCTGCTCCTCCAGCGCGGTGACCATCGCATCGGCGAGCTTCTGCGACCCGCCCTCGATCAGCGGCCAGCCGACGTGGTGGCCGAGCATCACCAGCAGCATCCCCAGGGCCGAGGTGAGCGGCTGGGTGAGGTCGAGCATCCCGTGCGCGGCGGCACCGCCCAGCAGGGCCCGCGCCTCCTCGGTGTCGAAGTACCGGTGCGCCAGCCACCGCACGTTCGGCAGCCCGTTCAGCCCGAAGTGGACGATCTGCGGCACGCTGCGGGTGGGCGGCCGGCGCAGCTGCGACGTCAGGAAGAAGTCGACGACGTCGGTGCCGTGCGCGACGAGGGGCTCGAACAGCCGGCGGTAGGCGGCGGCGTCCTCCCCGAGGCGGGCCGCGGTCTCCTCGAGCGACCGGACCGAGACGGCCGCGCGGCCGCCGTCCAGCGGATGGGCGAAGTTGATCTCGGGCAGCACGAGGCGCACGCCGCGGCTCTCGGGGTCGAACTCGCGGAAGAACGGGGCAGCCGCGGCCATCGGCTGCACGATCGAGCAGACGTCGTGGAAGTACCCCGGGCGTATCAGCTCCTCGGTGCGCATCCCGCCGCCGGGCCGGTCCGCGGCCTCCACGACCTGCACCCGGAGACCGGCCGCCGACAGCCGCAGCGCCGCGGCCAGTCCGTTCGGCCCCGCTCCGACGACGACGGCGTCCGGGGTCGCGTTCACCCGCCCATCCTCACCGCACCGGCGCCGGACCGCCCGGTCAGAGCCGGGCGAGCAGCTCGTCGGCGGCGCGGTAGGGGTCGGTCTCCCCCGCGACGACCGACTCGGCGAGCGACCCGAGCGCGGCCGAGCCGTGCACGTCGCCCATCCGCTCCCGCAGGCTCGCCAGCGCGATCGCCTCGATCTCGCGGGCCGCCCGCTCGCACCGCCGGCGGTGCCCCTCGCCCGAGGACTCCAGCCACTGCCGGTGCGCCTCGATCTTCTCCAGCACCGTGTCGATCCCGTTGTCGGTCTCGCGGGAGGCGACCGTCCGGCAGATCGGCGCCCGCCAGTGCCCGGCGCCGGCGTCCCGGTTGCCCAGGGACTGCATGTACCGCAGGTCGCGCACCGTCTGGTCGGCGCCGTCCCGGTCGGCCTTGTTGACGACGAAGACGTCGGCCACCTCGAGGATGCCGGCCTTGGCCGCCTGGATGCCGTCGCCCATGCCGGGCGCCAGCAGCACCAGCGTGGTGTCGGCGAGCGAGGCGATCTCCAGCTCGGACTGACCGACCCCGACGGTCTCGATCAGCACGACGTCGCACCCGGCCGCGTCCAGCACGCGCAGCGCCTGCGGGGTGGCCCAGGCCAGACCGCCGAGGTGCCCCCGGGAGGCCATCGACCGGATGTAGACGCCGTCGTCGCCCGCGTGGTCCTGCATGCGCACCCGGTCGCCGAGCAGCGCCCCGCCGGAGAACGGGGACGACGGGTCGACGGCGAGCACCCCGACCCGCTTCCCCTCGGCGCGGAGCGCCTTCACCAGCGCCGTCGTCGTCGTCGACTTGCCCACCCCCGGCGAGCCCGTCAGCCCGATCACCTGCGCGTTGCCGGTGTGCGGGGCGAGCGCCGCGGCGACCTCGCGCAGAGCGGGGCTGGCGTCCTCGACCAGCGAGATCAGCCGCGCCACCGAGCGCGCCTCACCCGCCCGGGCGCGCTCGACCAGCGCGGGGACGTCGGCCGCCCGCCGGCCCCGCCGCCCGCTGGGGGCGGCGGAGTCGTCGGTCTGGACGGCGATGCCTTCCGAGGTCACCCCTTGGCGGGGACGTGCAGGATCAGGGCGTCGCCCTGACCACCGCCGCCGCACAGGGCTGCGGCCGCGACGCCGCCGCCGCGACGGCCGAGCTCGAGGGCGGCGTGCAGCACGATGCGGGCACCGCTCATGCCGACCGGGTGGCCCAGCGCGATCGCACCCCCGTTGACGTTGACCTTCTCGGGGTCGATGCCCAGCTCGCGGGTGGACACGATGCCGACCGCGGCGAAGGCCTCGTTGAGCTCGACCAGGTCGAGGTCCTTGGGGTCGATGCCCTCGCGCTGGCACGCCTTCTGGATCGCGCGCGACGGCTGGCTCTGCAGCGTGGCGTCCGGTCCGGCGACGACGCCGTGGGCGCCGATCTCGGCGATCGGGGTGAGGCCGAGCTCCGCGGCCTTCTCGGCGCTCATCACGACGACCGCGCAGGCGCCGTCGGAGATCTGCGAGGCGGTGCCGGCCGTGATGGTGCCGTCCTTCGAGAAGGCGGGCTTGAGCTTGGAGAGGCTGTCGACCGTGGTGTCGGCGCGGATGCCCTCGTCGTCCTTGAACTCGATGGGGTCGCCCTTGCGCTGCGGGATGAGCACCGGGGTGATCTCGTCGTCGAACAGGCCGTTCTTGGCCGCGGCGGCCGCCTTCTGGTGCGAGGCGGCGGCGAAGGCGTCCTGCTCCTCACGGGTCAGGTCGTAGCGGCTGTTGGCCTGCTCGGTCAGCACGCCCATGGCGACCTGGTCGAAGGTGTCGGACAGGCCGTCGTGGGCCATCGAGTCGATCAGCTTGGTGTCGCCGTACTTGGTGCCGGTGCGGGAGTTGGCCAGCAGGTGCGGCGCCTGCGTCATCGACTCCATGCCACCGGCGACGACGACCTCGAACTCACCGGCGCGGATGAGCTGGTCGGCCAGGGCGATCGCGTCGATGCCCGAGAGGCAGACCTTGTTCAGCGTGAAGGAGGGCACCGACATGGGGATGCCACCGGCGACCGCGGCCGGCCGCGCGGGGTTCTGTCCGGCGCCGGCCTGGATGACCTGCCCCATGATCACGTAGTCGACCTGGTCGCCGGAGATGCCGGCGCGCTCCAGGGCTGCCTTGATCGCGACGCCGCCCAGGTCGGCCGCCGAGAAGTCCTTCAGCGAGCCGAGCAGGCGGCCCATGGGCGTACGGGCGCCGCTGACGATGACCGAGCGGGACATGGGGCCTCCAGAGCCGGGCCGCCGACGCCGGCGACCGTGTCGAACGGGGCAGACAGGTCGGACTGCCCCCAGTTTAGGACGACGGGTCCAACGAGCCATCGCGCGGAAGAGCCCGTCGCCCGAGGCGTGAACCGCGCCACATCCATGTGACGTCTGAGACGTCTTGACGGCAGGATGCCCGCGTGACCACCGAGACGCAGACCGGGCTGCCCGGCGAGCTGTTCACCACCATCGACCACGTCGGCATCGCCGTCCCCGACCTGGACGAGGCGATCGCGTTCTACGCGCAGGCCTTCGGCGTCCGCTCCGTGCACGAGGAGACCAACGAGGAACAGGGCGTGCGGGAGGCCATGCTGGCAGTGGGCGACGGGGACACCCGCATCCAGCTGCTCGCCCCGCTCACACCCGAGTCGACGATCGCGAAGTTCATCGGCCGCTCCGGCCCCGGCCTCCAGCAGCTCGCCTTCCGGGTGGCCGACGTGGAGGCGGTGAGCGCCACCCTGCGGGAGCGTGGCCTGCGGCTGCTCTACGACGCTCCCAAGCGCGGCACGGCCGGCAGCCGGGTCAACTTCGTCCACCCGAAGGACGCCGGTGGCGTCCTCGTCGAGCTGGTCGAGCCCGCTGCCGGCAGTCACTGATCCGGACTCGCGGTACCGGTTACTGACCGGTAACATCCGTCCACACCGCACCGGGCACCCAGCCCACCCGCCCGACCGTGCACAGCCCCACCCGCCCGCCGACCCTCCGAGCCGACGAAGACCCGGGAGACAGCGTGAACGAGATCAGGGACGCCATCCTCGCCGACCAGCTGGACGCCGTGGGCGGGCTGGAGGTGCCGGAGTCCTACCGCGCCGTGGTGGTCCGCAAGGACGAGCAGGACATGTTCGAGGGGCTGCCCACCAAGGAGAAGGACCCGCGCAAGTCGCTGCACGTCGAGGAGGTGCCCACCCCGGAGCTCGGCCCGGGCGAGGCGATCGTGGCGGTGATGGCGTCGTCGGTGAACTACAACACGGTCTGGACGTCGATCTTCGAGCCGGTCTCCACCTTCGGCTTCCTGGAGCGCTACGGGAAGCTCTCGGAGCTGACCCGCCGGCACGACCTGCCCTACCACGTGGTGGGCTCCGACCTGGCCGGCGTCGTCCTGAAGGTCGGCGCGGGCGTGAACAGGTGGAAGCCCGGCGACGAGGTCGTCGCGCACTGCCTGTCGGTGGAGCTGGAGGACCCGGCCGGCCACGACGACACGATGATGGACCCCCAGCAGCGGATCTGGGGCTTCGAGACCAACTTCGGCGGACTGGCCGAGCTGGCCCTGGTCAAGAGCAACCAGCTGATGCCCAAGCCCGCCCATCTGTCCTGGGAGGAGGCGGCGGCGCCGGGTCTGGTGAACTCCACCGCCTACCGGCAGCTGGTCAGCCACAACGGCGCGAACATGAAGCAGGGCGACGTCGTCCTGATCTGGGGGGCGTCGGGCGGGCTGGGCTCGTACGCGACCCAGATGGCGCTCAACGGCGGCGCCATCCCCGTCTGCGTCGTCTCCAGCCCGGAGAAGGCCGCCATCGTCCGCGCCATGGGCGCCGAGCTGGTCATCGACCGCTCCGCCGAGGACTACCGGTTCTGGAAGGACGAGGACACCCAGGACCCCAAGGAGTGGCAGCGCCTGGGCAAGAAGATCCGGGAACTGACCGGCGGCGACGACGTCGACATCGTGTTCGAGCACCCGGGCCGGGAGACGTTCGGGGCCAGCGTCTACGTGGCCAAGAAGGGCGGCACCATCGTCACCTGCGCCTCGACCACCGGGTACATGCACTCCTACGACAACCGCTACCTCTGGATGAACCTCAAGCGGATCATCGGGTCGCACTTCGCCAACTACAAGGAGGCGTGGGAGGCCAACCGGCTCATCGACAAGGGCCTGGTCCACCCGACCCTGTCCAAGGTGTACCCGATGGCCGACGTCGGCCAGGCGGCCTACGACGTCCACCACAACGCCCACCAGGGCAAGGTCGGGGTGCTGACCCTCGCCCCCGAGGAGGGCCTGGGCATCCGCGACCCCGAGAAGCGCGCCCGGTTCGAGACGCAGATCAACCGCTTCCGCGGGGTCTGAGAGAGGACCCTGCAGGCGGATCGCCGGCCGGGGGATACTCGTTGCGGACGGGGCGGCCGGGACGACAGTGATCCGCCTGCCCCCCCGACACGCCGACGAGCGATTCCCCTTCTGCGAGGATGACCGCATGAGCGACCCGCGCCACGACCCGCTGCAGATGCACGAGGCCCAGCACTCGTTCGACGTGGTCCTGCGGGGATACGACCGCAGTCAGGTCGCCGACACGATCGAGCGGCTCGAGGCCGACTTCCGCATCGCGCTCGCCGACCGCGACGCCGCGGTCGCCCGGTCGTCGGACATGGCCAGCCAGCTCGCGGCGCTGCACGGTGAGATCGAGTCGCTGCGCCGCAAGGCCGCCACGGCGTCCGCTCCCACGTTCGAGAACATCAGCGAGCGCATCCAGCACATGCTGCAGCTCGCCGAGGAGGAGGCCGGGGAGATCCGCCGGGCCGCCGAGCTCGAGGCGCAGGCGGTCCGCGAGCAGACCGCGGCCGAGGAGCGCGCGCTGCTCGAGCGCCACGCCGCCGGCCAGGCCGAGGTGGAGCGCATGCTCGCCGAGGCCCGCCACAACGCCGAGCAGATCGCGCAGAAGGCGCAGCTGCGCGCCGACGAGCTGGTCGCCAAGGCCCAGGACCGGGTGGCACGCCTCGACGCCGAGTCGCAGGCCCGCCGCGCCAAGGTCGAGGAGGACTTCGACATCGCGCAGCGCGCCCGCCGCGCCGAGGCCGCCCGGGCGGAGGAGGAGCGCGAGCGCGTCTCCACCGAGGCCGCCCGGCAGCGGATCGCGGCGGCTGAGCAGCGGGCCGCCCACCTCGTCGCCGAGGCGGAGGCCAAGGCGGAGGCGATCCGGGAGGTGCGCGACGAGCTCACCGGCCGGCTCCTGCAGGCCCGTCAGCTGCTCTCCACCCTCCCCGACCTCAGCGACCGGCCGGAGCAGCCCGCCTCGATGGACCGGACGCAGGCACACGAGCCCGAGCGGCGCCCGCAGCCGACGCCGCAGCCGGTGCAGACGGCCGCTCCGCAGGCGACCGCCACGACGACCCCGTCGTCCGCGGCGCCCGCTCCTCAGACCGCCCCGGCGGCCGGCCAGGGCGAGAGCGAGGCGGCGGCCGCCCGGCAGCCCACCCGCTCGGCCGAGCCGGCCACCCGCCAGCTCCCGATGCCGCCGCGTACCTCCGGCGCCACGGCCACGCCCGTCAACCCGCCGACCCAGGCGATCGACCAGCCGGTCGGGCAGGGGCGTCACTGAAAGAGGAACCCCCTGCCCCGCAGGAGGGCCGGCGCGGGCTGTTCGCCGTCGTCCTGTGCGCGGGCCTCTGGCTGCTGACCGGCGCCCTGGGTGCGCCCGCGGCGTCGGCCGCTGACACCGGGCTGCTGCGGATCGCGCACCTCTCCCCCGACTCCCCGGACGTCGACGTCGCGGTGACCCCGGCCGGCTCCGGCCCGCTGACCCACCCGGGCGCCGACCTGGTCACCGGCCTCGGGTACGGCGACGTCGGCGCCTTCGCCCCGTTGCCCGCCGGCACGTACGCGGTGAGCGTCCGGGCGGCGGGCAGTCCCCCGAGCACGCCTCCGGCGATGTCGGCGCGGGTGGAGGTGACGGCGGGTGCAGCGCGCACCGTGGCGGTCAGCGGTCGGTTCGCCGCCCTCTCGCTGGAGGTCCTCGACGACGACCTGAGCGCTCCCCCGGTGGGCTCGGCACGGGTGCGGGTCCTCGCCGCGGCCGCCGGCGCGGGACCGCTGGACGTCGCCCTCGACGGCGGCCCCTCCCTCGCGACCGGGCTGGCCTTCCCGGCCGCCGCGCCGCCGGTCGTCGTCCCCGCGGGGACGGCGGGCGTGCGGATCGGCACGCAGCCGTCCGTCCCGGTCGAGCTGACCGCGGGATCGGTGGCCACCCTGCTGGTGCTCGACCGCCCCGGTGGGGGTCTCTCGGTCCGGACGGTCCTCGACGCCGCGGGGCCGCAGGTGGTGCCCACCGGGGGCGTGGAGGCGGGGACGGGCGGCACGGCGGTTCCCCCGCACGCACTCGCGGCGGTCGCCCTGGCCGCGGTCGCCGCGGCGGCGCTCGTTCCCGGACGGCGCCGGGGCGCTGTCGCAGTGGTCCTGACCGTCGCCGCCGGCGGGCTGGTCGGTCCGGCGCTGCCCGCTGCCCACGCGAGTGCTCGACTTCCGGCGGGCGACGTCGGGATCTCGGCGGTCGCCTTCGTCCGGCCCGCGGTGGCCGAGCCGGTCCGGCTGCGGGTGCCCTCGGCCGGCATCGACACGACGCTCACCGGGATCGGCCGGGACGGCGCCGGCGCGCTGCTCCCGCCGGCCGAAGGCGCCGGCTGGTACCGCGAGGGTCCAGGGCCCGGCTCCCCGGGTCCGGCCGTGCTGACCGGTCACGTCGACGGCCCCACGGGGCCCGCCGCCTTCTTCGGCCTGCGGCGGGTCGCCGTGGGCGACCCCGTGCAGGTCGACCGCGCCGACGGGACGACGGCGACGTTCACCGTCACCCGCGTCGAGCGCTACCCGAAGTCGGCCTTCCCCTCGGCCGAGGTCTACGGGCCCACCCCGGGGGCGGAGCTCCGGCTGATCACCTGCGGCGGGGCGTTCGACCGCGCGCGCGGCAGCTACGTGGACAACCTCGTCGTGTTCGCCACGGTGACGTGATGGAACGGCCTCCTGCAGGGCCCCGCCGCGAGCCTGCGAGTGGTGGGAGGCAGGAGGTCCTTCATCGGCGGCGCTCGCGGGCCCGCCAGCAGGCCGTGTGCCAGTGCCGCCGCTGGTCGGCGGCCGAGTCGGTGTCCCAGGGGTCGAGGTCGGAGTCGCGGGCGTACGCGGGCCAGCTGACCACGTGCGGCGTCCCCGGCCGGATCTCCTGGTCGCAGCCCGGGCATCGGTAGGTCTTGCCCGTCGCCGACCCGGTGACCGCCCGCACCACCCAGTCGCCGTCGGTGGCCTCCTCGACCCGTTCAGCGCGAGAGGCCGGCCCGCGGTCCGGCGACCGTGAGCCGGCCCCTCGCGGCCGACGTCGGGGCAAGCGTCAGCGGCTCGCGTAGTCGCGGAACCCGCGGCCGGTCTTGCGGCCCAGGTACCCGGCGGTGACCAGGTGCTCGAGCAGCGGGGCCGGCGCGAAGCCCGGCTCGCGGAACTCGGTGTACAGCTCGCGCTCGATGGCGAGGGAGACGTCGAGGCCGACGACGTCCAGCAGCTCGAACGGGCCCATCGGGTAGCCGCAGCCGACCTTCATGGCCGCGTCGATGTCGTCGGCGGTGGCGTAGTGCGCCTCGAGCATCTTCACCGCGTCGTTCAGGTACGGGAACAGCAGCGCGTTGACGATGAACCCGGCCCGGTCGGTGCAGGAGACCGCGTGCTTGCCGAGCTTCGCGCTGACCGCGTGCGCGGTGGCGGCGACGTCGGGGGCCGTGGAGATGGTGGACACCACCTCGACCAGCTTCATGACCTGGGCGGGGTTGAAGAAGTGCATGCCCACGACGTCCTGGGGGCGGCCGCTGGCCTTGGCGCACTCGATGACCGGCAGGCTGGAGGTGGTCGTGGCCAGCACCGCGCCCGGCTTGGCGATCTCGCCCAGCGCGGCGAACAGCGCCTCCTTGACCGGCAGCGACTCGACGACGGCCTCGATGACCAGGTCACGGTCGGCGAGCTCGTCCAGCGACGTGGTGCTGGTGACCCGCGCCAGCACCTCGTCCCGGCCGGCCTCGTCGAGCTTGCCGCGGACGACGGCCTTGTCCAGGGACTTGGTCAGCGCCTTGGTGACCGCCTCGACCTTCTCCGGCGCGCGGGCGACGAAGGTGACGTCGTAGCCGCCCTTGGCGACGACCTCGATGATGCCGGTCGCCATCGTGCCCGAGCCGACGACGCCGACTGTGCGCACCTCCCGCGCACCGGCGCTCGCACCGCCCTCGGCGGGCGTCTGCGCGTCGGCGACCACCTCGGCGGAGTCGCGCTCGGCGTAGCTGTAGAAGCCGCGACCGACCTTCCGGCCGAGCAGGCCCGCGGTCATCATCTGCTTGATGATCGGGCTGGGCGCGTGCAGCCGGTTGCGCGACTGCTTGTACATCGTGTCGAGGATCTCGTAGGCGGTGTCGATGCCGATGAGGTCCATCAGCGCGAGCGGGCCCATCGGGAGGCCGCAGCCGAGCCGCATGGCCGCGTCGATGTCCTCGCGGCTGGCGTACCGGTTCTCGAACATCGAGACGGCGTGGTTGAGATAGCCGAAGAGCAGCGCGTTGGCGATGAAGCCGGCCTTGTCGCCGATGGTCACGTCGACCTTGCCCAGGCGGGCGGCCAGCGCCTCGACGTCCTCGACGACCTCGGGCTCGGTGACGACGGTGCGCACGACCTCGACCAGCTTCATGACCGGGGCCGGGTTGAAGAAGTGCATGCCGATGACCTTGCTCGGCCGGCCCGTGACCACCGAGAGCTCGGTGACCGACAGGCTCGAGGTGTTGGTCGCGAGGATCGTGTCGGGCGGGCAGATCTTGTCGAGCTGCGAGAAGACCTCCGCCTTCAGCTCGATGCGCTCG
>Ga0126306_10000300_pt1 | contig 21332 bp, 20 predicted proteins | sample Plot27_FD_92592 | JGI IMG/M metagenome (GOLD analysis project Ga0126306, IMG submission 92592) | Serpentine soil microbial communities from UC McLaughlin Reserve, CA, USA - Plot27 | ecosystem: Environmental > Terrestrial > Soil > Grasslands | place: USA: UC McLaughlin Reserve, Lake County... | reverse complement strand
GCGATGTAGAGCAGCTTGAGCCGGTGGCCCTGCTTCTGCGGCGGCGGCCGCGTCGCGACGACGTCGGCGAGGAAGCGGTTGAGCTCGGGCGTCGGGATCCGGTGCGTGAAGCGGTCGGCGAGCGACAGCACCTCGACGAGCAGCCGCTGCACGTGCCGGCCGGTCTTCGCCGACGCGGTCAGCACGCGCGGGCGCAGGCGGAGCTTCTGCGCGACCCGCGCGCGCTCGCGGTCGAGGTCGAAGTCGTCGCCGGACGTCAGGTCCCATTTGTTGAGCACGAGCGCCGTCGCGCAGCCGGACTTCATCGCCAGCTCGGCGATCCGGAGGTCCTGCGACGTCACGCCGTCGGTGGCGTCGCAGACGACGAGCGCGACGTCGGCGCGCTCCGCTGCACGCTGCGCGCGCAGCACCGTGTAGTACTCGACCGACTCCTGCACCTTCGCCTGGCGGCGGATGCCCGCGGTGTCGACCAGCCGGATCCGGCGGCCATCTACCTCGAGCTCCGTGTCGATCGCGTCGCGTGTCGTGCCGGCGCGCTCGGAGACGATTACGCGCTCGCGGCCGAGGAACGCGTTTACGAGCGACGACTTGCCGACGTTCGGGCGCCCGATCACGGCGAGCCGCACGAGCTCTTCCTGCTCCTCCGCGATGTCCTCCTCGGGCGGGAGGAGCTCCACGACCCGGTCGAGCAGGTCGCCCGTGCCGAGCCCCTGAGCGGCCGAGATCGGCATCGGCTCGCCGAGCCCGAGGCCGTGGAAGTCGTGCGCCAGCGACGTGTCGCGCGGCGAGTCGACCTTGTTCGCCGCGAGCACGACGGGCACGTCGCCGCGGCGCAGGATGTCCGCGATCTCCTCGTCGCCCGGCCGCAGCCCCGCGCGCGCGTCGACGACGAGCACGGCGACCTGGGCGTCGGCGATCGCGGCCCGCGCCTGATCCTGGATCGAGACCGCGAGCGGGTCGTCGTCGTCGAGGTCGACGCCGCCCGTGTCGATCAGCGTGAACGTGCGGCCGTTCCAGTCGGTCTCGATCTCCTTGCGGTCGCGGGTGACGCCCGAGCGCTCGTGCACGACCGCCTCGCGCGACTGGCTGAGGCGGTTGACCAGCGACGACTTGCCGACGTTCGGGTAGCCGACGACGGCGACCTTCACGCCTCGATCTCCTTCGCCTCTACGACCAGCGTCATGATCTGCCCCAGCACGCCCTCGAGGTCGAGCTCGGTCGTGTCGACCGGCACCGCGTCGTTGGCCGGGACGAGCGGCGAGTGCTCGCGCCGCTCGTCGCGCTCGTCGCGCCGGATCTGCTCCGCCAGCACGGTCTCGTAGTCGGCGCCGAGCTCCTCCGCGCGGCGCCGCGCGCGCACCTCGGGCGACGCGGTGAGGAAGACCTTCACGTCCGCCTGCGGGCAGACGACCGTGCCGATGTCGCGGCCCTCGGCGACCCAGTCGCCCTCGCGCAGGATCTCCTGCTGCTTGCGCACCAGCGCCATCCGCACGCCGACGTCGGCACTGACCTGGGAGGCGGCCTCGGCGACGGCGCGCGTCCGGATCGCGTCGGTGACGTCGCGGCCGTCGAGCAGGACGCGGTCGCCGAGCTCGATCTCCAGCGCCTCGGCGACCGCAGCCGGGTCGCCGTCGCGCTCGATCAGCGCCAGCGCCACGCAGCGGTACATGGCGCCGGTGTCGAGGTACGTGAAGCCGAGGCGCTCGGCGGCGGCGCGGGCGACGGTCGACTTGCCGGCCCCCGCGGGGCCGTCGATGGCGATCACCATGACGTTCTGAGGCTAGCGGCGCGACGAATGTCGTCTCATCCCCGCCATGCGTGGACGAGACGACATTCGTCGCGCCGTCAGGCCGTCAGCGCGGCCAGGTCCGACGTGAAGGCCGGATACGACACGGCCGCCGCCTCCATCCCGACGACCTCGACGCCGTCGCGGCTCGCCAGCCCCGCGACCGCGCCGAGCATCGCCAGCCGGTGGTCACCGTGCGCGTGCAGCGTGCCGCCGCGCAGGCCGCCGGCGCCGCGCACGGCGAAGCCGTCGGCCGTCGCCTCGATCTCCGCGCCGAGGCCGCGCAGCCCGTCGACCACGGTCGCGATCCGGTCGGACTCCTTGACGCGCAGCTCCTGCGCGCCCTCGACGACGGTCTCGCCCTCCGCGAAGCAGCCGAGCAGCGCGACGAGCGGCAGCTCATCGATCGCCAGCGGCACCTCGCCGGCGGTCACGCGCGTGCCGACGAGCGGGCCATGGGCGACGTCGAGCTCGCACAAGGGCTCGGAGTCCGCAGCGGCGGCGTCGCGCTCCTCGAGGTCGCCGATCAGCACGGCGCCCATGCGCTGGAGGATGCGGAAGAACCCGACGCGCGTCCAGTTCGCCGCCATCCCGGCGATCACCAGGCGCGAGCCCGGGACGAGCACCGCCGCGGCGGCATGGAACGCCGCGGACGAGGGATCGCCGGGGACGTGGATCGCGTCGAGCAGCAGCTCGTCCTGGCACGTGACGGTGACGCGGCCGCCGTCGCGGACGATCCCGGCGCCGGCGCGGGCGAGCAGCCGCTCGGTGTGGTCGCGGCTCGGTGCGGGCTCGATCACGGTCGTCGTCCCGTCGGCCAGCAGGCCGGCGATCAGCAGGCAGCTCTTGACCTGCGCCGAGGCGACCGGCAGCGCGTACTCGATCCCGTGCAGCGGCCGGCCGGCGATCGTCAACGGCGCGAAGCGGCCGTCGCGCGCGCTCAGGTCGGCGCCCATCTCGGCGAGCGGCCGCGCGACGCGGTCGACCGGCCGGCGGCGGATGCTCTCGTCGCCGTCGAGCGTCCAGCTGCCGCCGTCCTGGCCCGCGAGCCAGCCCGGCAGCAGCCGCAGCAGCGTGCCGGCGTTGCCGACGTCGATCGCCGCGCCCGGCGTGGCGGCGCGCAGGCCGGGGCCGCGGATCATCAGGCCGGGGGCGCGCGGGTCCGCCAGCGCGCCGAGCGCGCGCACCGCGGCGAGCGACGAGCGCGTGTCGGCGGCGTCGAGGAAGTTCGTCACCTGCACCGGCTCGGCGCTCATCGCCCCGAGCAGCGCAGCACGGTGCGATAGCGACTTGTCCGGCGGCGGCACGAGCGTGCCGCGCAGCGGCCCACCGGGCCGGAAGGTCTCGTTCATGCGCGCGCCACCGGGAGGCCGAGGCCGGCGACGAGCGCCTCGGCCTGCGCCGCCCGCTCCTCGCCCGCGATCCACAGGACGATGTAGCCCGAGGAGCGGTCGGGCGCCGGGTGGAGCGCCATGTCGAGGATGTTGATGCCGCCGCGGCCGAGCGCCAGCGCGACGTCGGCGACCACGCCCGGCCGGTTCGGGACCGAGACGCGCAGCTCGGCGACCGTGCCGCCCGCGAGGTCGGCCTCGAGCAGCCTGCGGCGGTCGTCGCGCGCGCCGTCGTTCCAGGCCGCGACGGCGGCCGCATCGCGGCGCTCCAGGGCCGTGCGGACGGCCGCGAGCCGCGCCGTCGCGTCGTCGATCGCGGCGATCAGCGCGTCCGAGTTCGCGAGGTAGATGTCGCGCCAGATCGCCGTGTTGGCGCCCGCGACGCGCGTGATGTCGCGAAAGCTCGGTCCGGTGGCCGGCAGCCGCGCTGCCTCGCTTCGCTTCCTGCCTCGCCCTGGGGGCTCGTCACCGGCTGACACCTCGCCGCCTAGGCGCTTCGCGCCTAGGCTCGCTTCCTCCGAGAGAGCGTGCGCGGCCTGTGCGACGAGCACGTTCGCGAGCACGTGCGGCAGGTGCGACACGGTCGCGAGCATGCGGTCGTGGGTGTCGGGGTCGACCGCCGCCGGGGTCGCCCCGAGTCCGGACAGAAGCCGGTGCAGGCGCTCGTACAGCGTTCCGCGGGTGGTCGCCGTCGGCGTCAGGTACCAGGTCGCGCCGTCGAACAGCCCTGCGCGCGCATGCCGCACGCCGGCGTTCTCCGCGCCGGCGAGCGGGTGGCCGCCGATGAAGCGCTCGTCGTCCACGGCCGCGACGACCGCGCGCTTCGTCGAGCCGACGTCGGTCACGACGCAGTCCTCGCCCGCCGCGGCGAGCGCGCCGGCGACCGCCGCCGGCAGCGCCCCGACGGGCGCGGCGACGAACGCCGCGTCGGCGCCGTCGAGCGCGGCGGCCGGGTCGGGCGCGGCGCAATCGAGCGCGCCGACGTCGAGCGCGGCGCCGAGCACGCCGGGACCGGGGTCCCAGCCGGCGACCTCGGCCCCGAGCCGCTCGCGGGCGGCGAGCCCGATCGATCCGCCGATGAGGCCGACGCCGACGATCGCGATCTTCACGCCGCGATGATCCCGGATCGGTTGCGGGCGGCGCGCCGCCCGCCCTCAAGCGGGCATGTTCGACAGCACCTTGCCCGCGATCGCCGCCGCGCGCTCGACCTTCTCCGCGTACGCCGCGAAGTCGTCCGCACGCAGCTGCTGCGGCCCGTCGCAGATCGCCTCGTCGGGATCGGGATGGACCTCCACGATCACCCCGTCCGCCCCGGCCGCGGCCGCGGCCAGCGACAGCGGCTCGACGAGCGTGCGGCGACCCGCCGCGTGGCTCGGGTCGACGATCACGGGCAGGTGCGAGAGCTCCTTGAGCACGGGGATCGCGGTGAGGTCGAGCGTGAAGCGGTACGCGGTCTCGAACGTGCGGATCCCGCGCTCGCACAGCAGCACGTCGGGGTTGCCCTCCTTGAGCACGTACTCCGCCGCCATCAGCAGCTCCTCGAGCGTCGCCGAGAGGCCGCGCTTGAGCAGCACCGGCTTGCCGGCGCGCCCGATCTCGGCGAGCAACGCGTAGTTCTGCATGTTGCGCGCGCCGACCTGGATCACGTCCGCGACCTCGAGCACCGGGTCTACGTCGCGCGCGTCCATCAGCTCGGTCACGATCGGCAGCCCGGTCTGCGCCTTGGCCTCGGCCAGCAGCCGCAGGCCCTCCTGGCCGAGGCCCTGGAACGAGTACGGCGACGAGCGTGGCTTGTACGCGCCGCCACGGAACAGGCTCGCCCCGCCGGCCGCGACCATGTGCGCCGCCGTCAGCGTCTGGTCGCGCGACTCGACCGTGCACGGCCCGGCGATCAGCGAGAAGTGCTCGCCCCCGATCCGGCGGCCGTCGACCTCCACCACGGTGCGCTCCCCGGGCTTGAGCTGCGCCGACGAGAGCTTGAACGGCTTCAGGATCGGCACGACCTGCTCGACGCCGTCGTGGCCCTCGAGGCCGAGGCGGGCGACGTGCTCGCGGTCGCCGATCGCGCCGATGATCGTCACCTCCTCCCCGCGCGACGGATGTGCTCGCGCGCCGCAGGACTCGATCCGGTCGATGACGGCCCGCACCTGCTCCTCGGTGGCCGTCGGTTTCATCACGATCATCATGGTTCTCTGCCTATTCTCCTGGGAAAGTGGTCCGCGTGCTGCCAGTCTGGGTGGCGCTCGGCCCAGAGGGCCCGGTGATCGCGGGACGGCTGGTGGCCCGGGGCCACGCCGGCCGAGCGCCTAGCTAAATCGCCAGGCGCGGTAGGAGAACTCGTACGCGTAGGGACGGCCAGAGGTCGCGGAGAGTGTGCTGCGGGAATGCGGTGCTCGAGCGGCCATCGTGCGTACGGGTACGAGTTGTACCAGAGGATCGGCAGCCGGCACCAGTCGTATTAGCGAGTTCTAACGTTCGTGCGATGGACGCCGTCGCCGCACTACTCGACGGGCCGCAGGCCCGGGAAGCGTTCCTGCTGCGCTCGAGTATGGACCCGCCCTGGTCGCTGCTGATCCGGGACGAGGCGCCGCTCACCGTACTGGCGATCGTGCGCGGCGAGGCGTGGGTGAGGCCCGCAGGCGGCGAGCCGGTCCTGCTGGAGCGCGGCGACGTGGCGATCGTCGGCGGTCCCGAGCCCTACACGGTCGCCGACGATCCCGGCACTGCGCCCGGGCCGTGATCGATCCCGGCCAGCGCTGCACGACGCTCGACGGCGAGGAGCTCGCCGAGCAGTGGCGCCTCGGCGTGCGCTCGTGGGGCAACAGCCCCGACGGCGCCACGGTGATGCTCACGGGGACGAACCAGCTCGGTGGCGAGGTCAGCCAGCGCCTGCTGCGGGCGCTGCCGACGCTGCTCGTCCTCCGTAGCGACGAATGGGACTGCCCGGTCGTCCCGCTGCTGGCGGACGAGATCGTCAAGGACGAGCCGGGCCAGGAGGCCGTGCTGGACCGGCTGCTCGACCTGCTGCTGGTCGCCGTCCTGCGCGCGTGGTTCGCCCGTCCGGACGCCGCGGCGCCCGACTGGTACCGCGCGCACGCCGACGGTGGTCGGGCGCGCGCTGCGGCTGCTGCACCACAACCCCGCCCACTCCTGGACCGTGGCCGAGCTGGCGCACGAGTGCGGGGTGTCCCGCGCGGCGCTCGCGCGGCGTTTCCAGGAGCTCGTCGGCGAGCCGCCGATGACGTTCCTGACCGGCTGGCGGATCGCCCTCGCGGCCGACCTCCTGCGCGAGCCCGGGGCGACGATCGGCTCGGTCGCGCACGCGGTCGGATACGGCAGCCCGTTCGCGCTCAGCACCGCGTTCAAGCGCCTCCGCGGCGTCAGCCCGCAGCAGCATCGGGCCGCCGCCTGACCAAATCCGGAACTACGCACTTAGGGAACGATCCGGCAGGCGCGTGAACGCCGGTCGCCCGCCGGAGTCGGCCCGCCGACCCGCGTTGACGGCGTCATCCGCCGTCAACGCCGGTCGCCCCGGTCGAAACCGCGGCCTACCGGCGTTGACCGGCGACCGCCGCGCTCCTAGCGGATCAGCGAGCCGAGCGCGCCGAGCAGCTTCGCGTTCTCGCCCTCGGTGCCGACGGTCACGCGCAGGGCGCCCTCGCGGCCCAGCGACGCACCGGCGCGGACGAGCACGCCGGCGTCGGCGAGCGCACGGACGGTCTCGCGCTCGCCTGTGCCCGCCGACGAAGTCGGTTGGGTATCGACCGCCTCGGGCAGGTCGAACCAGACGAAGTTGGCCTGCGACTCGGCCGGCGCGATCCCGAGCCGGCGCAGCCCGTCCTCGAGCTCGAGCCGCTCCGCCAGGTTGCGCTCGACGCGCCGCGCGACCTCGTCCTGGTGCGCCAATGCCTCGATCGCCCCCGCCTGCGCGGCGGCGTTGCAATAGAACGGCTGGCGGACCTGGTCGACCGCGGTGCGGAACGCCTCCGAGCCGCACAGGCCGAAGCCGACGCGTACCCCGCACAGGCCGTAGACCTTGGAGAACGTGCGCAGCAGGACGAGGTTCGGATGGCGGGCGAGCAGCTCGATCGAGTCGTCGGGGTCCTGCAGCAGATTGAACTCGCAGTAGGCCTCGTCGAGGATCACGGCGACGTGGCGCGGAACCGCGCGCACGAACTCGGCGATGTCCGCGAGCGGCAGCGCGGTCGACGTCGGGTTGTTGGGATTGCAGACGACAACCAGCCGCGTCGCGGCGGTGATCTCCTGCAGCATCGCCCCGAGGTCGTGGCGGTGCTCCGCGTCGAGCGGCACCTCGATCGCGCGCGCGCCCGCCGCGGCCGCGAGGTGCGGGTAGACGCTGAAGCTCGGCCACGCGTAGACGAACTCCGCCCCCGGCTCGAGCAGCGCCTCGCCCGCCGCGAGCAGGATGTCGCACGAGCCGTTGCCGATCGCGATCCGGTGCACCGGAACGCCGTAGCGGTCGCTCAGCGCGGCGCGCAGCGCCGAGTTCGTCGGGTCCGGGTAGCGGTTCAGGCCGGGCAGCGCTGCCGCGATCGCTTCGACGACCGCGGGGATCGGCGGGTACGGCGACTCGTTGGACGCGAGCAGGGCGACCTCGCCCGAAAGCGCGTAGCCGTCGGCGGCGGGATAGACGGGGATGCGGCGGATCCGCTCGGCGAACTCGATCGGCATCGGACCTGAGCCTACTGCGCGCCGTGCAGGTCCTGGCGCAGCGACGCCGTGTCGCCCAGGTACACGTGCACGGGGTCGTGGCGGTCGTCGGCGTAGGCGTGGATCAGCACGCGGATCACGCTCTCCATCGCCCCGGGGACGCCGATCTCCTGCGCGCACATCAGCGGCACCCGGCTGAGGCCCATGCGGCGCGCGGCGACCGCCGGGAACTCCGCGTCGAGGTCTGGCGTGAGCGTGAAGATGCAGCTCACCAGGTCGCCGGTCTCGAGCCCGTTGCGGCCGATCAGCTCGTGCATCAACGCCTCGGTGGCGTCGAGGATCGCGCCGGGGTCGTTGGCGGCGACGGTGTTGGCTCCCCGGAATGCGATGAGGCGCACGGCTGCGGAGCGTAACGTCGCCTGGCAGGCGAAACATGTTCGACGATCTCACAATCCTCCGACGGCGCCGCAGCTCCAAGTGGGTCGAGCACCCGCCCGACGTGCTGCCGGCGTTCGTGGCCGAGATGGACGTGGCGCTCGCGCCGCCCGTGCGCGCTGCGCTGCACGAGGCGATCGAGCTCGGCGACCTCGGCTACGCCGAGCCGGCCGGCCTGTTCGAGGCGTTCGCCGGGTTCGCGCAGCGCCGCCTCGGCTGGGCGCCGCGCAGCGACCGCCTCCGGCTCGTCCCGGACGTCATGGCCGGGATCGTCGAGGCGTTGCGGGTCCTGACCGAGCCCGGCGACGGCGTCGTCATCACGCCGCCGGTGTATCCGCCGTTCTTCGATGGGATCCCGGAGGCGGGCCGGCGCGTCGTGGAGGTGCCGCTGGCCGACGGTGAGCTCGACCTCGACGGCCTCGACCGAGCGTTCTCCGACGGCGCGCGTGCGTTCCTGCTCTGCAACCCGCACAACCCGACCGGCCGCGTGCCGGAGCGCGCGCGGCTCGAGGCGGTCGCCGAGCTCGCCGAGCGCCGTGGCGCGCTCGTGCTGTCGGACGAGATCCACGCCCCGCTCACGCTGCCCGGCGCGCGCCACACGTCGTTCGGCGCGCTGGGCGACCGCCGCTGCGTCGTGCTCTCGTCGGCGTCGAAGGCGTTCAACCTCGCGGGGCTCAAGTGCGCGCTCGCCGTCGCGGGCTCGGACGACGTCGCGCGGCAGCTCGATCGCCTGCCGCCGGAGCTCCGCTTCCGCGCCGGGATCCTCGGCGTGACCGGCTCGCAGGCGGCGTTCGAGCACGGCGACGCGTGGCTCGACGAGCTGCTCGCCGCGCTCGACCTCAACCGTCGGCGGCTCGCCGAGCTGCTCCGCGAGCACCTGCCGGCGGTCGGCTACCGCCCGCCGGAGGCGAGCTATCTCGCCTGGCTCGACTGCCGCGCGCTCGGCCGCGGCGACGATCCGGCGGCGGCGTTCCTCGAGCGCGGCCGCGTCGCGCTGGCCGCCGGGCACGAGTTCGGGGCGCCGGGGCGCGGCTTCGCGCGGCTGAACATCGGCACGTCCGAGGAGCTACTTGCCGAGGCGGTCGTGCGCATGGCGGCCTGAGCGCGCGGCCTTGCGCAGCCGCTCGACCTCTGCGGCGCTCAGCCGGCGGTGGCCGCCGAGCGGGAGGTCGCCCAGCCGCAGCGGCCCGAACGCGATCCGCTCGAGCCGCACCACGCGGTGCCCGACGGCCTCGCACATCCGCCGCACCTGGCGCTTGCGCCCCTCGTGCAGCACGATCTCGAGCCGGTCCGGCGCCAGCCGGCGCACGCGCGCAGGCGCAGTCCTGCCGTCGTCGAGCAGCACGCCGTCGCGCAGCTTGCGCAGCGCCGGCTCGCGCACCGGCGGACTGCGCACCTGAGCGCGGTAGACGCGCGGGACCTCGAACGAGGGGTGCGTCAGCCGGTGGGCGAGCTCGCCGTCGTTGGTGAGCAGGAGCAGGCCGGTCGTGTCGGCGTCCAGGCGGCCGACCGGGTACAGCCGCTCGCGGCTCGGGATCAGCGAGACGACGGTCGGGCGGCCCTGCGGGTCCTTCGCCGTGCTCACGTAGCCGGCCGGCTTGTTGAGGGCGTAGATGACGTGGCGGCGCTCCAGCGCCGCGGGCACCCCGTCGACCGCGACCGCGTCGCCCTCGCCCACATCGCGCGCCGGGTCGTGCACGACCTCGCCGGCGACGGTCACGCGCCCGGCGAACACGAGCTGCTCCGCCGCGCGGCGCGAGGCGACGCCCGCGTGGGCGAGGAATTTGGCGAGCCGCATCGCGCTGCCACCATAAAGGCGTGGACCTCGGGCTTCTCGACACGACGCTGGGCGCGCTCGGCGAGCCGGCCTTCCGCGCCCGCCAGGTCTGGCGCTGGACCGCGGCCGGCGCGCACGGGTACGACGCGATGACCGACGTCCCGGCCGCGCTGCGGAGCGACCTGGCCGAGCGCGTGCCGTTCTCGACGCTCGCGCTCGCCGGCGAGGCCCACGCGAGAGACGGCACGGTCAAGGCGCTCTTCCGCACCGGCGACGGCCGGCCGGTCGAGGCTGTGCTGATGCGCTACCGCGACGGCCGCCGCTCCGTCTGCGTCTCGTCGCAGTCGGGCTGCCCGCTGACGTGCACGTTCTGCGCCACCGGGACGATGCGGTTCGGGCGCAACCTGACCGCGTCGGAGATCCTCGACCAGGTGCTGCACTTCCGCCGCATCGAGCCGGTCGACCACCTCGTGTTCATGGGGATGGGCGAGCCCGGGTTCAACATGGAGAACGTGCTCGCGGCGGCGCGGCGGCTGCCCGACGCCGGCATCACCCACCGCCGCACGACCGTCTCCACCGTCGGCTGGCTGCCCGGCATCGCACAGCTGACCGAGAGCGACATGCCGCTGCGCCTGGCGTTCTCGCTGCATGCCCCCGACGACGCGCTGCGGTCACAGCTCATGCCGGTCAACGACCGCTATCCGCTGGCCGAAGTCCTCGCGGCCTGCCGCGCGTACTACGAGCGCCGGCGGCGGCGCGTGTTCATCGAGTACGTGATGCTCGCCGGGGTCAACGACTCGTACGCCCAGGCGGTGCAGCTGGCGCAGCTGCTCGACCCGCGGATCTACAAGGTCAACCTGATCCCGTACAACCCGACCGGCGCCTACGACGGCTCGTCGCGCGGGGCGATCGGAGCGTTCCGCGCCGCGCTCGAGGAGCACGGGCTGCGCGCGACGGTCCGGCTCACGCGCGGCCGCGACATCGACGCCGCGTGCGGTCAGCTCGCAGCGAGCCTAGGCGCGTCAGCGCCCAGGCGGTGACGAGCGGAGCGAGGCGGTGCGCTGGCCGCGGCCGGCTGAGCGACCGCCTCGATCGCGTCGAGCAGCCGCTCGAACGTGCCCGCGTCGGTCGCCGGCGACATCACGGCCACGCGCAGGTAGCGCTCGCCGGCGATCTCCGCCGAGCTGAGGTGGAAGTCGCCCGCTTCGAGGAGCGCCTCGCGGATCGCCGCCTGCACCGCGCCGGTCGCGCCATAGCGGAAGCAGAGGATGTTGCTCTCCGGCCGGTACGGCGCCTCGAATCCGGCGCGCCGGCGCAGCAGCTCCCAGAACGCCAGCGTCTTCGCGTGCTGCTCCTCCACGTACGCCGCCAGCCCTCGCTCGCCGCGGAACGCGAGGCAGAGGAAGAGCTTCAGCCCGAGCTCGGACTTCGTGCACTCGACCTGCCGGTCGATCGCGTCGAAGCCGTGCGGGTTGTCGAAGTCGAGGTAGGAGGCATGCTGCTGGAACGCCGCGGGGAGGTCGGCGCGGCGGCGCACGAGCACGGCAGCGCACAGCGCCGACGTGCGCAGCATCTTGTGCGCGTCCCACACGACCGAGTCGGCCAGTTCGATCCCGGCCAACAGGCCCCGCAGCGACTCCGACAGCAGCGCCGACGCCCCGTGCGCGCCGTCGACGTGCAGCCAGATGCCGTGCTCGCGGCAGAACTCGCCGATCCCGCGCAGGTCGTCGTGTAGGCCGGTGCTCGTGGCGCACGCAGCGGCTACCAGCGCCAGCGGCCGGCGGTGCGCCGCACGCACACGGGCGAGCGCGTCGGCGAGCCGGTCGACCCGCACGCGCTCGAGCGCGTCCACCTCGAGCGGGACGATCGCGTCCGCGCCGATGCCGAGGATCCCGGCGGCGCGCGCGATCGAGTAGTGCGCGGACGGCGGCGCGAGGATCGCGAGATCGCCGGGCGCGCCCGCTCCCCACGCGTCGGGCGCCGCCTTGGCGCGCGCGGCGAGCAGCGCCGTGAGGTTCGCGAGCGAGCCGCCGTGGGTCAGCACGCCGCCGCTGGAGGCGGGATCCCAGCCGACCTTCTCGACCATCCAGTCGAGCACCGCCTGCTCGACCGCGGCGGCGGCCGCGCCCATCTCGTAGATCGACATCGGCTGGTTGGCGACGCCGTGCACGAGATCCGCGAGCGCCGAGCCGGTGTCGGGGACGCCGACCTGGTGCGCGAGCTCTCCCGGGTGGTGCAGCCGCGTGCTGTCGGCGAGATAGCGCTCCAGCCAGTCGCCGAACGACCGCGCGTCGAGCCCGCCCTCGCGCACGAGCCGGCGCAGGTCGAGGCTCTCCATGACGACGGCCGGCGGCCGCCGCGCGACGGCGGGCCCGCCACCGGCCGCGCTGGTCGCCGCGTACGCCGCCAGCGCCTCGATCGCCGTACCGGCGGTGGCTCTCAGCTCGGTGGCATCCATGGCGGCATTGTCGCCACCACGCCGAGGGCAGACCGTGACCGATGCTTGCTCTGGATCGGCGCTGTGCGCAATTATCCACCCATGGATGCGACCGACCGCGAGATCCTGCGCGCGCTCCAGGAAGACGGGCGGCTCACGAACGCGGCGCTGGCCGAGCGCGTCCATCTCTCGCCGTCGCCGTGCCTGCGCCGCCTCAAGCGGCTCGAGTACGACGGCATGATCGAGCGCTACCGGGCGATCCTCGACCGCCGGCGCGTCGGCCTTGGCCTGACGGTGTTCGTCGAGATCAAGGTCGAGGGCCACACCGACGCGACCGCGACGCGGCTGCAGGAGACGTTCCGCGCCATGGACGAGGTCGTCGCGTGCCACATCGTGTCCGGGCCCGCCGACTTCCTGCTCGAGGTCGTCGTCCCCGACCTCCAGCGCTACGAGGAGCTCCTGATCCAGCGGCTGCTCAAGCTGCGCGGGGTCGCGGACGTGCGCAGCAACTTCGCGATCCGGACGGTCAAGTCCAACGGCGCGCTGCCGCTCGGCCACCTGGCGGCGGCCGGGTAGCGCTCAAGGACTGTCCGACGCGCTCGTTGGCCCGCGAGGGCGGCTCGCTACGCGGGCGCCTCGCCCCTGGACTCGCCGGCGCGCAGCAGCCGCTCGCGCAGCGCGGCCTCGTCCTCGGGGCTCGGGTCCCACTCGGACGGGTCGGGCAGCTCGTCGACCGACCGGAGGCCGAACAGCTTGAGGAACAGCGGCGTCGTCCGGTACAGGATCGCGCCGAACTGCGAGCGGCCGGCCTCCTCGATCAGGCCGCGCTCGACCAGCGCCGAGGCCGCCGACTCGGAGGCGACGCCGCGGATGCGGGCGACCTCGGGCCGTGAGACCGGCTGCAGGTAGGCGACGATCGAGAGCGTCTCGGCCTGCGCCGGCGTGAGCCGCGGCGTGCGCGGGCGCGCCAGCAGCCGCCGCGCCGCCTCCTCGGCGTCCGGGTGCGAGGCCAGCGTCCAGCCGCCGGCCAGCTCGCGCAGCACGACGCCGCGCCCGGCCAATGCGTCGCCGAGCGCGCGCAGCGCGGCCTGAACCTCGTCCTCCTCGACGCGCAGCGCGTCGGCGAGCTCGTCGACCGGGACCGGCTCGGGAGCGAGGAACAGGAGCGCCTCGAGCTCGCGCTCGATCATGCGACTGCTGGCACGGACGTGTCCGCGCGGACGGTGACCGGGCCGAACGACTCCTGCTGCTCCCACTCCGCCTCGCCGCGCTTGTAGAGCTCGAGCAGCGCGAACAGCGTGACGGCGACCGTCATGCGATCGGCGCCCTGGACGGCGTCGTCGAACGAGAACGTGCCGCGCCGCAGCAGTCTGCGCAGCACGGCGAGCCGCTCCGACAGCGACACGCGCGCCGTCGCGATGTGGCGCAGGTCCAGCGGCGCCGGCGTGCGCAGCATCCCGCCGAGCGCCTGGCCGAGCACGGCCGGGTCGTAGGCCTGCTCCGCTTGCTCGAGCGACGCGCGGCGCAGCGCCGGCGGCAGCGGCGCCGAGCGGTAGAGGGCGCCCTGCTCCGCCTCGCGCCTGGCGGCCAGGAAGCCGCCGGCGCCGCGGAAGCGCGCGTACGCGAGCATCCGCTCGAGGAGCTCCTCGGCGGCCTCGGCGGGCGCCAGCTCGTCGAGCTCCTCGATCTCCTCGCGCGGCAGCATCAGCCGCGATTTCAGCTCCAGCAGCGCGGCGATCAGGACGAGGAACTCGGTCGCGGCCTCGAGGTCGAGCTCGTCGCGGGCCTCCAGGTGGTCGAGGTAGGCGAGCACCACGTCGGCCAGCTCGACCTCGAGCAGGTCGAGCTCCTCGCGCAGGATCAGCGCGAGCAGCAGGTCGAACGGCCCCGCGAAGACGTCGAGGTCCAGCTCCAGTCGCGTGATTCCCGGGGCGGCCACGAGACCGTGCAGGCTAGGCGTCGGCCCGGCGGATCACGCCGGCCGCAGGCTGGGCCGCCGCGCCGGTCCGACCCCCATCGCCTCGCGGACGTCGGCGAGCGTGCGCGACGACATCGCGCGCGCCTTCTCTGCCCCGGCCTCGAGCACGCCCTCCAGCGCCGACTCGTCCGGCCGCAGCTCGACGTAGCGCTGCCGCACCGGCGCGAGCCAGTCGGCGACCTCGTCGCCGACGGCGCGCTTGAAGTCGCCGTAGCGCAGGCCCTCGAAGGAGCGCTCGACATCCTCGGGCGCAACGCCGCGGGCGACGGCGAGGATCTCGATCATGTTCGTGATCCCGGGCTTGTCGGGGCCGCGGCGCACTTCGGTGCCGGAGTCGGTGACGGCGCGCTTGAACTTCCTCCGGATCGCGTCGGGCTCGTCGTCGACGTAGACGGTTCCCTGCTCGCTGCCACCGGTCGTCGACATCTTGCGCTCGGGCGCCTGCAGGTCGCCGACGCGTGCGCCGACCTTTGGGATCCGCGCTTCCGGCACGACCAGCGTCTGGCCGAAGCGCTCGTTGAAGCGGCGCGCGATGTCGCGCATCAGCTCGAGATGCTCGCGCTGGTCGTCGCCGACCGGCACCTCGTGCGCGCGGTACGCGAGCACGTCGGCGGCCTGGAGCACCGGGTAGAACAGCAGCCCCGAGGAGACCAGCTGGCGCTGCGCGACGGACTTGTCGCGGAACTGGTGCATCCGGTTGAGCTCGCCGATCGCGGTCACGGAGCTCAGCAGCCAGCAGAGCTCGGTGTGCTCGTGGACGTCGCCCTGGCGGAACAGGATGCAGCGCTCCGGCTCCAGCCCGGCGGCGATCAGGATCGCGGTCGTGTCATAGACGCGCTCGCGCAGCACCGTCGGCTCGTACTCGACCGTGATCGCGTGCAGGTCGACGATGCAGTAGATCGACGGGTCCGCGCGGTCCTGGCCCTCGACGTACTGCAGGATCGCCCCGATGTGGTTGCCGAGGTGCTTGCGGCCGGTCGGCTGGATGCCGGAGAAGATGACCATCGGACGGGCGAGCATAGCCCGCCCGTCCGATGGCCGGACCGGCTATGCGGGTGGCGCCGCGGTTCGCGGAGCCAGCGCCAGCAGCGCGTTGAGCACCTGGGCCAGCTGGGCCAGCGGCGTGTTCGGCGACGGGTTCAGCAGGTTGGCGATGGCGCACAACAGGTTGCCGAGCAGGTTGCCCGCGCCCGGTATTGCCTCGACCAGCAGGCGGATCTCGTTGGTCGCGACGCGCGGGCCGAGCAGGTTGAGGTTGATCGGCCCCCGCGTCAGGTTGAGGATCGTGCAGGCCCGCGGCGTCGGGATCGGCAGCGGAGGCTGCGCCGCAGCCGGCTGCGCCGGCGCAGGCCCACGGGCAGCTTGACGCCGCGACGGGTGATGCTGCGGTTCTTCAACGTGCCCCTGAGCGTGCCGACGGCGTACGCCTTGCCGTCGCGCTGCACGAACTTCTTGATCGGGCGAGTGGTGTACGTCGGCGCGTGGCTCCCCAGTGCATTGAAAGCCCCAAACTTGGAGCGTCAAAGGGCGGACCTCGGGTAGGCTCGCCCGCCGTGCCGCGCGCGTTCGCCGTCGCCATCGGAGCATCGCTGCTCTCGCTCCTGCTCGTCGCTCCGGCGCCGTCGTATGACCCGTGGGCCTGGCTGCTGTGGGGCCGGGAGGTGGCCGGCGGGGAGCTCAGCACGCTGGACGGGCCGGCGTTCAAGCCGCTGCCCGTCGCCGTGTGTGCGCTGCTCGCGCCGCTCGGCTCGGCCGCGCCGTGGCTCTGGGTCCTGCTCGTGCGCGCCGCGGCGGTGATCGCGGCGGTGCTGGCGTTCGGGCTCGCGCGCCGGCTGGCCGGTGGCTCGCGGCTCGCCGGGGTGCTCGGCGCCGCGGCCGTGCTGCTGTGCGGCGCGCTGCCGGCCTACACGGCGGCCGGCGCCGAGCCCGCGCTGGTGATCGCGCTCGCGTTGGGCGCGGCCGCGGCGTGGCGCGAGCGGCGGATGCGGCTCGCGCTCGCCTGCGCGGTCGGCTGCGCGCTGCTGCGGGTCGAGGCGTGGCCGTTCGTCGCCGTCGTGGGAGCGGTCCTGTGGCGCGCGCGGCCCCAGGACCGGCTGCTGCTGGCCGCGCTCGCCGTCGGGATCCCGGCCGCGTGGCTGGTCCCGGAGCTGATCGGCTCGGGCGACGTGCTGCGATCCGGCACGCGCGCCCGCGTGCCGAACCCGGGCCAGCCGGCGCTCGCCGATGTGCCCGGGCTGGCGGCGCTGCGAGCGGCGGCCGCGTTGCCGCTGTGGCCGCTCTGGGCGGGCGTCGCGGCGCTGATCGCGCTCAGCCTGCGAGCGCGGCGGCGGGCGCGCGTGAGTGCGGACGGGACCGGCGAGGCCGCGCTCGCGCTCCTCCCCGCCGCGGCGGGCGCCGCCTGGATCGGGATCGTCGCGCTGATGGCGCAGGCCGGCTTCTCGGGCGAGCCGCGCTACGCGCTCCCCGGCGCGGCGCTGATCGCGCTCAGCGGCGCGGTCGGCGCGGCGAGTGTCATCTCGTGCTCCCATAGGCCGCACGAGGCGACATTCGTCGCGCTCGCCCTCGTCGTACTCGCCGCCGCGCCGCGGCTCGCGGACCTGCGCGAGGTCCGCGCCGATCAGCGCTACCAGTGGCGGCTTGCCAGCGACCTCGCCGACGCCGTCGCGGCCGCCGGCGGCGCCGACGCCGTGCTCGCCTGCGGCCGCCCGTACGTCGGCCGGCTGCGCGGGCCGCTGATGGCGTACCGGATCGGCGTCGCGAAGCACGTCGTCGAGCCGGACGACCCACCGCGTCCGCCCGGCGTCGTGTTTCGCTCCACGCTGCACCCGGCTGCCGCCCCCGCGCCGGCGGCCCCGCCGCAGTTCGCCGAGGTCGCGCGCACCGGCACCTGGCAGGTGCTCGCGGCGTGCGGCAGCGCACCGTCGAGTTAGGGTGCCCTAACATGCGCCGCCCGATGCGACGCCTCGCCCTGATCGCGACCGCCGTCGCCATGGCCGCCTGCGGCGACGAGCTGAGCAAGCTCGAGCCGCCCAAGCCCGCGTCCGAGCAGGGCGGCGCGCACAACTTCGACGTCGAGCGCGTCGCCACCGGACTGAACCGCCCGGTCTGGGTCGGCGCCGCTCCCGGCGACCCCGACGCACTCTGGGTGCTCGAGCAGCCCGGCCGCGTGATCAGGCTCGAGGACGGGCGGCGTACGACGCTGCTCGACATGTCCGAGCAGGTCCTCACGGGCGCCGAGCAGGGCCTGCTCGGGATCGCGTTCCACCCCGACTTCGCGACCACCGGCCGGTTGTTCCTGCACTGGTCCGACCCGCGCGGCGACACGCGCGTGGCCGAGTTCCGCGCGCGCGACGACCACACGCTCGAGCCGCGCCCGGTCCGCCAGCTGCTGATGGTCGACCAGCCGGAGGAGAACCACAACGGCGGCCAGCTGGCGTTCGGCCCCGACGACCGGCTCTACCTAGGGCTCGGCGACGGCGGCGGCGCGTTCGACCCGCGCGCCACGGCGCAGGACCCGGAGAACCTGCTCGGGAAGATCATCGCCACCGACGTCGACGCCAGGACGTCGCGCTGGGAGGTCGTGCTCACCGGGCTGCGCAACCCGTGGCGCTTCTGGTTCGACCCCGCGCTCGGGGAGATCTGGATCGGCGACGTCGGCCAGGACGAGGTCGAGGAGATCGACCGCGTGGCGCTCGAGCTCGACGAGCCGCCCAAGAACCTCGGCTGGAGCGCGTTCGAGGGCACGAACCGGATCGACGGCCACGAGCTCGACCGCGGCGGCGACCTCGTCTGGCCCGTGGCGACGTACGAGCACCGCGACACCGGCGGCTGCTCCGTCACCGGCGGGCTGGTCTACGGCGGCGGGCGGCTGCCCGGCATGGTCCGCCGCTACGTCTATGGCGACTACTGCGCCGGCACCCTCTGGTCGCTGCGCGGCGCGCCCGGCGGGCGCGCCGACGACGTGCGGCGCGAGCGCTCCAAGGTGCCGCTGGTCACGCACATCGGGACCGACTCCGACGGCGAGCTCGTCTTCGCCTCGGGCGCCGGCGACGTCTACCGCGCGGCGCCGCCGGCCGGCTCGTGATCGGCCGCCAGCGCCGTCACCGGCCCGTCGAGCCAGACGCGCACGTGGTCGCCCGGATGCCACGCGGGGAAGCCGAGCCGGCGGCTGCGCAGCCGCAGCCCGCTCGGCAGCTCCAGCTCGACGAGCTGGTCGTGCCCGTAGAACGAACGCCCGACGACGAGCGCCGAGGCGTCGGCGTCGCGCATCGACCGGTGCCCGATCGCCACCGACTCGGGCCGGATCACCAGCCGCACCGCGCCGCTGAGCTCGGCCGCGACCGCGAAGCGGCCGAGCTCGCACTCCGCGAACCCGTCGCCCGCGGTGCCCGGCAGCACGTCCGCCTCGCCGAGGAAGTTGGCGACCCACTGGCTGCGCGGGCGCTCGTAGACCTCCTCGGGCGTGCCGACCTGCTCCACGCGCCCGGCACGCAGGACGACGACGGTGTCGGCGAGCGAGAGCGCCTCGGACTGGTCGTGCGTGACCAGGAGCGCGCTCGTGCCCGCAGCGCGGAGGATCGCGGCGACCTCCTCGCGCAGCCGCTCGCGCAGGCCGGCGTCGAGCGCGGAGAACGGCTCGTCGAGCAGCACGACCTCGGGGTCCGCGGCCAGCGCCCTGGCGAGCGCGACGCGCTGGCGTTCGCCGCCGGAGAGCTCGTGCGGGTAGCCGGTCGCGCGGCCGGCGAGCCCCACGAGGTCGAGGCACTCCGCGACCCGCTCGGCGCCCGTCGCGCCGAAGCCGACGTTGCCCGCCACGGTCAGGTGCGGGAACAGCGCCCCCTGCTGGAAGACCATGCCGATCCGCCGCGCCTCGGGCTCGACCCAAAGCCCGGGTCCGGCGACCGGCCGGCCCGCGATCGTCACGCTGCCGGCGTCGGGACGCTCGAAGCCCGCGATCATCCGCAGCAGCGTCGTCTTGCCGGAGCCGCTCGGGCCGAGCACGGCGAGCAGGCCGCCGCGCTCGCGCCGCACGTCGACGCCGTCGACCGCGACCCGGCCGTCGAACGAGCGCACGAGCCCGTGCGCCTCGATCGCAGGGTCGGTGTGCGGAGCGTCGTCCATCGCGGCGGCCAATTCTGACGTCAGCGGCGAGGCTAGGGGCGAAGCCCCCAGCCGGTGACGAGCGTCAGCGAGGCAGATTAGGCTACCCTAACGCGCCCCCATGCTGACCGCCCTCATCCGACGCCGCACCGGCCTGCTTGTGGGCGGCGGCCTGCTGCTCGCCGTCCTGCTCGCGCTCGCGGTCGTCGCGTTCGGCGGCGGCGCCGACGTCGTCGTCTACAACGGCCGCTCGCAGTACGGCGACGAGGCGGCGTTCAAGGCGTTCGAGGACGCGACGGGGAAGTCGCTCGAGCTGCGCGGCGGCACCGCGCCCGAGCTGTTCGAGCGGCTGCGCAGCGAGGGATCGGAGACGCCGGCGGACCTGCTCGTCACGACCGATCTCGCGAACCTCTGGCGCGCCAAGGAAGCCGGGCTCCTGCAACCGGTCCGCACGCCGGCGCTCGAGCGCCAGGTGCCGGAGGAGTACCGCGATCCTGACGGCGACTGGTGGGCGATGAGCCTGCGCATCCGCACGCCGATGCGTAACACGACCGTCGACCCGAAGCTGCTGCAGAGCTACGAGGACCTCGGCTCGCCGCGCTGGAAGGGCGAGCTCTGCCTGCGGACGTCCAACAACGAGTACAACCAGTCGCTCGTCGCCGACATGATCGCCAAGCGCGGGCGCGACGCGACGCGCGCGCTGCTGGAGTCGTGGATGGCTAACGACCCGCAGATCCTCGGGTCCGACGTCGACGTGCTCGAGGCGATCGCCGCCGGACGCTGCCAGGTCGGCCTGACGAACCACTACTACCTCGCGCGCGAGCTGGAGGAGAACCCGGACTTCGCCGTCGCGCCCGCGTGGCCGGACCAGGATGGCGCCGGCGCGCATACGAACCTGTCCGGGGTCGGGCTGGTCGCGGGCTCCGAGCACCGCGCCGACGCGGTCGCGCTGATGGAGCACCTGACCGCGCCCGCCGCCCAGCGCGATGTCGCCGCCAACGGCGAGTTCCCGGCCAACCCCGAGGTCCCGCCGGCGGAGCACATGCGCGACTGGGCCGGCGTCAAGCTCGACCCGATCGACGTCGAGCAGGCCGGCCGGCTGCTGCCCGACGCCGTCGCCCTGATGCAGGAGGTGGGGTGGCGGTAGCGGCCGCCCCGCGCCCGCGCGCGGCGGGCCGGCCGGCGTCCTGGACGGTCGTCGGGGTGCTCGTCGCCGTGCTGGTCACCGGACCGCTGCTCGTCCTCCCCGCCTCGTTCCTCACCGACCCCGGCGCGTTCGGCCAGATCGCGGACGACCTGCTGCCCGAGGCGCTCCGCGCCAGCGCCGTGCTCGCGCTCGGCGTCGGCGCGGGCACGCTCCTGCTCGGCGGCGGCCTGGCCGCGCTCGTGTCGTTCTACGACTTCCCGGGCCGGAGCTGGCTCGACTGGGCGCTCGTGCTCCCGCTGGCGATGCCGGCCTACGTGCTCGTGTTCGTGCTGCTCGGCCAGTACGACGCCGACGGCCCGCTCCAGCGCGGGCTGCGCGACGTGCTCGGTGTCGGGCTGCCGGAGATCCGCTCGACCGGCGGCGCGATCGCGGTGCTCACGGCCGTGCTCTATCCGTACGTATACGTGCTCGGGCGCAGCGCGTTCCTGGAGCAGTCGCGCGACACGTTCGAGGCCGCGCGCAGCCTCGGGCTGAGCCACGCGCGCGCGATCGCGCGGCTCGCGCTGCCGCTCGCGCGCCCGGCGCTGGCGGCAGGCGCCGCGCTGGCGGT
>Ga0126306_10000299_pt1 | contig 21345 bp, 19 predicted proteins | sample Plot27_FD_92592 | JGI IMG/M metagenome (GOLD analysis project Ga0126306, IMG submission 92592) | Serpentine soil microbial communities from UC McLaughlin Reserve, CA, USA - Plot27 | ecosystem: Environmental > Terrestrial > Soil > Grasslands | place: USA: UC McLaughlin Reserve, Lake County... | reverse complement strand
TTCTACCGCCACAGCACGGTCACCGCGTACTTCGAGCCGAAGTACGTCTGCATTCTCAACGAGGGCCAGTCCGGTGAGCCGAACTGCAAGTCCGCGAACGGCCCGGTCACCGGCCATTACGAGCTCGACGTCGGCAACGGCAAGGACACGCGCGGGTTCACGAGGACGGCCGAGAAGATCCAGAACGCCATGGCGAACGTCGGTTTTACGGCCGACCGGGTGTACACGACTCTCCCCGAGGTGAGCCCGGAGACCTACTACAACAACGACCCGATCCCGGACTTCCTGCACAAGCCCACATTCGCCTGGAACGGCACCGGCGCGGACCTGCTGGGCCACTACAACGACGGACGCAACCTCATCCTGCACCGCGACCACGGCTGGCACGGAGGCTGGGCCGACCCGACCCTGCACAGCGGCGACGTGCCGTCGATGGTCAACGGGACCGAGCTGCCCGTGGTGTTCGGCGTGGACTGCTCGAGTGCTCAGTTCGACATTCCGGGTAGCCCGAGCTTCGTGGAGCAACAGGTGATGAAGCCCGACGGCGGGGCGTTCGCCGGCTTCGGCGACACGCGTGTGAGCCCGACCTGGGCGAACAACAACATGGCGTTCGGCTTCTTCGACGCCATGTTCCCCGACGTATCCCCCTCCTACGGCGCCAAGGACGGCACGGGAAGACTCGGCAAGATCCTGCTGAGCGGCAAGGGCTTCATGTCCACGAAGAACGGGGTCGGCTACCAGAGCGCGGCCGCGACCTACCAGGAGCACTACCTCTACCACCTGCTCGGCGACCCCTCGGCGCAGGTCTGGGCGTACCTGCCCACGCAGATCGACGTGGGCAAGATCGACGTGGGTCGCATCCCTGTCGACGGGCCTGGTCCGCCCTTCCGGGTACTCGTGAGCATGGGAGGACAGGCGGCTTCGCGCGGTGCGGTGGTCACGTTGTTCCAGCGCGGCACCCCGATCGGCCGTGCGGTTGCGGGCGCGGGAGCGGTCGAGATCACCCCCGAGGTCGCAGAGGGAACCGACGACCTGACCGTGGCGATCGAACAGGACGGCTCGCCGCCCGCCCAGAAGGCCGTGCCGGAGAGCGGCCCATCCGAGTCGCTGGCCACCAGCTCGAGCGTCCGCTGTCCGAGCGACGCGCGGATGAACCAGGCCACGACCTTCGGCGGCCATCTCGACCCAGGTTTTGCGGGCGCGCAGGTGAAGCTCAGCTACACGCGCACCAGCCCCGGCACGCCCATGTCCTTCGAGCGCACGGCGACGACGGACGCAGGCGGCGACTGGACCGAGACGGTGACCTTCACCAGGCCGCAGATCGGTCGCTGGCGCGTCACGGCGAGCTTCGAGGGGGACAGCTCCCACAAGCCCTCCTCGGCCCAGTGCGAGCTGAACGTCACGGCTTAGGACCTAATCGCGGTTAGGGTCGGGCGTCATGGCCACTTCGCCTCCGGGCGAGCAGGACGGACGCATCCTTCCCGCCACCCACTGGGCGGCCCTGGTCGTGTTCGCCATCCTCGTGCCGGCCCTCGTGATCCTCTGGGGCCTGCCCGACCGCACGGCGGATGCGTGGGCGTGGACCATCCAGCCGGACCTGACGCCGATCTTCCTCGGCGCCGGATACGGGGCGGGCGCGTACTTCTTCCTGCGCACGTTCCTGTCCGACCAGTTCCACCCGTCGGCGGCTGGGATCTTCGGCGCGGCCTTCTTCGCGACGTTCATGCTGATCGCGACGCTGATCCACTGGGACCGCTTCAACCAGGGCGACGCTCCGCTGATCGGCGCGCTCGTCTTCTACGGCTGGGTTGCCGTTTACATCATCTCGCCGTTCGTGGTGCTCGGGCTGTGGTGGTTCAACCGGCGCACCGACTCCGGCGACCCCGCGCCGGGCGAGGCGATCGTGCCGGAGAGGGTGCGCCGCATCGCCCAGGTGGTCGCCGTCGGAGCCTTCGCCGGTGCCGCCTTCTTCTTTCTCGCCCCGAACGAGGCGATCGACGTCTGGCCCTGGGACCTCACGCCGCTCACCTCGCGGGTGATCGGCTCGTTCACCGCGCAGGTGGGCGTGGGCGCCCTGCTGATCTCGCTCGACAGCCGCTGGAGCGCCTGGAAGCTGATCGTGGAGACCTTCTTCGTCGCCACCGCGCTGCTTTTGATCGGCGCGCTCCGCGCCTGGGACGACTTCGACACCGACAATGCGCTGACCTACTTCTACCTCGGCGGTCTCGTGACCGCCGACATCGCCCTCCTCTTCCTGTACCGCAGCATGTCGCGGCAGCAGAAATCTCCAAGTGTCGCGGTATGAGTTCCTGACGAGCTGGTTCGTGGACGCGCCGATCGAGCGCGTCTTCGAGGTGCTGCGCGACTCGGGCAGGTTTCCGGACTGGTGGGAGGGCGTGACCGCTGTCGAAGTGCTCGAGCCCGGTGGCCCCGACGGCGTCGGGGAGCTGGCCCGCTACAGCTGGCGCAGCGTGCTGCCCTACACGCTCGTGTTCGACTCGCGGGTGACACGGGTCGAGCCGCCGTACCTGATCGAGGGGGAGGCCACCGGTGAGCTCGAGGGGGTCGGCGTGTGGAGGCTCTTCGCCGGACCCGAGGGCACGGCGGTGCTCTACTCCTGGCGTGTCCGCACGACCAAGCTCTGGATGAACATCTGGGGCCCGCTGCCGCGTCCGGCGTTCCGCTGGAACCACGATCGCGTCATGGCGCAGGGCGGCGTCGGGCTTGCCGAGCGGCTGGGCGCCTCCCTGCTCCTGCACGATTAGGTGCGGGTGAAACGGAGAGGGTGGGATTCGAACCCACGAGGCAGTTTGACCCGCCCACACGATTTCCAGTCGTGCACCTTCAGCCGCTCGGTCACCTCTCCAGAGCGGCACCCAGCCTAGCTTGGAGCCTGCCTCGCAGCCGGGCGCCGGCCGCTAGGCGGCGTTGCGGAGCTGGACGTGGGGGGTGCGGCGCGGGAACGCGACGATCGTCGAGAGGCTGACCTCGCTGTAGGCGAGTGGCTGGAGGGTGCAGCCGCAGCCCTCGCAGAGCATGTCGTCGAAGTCCTCGACCTCGCCCCAGGCCTCGAACTCCTCGGCGCAGGCCTCGTCCGTGCATATCAGGATGGCGTACAGCATGGAGTGGGACCCATGCTGGGCGCGGCCTCGGACGGAACGCTGCCTCAGCCTGCAATCAGGCTTGCAGGCGCGTGAAGTGCCAGAGCGCGCCGCCGAGCCTGCGCTCCACGCCGAGGCCCGCCGCTCGGGCGCGCTCCGCAAGCGCCGAGTGCGTGACCATGTGCGGGTCGCCGAACAGCTCGCCGACCACGATGCGGCCCCCGGGCCTCACCACCCGACGCAGCTCACGCAGCGCGGCATCCTGGTCCGGGATCTCCCCGAGCACGGTCACGAGGTAGGCGCCGTCGAAGCTGTCGTCCTCGTAGGGGAGCTCGCGCGCGTCCGATAGCGCGGGCGTGATGTTGTCGATCCCGTGCTCCTCCGCGCGCCGCAGCGTGTGGTCGAGCATCTCCTGCTGGACGTCGAGCACGTCGAGGCTGCCGCCCGGCGCCAGCCAGTCGGCCACGGGCAGCGTGTAGTAGCCGGTGCCCGGGCCCACCTCGAGCAGTCGCTCTCCGGGCGTGGGCTCGAGGATCTCTCGCAGGCGCTCGCGGGTGATGAACGGGTGCGGTGCCTCGACCCAGAAGCGCTGCGAGTAGGGACATGCCGACGGGTTCCTGCGCCACCAGACGGCCGCCCCGGCGACCGCCGCGCCCCCAAGCAGCGCGAGCCGGCGGGCGGCGCCCATCACGCCCCGTCGGAGGCCGGCACGATCAGCCGGATGTGGCGTCGGGCGAGCATCAGGACCGGGGTGGTCCAGTCACGTCCGGAGCCGTCGAGCGCCACTAGCTGGGCGTCGAGGATCGTGAAGAACTCGTGGTCGCGCCGGTTCACGTGGTCGGAGACTCGGCTGCGGTAGCCCTCGCGCGGCAGCGTCAGCATGCCCTCAACCCTGTACCGGTCAGTTTCGACGACCACTTTTTCCTGGCGGTTCTCCACGGCGGCGCAATCTAGCGGTTACCGTCCCTGGTGATGACGCAAGCCGTCCCGAGCGGGCGCAGCCCCGCGCTCGACGCCGTCTTCAAGCCGGTGCAGCCGCCCACCACGTTCGAGGAGACCGTGGAGCGGCTCGGAACCGCGATCCGCCTGGGGCTGCTCCCGCCCGGGACGCGCCTGCCCCCAGAGCGCGAGCTGGCCGACGAGCTGAGCATCTCGCGCTCGACGCTTCGGCAGGCACTCACCACCCTCGTGCAAAGCGGGCACCTCGTGGCGCTGCGTGGGCGCTCGGGCGGCACCTTCGTGGCCGACGAGCCTCCCATCGCCAAGGAGCGGGCCGGGCCGCCGCTCGGGGAGGAGTCACGCGCGGTGCTCGACTACCGGGTGGTGGTCGAGACCGGCGCCACGGTGCTGGCGGCTGAGCGCGCGGGAATGGACGACCTCGACCAGCTCGGCCTGCTCACCGAGCACATGAGCGCAACGCACGGCGCGAGCTTCGAGGTCTACCGGCGGGCGGACGTTCGCTTCCACATCGGCCTGGCGGAGGCGTGCCACTCGCCCCGGCTCGTGGTGGCGATGACCGAGGTGCAGGGCCAGATGAGCGATCTGATCCAGCGGATCTCGCATCCCGACGAGGTGCTCACGCGCTCGAACGCGCAGCACAAGCGTCTCGTGACCCTGCTGCGCCGCCGGGATACGGGGCGCGCCGTGCGCCTCATGCGCGAGCACTGCGAGGGCACGGAGCACATCCTCGCGGCGCTCATGCCGGACTAGAAGGGCCCCGGCACCCAGGTGTCCTTGGCGCCGCCGCCCTGCGCGCTGTTCACGACCATCGAGCCGCGCTCGAGCGCGACCCGGCTGGTGCCGGCGGGGGCAACGCGCACGCCCTGGTCTGACAGCAGTGCGTAGGGGCGCAGGTCCACGTGCCGCGGCTCGAGCCTCCCGTCCACGACGGTCGGGTGGACCGAGAGTTGCACGAGCTGCTGGCCGATCCAGCCGCCGGGTTCCGCCGCGATCCGCTCGCGCACGCTCTCGCGCGTCTCCTCGTCCGCGTCCCGCCAGAGCACCACGCCCTCACCGCCCATCTCGCCGCGAGGCTTGACGACGAGGTCGTCGAGCTCGTCGTCCGGCCCGATCAATCGCGAGGGGATCGAGGGCAGGAACGGCTCCTGGTCGAGGTAGAAGCGGATCAGATCGTCCACGTGCCCGTGCACGAGCTTGTCGTCGGCGATGCCCGTGCCCGGGGCGTTGACCACGGCAACCGTGCCCGCGGCGGCCGGCGCCAGCAGCGCCTCGCCGATCGCGGTCGGGGCTCCGTGCTCGTCCGTGAAGCGAGCCTCCTCGGTGCGCAGGTAGACCACATCCACAGCGCGCGGGCGGCCGTCGAGCCAGGCGACCAGGCGTCCGTCCCGCTGTTCGAGGTCGGCGAGCGAGACGACCGGAGCGCACAGCTCGCGCGCGAGCCGCTGGTGCTCCCACCAGGCCGCCGCGGACGGGCCCTCGGACAGGGTCACCATGCGCGGCTCGTCCACGCCGGGCGGAGCGGCGTCCTGAAACGCGAGTGCCAGCTCGCCGAACACGAGCGAGACGTCCGGCTGCGGCGGCTCGACGGCGAGGACGCCGCGAAGCGTCTCGCGCATCGCGACGGCATAGGCGATCCCCGACGGCATCCGCACCTGGTCCTCGATCACCCTGAAACGGCTGTCCTCGCAACGGACCACGTCGAGGCCGGCGAACGAGATCCAGCGTCGCGGGGACACGCCACGCATCGCGGGCTCGTAGTGGGGCGATGCCTCGACGTCCTCGCGCGCGAGCACGCCTGCCTCGAACACCCGCCCCTCGCCATATGCGTCCACCACGAACGCCTCCATCGCCAGCAGGCGCTGTCCGATGCCGGCCTGGAGCTCCGACCATTCGGGCTCGGTGAGGATGCGCGGGACCGGGTCCATCGCGACCTCGTCGTCGGGACCAGTCCCAAAGCGCACTCCACGCTCCCGCAGGCGCCGCTTCACCTCGGCCGCGGCCTCCGCAGGGTCGGCGAGCCCCTCCAGCACCTGCGCGTAGTGCGGCCGCGGCTCGCCGCTGTCCCCGTAGGCCTCGTCGTATGGGCGGCTCACGCGGAGCCGCGTACCCGCTCTCCGCCCTGGTCGAACAGTGGCTCGCTCGTCACCTCGCCCGCGACCCAGCTGCCGAAGATGTCGATCTCGACCGCGGTGCCGGGCGCGGCGTGCTCGGGAGGCAGGTAGGCGTACGCGATCGAGCGCTCGACCGTGTAGCCGTAGCCGCCCGTGGTGACCCGGCCGGCGATCTCGCCGGCCACCTGCACCGGCTCGTTCCCGAGTGCCACCGAGCGCGGGTCCTCGAGGGTGATGCAGCAGAGTCGCTTGCGCGGGCTCGCCTCGAGCAGTGCCTCGCGCCCGAGGAAGTCCTTGTCATCCTTCACGGTGAAGGCGACGCCGCCCTCGTGTGGCGTCTCGTCCGGCGTGATGTCGGCGCCCCAGACGCGGTATCCCTTTTCGATGCGCAACGAGTCGATCGCTCGGTACCCGCCGGCCACGAGCCCGTGCGGCTCGCCCGCCTCCCAGAGCGTGCGCCAGAGCGCCATTCCGTGCTCAGTCGGGCAGTAGAGCTCCCAGCCGAGCTCGCCTACGTAGGTCACTCGCAGCGCCCGGACCGGGACGTCGCCCAGCGTGAGCTCCCGGACGGTCATGTACGGAAAGTCCTCGTTCGCGAGCGACTGCGGCGTGAGCGGCGCCAGGATCTCTCGCGCGCGCGGCCCCCAGATCCCGAAGCAGGCCCAGGCAGAGGTTACGTCGCGCACCTGCACGGAGCCGTCGCCAGGCAGGTGCCGGCGGATCCATTGACGGTCGTGGTTGCCGAAGGCCGTCCCTGTGACGATGGAGAAGAGCTCCTCGCCAAGGCGGGCGACCGTAAAGTCGCATTCGATGCCGCCGCGCGAGTTGAGCATCTGCGTGTAGGTCACTCGGCCGGCTTCGCGGGCGACGCGGTTGTCGCACAGCCACTCGAGCAGCGCCGGCGCGCCAGGTCCGGCGATCTCGAGCTTGGCGAACGACGACTCGTCGAAGATCGCCGCGTCCTCCCGGCAGGCCAGGTGCTCGGCGCCGATGGCCGGCGACCAGTGCTTTCCCGCCCAACCGCGCGGGCGCAGCGACTCGTCGCCGCGCTCCGCGTTCGACTCGTACCAGTTCACGCGCTCCCAGCCGGACTTCTCCCCGAAGGCCGCCTTGGCGCGCCCGCGGTGCCAGTCGTACGCCGGCGAGGTGCGCAGCGGCCGGCCGGCCTGGCGCTCCTCGAACGGATAGTGGATGTCGTAGTACGTCTCGTAGGTCTCGAGCACCCGCTTCAGCGTGTATGAGGGCGAGTGGTACTGTCGGCCGAAGCGGCGCACATCCATCTGCCAGAGGTCCATCGAGGGCTCGCCCGCCGCGATCCACTCCGCCATCACCTTGCCCACCCCGCCGGCGCCCGCGAGGCCGTGCGCGCAGAAGCCGCCCGCCACGAACAGGCCGCGAACCTCGGTCTCGCCCAGGCAGAACTCGTTGTCGGGCGTGAAGCCCTCGGGACCGTTGATCATGCGCGTGACCTTCACGTCCTCCATCTGCGGCACTCGCCGGCGCGAGTTCACGACGATCTCCTCGAAGCGGTCCCAGTCGTCCTCGAGCAGGCGGCCGTTGAAGTCCGCGGGGATGCGCTCGAAGTCGAGCCCGTCCCGCGACGTGAACGCCGGCGCGGCCGGCCGCTCGTAGCCGCCCATCACAAGGCCCCCGCCCTCCTCGCGGAAGTAGATGAGCAGGTCGGGGTCGCGCAGCGTCGGCAGCGGGTTCTGAGGGTCGCGCTCGCGGAACGGCTGGGTCACGATGTACTCGTGCGACATCGGCACGACCGGGATGCGCACGCCCGCCATCCGGCCGAGCTCCGCCGAGAACATCCCGCCGGCGATCACCACGACCTCGGCGTCGATGTCGCCCCGCTCGGTCCGCACGAGCCCGGGCTCGATTCCGGTCACGCGCGTGCCGCTGAAGATCTGCACGCCGCCCTCGCGTGCGCCCTCGGCTAGGGCCAAGGTCAGCTGCGAGGGGTCGAGGTAGCCGTCGGTGGGCAGCCAGGCGGCGCCGAGAACTCCCTCCGTGGACATCAGCGGAAAGAGCTCCTTTGCCTCGTCCGCGGAGATCAGCTCGAGCGGCAGCCCGAACGTCTTCGCCCAGCCGGCCTGGCGTCGCAGCTCCTCCATGCGCTCCTCGCTCGAAGCCAGCCGGATGCCCCCGCACTCGACCCAGCCGCACGCCTCGCCGAGCTTCCTGTAGAGCTCGACCGAGTACATCATCATCTTGGTCAGGTTCACCGAGCTGCGCAGCTGGCCGACGAGGCCGGCGGAGTGGAACGTCGAGCCGGAGGTGAGCTGGTTGCGGTCCACCAGCACCACGTCGTCCCAGCCCAGCTCGGCCAGGTGGTAGGCGATCGACGTGCCGCCGACGCCTCCGCCGACGATCACGCAGCGCGCCGCGCCGGGAAGCTCCCGCCGCGCGGCCACTAGCTGCGGGCTTCCTCGATCCAGCCCTCGAAGCGCGAGTCGCTCCGCGCCTGCTCCAGGCGGTCGAAGTGCTTCTGCGCGTAGTCGCGGAAGTCGAAGTCGAGCTCGGAGACCCCCGCCTGAACCACGCCCCACATCGCCTCGCGGAAGTCCGACATGAAGCGGAACAGCTTCAGCGTCGCCAGGCGCCGGGCGTCCGGCGGCTCGCCGAAGTAGGCCTCGAGCAGCTGCGCCTCGTGGTCGTCCTCGAGCTCGTTGTTGACCGCGAAGTTGCCGAGGTCGAACCAGCGGTCGCCCATGCCCGCGTACTCCCAGTCGATCAGCTGCATGCGGTCACCGTCGCGCAGGAAGTTCGCCGGCAGCAGGTCGTTGTGGGCGGGCACGGACTCGTGGCCGGGCTGGTCCCTCACCGCCTTCTCGATCTTGTGGGCCACCTCGAGTGCGGCGTCGTAGCCGTCCGGGGGCTCGCTGCCGTGTGCGCGGCCGGTCTCGGCGTACTCCTCGACGAGCCGGAAGGAGTCGAAGCCGGTGGGGAGGTCGGTGCCCGAGTCGTGCAGCTGGCGCAGATCGTGCGCCACCTCGCCGATCGTCTCCGGCTCGCGCAGCTCGTCGGCCTTCATCTCGCGACCGGAGACGAACTGCGTCACCAAGGCGGACGGCTCGTCGAGCAGCGCCGCCACCCGTGGCGCGATCCCGAGTTCGGCCGCCGCCTTGTTCGCGATGCACTCCGCCTCGCGGTCGATGCCGAGCAGCTGCGTGCGCTTGCCGGGCAGCCGCACCACGTAGTCGGTGCCGCCGAAGTTCACGCGGAAGTTGCGGTTGGTGATCCCGCCCTCGAGCTGGACGACGGTTCCCTCGCGCGGTCCGAGCAGTGCGGCCAGGCGCGCGACGACCTCGGTCAGTTCCGGAATCGTGAACTCCGGGCTCATGGCGGGACTCTACGCCGAGACGGTGTCACATGCGAGGCTCCATGTCCCGGATGTCGGACGGCGAGCTGATCCTTGTCGCGGCGGCGCTGCTCGCTGCGGGAATTGGCGCATCCCTGCTTGCGTCGCGAATCCGCCTGCCCGGCCTCCTGCTCTTCCTCGCGATCGGCATGGCGATCGGCTCCGACGGGCTGGGCTGGATCGCCTTTGACAACTTCCAGCTGGCGCGCACCATCGGCATCGTCGCGCTCGCCCTGATCCTGTTCGAGGGCGGGCTCAGCGCGGGCTTTCAGGAGATCCGGCCGGTGCTGCGGCCGTCGCTGTCGCTCGCGATCGCGGGCACGCTCGGCACGGCGGTGGTCTGCGGCTTCGCCGCCGCCTGGCTGTTCGATCTCTCCACGCTCGAGGGCATGCTGCTCGGCGCGATCATCTCCTCCACCGACGGCGCGGCGATCTTCGCGCTGCTGCGCGAGTCGACGCTGCGACGCAGGCTCGCGCGAACGCTGGAGGGCGAGGCCGGCTTCAACGATCCGGTGGCCGTCCTGCTCGTCGTGGGCTTCATCGAGTGGATCCAGCAGCCGGACTACGGCGTGCTGGACATGCTCGGACTGTTCGTCAGGGAGATGGGCATTGGGGCGGTCGTCGGCCTGAGCATCGGATGGCTGGCCGTGCGCGGCCTGCGCGCCGCGAAGCTGGCGAGCCCCGGGCTCTACCCCGTCGCCACGCTCGCCACCGCCGGCCTCGCGTTCGGCGGCGCCCAAACGTTGCACGGCTCCGGCTTCCTCGCTGCCTACCTGGCCGGCCTCGCGCTCGGCTCGGCGCGCATCCCAGCCAAGCAGACGGTGACCGTCTTCCACCAGGGACTCGCCTGGGTCGCGCAGATCGCGATGTTCCTTGCCCTCGGGCTGCTGGTCTTCCCCAGCAGGCTCGACGACGTCTGGCTCGAGGGGACCGCGCTGGCGCTGCTGCTCGTCTTCATAGCGCGGCCGCTCTCGGCCGCGCTCGCCACCGCGTTCGAGCGGTTCACGGCGGGCGAGCGGGTGGTGCTGGGCTGGGCCGGCCTGCGCGGCGCGGTGCCCGTGGTGCTGGCCACCTTCCCCGTGATCGAGAACATCCAGCACAGCCGCCAGTTCTTCAACATCGTCTTCTTCGCCGTCGTGCTGTCCACGCTGCTCCAAGGCGGCACGGTCGAGTGGCTCGCCCGCAGGCTCGGCGTGACCACGAGCGAGCCGGCACTCCCGCGGCCGCTCGTGGAGACCGGGACGGTCCGCCGCCTCGGGGCCGAGATCGTGGAGTACCCGGTGGGCCCCGACGACGCGATCGTCGGGCAGCTGGTACGCACGCTCGGGCTGCCGCGAGATGCGTTGCTCAGCGTGATCGTGCGAGGAGAGGAGGCGCTCCTGCCGCGCGGCTCGACGCGCATCGAGGCCGGCGACCGGCTGCACGTGATGGTCCGTGAGGAAGTGGCCGGCGACATGCCCGACCTGCTCGAGCGCTGGCGGCTCGGGCCGGTGGAGATCCCGAGCGCGCATCACGCGCCCCTGCGCGCGGGCACTGCGGTGTTCACCACCCGGCGCTGGACCGAGGAGGACGGCGACGCGGGCTTCCCGAAGCAGGTTCACGGCGTCGCGGTGGACGAGCAGATGCGCACGCGACGCGACCAGCGCGGCGCGCTCGTGCTGCTGGAGGACGGGCGCTTCGCGGTCACGGGCCCGCTGGTGGCCATCGGCGGTCCGCTCCAGCTCCAGCGCTATGCGCGCCGCCGCCTCACCAGCGAGGAGGACGCCGCTGCGCGCGCCTGGTGGCAGGAGGTCATCGGCGCGCTGGCCCGCTGATCGCCGAGCTTGCACGCTCTGATTCGAGCTTGCTTCCATCCGCACAAGGGCTTACAGTCGCGATCTGAAGGTCGAGGCACCAGGCCTTTCCGGTTCTGGGCGCCGAACGGACTCGTCGACGAGGGAGACAAACGCATGCCGGACGGGACTCTGGATCGGGACGAGCAAAAACTCGCTGAGCTCGGCTACAAGCAGGAGCTGGACCGCGGTTGGTCGCGCTTCTCGAACTTCGCGATCTCGTTCACGATCATCTCGGTGCTGGCGGGGTGCTTCACGACCTACCCGCAGGCATGGAACCTCGGTGGTCCGGTCGCCATCTCCTGGGGCTGGCCGATCGTCTGCATCATCATCCTGACGGTGGCCTTCAGCATGGCGGAGGTGGCCTCCGCCTACCCGACGGCCGGCGGCCCGTACTGGTGGGCGAATGAGCTCGGCGGTCCCATCTGGTCGTGGTTCACCGGCTGGTTCAACCTGCTCGGCCTGATCGCCATCGTCGCGACCGTGGACTGGTTCTGCGCCCAGTTCTTCACGTTCGTCTTCAACCTGTGGGCGTTGGACCTTGGGGTCATCAACTTCGCCGACGAGGTGTCGCTCACAGAGATCTTCATCGTCTTCGTGGTGATCCTGATCCTGCACGCGATGATCAACATCTTCTCGTCGCACCTCGTCGCGCTCTTCAACAACATCTCGGTGTTCTGGCACTGCGTCGGCGTGCTGGTGATCATCGCGATCCTGATCATCGTCCCCGACAGCCATCAGAGCGCGGACTTCGTGTTCACAGAGCGGATCAACAACTCCGGCTTCTCGATGGACATGTACTGGTACTACATCCTCCCGACCGGGTTGCTGCTCACCATGTACACGGTCACCGGCTACGACGCCTCGGCGCACGTGGCCGAGGAGACGAGGGACGCCGAGGTCGCGGCGGCGAAGGGCGTCTGGCAATCGGTGGCCCTCTCGGCGCTGATCGGCTGGTTCGTCCTTCTGGCGATCACGTTCGCGGCGACGGACGTCGCCGCGGTCAACGACGGTGGCGGCACGACGCTGGCCATCTTCCAGAGCGCGATGTCGGAGGGCTGGGCCGAGACGGTGATCCTGATCTCCGCGATCGGCCAGTTCTTCTGCGGCATGGCATGCGTCACGAGTTGCTCGCGGACGTTCTTCGCGCTCTCGCGCGACCGCATGACGCCCGGCAGCAGGCTGTGGAGCAGCGTCAACGGCGCGCGCGGCGTCCCGGTGGCAGCGGTGATCGCCTCCTGCGTGTTGGCTGGAATCCTCACGCTCCCGGCGCTGTCCGGGAACGCTGCGGGCGTTCCGGTCGCGTTCTTCGCCGTCGTCTCGATCGGGGTGCTCGGGCTCTACATCGCCTACGTCATCCCGGTGTACCTGCGCTGGCGGGCGGGATCGCGCTTCCAGCAGGGGGCGTGGAATCTGGGCAACAAGTGGCGCTGGCTGAACCCGATCGCGGTCGCCTGGGTGGCCATCACCTCGATCTACTTCTGCCTGCCCTTCTACGGGCCGCCGGCCGTGTGGTGGGACGATCAGTTCGACTGGAACGCCGCGAACTTCACGCCGCTCGTGATGGGCGTGCTGATCGTCGCGATCAGCCTCGCTTGGGTGCTCGGGATGAACAAGCGCTACAAGGGCCCGATCCGTACGATCGAGTTCGACGAGGGCATCGGCATCAAGGCGGACGAGCCGGACGAGCCGCCGCCGACGGCACGGCCGCCCGCCGCGCCGGCCTAGGCCTGGCCCAGGCCAGCTGCCGCGAGCACGAACGCCCGCCAGCGTTCGTGCTCGGCCGCACGCCAACCGTCGTCGGCCTGCGGCTCCACGGAGCGGTCGATCGGCAGCAACTCGGCCGCGTCGGTGAGCGACGGGATCACGCCGGCGCCCACTGCCGCCAGCGCCGCGGCGCCGAGCACGGTGGCGTCGGCCCCGGCCGCGTCCACGCGCACGCCGATCGTGTCGGCCTGGAGCTGAAGCAGCAGCGGCTCGTTGGTGAGGCCCCCGTCCACGCGCAGTGAGCTCACCTCAACCGTCTCGCGCATGGCCGCCACCACGTCTGCCACTCGCCAGGCGATGCCCTCGATGGCGGCGCGCGCGACGTGCTCGCGCTTGGTGCCTCCGTGCATCCCCGCGATCACGGCGCGGGCGTCCGGCCGCCACCAGGGCGCACCGAGGCCGGCCAGTCCCGGAAGCACCCTCGCTCCACCGTTGTCCTCGGCGGAGCGCGAGAGCTCTGTGAGCGCCGCGGGGTTCTCCGCCATACCGAGCTCGCGGCACATCCACTCGAGCATCGCGCCCGCGGCGAACACGCCACCGTCGATCGCGTACTCCATGCGGCCGTCGATGCGCCACGCCACGGTGGGCAGCAGCCCGCCGGCCGGCTCCGGCACCTCGTCGCCCACGTGCCCGAGCACGAACACGCCGGTGCCGTAGGTGGCCTTCACGCGCCCGGGCGCCACGCAGCCCGCTCCGGCGAGCGCCGCCTGCTGATCCACCACCTGGCCGCAGAGCGGCAGATCTACGGGCCAGGACTCGTGGCTCATGGTGCCGAGCGCACCGGCGGTGTCCCGCACCTCTGGCAGTACGTCAATCGGCACGCCGAACAGCTCGCAGAGCCGCTCGTCGAAGCCCGGCGTGCCGAGCCGGTGCAGCTGCGTGCGCGACGCCGTGGAGTTGTCCGTGGCGAATCCCGCTCCCAGGCGGTCGCACAGGAACGAGTCGACGGTGCCCATGCGCAGCGTCCCGGCCTCGCGCGCCCGCTGGACCGCCTCCTCGCGCTCGAGCAGCCAGGCCAGCTTGGCGGCGGAGAAGTAGGGGTCGAACGGCAGCCCGCTGAGGGAGCGGATCTCCTCCTCCGCTTCGCCCATCCGGTCGAGCACCTCCTGCGAGCGTTTGTCCTGCCAGACGACGATCCGGCTAAGCGGCGTGCCGGTCTCCGCGTCCCAGGCGAGCACCGACTCGCCCTGGTGGTCGAGGCCACACGCCACGACCTCGTCGTCGGCCGCCTCGAGCAGCTCGCCCACCGCCTCCACGACGAGCTGGAGGACCTCCTCAGCGTCCTGCTCAACCCACCCCGGAACGGGGTGGGTTGATCGCTTGTCCCGCCGCGCCTCCCGCACCGGCTGGAGCCGCTCGTCGAACAGGGCCGCCTTGACGCCGGTCGTCCCCTCGTCGATTCCAAGAAGAAGCATGGCGCTTACTACCACAAGGGGAGCCGCTCCGGTTAGGCTCGCGCGATGGATCTCGCTGACCTCAAGAAGGCCGTCGATGACGGCGGCGTCGACACAGTCCTCCTCTGCATCGCGGACATGGAGGGCCGACTACAGGGCAAGCGCCTGACAGCCCGCCATTTCCTCGACGAGGTGGTGGAGCACGACGCCGAGGGCTGCAACTACCTGCTCGCCGTGGACGTGGACATGAACACCGTGGACGGCTACGAGATGTCGAGCTGGGAGCGCGGCTACGGCGACTTCGTCTTCAAGCCCGATATGGACACGCTGCGGGAGATCCCATGGCATCCCGGCACGGTTCTGCTGATGGCGGATCTCGCCTGGGAGGACGGCAGCGACGTGGTGGCCTCGCCGCGTCAGATCCTGCGGCGCCAGCTCGCGCGGCTCGACGAGCGGGGCTGGACGGCCGCGGCCGGCACCGAGCTCGAGTTCATCGTCTTCAGGGACAGCTACGAGGACGCCTGGAACAAGGGCTACCGCGGGCTCGACCCTGCGAACCAGTACAACGTCGACTACTCGATGCTCGGCACGGCGCGCGTGGAGCCGCTGCTCCGGCGCATCCGTAACTCGATGATGGGCGCGGGCATGAAGGTGGAGAACTCGAAGGGCGAGTGCAACTTCGGGCAGCACGAGATCAACTTCCACTACGGCTCCGCGCTGCGCACCGCCGACGACCACGCGATCTACAAGACCGGCGCCAAGGAGATCGCCGCCCAGGAGGGCATGTCGATCACCTACATGGCGAAGCTCGACGAGCGTGAGGGCAACTCATGCCACATCCACCTCTCGGTCCAGAAGGACGGCGGCGGCAGCGCCTTCGCCGAGGACGAGGCGACCTTCAAGCGCTTCGTGGCGGGACAGCTGGCCGCCCTGCGCGAGCTGACGCTGTTCTTCGCGCCGCACGTGAACTCGTACAAGCGCTACGTGGCCGGCTCGTTCGCCCCGACGGCGGTGGCGTGGGGGCACGACAACCGCACCTGCTCGATGCGAGTGGTGGGCCACGGTGAGGGGCTGCGGGTGGAGAACAGGTTGCCCGGCGCGGACGTGAACCCGTACCTGGCGCTGGCCGCGATGATCGCGGCGGGCCTGCACGGGATCGATAACGAGCTGGAGCTGGAGCCCGCGTTCGAAGGCAACGCCTACGAGTCCGACAAGCCGCGGGTGCCGCACAACATCTACGACGCGCGCGACCTGTTCGACGGATCCGAGATCGCTCGCGAGGCCTTTGGGACGGACGTGGTCGACCACTATCTGAACCGCGCCCGCATCGAGATCGATGCGTACGAGGCCGCCGTGACCGACTGGGAGAAGTACCGCGGGTTCGAGAGACTGTAGGACGTGACCCGCCCTGTCATCGGCATCTGTGCCGCGCTTGAGAGCGCGCGCTGGGCGGCGTGGGAGGTCGTGGTGAACCTCTCGCCGCGGGCCTACTCATTGGCCGTGCAGCGAGCCGGTGGAGTCGCGCTGGTTCTGCCGCCGGACGACGTGGTGGCCGAGTCGCCCGACGAGGTACTCGACATGATCGACGGCCTGATCCTTGCCGGCGGATCCGACATCGACCCCGGCAGCTACGGCGCGCAGCCGCACCCCGAGACGCGCGGCAGCTGGCCCGAGCGCGACCGCTTCGAGCTCGCGCTGGGCACCCGCGCGCTCGAGCGCGACATGCCGGTGCTCGGGATCTGCCGCGGGATGCAGATGCTGAACGTGATCCAGGGCGGCACGCTGAACCAGCACCTCCAGGGCCTGGCGCTCCACAGGCACACTCCGGGTGCCTTCACGGACCACCGCGTGGAGCTGGAGGCAGGCTCGCTCACGGCGCGCGTGGTGGGAGGCGAGCACACCGAGGTCAAGTCGGCGCATCACCAGGGCGTCGACGAGCTCGGTGAGGGTGTCGTAGCAAGCGGCTCGGCCGATGACGGCGTGGTCGAAGCGATCGAGCTGCCGGACAAGGACTTCGCCGTCGGGGTGCTCTGGCACCCGGAGGAGGACGAGCGCAGCCGTGTTGTCGGCGCGCTCGTCGAGGAGGCGCGCTCGCGCAAGCTGGCCACCGAGCCCACCCAGCTCCGGGAGGCCGGCGGATGATCCAGGTTCTCGAGCCCGCCACCGCCGAGGTGATGGCGGAGATCCCGCAGGCGGGCGTCGAGGAGACGGACGCCGCGGTGGCGCGCGCCAAGGCCGCGTTCCCGAACTGGCGCGCCGTGGCGCCCGGCGACCGCTCCGCCCTGCTCCATCGGCTCGCGAACGCCCTCGAGGAGAACGTCGAGGAGCTCGCACGACTCGAGGCGCGCAACGCCGGCAAGCCGATCTCGGACGCGCGTGGCGAGATGGGCATGGTCGTGGAGACCTTCCGCTACTACGCGGGGGCGCCCGAGCGCATGACCGGCCGCACCATCCCGGTGTCGGGCGGCGTCGACATGACCTTCCGCGAGCCGCTCGGCGTGGTCGGGTTGATCACGCCCTGGAACTTCCCGCTCACGATCGCGTCCTGGAAGATGGCGCCGGCCCTCGCGGCCGGCAACACGATCGTCCTCAAGCCGGCCGAGCTCACGCCGCTCACCGCGATCGAGTTCGAGCGGATCGCGCTCGAGGCCGGCATTCCGGAGGGAGTGGTGAACGTGGTGGCGGGGCCGGGCTCGGTCTGCGGCCAGCGGCTCGTGGAGCACGAGGACGTGGCGAAGATCGCGTTCACCGGCTCGACCGAGGTGGGGCGCAGGATCGCGGCCGGCGCGGCCGGGACGATCAAGCGCGTGACGCTCGAGCTGGGTGGAAAGTCGGCGAACGTGGTCTACGCGGACGCCGACCTCGAGAAGGCTGCCGCCGCGGCGCCGAGCGCGGTGTTCGGCAACGCCGGCCAGGACTGCTGCGCGCGCTCGCGCATCCTGGTCGAGGGCTCCGCACTCGACCGCTTCATGGAGGTGCTCGAGGAGTCGGTCGAGGCAATCAAGGTGGGCGACCCGCTCGACGAGTCCACCGAGATGGGCCCGCTGATCTCGGAGGGTCAACGCGAGACGGTGTCGTCGTTCGTAACGGGCGATGCCCCGGTGGCCATCCGCGGGAGCGCACCCGACGGCCCCGGCTTCTGGTTCCCGCCGACGGTGCTCTGCCCCGTCGACAACGACGACCGGCCGGCGCGCGAGGAGATCTTCGGGCCGGTGGCGGCGGTGATCCCGTTTCGCGACGAGGAGGAGGCGATCCGGCTCGCGAACGAGACGATCTACGGGCTCTCGGGCTCGGTCTGGACACGCGACGGCGCCAAGGCGCTGCGCACGGCCCGCGCGATCGAGAGCGGCGTGATCTCGATCAACTCGAACACGTCCGTGCGAGTGTCAACTCCGTTCGGGGGGTTCAAGCAGTCCGGCTACGGCCGTGAGCTCGGCCCGGATGCCCTGGACCACTACAGCGAGATCAAGAACGTGTACTACGCGACGGAGGGCTGATGGGGCGGCTGGACGGCAAGGTGTGCGTGATCACGGGGGCGGCGAGCGGCATCGGCGCCGAGACCGCCAAGCTCTTCAAGCAGGAGGGCGCGACGGTGGTGGGCGTCGACCTGTCCGAGAACTCCGAGGGCGACCTCGCCATCCAGGCCGACGTGACGGACGACGAGCAGGTGCGCGGGATGTACACGCGCGCACGCGAGGAGTTCGGGCACGTCGACGTTCTCTTCAACAACGCCGGCATCTCGCCGCCGGACGACGTCTCGGTGCTCGAGACCTCGCTCGAGGCCTGGCAACGCGTGCAGGACGTGAACCTCAAGTCGGTGTTCCTCTGCTGCAAGCACGGCATCCCACACCTGCTCGATGCGGGCGGCGGGTCGGTGATCAACACCGCGTCCTTCGTGGCGGTGCTGGGTGCGGCCACCTCGCAGATCTCGTACACGGCGTCGAAGGGCGGCGTGCTGACGATGTCGCGGGAGCTGGGCGTGGAGTTCGCGCGCCAGGGCGTGCGCGTGAACGCGCTCTGCCCGGGCCCGGTGAACACGCCGCTCCTGCAGGAGCTGTACGCCAAGGACGAGGAGGCAGCCCAGCGCCGGCTCGTGCACGTGCCGATGGGCCGCTTTGCGGAGCCGCGCGAGATCGCGAACGGCGTGCTGTTCCTCGCGAGCGACGAGTCGTCGTACGTGACCGCGCAGACCTTCCTCGTCGACGGTGGGCTCTCCGGGGCCTACGTCACGCCCGAGTGAACGTCCTCTCCATCGTCCACGAGGCGGACGCCGCGGCGGGGGTGTTCGGCGAGTTTCCGACGTGGGTGCCGGGCGGCTCGCCGCCGCCCGCCGATGACTTCGACGCGCTCATGATCTTTGGCGGGTCGATGCATGTCGATCAGAACGACGAGCATTTATGGCTGGATCCTGAGAAGGAGTTCATCCGCGAGGCGCTTGGGCGCGGCGTTCCCATCCTCGGTGTGTGCCTTGGGAGCCAGCTGCTTGCCGAGGCGGCCGGCGCTTCCCCTCACCGCATTCCCGAGCCCGAGATCGGGTGGTACGACATCGAGATCACGGACGCGGGAGCGGCCGACCCGCTGCTGGGCCCGCTCGCCCCCTCGGTCGAGCTGTTCGAGTGGCACCACTACGTGGCGCCGCTGCCGCCGGGCGCCGTGGAGCTGGCGCGCACGCCGGCCTGCTTGCAGGCGTTTCGCATCGAGGGGAAGCCCGCGTGGGGGCTGCAGTTCCACGCGGAGGTCACGCGCGAGAACTTGTGGAGCTGGCTCGATGGGTGGGAGAACAGCGAGGCTGTGCACACAGACTTCGACCCCGAGCGCATCCGCGCTGCCAGCGAACTACGCATTGAGAGGCAGAACGAGATCGGGCGCGGAATCGCGGAGCGATTTTTGGCCGAAGCTGCCCGCGCCAACGGCCGCTAGCCCCACTCTTGAGCACTTTGCCCCGCTATGACGGGTCAACTGCTCAAGAGTCAGCGGGCCGGGGGTTCCGGCGGGGGCGGCGGGGGCGGCGGCTGGGGCTGCACTGCCGTCGGGGCTTCGGGCGCTGGCACGGCTGCCGGGCCCTCGGCCAGCACGGGCTCGCCGCGGATGGCCGTGAGCTCGAAGTAGAGGACGGCGGCTGCCAGGGCACTCAGCGGGGCCACCAGTAGGCGCACGATCAGGTCTGCCAGCGAGTATCCGACGACGCTGTCGGCCACGCTGTTGGCGAGCGCCTGGATCACGGCGGTCACGACGAACTGGAGCAGGAACAGGATGAGGATCACGCCGAACACCTGCCAGCCGTGTCCCCGGACCAACTCGCGGCTGCGCCCGAACGCGCCGATCGCGTCACGGCGCTCGATCACGATCACCGGCGCGAGCACCGCCCAGATCGTGAGCAGATAGAGGCCCGGCACGATCAGCAGCAGCAGGCCGATCCCGATTCCGATGCCGGCCAGTATTCCCGCTATCAGCAGTGGGCCGATCACGGTGGCCGCGGAGCGGGCCAGGCTGCCGACAGTGTGGTCGCGGCGGCCGTCGAGGATGTCGCGCGCCGCCTCGACGACCATGCCCTGGAACCAGTAGGTGGCGATGGTTCCGATGGCCGCCACGATCAGCGCCCCGAGGATGCCCACGTCTCCGGCGTAGATCACGCCGCTGATGATCGCCACCGGCACGAACACCACCAGGGCCGCCGGAATCAGCAGGGTGAACTGGTCTCGGTAGATCTCGAAGATCCGTTCGAAGACCCGTGCGGTGTCGACCTTCCCGTTCATGCCGCAGAATGTACGCAGGTGGAGGAAAGTGTGCGTGGACAGCTCCTGATCGCGGCGCCGTCGCTGTTCGACTATTTCCGGCGCACCGTCGTGCTGGTGCTGGAGCACACGCCGGAGGGGGCGATGGGAGTGGTGCTCGGCCGCAGCTCGGATACGCGGGTGGCCGACGCGGTCCCGGTGCTCGCGGAGCTGCCCGGCGCGGACGACCTCGTTTATTTGGGCGGCCCCGTCTCGCCGCAGTCGGTGGTGGCACTCGGCGATTTCGGGCGCCCGGACGAGGCGGGCACCCAGGTGGTGGGCTCGCTGGGGACGCTCGACCCCGACGGCGCGAACGAGTCGCTGCGAAGGGTTCGCGTCTACGCGGGCTACGCGGGCTGGTCCCCGGGCCAGCTCGACGGCGAGCTCGGCGAGGGTGCCTGGATCGTCCAGCAGGCGGACCCCGACGATCCCTTCCGCCCGGGCGACATCTGGGCCGATGCCCTCGCGCGGAAGGGCGGCCGCTACCGGCTCATGGCGACCATGCCGGAGGATCCCTCGCAGAACTAGCTCATCGGCAGGCCGCTCGGGATCGAGGGCCAGTCCGGATACAGGCGGCGGGCCGCCGCCTCGCACGGGCGCCCCGACACCTGATGCTCTATAGGTCGGCGAAGGCACGGCGCACGGCCACGCTGGCGAGTATCTGGAAGTCCGCCGCATTCGGCTCCGAAGCGCCGATCGTGCCGTCCGCGATCAGGCCATCCACGTGGTCGAGCAGCTCCGGCAGCCGCGCGATGTCCTCGCTCACGCGCGACTCGTCGGCCCGCGAGATCTGCGCCAGCTTGCGTATCACGGGCATGAACGGCACGCTCAGCAGTCGAGCGGCCGGCAGCTGCATCACCTCGGTGCCCAGCCACACCCGCGCGGGCTCGTCAGTGAGCAGGAGGTAACGAAACAGCCGGCGCGGCACGGGCTGAAGCGCCAGCTCGCCCCAGCGTTCGACCTCCTCGACCCGCGCGCGCCGCTCGGGCTCGGCCGGGAACAGCGGCGGGTCCGGCTTGACCTCGTCGAGGAACCGCGCGAT